>Ga0307510_10001459_pt1 | contig 26050 bp, 32 predicted proteins | sample 12_EM_MG_FD_207224 | JGI IMG/M metagenome (GOLD analysis project Ga0307510, IMG submission 207224) | Populus trichocarpa ectomycorrhiza microbial communities from riparian zone in the Pacific Northwest, United States - 12_EM | ecosystem: Host-associated > Plants > Roots > Unclassified | place... | reverse complement strand
CCAAAAATCCAGTCTTGCTTATCATAATTATAACGCCTATGTGTCATTATATCACCTTACATCATTATAATTCGTTATAAGGTCCCTCCCCAAATTTGCGACACGGTGCGATAGACTGGCTGCTCGTTCCAATCATGGACTCCATAAAACAGGGAATGATGAAAAAACAGCTATGAAGCAAAAACAAACGGAAATAATTGTTTTTACAACAAGAGCAGATGAGCGTAAAACGGACTAAGATGTAAGGGTTAGAATATCGAGGGCCATACATGATCACACGCGATTAAAAACGGGGAGAGGGAAAAAAAGAATCGTATGACATGACACGCGTATGGCAAGCCAAGCTTGTTCTGCCGGATTGTCTATGCATGTCCATCGGGTCAGTTCAACGTATCAGTACGTCACTCATCGTTGTCGTCGTTGTCGTTGTCGTCGCCATCATCTCCTTCACATCTCTCTCGCCACCTCCGCCACTGTCCTACCAAATAGTCCATATCCAAAAACCCAATCAGAGCCAGAGGAAAAGAAACAAAAGGACATTCCCCACCCATACTAGGGGTTATTCGCAGGGATTGAATCGTAACTTGGAGGAATCTCCTGTGGCTGGCTCGGAGGTACGTGTTCAGGGACGCCCGCCATCCGAGTGCTGTATGATGTCGCCCTCGACCTCCTCAGGGGCGGTGGCAAGGCCGAGGCCATCCCCTCGTTGGCGCAACGCCTCACACTCTTTAGTCGACATCGGACGGTACGGCTGAGCAATACCAGAGCTGCCAAGGGAGCTGCTACGCCCGTGACCAGACGACTCAGGATGGGCAGAGGCACTGTCGTTCGAGGTGGGCGCGTAATGAGAACCCGATGTCGCCGTGGGCGCAACTCCTGCGAATACATTTCCGCCAGGCTTTCACGGTATTGTCGCATGCTGCCGTCGGCACTATATGTGGGTGAGCTGGGTCCGGACATGGGCCCTCCCACGCCTGGCTCGTAATGGTACGGAGTGACCTCGGCGCCTCCAGCCAGGTCTGCGTCACCGGCATGCCGAACAACGCGATCAGAGTCGAAGTTGCCATCGAAATCATCGCGACGGCGGCTGCGGCGCCAGTAAAACAGATCGATGATGAGGATGGCAAGGAGTACAGCAATGCCACCGGCCACTCCACCGACAATAGCACCAGTATTGCTGCTGCCGCCACCTCCAACTAGGTGCGGTAGGCACGATGATAATTGTGGAACGGATGGTAGCGGCGCCATTTGCTTCCGTCGTCCTGACAGAATATCAAGAAGAGGGACGGCAGCGATGAAATATAAGTCCATACACCATCATAGACGTCAATATGGACGTTGAGGTGGTCGAAGCAATCGGGGACGTCGATGGCTGGGTGCTTGTCACGGTGGTTGGACTGCCTGGGGTGGTGACCACCGAAGTCTGGGGCGTAGCTGTGGGCGTGGTTTGGGTTGTCGTCGGCGGCTCTGGGGTTGAAGATGGGGTTGGTTGCGTGGACGGCGAGGGCGCAGGAGGGGTGCTACTCTGTACAGGATTAGAAGAGGGTGACGGTGGAGTTGAGGAGGGCGACACCGGAGTTGAACTTGGTGTTGTTATCACCAAGGACGGCGTGGAGGAAGGTGGTGCGGAGGAAGAAGAAGGTTCGGTTGCCGTTATTCCTGCTAATGGCAGCCGGCGTGTGCCTTAATTATCGTAACTTTTGTTCTTCCCTCCAATTCGAATAGTCGAACACAGTAGAATAAGGGGGATGAGGACTGTAGTGTTTCCACAGCTTGGCTCGAGTTGCTCGACAGCTGCTGGTCAATTGAGCTGAGCTAATCGCCTTGATGAATGAGAACATAACAATAATGAAGAGCACTTTAAAACGATGGAGTACTACTGAGTGCGCCTACAAGCAGCTCGATAAAATTCAGTTGAACACACAATCACATGATCCGGCAACGGCCGCAACGTTGGTGCGGATTTTTCCCACTGCTTCCCTAAAAAACGGCTTAAATACCCCGTTCTCTCAAGAGAACTCGGAACGGATTTCAGAAGGATTATCTACATATATACACAGGAGAAGAATACAGTCAACGGGCGCTACTAGTAGTTGGTGTCCCCTTTTCATTCAATCATCCGGCTCGATCCGTTATCGTCCTCGTCCTGTGAGCACAACAATAAGAACGACAGGAATTCAAAGATGGCACGTACACAACCTACCTCTGTTCTGTTAAGACGACGTCGCTTCGTTTCAATCTCTCTTTCCGATCCGTCCCTCAGCTCGCTCGAAGTAGTTGTCAGTGCTTGAGGCTGCGGCACCTCTTGCACTGGACGCAAGGCGTCGCCAAGAGGACAGGTCATGAAAATTTCATTACGATTTGAAACGATGAATTGGAGGATTAAGCGCTGAAACGCTTCGCAGATGTATCCTGGACGCTTTCGAACATCGGATTCTGGAAGCCAATGTCTGTCAACCACAAGAATGGCGGCGAGGCTGTTGATCAAAGGCCACAACGGCTGATAGTCCGAATGGGTGAGGTTGTCTGGCATATCACCTGAGCTGAGCCACCAAACTAAATGATTTCGTTGCTTGAAGTCTCCTAGCAAGCTCGCCCAGTCACCCGCAGGGATGTATCCTTTTTCATCTTCACCTCCCTTAGGTTGCGCGACCATAGCCCAGTAAAGAAGAAGCCAAAAGACGGACTCTACATCGTGGTCGAGCTCGTGCCTCCACCCATCGTCTTGTGACTGATTCAGTTTGCGTGGATCAATGAGTATTGCGGTTTCCTCCGGAACGTCCTTGATTCGATTCGGGTGGTTGCGGGCATAGCATTCAGGGCTTTTTGGTACCTCAGGAACATATTTTGGATTAATGAGTGGCACTGGTCCTCCCCGCTCAACAGCTCGTGAGATAAAGATAGGTGTTCCCTGGCAAAAATGGGAGTGAGCGCAGCTCAAGGATAAGGATAGACACGCAACTCACGATTCGAGGGCTACGCTCCCCATCCTGTTTATCCTCCAAGTCTTCCCCAACATTAAAATCGACAAGGAGTAACGACGTTGCCCGGGGACATTTGCTGCGTTCAATCTTTGTTAGCAACTATCCAGCTTCAGCGTCTGGATACATACCTCTCCTCTAGGAGATACTTGGCAAAGACGAGCGGCTCCACCTCCTGCTCAGGAATTTCCGGGTTCTCAATGTACATTACGTTTCCGATACTAACATCACGATGAAGGATTCCGCGTTTGAAACGCAAACACCGTAATACTTGCAAACATGTGAGCAGATCGTATCACAACAAATATTCAATTACCTTCTAGAAGGTCGAATAACGTCTCCAACATTTTCTTTGCCGTGGGGATGCTTCTGAAAGGCGACCCCATCTGCCGAAGACCTAAGCGGTGCTTCTCCCTTTCGGGGGACAGAGGAGCCTCAATAACTTCAATTTCTACGGCCTGTACCACGCCAGGCACCCTCCTCTGTTTATGAATCTTGGTAAGAATTGTCCCTTCGTCAAAACGTCGTCCAGTCCAACGAAGCTGCTCTTTGAGCACCGTGAGACGCCTTTCGGGCCCCACTAGCACTCCTGACGGATTGGAGAGTACATGAGTGCGGGTCGTGAATGGATTTCTGGCATGTATGAGACAAAAACCGGGATGCTCCTTCGTTCCGATGCGCACGGTATAGGTTACTTCAGAGGTTTCCTCATTGAACTCGGTCCTCGTGTACGATGGATCCGCAAAGTCGGAAGGGTCGTACAGGCGATAAATGAATGCATATAAGAACCTGTAAAGGTTTTCGTCTTCCCACGTGACTTTGAGTTGCTGTATGCCAACGCCGCTGGTCCCCACAAGGAACATGACCCCGTCACTGATGGTAAGCAGGCCTTGGGCGACGAGGAAATCGGGTCTAGCCAAAAGAAGGTAATGGAGGTACGTAGCCGCATTTTTCTTCTGGGTATCAAAGGATTTGCCCCCTGATGCCTTCTCCCCCGCGAGTCGCATAAGTGCCCAGTCCGAGTGTAATTGTCCTTTTTCGTCCTTTATCCAGTCCTTCTCAAAGGCAGCAGTGATATCGGGTCTGTACCTTGTGCCCGTACCGTGTCCGTAAGGTGTATTGTTTCCCGTGTCCCTGAACACCAAGAGATCATCGTTCGGAAAATCTAGTGAAAAATCATGTGTCGTCAAGAAACGATAAATACACAAAAGATGGTACTCACGCTTCGCTTTTATAAACCCGGCTATGCCATTAGCCAAAGAAAGGAAGCCATCAACGGAGAAGAAGTCACAAAGTGAACGGGGGATCATAGAAGGGAGCAGGGCATCGTTGAAATCCAAACACTTGAGGAACTCCTGTGATGATAAAAGCACCAGCTGTTGAATGCTGTCGTGGTCGCGTTTATGTTGAATGAAATAGGGTGGGACTTTGCCGACTGGGGATGACTTTGCAGGGGCCGACTTGGCAGCCGACGCAGGAGGAGGCGTATGCCTGCCTGACTCTGGAAGATTCGAAGATGACATGGTCGTTGTGCGAAAGTGAAATCGTCAGAACTTCCCCCTTTTATAGGGGATGACATCATGGGTGCCCTATCTATAATGTGGAGTGGATGGAACAGAAAACAGGAAAGGCAAACTAGTAGTATTTTAAACTATGCCAACAAGTCAACGCAATTTAAGATGCATGTAACTGTCCGCGAAATTCATCAGAACCCAAAACTGGTGGGATCTGGGCGTGGGCCGAAGATATGGAAACGCAAATGGAGTGGTACAGCCAACCCCTTCTTCGCTCTATACGACATATCCCGGGCATACGCTGATAAATCCAATAGGTTGTGTGATGCGTATTGGGTTGGGGATCGTACGGTATCATGTTGATAAGAAGTATAATAGTTATTCACACCTCCGAGTCTGCCCAAGATTGTTGGCTGATAGGGACGTCGTCCGAGTCAAAGGGAGGTAAACCCCACTCCTCCGGAACAAAGCCTTCGAGGGAACGAAGAACCTGGTCAGGTCTTTCCGAGACCTGCGAGGAACCGACATCGAGCAGATTCTGATCCGGAACCCACACCACTACGCTCAAAAACGAGGACAGGCGATAAGATAGGACCGAAGGAACAAAAGGAGAAAGCGAAACGAAACGCACCGCCCATCCCCGCCCGCTTACCAGCCTGCACACCAGGAATCGCATCCTCAAACACGAGCCCGCCCGCGCGCTCCTCGCGTTCCGCCTCCCCGATCACATCGCCCTCATCATTCGGCCCAACGTCCCGCCCGAGCTTGCGAGCAGCAGCGAGGAACACGTCCGGAGATGGCTTGCCGCGTCCCGCGATGCCGTCATCCCCGCACACGACGTTCTCTCCGAAGCGGGCAAAGACGTGCTGGAGGTGCGCGGTCTTGAGCTCAAAGTTGCGTCTCGCGGAGCCGGATGCGATGGCGATGGGGACGGCGTGCGTTGCGAGGTGTGAGACGAGGCGCTCGACGCCTGGGAGGAGCTGGACGTGTGGCCAGCGAGCGTCTTGGAGTATGGTGCGCTGGGTGAGGTAGTCGTCGATCGTGAGGGGGATGTCTGGGAAGAAAGAGAGCAGGTGTGTGGCTGCGGAGTGCTGGGCTGCCGCAGATGATGAGTCCGGTAGTCCCCCTGTCGTTAGGGTTGTTTCTCGGGAAGACAACGCACGTTTGCCCATGAGGCCTGTCTTTATCTCCCATGTCATCTCTACGCCGTAGGGTGCGAGAATGTCATCTGTGGGATGGGTCAACTTGAAGGGAGGTACCCATGGTGTCTGAGGTTACTTGTGACTTGTGTGTAGACACGCTCTGAATCGATCATCAAACCTGTTTTCGTTGTCATCGCGCCTAGTCGAGAAATTCAAGAGCGCGGTTAGAGCTACCATCCATGTCAAAGATGACATATTCTATTTTCTTGCCAGCTGGCATCTTCGGTTTTCACTCTGTGCTTGTAGAATAACTATTTAGAGGGCCGAGACCGCCTGCCGACGTTGAGCCAAAAATAGAGAGGACGATGAAAGAGCCCGAGTGATGCCCTGATCCCATGGATCCTGTACAGCACTGCACCGCATTCACCCCACGACGTGACGCCCAACACCAGCAACATACATTCGGCACTTTAAATTAGCCTAAAGTCCAATCGCTCGAAACCTTCTCCTCTCCCCCTTTCCCGCCTCCTTAACCACTCACCAGGATGTTGAGCGGAAATAGTCCTCATTCCAATTCGCGCCTCCGCGGCCGATCGCCCGTAAGCAAAGACCGCGCGCGCATCTCACCTCCTGCCCCGACAGCCTCAACGACGAGTGTCTCCCCACCACGCGCGCCGCGCGTCCGCCGACGCCGAAGACGGGTGCTCCTCCTCGCCATCACCGCACTCACCCTCCTCTTCCTCTTCCTCTTCTCATCCACGCACGACTTCCTCGGACTGCCCCCGGCGCTGCAGGGCCTCCGTCACGTCTCGCCCGCCAGCATCGCGGCGCTCATGCGGCCGCGGGTGGACGAGATTCACGGACTGCTCTACTACGCTTTGCAGGAGAACGAGGCGCTCGCGGACGACCTGCCCGATCCGACCCGTCCCATCGATCTGTCCGTGTATGCGGACGGAGACCTCGCGCCGAATTGGCCCGCGCGGGTGAAACTTCTTAATGAGGTCTCGCCGCTGATCGTGTTCAGTAAGGTGCGTCTTTGTGTTGTTGTTTTTGTCTATTCGGTGGTCGGGAATGGGCTAACCGCGAGGGTCGTCTGGGAAAATGAAATTGTGGACATCCCTTCTTTGGAAAAAGACGTATTGCCCGTGAGTACAGCACCATTTTCGGATCCCTTTCCTTTGTATGTGCGAGGAATGCTTGTGTTCACATGGGTTCGTACTATAGGTATTCTAGGAAAGCAAAGGACATCCTAGCCCGGTACGATCTCACGCCGCCGCCCAAGGTCATCGAGGTCGATCTCCGTGGTACGTCATCTTCTCCCTCAGGCTCGTTCCCGACGGAGCGAAAGAGGAGATGGAGAGGACTGACTAGAACGTTGAACGTTCCATGGCCTTTTTTCAGATGACGGTGACTTCATCAAAGCCGTGCTCACGCGCCTAACCGGGCGCAGTACCTTCCCCAATGTGATCCTGCGCGGCAAGTCTATCGGTGGTGCTGATGACATCATTGCGATGCACAGTGATGGCCACCTGCGCCAAGTATTCGAAAAGGCGGGCCTCAAGGTGCGCGGGGAACTCAGGGGCGAGGATGCTGCCTGATGCTGATGGGAGATGAGGTGTTGGAGTGAGGTAGATCGGGCTTTCCCCGTGTGTATTACTAGTAGATGCTTCGTTTCCTCCACAATTTGCAATGCTGTGAATTCCACGCTCCTATATACACCGAGTCTCCTTGACACGTTGGATAGCTGGGTCCAAAGAATACAAATACGTGACGGTCAGGATCCACCTTCGCGCGTATTAGTGGTATTGCGGGGGTTTGTTCGCGCGCTCCGCGCACAGGTGAAGGTGCGTCGATGGCACCAATTCACCAATCACATATGCGGTAACCGGCAGACGAAAATACCTCCGGTCTATCTAGATAGTTGCTGCCTAGACGCTGTATTACAGTTGCTACTGTTCATCAAAGACCACAATAGTTTCCTGCTGCCTCCTCGAACCGCCCTGAGGATCAGAAATAAGACCCCGCGCCCGCATAGGATGGTCTGCCTGTAGTGTCCGTCGTACTCTGCTGGCCACTCGACGATTCCGGGTCATCAAGATCGAGGGAGTCTGCATGCCTACGGATGTACTCGACCGAGCCAGGGCCAAATGCGGGAGTCGGGACCGTAAATGCCTTGGTGGCGACCGCGAGGCGGCCCGCTGGCACGCTCGACTGCAGCTCAGCTTGCGATGGCACGGGCTGGAAGGACAACTAAACCAAGAACGTAAGGGGTAGAAGAGCCAATCAGCAAAACCACGCGATTCGGAATGCCCAAGGTGGCATGCGCATACACGCACAGTGTCGTTCATCCGCTTGTAGTATCGTAGGAACTGCGCCGCGTCTTCCGCCTCGGCTGCGATGCGTCCGCGCCGCTCTCGGCGTCCATCAAGACCCTCCTCCTTTCTACCTCCATGAGAGCGTGCGCCGCCATCGCGCAGCGCGTCCAGCTCGCGTTTCGCCCATCCGAGGAACCCAACCGCCACCCCCATCGCGTCGCGGGCCCCCGCATCTGCTCCGAGCCACTTCCGCGCGAGCGCACCGTGTAGCGCGGCGCTGTCATGTGCGTACAGGAGGAGTGGCTCTGCAACTTCCATGTCGTGTTTGCGCGAGGCGGGTATGCGCAGGAGCGACTCGGCAGAGGCGCAGAGGGTGGAGGCCTCTAGATGCAGCTTGGCTAGGAGCGCTGGGGATGGATGTGAGGCAGGGAGGGGCGGGCCAGGCGCCACGGTGCTGTCGTATGATGATTTTGTCATTAGTTTGCGGATTGCGAGGGATTGAGCCGAGGCCAGGGCGAGTCTGTCAGAGCAAGGCAGGGAAGGGAAAGAGATGTCGGGGTGAGCTACGGACTAAGACGACGAAGAGAAAGGAGAGGGAAAGACACACTTTGATAATGCCGATGCCACCTCTTTGCTCAGCTCAGGTGGACGTGAACGCCCAGGTTGCCAGCCTGGGGTCTGCTCTGCGCTCGAGAGAGCAGTGGTGCTAACATGTTCGAAGATCCCACTCGCCCTGCAGAGCAGCGTGACAGCAAAACCGAGCTTCTCATCTTTTGCCTTGCGTTCTACATCGGAGACGCCCCGCTCGCGCTCGTACTCGCCGAGGGCGACAACATTCAGTCTTGCCAGGTTGGAAAGTGCAAAGGCGTAAGTCAGGAGCGTAAATACGAGTTCCGAAGGGAGAGCAGGGAGTGAGAGGCGCGGCGAGTTGTTGAAGAGATGGGCTGAGAGGGTAGTGCGCCAACTGAATACTATCAAGCGTCAGGTAGAGGGGATATGGGCGCAGAGCGAACTTACCTGGGGCCTGAGTTTGGACGAGATCGTCACTAGCTACGCAGTTAATAACGGCGTAGAGATGGGGAAGGTACTCCTCGATTGTCTATCGGTAGTATAAGAGGGTCCATTTTATCGCGATTTGGGGGGGATGAGACGCGCCTTGACGAGTCTGAGGTAGTCTTTGTCGCCGTCTGTGTGCTTACTCTCTTTGAGGACTGCTCGCAAGTTTGCACGAGCTTGCGTTGCATCGGAGATGTGAGATGTGTAAACATCTGGGCCATTGGAAAAATGATCCGCAAAGGAGAGCGAGCCTGTAGTAGGCAGCTCAAAGGCGTAGACAGTGATACCACTCATCAAAGGTGAGATTCAGAGGGGGCTCGATGAGATGAGAGATGATCAATGAGGTGAGGATGACGCCATTCGGCCCGGTCTTGCCATTTATGGTTTCCAATCTCCGAAGGTCCGATGGAGACACAAAGGGGGATGCCGTCCGTCAAAGCGACGAACCTTTCTTTCTTTCTTCTTTCATCTTTCATCCTCACCCTCACCCCCTTTCACTTGCAACCCATATCGCTTTCCGTTTTCTCCCCCCGGTTTGCTACCTTTTTTTTTCTAAATATCTGAGCAGGGATTGATTGTTCCCCCGAACGCGCACCATACATAGACTTTTGTTTTAAATTCACAAGACGACAAAATCATGCAGTCCAAATACTCGAATCCAACGGTATCAAGTTCAAACCCCTCTACTCAGCCCTCTGCACTCTCTGGGTTCAAGTTCGCCTCTATTGGACACAATCCTTCACTATTGGAAAGAATGAGCGATGGTCTCCGTGTTTCTTTCCCTCTCCGTCCTTCAGATCCGAATTCCTCTCAAGAACAAAACGGCCCCTCACATACCCCTTTTCGTCCGAACCAGTCTCAGCCTACGGCAATGGTCCCCCCTCCCGTCGAACGTGGTTCATCTGTTAAACCCGTTTTATCCCAAGACCGAAACTCCTTCCCCCTTACTTCCACATCGCTCTCGCCCTCTGAACCCCCGAACGACGTCAAAGCTCCCCAGCCCCTTGACCAGATACGCGTGCTTGTATTTCCTGAACTCCAATATCCGAAACAAACTCCCGAAATCAAGAGTCCACATTGGCAATCGCCTACTGCACATCCACAACCTCATTTGCAACCCGTACCCATGGATCAAGACACCTCTCACCAACCCCAGCCTCCCGTTCCGCGGACCCTACCTGCGCCCGCTTCTAGTGCTCCTGTTGGGCCTGGCTTTGCCAGTGAACCTACAGATAGTTCAACCCTTTCCTCGCACACAACATCTTCCCAACACGGTTCCTCGGTTACTTCTTCCACCGAACCTGAGCAACTTCGTAGGTCCGTCGAGCTCCTCTTTAAAATATCCTCTGCACGTGAGGAGGGTCTCTCAAAAAGGCGCGAGACATTCGACCTCCGTTCTGGCGAGCTTTCCACTTTCGGTATGGATGCGTCGCGGGCTATACAAGATCTGCAGGACAGGACCGAGACTTTGAAGCAGCATGCCGAGGAAATGCGTACTCAAGCCGAGCTAACGCTTCGGGAGGCTAACAAAATGCGCGATATGGCAGACCGTCTGATCGTCTCAGCTGGGACCCTCGGCGTAGAGATGCTTGGAGCGAAAAATCACGTGGGTCGTACGGTTGAACGTTCCGAACAGCTGTCCCGTTATGTGCGGAAGAGTTTCGACTGGTTGGCGACCTTGCGACCCCGTGAGCAGGAAAAGATTGTAGTCATTCAGGCAGAAATCGAAGAACAGGAACGGGCGGAGCTTCTTCGCCGTCAACAAGAGTTACAACAGCAGCTAGAGCGCCGAAAGATCGAAGAGCAAGAGTTACAACAGCAGTTAGAGCGCCGAAAGATCGAAGAGCAAGAGAAGCTGGAAGCTGCTAAACGAGAAGAGGAAGCGCGAGAAGCCGCAAGGAAGAAGGCCGAAGAAGAGCGTGAGGAGGCTGCCCGGAAGATTGAGGAAGAGCGTGAAGCAGCTAGGAAGAAGTCGTACGAAATTCGTCGCGCTGAGGTTATGGCAGAAAAACGGCGCGCGACCGAGGCACAGGCGCAGTCTATCCAAGCCGAGCGGGAGAGAAGAGTCGCTGACACCTCCAGCTCCAGCTCCAGACCATCCGTTCGCGGTTCCAATGCACCCCTCAGCACTTCCCCAGCACCTTCTCCCGAAGTCGCCCGTAGCGCTAGTGCTTCGACTGACGTCCCCTTCCAACGGGCCACTGTCCCAACCCCTTCGCGAGAACCTATCGCCAGGACTGGCGAGTCCTCGGAAACCACTCCACCGTTCTCCTCGCCTCAAGCATTACCGAACAAAGGCAAAACAATGCCTGCACATGTCTCCTTCGTCCCTGCACAGACAGAAGCAGGGCGCGCGGTCAACACGGACTCACCCCTGAGTTCAACCACTCTTGCGTCGGAGTTGCACCCTCGCAACGTCGTCGAGGCACCACCTCATCCTCATTCCAGCCAAATTATGCATGACCCAGCAGAAGAGGAGATACAGTTCCAGAGACCAAGTCAAGCAGCACTCACGTTGGAGCCGCGTCAAGTCGAGATCAAGCGTGAACCCTCAGTCGGGGAGCTGCCTCCACGTCCCCAACCGTTAGATGCGGTAAATACCGATCACTCTCAAGGCCATCAGCCTGTGGCTGTCCCCAGAAGCCCAAGCCAAGATAGGAACGTGGACCAGCAGGCCCTTCCCTCGTCTACATATGACTCACGTGCCACTTCCTTGCACGCACAGACCGAAGACCATCGTTATCGCATGGGCGTGTCGACCCGGGATGACCTTTATCACACTGAGGATTCACTTCACGATCATGTGGTCCCAAGCATGGATGGGCGAGCGTACGCAAGACAACATTCTGTATCGAGCGATCGATCCGTGCCACCTTGGCGGTCTCGCGATCGACGTTCTCGAAGCCCTCTTTCCTCGAGAGATGATCGGCTAGGGACCCCATCACGCTCACCCCCGTATCGTCGTAAGCGGACACGTTCGAGAACCCCGCCGCGGTTTGTCGATCATTGGGAACCTGACCGGCCCCGCATACGTCCCCGGTTTGATGATGATTGGGATAGGCCCTCGCGTTATAATGGCTATGAACGGGTGAGGCAAGGCGACAGCCCTCAATGCTATCGCCCGCCGCCACGGAGAGCTTACAACTGTTATCGGCCATCACCGTCACCGTCACCATCGCCACGGCAGTTCCGCAATGAACGCTCTCCACCGAGACGTGCTTATTATGATCGGTCGCCTGCGGCAGAGCATGTCTCGCAACGATATGTTGACATGGACACTCGCGCAGATGACCACTCGACAAACGTCAACGCCCGGCACCCTGAGCCAGCTTACGAAGAGGCAGAAGTCTATCGTACCGCAGAGAAGGAGCAGCAGCAAAGATGGCCGCAACATCAGTGGCAGCGGCGCAGTTCAAGTCCGAGCGAACGTGATCAACCGTCGACTTCATCACCCACACACGGTGAGGTAGAAATAGGTCTTTTGGACAGGATGAATATGAACGAAACGGAGGATCGCAGGCGTGGGCGAGGACGTCCGCCCCCTGGCGCAGCACGTGGGGGGCCTAGTACGCGGCGCGGGACCCGGGGGGGTTCTAGCGGCGGTCGAGGACGCGGCAGTGCGCCTGCCTTGTTATGGCGGATGAGTGAGACCACGACGCGCCCGACGCGCCCGGCACCCATTCTGTCGTTGTCCGATCGCATGGGTCAAGACTGACACCGTTCCTCAATTATCAAAGTTGTCACGGACTCTACCAGAGTTCACGGGCCACCAGGTATTTGCCTTTTTGTCTCCAGGGTGGCTCTTTCAGCATATTTGGAACTATCTCCTCCCGCGTGTTCTATAATTCTCGTGTCTCTGCTTCTCGTTCGGTGTCAGAAAGCTCCCCTTTATTCGGTAGAATTTGGCGCCCTTCTACTCTTTTATGCTGTTTGCCGTGCTAAGGACTACGTTTCCATCACCAACTCAGATAATACTTTATGCGGGTTAGCATTACTTTACTGTTTGACTTTTGTATCGACACGCTTCCCGTCGTCTAATGCAAATACCTGCCTTTGCACCTTGTCTTGACCTCGAATACTTTGATGTGAACCGTACTGCGACAAATTCGTGATAGAACATGCGCTGTCCTAACTACTGCCCAGGCTATAACGGTCGCCAGAACATACTGTAGCCGACTAGGATCCAAGAGTCCGAGTGGCTCCAACTCGAGTCATCGCAGTTGATTTGTATCCTAGCTTGTTGTTGAGTCCCCAGGGGAATAGGACAGCGGCGTGAGAACTATGTGAAAAGCAACACCTTGGCTATTCGGCTTTCGTAAATTCCTACTGCGACTCAAATGTGCGGTCGACGATGGAAGCTTCGATGTCTTGCACATCAGTGAACGAGCTCGCATTACAGTGTCGGTGCGCCGATGTGCCGATAATCAACTCGGTAAGGCTGACGTGCAGGTGCAGGTATGATGATTACATGACTGCGTTTTTCGCGGCCACAGCTGGGCCCGAGGCCTTCATTACCCTGGTCCTCCAATCCGTTTCTACCTCCACGTGCCTCTCACCCCTGACGACTTGAGTTGGGAGGAGCCTAACGCTATATGCTATATGATTCATTGCCATCGGCGTCGACAGATCGGCGACAGATCATGGGAAACAACGTTCGATCCCCACTCGTTCGATTGGTCCATCGCATGCTGGCTCATTGATTTCACACCACACATCACGTTTATACAACAGTCATCACACCGCCCTCATTCTTACCCGGCTGCTTTTTTCATTCTTGGACTAGTCGGTCGGACCCCGTCGCACCCGAAAAGCGGCATTTTTAACGGCGTGCACCATCACAGCGAAGCTTCGAGAGAGCATTCCACACCTTCAATGACCGCCGATTAAGTTTCCGGTCTGTCTCGACAGGGACCCTTGACCGGTTGTATCGCCTCTTTTTATGTTCTCCCCTGGAAAATGACTGACTGTTAGCCGATGTAACCTTTTGTGGAGCGAGGAATGAAGCGCTCATCTCTATGGTCGTTCGCTTCGATGTCATGGCCAACGCTTGCGCGTGTGGTGTGTTGCTTTCATGGACAACAAAATCCGGCAGCAACCTAGTAGCAGAATACTTCACCCGTTCTCAGTATACCCTTGTTGCTTGAGGCCTCTTCGCTATAACACCTGTAAGGCGGCTACATGGCCAATGATGGCGCCTGTCACGGAACGCATGGACTTCACTGAACCTAGAATGCACCAACAATTTCGTTCACACCAGGTTCAAGACATCGAATGAAGTATAATGCATCCAAGACTACTACCAGAGGCGGTAACGTACGTTCATTCAGCTACCTCTGTTGCTGTCGATTCCAAGCGGTAATTTACGGTTGAATGGGTTCGTACATTTCCTCACCAGGACTTTGACACTTGTGCAAACATTTGAACAACGCCACCCGCCTTCACTGACAATGTCTCTTCCATTTCAAGCTCGCTGGGGTTACGAAACACAAAGGCTATTACTTCGAAACCACCGGACGACCTGAGGAATTTATTTCCCGGAGGAGCGTTAGGGAAGTGGTGCTTTCACGTGGTTCGTCACCATTAGGCCATAGAGAAATTCAGTATAAAGTGATACACAAACGCGACTTGGCGTCACAAGTGTTCTGTCTACTGATCACTATGCGCTCCTCATTGTTTCTGGCGGCACTCGCCGCTGCGAACGGCGTGATAGCCAGCCTAATTCCGGGCAATGACTACTTCAACAAACCCAGCCCCGAGCTCACCTCTTACATCAATAGTCTCGTTCCCGTCGCAAAGGACGTCCTTCTCCATAAAATCGCAGGACCAGCACTCGGCCCCGGCGTGGATGTAAGTCCAAATCACCTCTTGTCATGCACCTCCTGTGCTCGATGCTGATGTTGTTGTTTTACCTAGCCCGCCGTCCTTATAACGGTCATGCCAGAGGAAAACCGCCCCGACTACCTCATATACTGGGTCCGTGATGCTTGCTTTGCTTATTACGCTTGGCTCGCCGAACTCGAGATTGCCGGCAACACCGACATCGCTCTGCGCGAGTACGTGGACGACTTTGTGCATATTTTGGTTAGGACGCAGCACGCCTACAATCCCTCTGGAACCACCCTTACAGGTGGACTAGAGGAGGCCCTATTCGATCTACACATCCGCAAGTTCACGTACCCCGCAGAATGGCGTATTGGCAGCCCCGCCGCTGGTATGCTATCCTTTTTTTTTTTTTGAATTCCTCCCCGAATCTAAATTTTCACACAAAATGACAGACGGACCCCCGCTCCGTGCGATAGTCCTGCTCAAATATGCCGAGTGGCTCCTTCAACCGCAACAAAACAATGGTACATGGGTCGCCGACGTCCTCTGGCCTGCCATCAACATCGACCTCCAATGGATTGGCCAACGCTGGAATACAAGCTCGTATGTCCGGAACCGTTTGCATGTCACGGCCCCACCTTTAACTTTACGTTCATAATAGGTGGGACCTCTGGTGGTCACCCGTATGGGGAGGGTCATACTGGACAGCGTCTATGCAACATCGTGCGCTTAAGGCCGGAGCCCGTGTCGCCCAGTTGATAGGTCGTGAGTCTGATGACCTCGGATACGATGGCATCGCCAAGTCCGTCCTCGACTACATGCAGGAAAGTCGTCCTTCCCATCAACGTCGCTGGGGAAAAACTGAATGACTTGGACTTTCAGACGTTCTGGAACGAAAAGGAAGGATTCATGACCGAGACAACTATCACCGACGTAAAGACAGGCGGACGTTCTGGCGTTGGGGCCGCACCTATGACTGTCTCTATTCTCAACTTTGATCCGACGCTAGGCTGCGACCCCCTTACATTCCAACCGTGCTCTGACCGTGCTCTCTCGAACCTCAAAGTCGTCGGCGACAAATTTACGGAGATCTACACCATCAATCAGAGGCTTCCTCCTAATCAATTCCCGTACGTTGGTTTCTTCCTCGAAGACAAGCTCTACGACGGACAGGTGAGAGGATTCTACCCTCCGTCACGCTCAAGCTGCATGTCACTTACATATGGACCCAGGTTCAATACTTCGCGTCTATTAATGTCGCAGAACAAATCTTTGATGCACTTCTCACGTGGGACCTGATCGGTAAGCTCGAAATTACAAAAGTCTCTCTCAAGTTCTTCCGGCAATTCGACAAGACGATCAAGATCGGAACGTACTCCAAGGGTTCCAGGACGTATAGTCAATTGACGACCACCATGAGAGACTGGGCCGAGAACACCCTTCTCTCGCTTCGACCGCGGACGCCCCCTAACCTTATCCTTCCGTTGGTGATGAACAATAAGACTGGAGAGCCCATGCTCCCACCAGTTGGGCCAAACGGTGCACTTCGCAGCCAGGTTGCCGTGCTCGGTATCCACAACTCGTACAACGGCGTCATTCCTCCCTCGTGGGCCAACGGCTATCCCACGCGCAAACCAAAGAACCCATGGGATAGGAGGCCTGGTCGTGGAGGTAAACATTGCGACGGTAGTTCCGATTTCGAGGATCAGTACGCTTTCGATTATGGGTATGAGTAGGGTAGGCTGGGAGGAGGCATGTGTCGCGTAATAGAAACTGATGATGAATGATGATTCTCCTCTTTGGAATCGGTGTCACGTTCCGCGTGCTAAAACGGGGATAATTACCAACGTGATGAGAAGGTAGTATTATTCTCGGCTACAGTGGCAGACGCTTTTGAGCCACCTCCACCCCGCCCCGCACCGAGCACTGAACTGACTGCCCGTGCCGAACCCTACGCTGAAGTTGTCATTCCATACGGTGACCGGGTCATTCCGCGGATCCCTGTTGGAGTGACTACCGTGGGCCCATGAAGGTGGAACCAAGCCATTGTACGCACCATATACGGTAAGTATGGCAGGGGGACAATGGAGTATGAATTGCACCTCGCAGGCCTACAGGCTCTCCGGTCGTTCCGTCAACTGCCAATGAAAGGACGTAATCGTCGGGCGTGTGGTCACTAAAGAAAAGGGTTGTTCTATCTGTACAGCTTGTGTGGTATGTGTCAAGCTCTCGCATACTTGGCGGAGATGTGGTGGAATCGCAGTACAATGTCGGTCAAAGTTGAGCACGGAAATAACAAAAGGCGCTGATACTTTTCCAGACCGACTACCCGTCGTAAGGCTGGTGACCGTGGTCTCGCTCATAACTCCTTCATCGTCTTTCCAGAACGTCTGAGGGGCGAGTCGCTTTAAGTTGTTAGTGAAAATGAATACGTTGATGGGGGGTTTCCAGGAGATGGTCAAGGATCATCGATGCTTGACTCTGATACTCGAAGAAATTATCGTCGCAGGCAATGGTTCGCCCAAGACAAGCTCCTGCCAGAAGTGCACGGTACTAAATCCCCATACGGTGTGCCCCACAGGTCCAAACTATGGTGGCATTCAATCCACTTACCCGATCGCAGGACGACGAACAACTTACGAGCTTTGATTCGAGTGCAAAGAGACCCACGGAAGGTCAAGATTGATGGCAGGCCAGAGCACATCGGCGACCCAGGTGCCATGGTATTGTTTGGGTTCAAGGAGCCACTCAGCATACTTAATCAATGCCGCCACACGGAAAGGCGGCGCATCTGCGAAAATTCGATTAAAATTCTTCGATATCTGGTGGAAGCCGATGTCGCGCCAGCCGCTGGAGACCCAGGATGAGAGGCTGTATCCGTTATCTTGCCAAGATGGATGTCGAAAACAGCCTCTTCAAGCCCACCTGTGAAGCCGTTCCCCTTTAAAAGTACATATGGGCGTACGGAGATGAACCTCCATCAGAACTCGCCACTGGCAGAAGATCCCCGGTCCTATCTGCATTTCCCAAGGAACACGTGGATCGTCGCTGATTGCATTTTAGGTTCCAATATAGAATGACACATATAGACATACCAGGCACAATATGAGCCGAACGTTCATCGCAGACCGATGAGTACTCGATGAGATGAGTACTAGCTCCGCTCCATGGATGGATGGATGGAAAGCGAACATGCCCGGGCGGGCCGGGCCGCTGCGCTCGGAAGCGATCCGAGCCCATCTTATCTGTTTCCCTTCGCTTGTCGAGTCGAATATCACAATTCTGGGGTAGGGGTAAATGACTGTAAATCCCGAACCACTACAGTAGGCGTGGTTGCATGGACAAATCTAGGTTCCCCAGCAAAGCAGACAAAATCACATGTATTAGACCATTTATTGTCCAGGCGGTACGTAAACCTCGTGTCAGTCTCACACCATGAAGTCAGGTGGGATTGCACGAACATTGGCGCTTCGTTGGCCCAAACTTGTGGATCACAACCCGTACAGTCATTTGGAGCAAGTCCTGCCAATGGCGCTCTATATCGTACAAAACGAAGTTAAGTTTCAACAGCGATGGGAACGTATTACTACTTATTATCCAAAGCGACGATCGCAGAATGCTTCTCAGCCTCCTCCACTCCAAGCGCAAGCAACGCTGAACTGACTGTTCGCACCAAACAAGACGCCGTGATAATCGTTACAAGCAGTGTCGTTCCACAGTCTTTGTGTGGAGCGACCGCCATGTGCCCACGATGGTGGAATCAAGCCACTGTACGCGTCAAAGACGGTAAGCGCGGCAACTAGAGAGAGTATTGCACCTCGCGGGCCAACGGGCTCTCCTGTCGTGCGATCGAATCCCAGCGGAAGAATGTGGTCGTTGGGCGTGTGGTCAATGAGGAAAAGGATTGTCCTCTCTGCCCAACTTGTGACGGCATATGTCAAGCTTTCGTAAACGTCTGAACCTTTGAGATACGTCCCGATGTCGATGTCCTGGTCGAAATGCCGGAAGAACTTGAGAGAAACGTCCGTGACTTGAAGCTCGCCGATTAGCTCCCACGTCATAAAAGCATCAAATAATTGCTCTGCGGCGTGCAACGTCGCGAAGTATTGCGCCTACAAGGAAAAATTCAGTTGAGTCCGGAAAATGTGAAAAGGAGTTTGTCATCTCACGTGTCCCCCGAAGAGCTCCTCTTCGAGGAAGGAGCCGAATAAAGCGCTGGGTTGGTCGGAAGAGAGGCTCTGACTGATAGGGAAAATCTCTTTGAAAGCATCGCCGATGACTTTCAGGGTTGATAGCGCACGGTCAGAACACGGTTGAAACGTCGCTGAATCGCAACCCAATGTCGGGTCAAAGTTGAGCACGGAAACGAAAAGAGACGCCGATCCTTTTCCGGACCGTCCACCTGTCTTGACATCGGTGACCGTGACCTCGCTCATAAATCCTTCCTCTTCATTCCAGAACGTCTGTGAGATGCTTGTCAGCGTGAACGCGGTAAACTATGCTGATTTTGGCTTTCCTGGAGATAGTCAAGGATCATAGATGCATGGGTCTCATATTCGAACGCACTATCGTCGCGGCCGATGCTCCGCCCAAGGCGAGCTCCTGCCCGCAGCGCACGATACTGAAGGGAAGCAGTCCAGTATGATCCTCCCCATACAGGCGGCCACCACAAGTCCCAGCTACGATAGTCATTCAATTCCGAGTCATCTATGCAGTCACATGGCGACGTATAACTTACGAGCTCTCATTCCAGTGCAGAGACACCCACTGGAGGTCGAGATTTATGGCAGGCCAGAGCACATCGGCCACCCAAGTGCCGTTTTTTTGTTCAGGTTCAAGCAGCCATTCAGAATACTTGATCAAGACCACCGCACGGAAAGGGGGCCCATCTACGAATAATAAAATTATAACACCTCAATATCTAGTGGAAACCGATGTGTCGCACCAGCTGCTGGAGACCCAGGACGATAAGCAGGGTCCAATATCTTGCCAAGATGAATGTCGAAGACAGCCTCTTCAAGCCCACCAGTGAAGACGTTCCCAGCTAGACTGACGACTTGCTGAGTTCTGACGAGGGCGCGCACTGAGTCGTCGATTAGCGTGCGTAGTAGCTTGGTATCGTCGTGCGATCCAGGCACAGTTAGCTCACTGAGCCATGTATGTGTGATAAGACAAGCATCCCTGAGCCAGTATACAGTATATTCTGGGTGTTCGGGATCTGGAATGACGGGAACGATGACACCTGGCTTGAGTCAAAGGAAAAAGCCATCAGTCAATAAACATGCGAAATGATTGGGGATATGAATTCACATCGGATCCAACTGCTGGTCCCATCAACTCGTGGAGGACTGCGTTTTTTGAAGCAGGAATGAGCCGGTCTAGATAATCGCGGACAGCCCTAGTGTTGCTTGTGTATCTTATTCCTGTAAACCGAATTGCTGCTGCCGCGTTTGCAAGAGAAATGAGAAAAAGAAACAGCGGAAGGTGCATAACTGTCAGGGGATGAGAGTCGCACTTGACTTGACGCTACATGTCTCCACCTGTCGTATATAAAGCTCTTGATCACCCACTGATCCCTTGACTTGCCCAGTTACCCGGATTGTGGCCCACAGAGTTTCAAGACGTTGTTCCCTTCCCGCGACGACGGGAGATCGCTTAGGATTTAATGTGGTTTCACAAGCGAATAAGATCCAAAACGTAGCCGTGGAGGGTCCCCAACACGTCACCCCAATTGTAGAGCTTCGGTAAGTATATGCGCAGAAATAAACCTCTACTGGTATTAGATCGCCAAAAGGATCGCCAGCAGCATTTCCTGTAGAAGGTGCAAGGGGTTGCATTTCAGGTGTCATCTCCAAATGACGCATATAGACATCCAAGCACAAGTGCAAGAGGATAGCGGCTCTTTGACGACTAGTGTCCCTAAAGTTAGCGAACGAGGATCATATATCGATCAGTACTAGTACTAGTTTCATATTGGCTGCTGAGCCCGGAAACGAGTTCTTCGGAGCGCCCGCAGGATCATCGTGGCCTGTCGTCCCGGCTACTTTTCTGTGCGTGACAGATATATGGTGTCATGACTTCATGACACCTTCCACAGTGTTGCGACCTGATAGTTATGCATTCACTGCTGGAGGGGGAGTGAACTGGTCCCTGGGATCATGATGAGTTGCGTATTACGATGTCGACCACTTCTCGTATTAATGGAAAAAGCTTAAGACTGGCATGAGTCGGCGTAAGCATAAGAGGGCACCGAGGGGCACAGAAATATTTTGGGGTGAACGTTATATTTTCCGAGTCGGCGGCCAACTACTGCCATGCAAAGTCAAGCACGTGACCTCAATTGTTAGGCAGCATACGCGCGAAAATGACCCAACAGAGCAAGTCGCGGCCATTTCAAGTTCTCGGATAAAAAATGGGCAGAAGTGGTTCCATTTTAGGTGTCAAAAAGGAGGCTGAACCTTCTTCGGTGACGTGACCCCGCAGTTGGTGGGTAGTTTCATGAAGTGGGGCACTCATTGGTGAGGTTACTACGAGGTAAGCATGGCCGCTGTGCTCGGAAACGAGCACTTCGGACGCCAGGACCACTGATCCGAGCGGACTTAATAGACCATGTCTATTGAAGATGGGATGAGGGGTCAATCGAACATTGAATATTGAATCGCGAAAGCGGCAAAAACAACTCGATACCCGGCCAGTGATTGCAGAGAACTGGCATTAAGCGATATTAAGCGCTCACCGGAGCTAAGCGCTCAAAAATGGTGTACAGTCGACAACATCGTGTTACGTGTTACACTCGTGGCATGAACGAGAACAAGTGTTGGTCAATATAGCGCTCACCATTTGTTTTTCACCCCATTTCTGGCCAGGGCTCTTCCATGCGTCTGCAATCCCAGAGAATCCCCCCGCCCTGGGTCCAGTGACACTGCACCCATCCTTAACCGAAAGCGATTTTCGATTTTAATATCCATCACTCACGTGCCTCCTGCTGGCCTCCTCACTGACATGTCCGAGTCCACCCTGGCCAATCCTGTCGGCATCGGCGGACTGTCGGGTCTACCTGCGAGTAAAGCACAAGAACTCCATGTCCAAAAAACGGCGAGAGTGTGTCCTCTATCTGTTGCGAGTACGCGTGTCGGTGCCCTGCACAAAGTCAAGGCGCTAGGCAAAGCACGGGAACACGTCAACGGCGGCGTGAACTTTCCCTTTGATAGAACCCTGACCTGATGGCGCTTCCATTTCGGACGGGTCGGATCACAGATCCTTGTATTGATAAATCTAGGTGCCTCTGAGCGTCCTCCGGATACGCGTGAAGGACATCGAAGTGCTCGCAGGTGACTCGGATAGACTCGGGACCGGGACAACCATTATTCCCCTGCGCGTGCTTTCTGCAGTGTGTAAGGTCAGCAGTGCTAGCCTAGGAATCGACCACATGACGCTCGCCCTCGCTCGGCCACAACCATTCTTGTTCCGCACGCATAGCCTCAGCATCTCGTCTGCACCCGGGCCCTCGTCTCCGCTTGTCTCGCTTCCTTTCCTCCGCCTTCGACCCTCGTTGCCATCGGATCGACACCTTTCCCCGAATAGTCAAGACTCGCCCCTCGTCGCATCAAGCCATCATGCATCCTGCGCGGATCGCCCAAATACGTCGGCTGACTCGCAATGCTCACCGCCACCGCCTCGCGCAGGCTGCAGCCCAATAAGGCTTGCGCCGTTCACAGCCCTCGCCGGTTGGGCTCGGTTCGGGACCCCCTCGCCGTGTTGGAAATGTTTATGGTTCATTTTCGTATATTTTCTTGCCTCCTTTCGCCTTAGACTCTTTGCCCTCCTTGTCACCCTTAGGCTCGCGCTCGCTGTCGAGTACCTTACAACGATTCAATAAGATTCCTGTGCTTTTGGGTTCCCCTTCAGCTCCCCTTTCCCTGTTCCCCACTACTCTCTGCACGTTGAGTACATGTATATAAATACCCTTTCGTGGCCTCGGCCAAAGGACAGGCCAATGGGATGATAGCTCGCCCTGCCCCCTGTTTCGCTCGTGTGCTCACTGCCTCGCTCCTTACGCTTGTTACGAACCCCCTCTCTCACGTCTTGGCTTTACCTTCGCGATTGCGAACTCGTCTCGGAACTTTGACCACCCTCGAACTCACCGCATGGACTAATCCCCTACGCTACAGGAGTCATTGGTGAAACTCACCTTCAAGTTATACTGTGGATACCGAAACCGAAACAAACATTTCCGAGATACCTTGATTGTTATATCCTAGTGGACTTAGATCATATTCGTTGTTTGATATTCTCTCTTCTCTAAGCCCCCATTCGACCTCCGAGTCTAAGCGGCCGGCCAACCAGAACGTAATCATAATACACTAATACTAGACATCCATCTAACTATTTCACAACTCCATTAGCCTGTGACACCCAACGCTGAACTGACTGGCCGCGCCAAACATGATTTCGTGGTTACCATTACAAGTACAAGCGGTGTCGTTCCGCGGTCCTTTGGTTAAGTGACCACCATGTGCCCACGACGATGGAATCAAGCCATTGTACGCGTCGTAGGCGCCAAGCGCTGCAGATAGACAATGAAGTGTACCCCGTGGTCCTACTGGCTCTCCAGTGGTCCGATCAAATGCCATCGAAACGATGTAATCGTCGGGCATATGGTCACGGAGGAAAATGAGTATTCCTTCAGCCCGAATTGTGATGGCGTATGTCAAGCTCTCGTATACCTCGGAACCCTTGAGATATGTCCCGATTTCGATATTCTGGTCAAATTCCCGGAAAAACTTGAGAGAAATATCTGTCACTTCGAGCTTGCCGATTAGCTCCCACATGATGAGGGCATCGAATAATTGCTCTGCAGCATGAAACGGTCCGAAATATTGCGGCTAGAGAACAATCGAGTTCAATTCGCTTGTAAAGTGAGGAAGGACTTGGTCATCTTACGTGTCCCCCGAGCAGCTCCTCTTCGATAAAGAAGCCAAACAAAGCGCTGGATTGATCGGAAGGGAGGTCCCTGCTGATGGGATAGATATCTTTGAACGCATCACCGATGACTTTCAGGGTTGAAAGCGCACGGTCAGAACACGGTTGAAACGTCGCCGAATCGCAGCCCAACGACGGGTCAAAGTTGAGAACGGAAACGGTGAGAGGCACTGATCCTTTTCCAGATCGACCGCCCGTCTTGACGTCGGTGGCCGTAGTCTCGCTCATGAACCCTTCTTCATCGTTCCAGAACGTCTGCAAGATGATTCATTTGTCAGTATAGGTGTGGAGAGCTGTGACAATTGTGGCTTTCCTGGAGATAGTCAAGGATCCTCGACGCGTGGGTCTCATATTCTGAGACACTATCGTCACGGCCGATGTTCCGCCCAAGGCGAGCGCCTGCCAGAAGCGCACGATACTGAAGGGAAGCAGTCCAGTATGATCCACCCCATACAGGCGGCCACCACAGGTCCCAACTACGATGAACATTTAATTTATCTATACCGCCGCAGAATGATATACAACCCACGAGCTCTGATTCCAGTGTAATGAGATCCACTGGAGGTCGAGATTGATGGCGGGCCAGAGCGTATCAGCGACCCAGGTGCCGTTATTTTGTCCGAGGAGCCACTCAGCATACTTGATCAGCACCGCCGCGCGAAAAGGCGGCCCATCTGTGAAAACTCGATCAATAAAACCTTCGACGGATGGGGGAAGCCGATTGCGCACCAGCCGCTGGAGATCCAGGACGATAGACGGGATTAGTTATCTTGCCAAGATTGATGTCGAAGACGGCCTCTTCAAGCCCACCGGTGAAAACGTTCCCAGCTAGACTGACGACATGTTGAGTTCTGATGAGGGCGTGCACCGAGTCGTCGAGTAATGTGCGTAGCAGCTTGGGGTCATCACGCGGTCCAGGCATAGCTAACTCGTTCAGCCATGTATGATAGATGCGACAACCATCCCTGAGCCAGTATACAGTATATTCGGGACGTTCAGGATCGGGAATGACGGGAAGGACGACACCTGGCTTAGGTAGACGAAAAGGAGCACGTCAGAAAATGAGCGTATGAGATGATCGGGGGTATGAACTTACATCGGATCCAACTTTTGGCCCCATCAACTCGTGGAGGATTGCGTTCTTTGAGGCGGGAACGAGTCGGTCCAGAAAATCATGAACAACCCTGGTATTACTTGTGTGCTTGACTCCTGTAAAGCGAATCGCCGCCACCGCATCGGCAAGAGCAAGGACCAAAAATTGAAGAGAAAATAGAGAATACATAGTTAATAGAGGACGAGAGTCAAACGTAACGCCGCACATCTCCCCCAGTCCTACTATATAGGCCGTACAAATCCCATGACATGACTTCGAATTGTGCCACGTGCCGTATCGAGGACTGAAGTCGACCGCTTCTCGTAATGGAGCTTCTCTATGATTCAACGTGATTCCCGAGGGTAGAGGATGGTCTCCGGAAACGCTGCATCCACTAAGTAGTGGAGTAGTGGTCGTAGAGGATCCGAAGTCGGTAACACGAGCACGCCACAATTCCCCAGCTCCATTCAAGATCCGCAGCGCCACAAGATCCGCAACTTTCAATGACGCAATGACGCGTGATCACACTCACGTAAGCATCCGAGCCATGGACCCATGATATAGGTCAGATTCATGACATCACCATATCCGTTTCCTTTTGGGTGCTTTTGGTACCAATGAGGCCTACCAGGTCAAGCTTGGCCATTGTAAGGGACCCAGGAGAAAGCCAATCTCAGGCACAGTAGAACGTAAGCGTGAAAGCTAAGAAATGATTCGGAGTTTCGGCACGTGTTGGGCCTTGGTCTAACTCACAACTCAGAACATGTGCGGGACACACACGGGAACTGAGGTCGCAAACAAACACCCTACAGTATATACAGTAACTGTTGCCCAGAATAGTATAGGGTACTGAACCAAACTAGTGTGCAATTCATTATAAACTCCTGTCAAAGCTATGAATGTAGGTACAGTCGAAGCTCTCATAACCCATACCCCTCTGTCACAGCTCAGAGCTATGGGGTTTGAGAGCGTATGGGCTTTCAGGATGTTACTAAAAATAGATGGAAAAAAATCCATTAAAAATCTGAAATTTTTGACGATCTATGGAGAGTTCGACATGTTTCTAAGGCAGTACTAAACATATGTGATGGAAATAATCAGTGATACAGGTTGGAGTTGGTGTCTGAGACCTCTCCTGTCAGAT
>Ga0307510_10001458_pt1 | contig 26051 bp, 18 predicted proteins | sample 12_EM_MG_FD_207224 | JGI IMG/M metagenome (GOLD analysis project Ga0307510, IMG submission 207224) | Populus trichocarpa ectomycorrhiza microbial communities from riparian zone in the Pacific Northwest, United States - 12_EM | ecosystem: Host-associated > Plants > Roots > Unclassified | place... | reverse complement strand
CCGACGGGGACATGGACATTGCCTATTCCCTGCTGCTGGCCGACGCGCAATGGGGCAAACACAGCTCCATCCCCTACCGGGAAGAAGCCCTGGAAATGATCAATGCCATCCGTCACCAGGAAGTCAATCCCGATACCTATATCGTTATGGAGAGTAATGGCTGGAGCAAAAGGAGCAAAGACTATTTTGACATGCGGTCCTCCGACTTTATGCCCGATCACCTGCGGGCCTTCCGGAGAGCCTCTGGCGATACATTCTGGGATACCGCCGTCGTCAACAATTACCGGGTCTTCCGCTATCTTCAGGATACCTATAGTCCCGAAGCAGGCCTGGTTCCCGACTTTATCCGGCAGATCCATGTCACAGCCCCTCAGCAATCCTATTTCCCCGTAACTGCCGGAGACGGCCCCGGCGATATTCCGGAGACGACAGCGGTCGAAAAGATCACCGCAGTCCCCGCTCAGCCCCATTATCTCGAATCCCAGTATGACGGCCTGTATAATTTCAACGCCTGCCGCGTGCCCTGGCGGATCGCAGCCGACTATCTTCTCTCCGGCGACCCGCAGGCGGCAGCGTTCCTGGCCAAGCTGAATCCCTGGATAAAATCGACCACCAAGGGCAACCCTGACAATATCTCTGCCGGCTATAACCTCTCCGGCGAAGACCTGCCTCATCGCTATTTTGAAGCCCTGTGTTTTATCTGCCCCTTCGCTGTGGCGGCGACAGCCAGTCCCGACAATCAGCAATGGCTGAACAAACTATGGGATTATATCGTCCACTTCCAGCGCAAAGATTTTGACTACTATGATAATAGCATCAAAATGATCAATATGATCATCCTTTCCGGGAATTACTGGGCGCCGTAATTAAAAACGGCCGGGCCTTTGGGCCCGGCCGCTGTATGCTGGCTTTTAACTGGTAAACATTAATGTATCGGCGATCCGTTCCTGCGTTCTTCGCTGGCTACTTTCACCAACTGATCACCCTCCTTGAGATCCCCATAGATCTCCGTCTTACCACCTTCTGAACGTCCTACTTTCACATCTATCCACTGCGCTTTGTGATCGCTATCCACTTTGATCACAAATACCCTTTCCGTAGAGTTGACGATGGCAGTAACAGGCACCACGAACGTGCTGTCCTGGGAAGGCATCGGAAGATCGACTTCAGCGACCATACCCGGTAACAGCTTCCTCCCATCGCTGTATACATCCATTTCTATCCGCTCGCTCCGAAGCCGGGTGTCCAGCGCACCAGCTAACCGGTTGACCTTTGCTGTGAATTTCTGATTTGGCAAAGCCCTCACACTGAATTTCACCTGGTCTTTATTGGACAGGAACCCTGTAAAGGCCTCCGGAACAGAAACTACAAGCCGCAGATGCTTCTGCTCCTGCAGCGTGAACAACGGAAGCTCGGAGCCCTTTCCGGACGGACCTACATAGGCGCCGGGGTTGACATTCCTTGCCGTGATGATACCGCTGAATGGCGCCCGGATCTCCAGGTATTTTAAGGTCTCGGCTACCGTATTATAGGCAGATTTCGCGGCATCCCATTGAGCCATATCCGACTTCTGACGCGCATCGGCCTGGTCGATATCGTTCTGGGAGATAGTCCCGGGCGTCTTGCTCGTTTCTATCAGACGATCGTAATTCGACTTGCTGGCAATATAGATGGCCTCCTGTGATTTTACTCTCGACAAGGCGCTGGCCAGCTGGGTCGTCAGCTCGGGAGCTTCCATCGTTACCAGCAGCTGCCCTTCCTTTACTTCAGAGCCGACATCCACAAACAGCTTCTTTACAAAACTATTCTCCTTGGCATACAGATCCACCTGCTGGAAAGCGATGAGCTCACCAGGAGTGTTGAAATTTGTCGACAGTCTTCCCTTTTGCAGGTCAAAGGTCGCAACAGGAGCAGCCGCGCTGTCTGCCTTTGGCGCTTCCTTTTTATTCTTTTTTTCTTCCCCATCAGAGGAAGAACAGCCACTCAACAGACCTACGGTCAGCGCCGCGCAGATCGTGACGGTGGCGACAGTTAATCTTTTATTTCTCATTTTGATGTTCATATAATGACGGTATATAATGTGTACTTTCTTTATCGGAAGGGTCCAGGGAGACCGAATCTATCGAGGTCTTATTTTGTACCCATGCAAATATCAGGGGCAGGATGAACAATGCGGCAAAGGTCGATGCGATCAGACCGCCGATAACGGCCCGGCCAAGTGGCGCCGCCTGGTCTCCGCCTTCTCCAAAACCCGAAGCCATCGGGATCATACCCACCACCATGGCCACGCTGGTCATCAGGATCGGACGCATACGAACGGCTGCCGATTCCCGCGCAGCGTTCAGCGCATTGCCGGTCCGCATACGAATATCTTCGGCATTGGTCACCAGCAGCACCGAGTTGGATATGGACACCCCTACAGACATGATCATACCCATGTATGATTGCAGGTTGAGGGTAGAGCCCGTGATCATTAATAAGGCGAGCGAACCCAGCAGCACCGCAGGCACCGTACATAAGGTAACCAATGATACTTTAAAGGACTGGAAGTTTGCAGCCAGCATGAGGAAGATAACCACGATAGCCACCAGCAGACCCGTTTGCAGACTGTCCAGGGTGTCAATAAGTACTTCAGACAATCCCTTTACTTCTACATTAAGACCACGAGGCAGCGCGCCGAGAGAAGCGATGGCTTTATGCACATCAGTGGACGCCCTGCCAAGATCCATCTTATTGAGGTTGGCTGTCACCGACAACAAAGGTGTTGCGCCGATATTGTCGTCTTCACCATAGACCGAATCTATCTTCAGCGAAGCGACATCACTCAGCACCGGACGCGATGTATTTGGCAGTACCGAGATCTCTTTCATATCCTGAAGGCTGGTCATCTGGTTCTCCGGAACTTCCACCTGTACGAAGTACGAGAGATTGTTCTTATGATCCAGCCATACATTCCTTTCGGTGAAACGGGAAGAAGACGTCGCGGCGATCAGCGATCGGCCAATAGTTGCGGCATTTACACCCAGCTGCGCAGCCCGGACCCTGTCGATATTGATGTTTACTGCCGGGTAATGAGTGGCCTGCCCTATCTGTACGTCCCTCAGATAAGAAATCTCGTTCAGCCTGGCGATGACCTTTTTGGCATATTCCTCGTTCAGTTTCTTATTCTTGCCCGACAGCCTTACTTCGATCGGGGTCGGGGATCCCTGGCTGAGGATCTTATCGGTCAGCTCTATCGGTTCGAAAGAAGCCCTGAATTCAGGAACGTCCTGCGCCAGCTTAGCCCGGAACTTTTCCTTCAGGTCATCCATGTTCACTTTATAATCCTCCTTGAGACTCACCTGTAATACTGCCTCCTGCGGGCCAGCCATAAAGAGATAGATAGGGTTCGTAGAGAACTGACCGCCATGCATACCGACCATCGCCGAAGTGATCTCGATATTGTCATGCCCGACCAGGGTGTCCAATACTTTCAGCGTAGCCAGCGTATATTCTTCTGTTCTTTCGATCCGGGTACCATCATCTGCCCGCAGCCGCACCTGGAACTGCCCGGCATTGGACTTGGGTAATACGTCACGGCCGATATGGCTGATCAGGAGCCAGGCTCCCAAAAGCCCCAGCACGATATATCCAAGAGCTATCGGCGTACGGAAACGCAACAACCGATCGAGAAAACGCAGAAACCGATTCCTGAACTTCTCAAATCGCGTCAGCTTACCATCCTTGCCGCTGCCATGTTCCAATGCCTTCATCTTTTCTTCCGCCAGATCATTCTCATCTTCCGGCTTCAGACCGGAGGCCCTGTATTCTTCATCGTCGGAAGCAAACCCCTTCCCATCCTTGTTCTTATGATGCCCCTTCATCAGGTAATTGGCCAGCACAGGCACAAAGGTCTGAGCCATGATATAGGAGGTCACCATGGAGAATCCGATGGCCAGCGCCAGCGGCAGGAACAACGATCCGGGTATACCGCTCATCGTAAAGGCCGGAGCAAACACCGCGAGTATACAAAGCAGGATCAACAGCTTGGAAAAGGCTATCTCCCGGCAGGCATCCCAGATGGCCAGCGACTTGGGCTTGCCCATCGCCAGGTGCTGGTGAATATTCTCGATGGTCACCGTCGACTCATCCACCAATATCCCGATGGCCAGCGAGAGCCCGCTCAGGGTCATGATGTTGATCGTCTGGTGGAAAAGATTCAGAAAAAGCACGCCGGAAATGACGCAGATGGGTATCGTCAGGATAACGATCGTTGCTCCGCGAATGTCCCCCAGGAAAAGCAGGACCATGAGACCGGTCAGAATGGCGCCGATCGCACCCTCGCTCAGCAGGTTCTTAACGGCATTGATCACATAGACCGACTGGTCAAATACATAGTTCAGCTGCACGTCTTCCGGCAGCTGCGCCTGGAATTTTGGGATCGCCTTTTTAAGGTTCTGCACCACTTCCCAGGTAGAGGCTGCAGCAGACTTGGTGATTGGCAGATAAACGGAACGCTTCCCGTTGATCAGCGCATAACCGGCCGTGATATCCGCCGCATCTTCTATCGTAGCGACATCCTTCATATAGAGGTTCTGTACCCCATTGGCGTAAATGGGAATATTACCAAACTCTTTCACTGTTTCGATGGTCGTATTCGTTGGCGTCAGGTAGTTGAAGTTCCCGATACGAACGTTGCCGGAGGGGTTGGCCTGGTTGTTGATCCGCAACGCCTCCACCAGCTGGTCGGGTGTAAGATTGTGCGACCGCATCAGATCCGGATCAGCCTTGATCACGATGGTACGGACATTACCGCCAAAAGGCGCCGGCGAAACCAGCCCCGGTACCTGGCTAAAGGAAGCCCGGACATAAATATTGGCCAGGTCAAGCAATTCATTGTTGCTGCGGGTCGGACTGCTTAGTACCAGCTGGCCGACCGGCAGGGTCGATGCGTCGAAACGCAGGATAAAGGGCGGCTGCGAGCCACTCGGGAAGCTCGCCTGGGCCCGGTTGGTATAAGCCGTCACCTCCGCGGCGGCCTGTGCCATATTCGTATTTTCATAAAAGGTCAGCTTCATCAGCGTCAGACCCTGGATGTTCTTGGTCTCAATACTCTTCACCCCGCCGACATAAAGCAGGAGGTTGACATATTGCTTGCCGAAATACGTCTCCATCTGGTCGGGTGTAAAGCCACCGTAAGGATGTGAGATATAGATCACCGGCAGATTCATGTCGGGAAAGATATCGATCTTGATAGTCCGTACGGCACTGATCCCGAAGAAAAGCAGGGCGGCTACCAGTGTCAGGATAGCAATAGGTTTTCTAAGAGCGCTTCTGATTAATCCCATTGTATGAATGATTCGGTTTAGAATTCATTAAAAAACAAAGTAAAGTCACCGCTGGAGGCAGCCTTGAACAGCAGGGCCTGCCATACGTTGTTGAACGCTATGTCCCGCTGTGTCTCTGCCTGATTCAGTATAAAAGAGGCCGTCGTTACGTCGACTATCGTAGCCAGCCCGTTCTTATAAAGGGTTGTTTTTTGCAAATAGGCATCGCTGGCAGCCTTCACCTGTACTGGGGCTTCCCGGTAATTGTCCAGCGCATTCTTTATCCGCGTCTCGGACAGGACAAGCTGTGCCTTCAGCTGCTGATCGACAAGACCATATTCCTCCTTAAGCCCTTCGGATGTCCATTTTTGCGCAGCCACCTGCTGATGGATCCGTAGAGGAGTGGTCAGGTTCCAGGTGACGCCGACACCGACGACATAGTTGGCCGCACCAAAACTCACGCCTTTAAGATAGTCACTGGTATAGGCATTCGGGTTAGCAGCACCATAAGTAGATCCGAAGCCCGTACCCCTGTCCTGGAAAACGCCAAAGAGAGAAAAGGTCGGATAGTTAAAGGTTTTCAGATATTTCGCCTGCTCATCGCTGACATTGATCCTTTCCCGGAAGAATTTCAGCAAAGGGTGATTGTCTATAGACTGCGCGGATGGAGTAGACAGCGCATTGGGGATCTTCGAGACGAAGACACTGTCCAGCGGATAGTTGTTGGAATCCGGCGCCGTCACCTGCATCAGCTGTGCCAGCTGGTTAGCCTGCTCCTGCTGGAATTCGATGGCATTGGTCAACGCAATTTTGGCGTTGGATACTTCCGCATTGGCCAGGGAAGAGTCTACACCGGGATTCAACCCACTTTTTGCACGCGCCGTCACTACCGTCTGGAAGGCTAAAGCCCTGTCCAGGTTTCTTTGCTGGGAAATGGTCAGCTTTTGCGCCGCCAGCAGATTGAGATAAGCAGCCGAAACACGGATGCTTTGCTGGAAACGCTCCTGGTCCAGATCGGTCATATCCCTGTTGAGAATAGTCTGGGCTACCTTCGTTTTTTCTTTCGCACGACCAAACTGGAAAAAATCCCAGTTGACATTCGTCAGGTAAAGAGAGCCAAAGGCTGCATTCCAGTTCTGATTTGCAAGCACAGGCCCCGAAGAAGAAACACCCGGAACCTTATAAGCCGCCAAAGGACCGAAGTTGCTGTTGATCGTACCATAATCCTGCTGTGCAGCAAAATTTATATCTGGTAGATATTCCCGTCGCGTTTCCTTGACATTGGCCTGGGAGGCTTTGACATAATTGGCCTTGGCCCGGATGGTCCCGTAATTGGTCAACGCGGTTTGTACTGCCTGTTTGAGCGTCAGTACCTGGGCGCTAGCCCTACCGGCCGATATGCTAAAGAGCAATACCCATAACAGGCCAAAAAGTAACTGTTTTGACATGATAGATGCGCTATTTTTTTTCATTCTTCTTTAATCAAAATTTAATCCCTTACTTATTCATAGGAGTCCGTTGGGGGTTCTGCCAATAAGGGAGCAGCGTGAAATTTATGGCTGCAATGTAGACTGTAAAGGGAGCGAAAGATTTTGAAGCAATTTTGAAGCTGAAAGACGAGGCTGAAAACTAATGGCCACTATATGCAGACCGGAACGAAATTCGTAATTTATATCAAAATGGCTCAGATCGCAGATCTGGCGCACGATTGCAAGCCCTATGCCGATGGAGTCGCTACCGGGGTTCCCCTTTTTGAACCGTTCAAATAATTCTGTAGTTGGGACCTGCGGCTCCCGGCCCGTATTGGCGATGACCAGTCCTTCGCGGTTGAGGCTGACAAAGATGAGATTTTGATTGGTGACCGGCGCATTGTGCCGGATCGCATTGCTGACCAGATTGGACAACAGGAGGTCCGCCAGGGAGGCGTGCAGGGGAACATATATTTTATCCTCTATATCTGTTTGCAATGTCAGCGACTTCATCTCCATCAGCTCCGCAAACGCACTCAGCGCTTCCCGCATCAGCCTGCTGATGCAAACGGGTTCCTTTGCTTCATATTCCTTGTTTTCCAGCTTGGTCAGCAGGGTCAGCGAGCTATGGATCCGGCTGAGCCGTTCCAGCGCATTCTGCATCTCGGCAATGAGTATCGCCTGCTCGTCCCGGATATCCGATTCCATCAGCAGGTCCAACTTACCACGGATGATGGCGGTCGGCGTTTGTAATTCGTGAGAGGCGTTCTCCGTAAATTCTTTCAGCGACTGATAATCCTCACGGGCCTTATCGGTCATTTTTGTCAGGAACTCATTCAACTCCCGGAACTCAGAAGTCCGGGTGCGCGGAAGATGGATAGACGCCTTTTGTTTGAGATCGAAAGACTGGATCATTCGCATCGTACGTTTGAAAGGCGCCAGAATATATTTGGAGATCAGCCCACCGGAGATCACGACCAATACCAGCAGCAACAGCAGGATCCATTTGAAAGAATCTACAACCCCAGGCAACAGCTGATAAAAGGAAGGGATAAAAGAATAGGTGGTGATCCGGTAGTGCGATCCATTGATCGTATAAAAAGAAGTGACGACCAGCTTGTATTCGTTTGCCTGGAACTCCGGATTCCAGCCCGTCCCACGCGTATAAAAGGAAGCAACCCCAACAGGAACAGAATCTTCGGGTATAGGAGTTATCGTCGCCCTTTTTCGGGTAGGATGCTCCGTATAGTCCCCACCTTGCCGGATCTGCTGGGCAATGATATCATTCAGCCGTTGGTGCCGGACCACTTCCACCCTGCTGATCTTCCACTGGATCTCATAATAGACGATGGCGCCCCCGATGAGAAGCACGACCAGCATAATGCCGAAATACCAAAGCGTGAATTTTGTTGTTAGCCTCATTCCTGTTTATGGGAATTAAATTTATACCCCAGCCCATATACGGTGCTGATATAATCCATCCCACCCGCGCCGCTGATCTTCCTCCGGAGATTTTTTACATGCTGATACACGAAATCAAAATTAGCCAGATTATCCGTATAGTCCCCCCACAGATGCGCAGCTATCGCCTGTCGTGACAAGACCCGGTTCTTATTGACAAGAAAGTAAAGGAGCAGATCGAACTCTTTAGGTGTCGTATCCAGCAGCGTATCGTTGATACGCGCCTCGAAAGTATCGGTATTCAGGCTGATCTCATTAAACTCCACGATACTTGCACCACCCAGGTTCTTCCGCCGGTACACGGCGCGTATCCGCGCATGCAGCTCCGCCAGATGAAAGGGTTTTGTGATATAGTCATCCGCACCCTTCTCCAACCCGATGATCTTGTCGTCCAACGCATTTTTTGCGGAAATGATCAGCACATTACTTTCCTTATGCTCAGCCCGGATAAGGTTAAGCAGACTGATGCCATTGCCATCCGGCAATCCGATGTCCAACAGGATACAGTCGTACTGAAAAAATCCAAGCTTTTCCTTTGCTCCTTCCAGCGTCTCGCTGGTTTCACAGATATAGCCCTCCCTACCCAGGAAATCGTGGATATTCCGGGCCAGTTCCTGATTATCTTCGATGATCAACACCTTCATATAATACTATATATTACGAAAATTAGCGCTATTCTCGGAAAAGATTTTGAAGTAACCTTGAAGTACCTATCTATACCCTCTCGCCTGCAAATGGAACAGCTCCGCATATCTTCCATCATGAGCCAGCAATTCCTCATGACTGCCTATCTCCAATAACTCGCCCTTGTCAAGCACCAAAATACGGTCCGCCATCCGCACCGTGGAAAAACGATGCGAGATAAGCACAGCCGTCCGCCCCTTCGTCAGCTCGGCAAAACGCTGAAAGACCTCATACTCCGCCCTTGCATCCAGCGCAGCCGTAGGCTCATCCAAAATGAGCAGCTGGGCATCCCGCATATAAGCCCGCGCCAATGCCACCTTCTGCCATTCCCCGCCCGAGAGGTCCACTCCCTGCCCAAACCAGCGGCCAAGCTTCTGGTCATAACGAGCCGGCAGTTTCTCGGCCAGCGCATCCGCCAGGCTCTGCCGCGCCGCCGTCTCTATCAGCGCACGATCTTCCTTATGCGAGATATTGCCGACGGCAATATTCTGTGCCATGGTCATCTGATACCGTAAATAATCCTGGAAGATGACCCCCACATGCCGCCGCAGATCCTCGGGATCATATTCCCGAAGATCCACCCCATCCAGCAATATCCGGCCTTCGGTGGGATCATAAAGCCGGGTCAGCAGCTTGATCAGGGTGGTCTTGCCGGCACCATTTTCTCCTACCAACGCCAGCTTTTCGCCAGCTCTGAGGGTAAAGGTCAGATGGCGGTTGGCCCAGCGTTCAGAGTTGAAATAACGGAAGCCGACATTCTCAAAGCTAAAACCCTCCTTTACCGGATCAGGAAAAGGCCGAGGCTTTGCTACAGGTTTTATCCGGGGCTCGATCTCAAAAAACTCAAAGAGGTCCTGCAGATAGATGGCCCCCTGCGAGACACTAGTGAACCGCGACAGTATCCCCTCCAGCAAACTCCGCAGCTGGCGGAACGACCCGGCGAGAAAGACCAGGTCACCGATAGACAGACTTCCATGTATAGCCCGAAAGATGATCACCACATAGGCAGAGTAATAACCCACACTGCCCAGCAAGGCAAAAAAAGTCCCCCAGACGGATCGCCTCATCGCCAGCGACCGGCCATCCCGATAGAATTTATCCGATAAAGACCGGAACCGGTCGATCAAAAAATCGGACAAGCCAAAGAGCTTCACCTCCTTGGCCGTCTCATCACTGGCTCCCAAAAAACGGAGATAGTCCAGCTCCCGCCGCTCGGTCGTCTGCGACCGGGTGAGGGCATAGCTCTTGTCATTAAAATAGGACTCTCCTAAAAATGCCGGGACCACCGCAACCAGTAATAAAAGGATGAGCCAGGGGTTAAAGGCCATCAGACCCACAGCCAAAAAGCCCATGCTGATCAGATCCTGCACCTGCCCCAGTACCTGCGAAAGCAGAACCGTCCGGCCGTTGGTCTGCTGACGCGCCCTTTCCAGCTTGTCATAAAAAGTAGAGTCTTCAAACTGGTCCAGATCAAGCTGAGCCGCATGACGCATGATCCGGATTGAAGTAAAATTTGCAAATTTGTCCCCTAATAAGCTATCCATCAGCGAAATAGCCCTTGCCAGGCCATCCGACAGCAAGGCCAGGCCAAATTCCAGGGCCACCAGGTCCCAGAGGAAGTGAAGACTATTGCCCACACCCCCCGTTTTTGCCAGCATCACCACCTGGTCGATGATCAATTTTCCCACATATAGAATAATTACAGGTATTGCCGACCGGGCTATGCGTAACAGACAGTTAGCTATCATAATACCCGGACTAGTCTCCCATACCAGCCGGAAGAAACGGGGGAGATTACCCAGGGCATTGATCCGCTGTTTCCAGGTCAGGGGTTCTGTCGGTTTTGGAGTCCTTGTTTTTGCCATAGTTTCTATAACAAAGTTGCAGTAATCCAGTTTATCGGTACATTTATTTCATCTCAACAGAGTAAATATGCCATACCGCTTTCGATCCATCACTACTTCCCTCTTTATCATCACTTTCTTCGTCGTCAGTCTCACGACCTGCCAGGGACAAGCTCAGGCTCGGACGCAAAATCAAGCCCCCATCCGACTTATCACCCTCGACCCCGGCCATTTCCATGCAGCGCTGGTCCAAAAATCCATGTATGGCGACATCGATCCAGTCGTACACGTCTATGCGCCGGCAGGCCCGGACGTCCAGTCTCACCTGGACAAGATAAATGCGTACAACAGCCGGGAAAAAGATCCGACACACTGGGTGGAAAAACTATATACCGGCGACGACTTCCTTTTCAAGATGATCAGCGGGAAAGCCGGCAATACCGTGATCCTTGCCGGCAACAACCTCCGGAAGACCTCCTATATCTTTGAGTCTCTGAAAGCCGGATTTCACGTGCTGGGCGACAAACCCATGGTCATAGACAACCGTGCCTTCACAAACCTGCAGCAAGCCTTTGACACGGCAGCAGTACATAAGACCATCCTTTATGATATCATGACCGAACGCTACGAGATCACCAGCATCCTGCAACGCGAGCTGGCCATGGATCAGTCCGTCTTCGGCACGCTGGAAAAAGGCAGCCCGTCCAATCCCGCCGTTATCGGGGAAAGTATCCATCGCTGGTATAAATATGTTTCTGGTAATGTCCTAACCCGACCAGCCTGGTTCTTCGATGTCGCACAACAGGGCGAAGGCATCGTCGACGTGATGACACATCTTGTCGACCTCGTACAATGGGAATGTTTTCCCGACCAGGTCCTGGATTATAAAAACGATGTCACCGTCAACAGCGCAAGACATTGGACGACCGATCTTACCCTTTCCCAGTTTAAGACGCTCACAAAGGAGGACAGATTCCCCGACTATCTGAGAAACAACGGCACCCAGGATACGATCCTGAAAGTTTATGCCAACGGACAGATCGACTACCAACTACGCGGTGTCCATGTCCGCACCACAGCCACCTGGACCTATAAGGCTCCTGCCGGCGCAGACGACACATACGCCTCCCTTATACGCGGCAGCAAGGCCAGTCTGATCATCCGCCAGGATGAAGAACAACAATACCACTCCACCCTCTATATCGAGCCTGTCAATAGCGACGCCGCTTATGAACAAACGCTGACAAAACAGTTTGCCGGCTTACAAAACAAATACCCCGGTATTTCTTTAAAAAAAGATGCCAGAGGCTGGGAAGTGATCATCCCCGACAGCTACAAGGAAGGACATGAAGCCCACTTCGCCCGTGTAACCGAAAAATTCCTGGGATTTGTAAAGAACAACAACATGCCCGCATGGGAAGTGCCGGGTATCATCGCCAAATATTACACGACAACAAAGGGACTCGAGCTGGCCCGCAAGAACGAGACACCTACGGATACAATGGTCGCACAGGTTGCCACAAAGCTCCATGGCGCCACCCGCGACCTTTCCCTGCTGGATGTAAAGGTCTTCTCCCTTGCCCCGGGACAGACTGCAGTAACAGCCCAATTTGCCACGACAGGCCAGGCCATTGCAGTCGGCGGATCATCCGCATCCGACAAGCTCGTCATCATCAAAGAAGGTTCTCTCAATGTTTCGTCCGGCAATCTCTCCAAAGTCCTTGGCCCCGGCGGCATCGCCCTCTTTCCTGCCGGCGACAAAATGGCGCTGACCAATACCAGCGGTGCTACCTGTAGCTATTATGTCTTCAACTTCAGGTCCCGGACAACCCTGGACCGCGAAAGGGCAGTACAGGCAGGCCCGCCCATCTTCCTCGACTGGACCGATATGCAAATGAAGACAACAGAAAAGGGAGAAAGCAGGCAGATCTTCAACCGGCCTGTTGCCTGGCTGAGTAAAATAGATATGCATGCTACCACTCTCAATGAAGGACAGATCAGTCATCCGCCACATATTCATCGGAATGAAGAGATCATCCTCATACGCTCGGGAAATGTACAAATGTATATCGGTGGCAAATACTACCCTGCCAAAGCAGGGGACATTGTCTTTTTGACCTCCGGCACACCGCATAACCTCGAAAACAAAACCCGGGGACGCTGTGAATATTTTGCGCTTCAGTGGCAGCCATGACAATCTATTTCGCGGTCGCTGTCACCTCCCATCCGGCTTATAATAAGTCAGCGCTTCCGGCATCAGCTCCTGTAATTTCTGGATGCGGCTGGTATCCGCCGGGTGGTCGCTCAGCAGGATCGGCGGCTTCTGTCCGCCCAATGCCGCCATACGTTGCCAGAAAGGTATGGCTTCGCGGGGATCATATCCTGCCATGGCGGCAAAGATCAGTCCATAATGATCGGCCTCATATTCATACTTACGTGAATAAGGCAATATAACAGCGACCTGTGCGGTTGGCGCATATACCTGGTTAAAGATATCCGCTGTCGCCGGATTACCTCCCAACGCCACATCTCCTACGATCCCGATACCCTGCGCCAGCAATTGATTGCTCATCCGTTCCCGGCCATGACCTGCCACGGCATGCGTGATCTCATGCCCCAGGACAATGGCCAATGCCGTCTCATTTTTTGTGACCGGCAACAACCCGGTATACACCACTACCTTCCCTCCGGGCATACACCAGGCATTGATCTCCTTGCTCTCTACCAGGTTGAACTCCCAGGTATATCCTTTTAGCGCGTCAGGTGCGCCATGATCAGAATAATACTGCCCTATGGCATCCGCAATACGCCGGCCTACCCTTTTCACCATTTCCCCGTCAGCATTCGTGGCAGGGGCCACTTTATTGGAATTAAGAAATTTCTGGTATTCTGTCAGGGCCAGGGACTGCACCTGCTTCTCCGAGACCAGGGTCAGCTGACTGCGACCCGTAATAGGATTACGATGACAGGAAGTGCCTGCCAACAGGGCTGCTCCGGTTAGCACAGCCACAACGAATTTATTCACGGTGTTTTTGTTTAAATTGCGCTGGATACCATTCAAGTACGTGAAAGCAAAATTACTAAAAGTCCCCAAGACTCCCGCTCAATCTTTCAGCGTCAGGGAAGACCGGGACCCGTTCATCAACAACCGCTGGCATTATCATGCCGAAGTGGAGCTGATCTTTTTCCATGAAGGCAGCGGTACACAGTTCGTAGGTGATCATATCAAACGCTTTCAACCTGGTGACATCATCCTCGTCGGGTCCAATCTACCCCATTACTGGCGATATGACGACATCCATTTCGAAGCAGAAAAAAAATGGCCTGTCCATTCCACCGTCATCCATTTTTCAGAGAATTTCTGGGGTGAAGCCTTTCTCCATCTCCCCGAGACCAAACAGATCCGCAGCCTGCTGGAAAAAGCAAGACGCGGCATCCTCGTCAGCGCAAAAGAGGAACAACATATTCCAGATCTGATAAAAAAGATCCGCTCCGCAGAAGGCGTGAGCCGTATCATCGCACTGATCGAATGTCTTTCGGCCTTTGCCGGCTCGGGACAACTATTATTACTTTCGTCCATGGGCTTTCGCCATGATTTTGCAGAGTCGGAGAACGACCGCATCAATGCCATTTACGATTATTCCTTTCGTCATTTCACCCGTCCTATCTATCTCCACCAGGTGGCCTCCGTCGCGGGACTGGTGCCTAATTCATTCTGCCGGTATTTCAAGTCCCGTACCGGCAAGACCTATACGCAGTTTCTCACGGAGATCCGGATCGGCCACGCCTGCAAGCTGCTGCTCGACAACCGCATCAGCATCAAGCAGCTCTGTTATGAAAGCGGCTTCAATAATTTCACTTGCTTCCACAAGAACTTCAAATTATTGACAGGAAAAAGCCCACAGTCCTATCAAAAGGAACATGGGATCAGCTGATGAATTCCAGGAGGCTAGTTTACCCTTCCTCTTTCATCCTCCGCACCCGTAGACCGTTGCCGGGTCGCTTTCAATTTGTCATTTCCAAAACTACGGGAATACGTAAACCGCACAGCGGGGAAAACGAATTTCAGCTCATCGCGCAGGACCAGGTTCAGGTCAGGCCGGTTGACGGAAAGATCAAATTTCATCGTATTGAGGATATTACTATAGGTAAGCCGGAAATTGTTTTTGCCCATTTTCTTCTGTATCCCGACATCAAGGCTGCCAAATGCCGCCGCCCTATAGATCCCAAATACTGTAGCAGACTGATAAAACCCCGAGAGCTCAAAAGAGACATCCTTTGGCAGCCTGAACGTCTGGGCCATATTGATATTAAGATCCTTCTGGTCGATCTGTAAAGGGCTTTTCAAATAAATGGCGCTGATCCTGCTCCATACTCCGGTAACATTCACCGATATATTCCACCAGGGTTTTGGATTAAGAGGAATAGTCAGCACCGCTGAAAAGATCTTACTATTCTCAAGGTTGGTCGAGCTCAGCGTCTCGATGTTGGTAACAGAGTCGATGCTCGGGCTAAAATTGGCGATAGTACTTTTTTCATAAGTATAGGAAAAGGAAATCATATACTTTTTGTAGGAATAGTCCGCCTTTACAGCGTCCGACAAAGAAGGCTGCAAGGCCGGATTGCCGGAGAAAAAGGTTGTCGGATCGATAAAGATAACGAAGGGAGCCATGTCTCTGAACGTAGGGCGGGTAATCCGCCGGCTATAGGCAAAACCCAACGTATTATTCGCATCGAGCTTCCGGGTGACATAAAAGCTGGGAAAAAGGTTTCCATAATGCCGGTCGACAATATTCTTCAGCGAATCCGATCCTAAATTCGAATTTGTGTATTCATAACGAAGCCCGGCTTTCAGCTCTGTCTTCGAATCAGCGGTCACATTGAAGGAGGCGTACGCGGCCTCGATATTCTCATTCAGCGTATACTTTGCGGAAAAACCCGGGTCCACAACCCAGTCATTCTCCTTCAACCTGTCGATCTGCACATCGTTGTGAAAGTTGGAGACAGTGCTTTTTAGACCGGCTTCCATGTTTACTTTTTTTCCGAGCTGCCGGGAATAGTCGGCGGCATTCACCAAAAAACGGATAGGGGTGATCTTTGTGCTTCTGATCTGCTGCTGAAAAAGAAAGTTCTTCTCTCCATCATAATAGTTGTTCTGATAGCTGACAGGATTATCATCCCGGTAGTGGAGATAGTCCACATTAAAGGATAGCTTCTCCCCTTCCCGAAACGTATGCTGCAGATTGACATTGGCTCCATAATTCGTCCAGTGGTTCTTTTCCGTATTGGCAATGCGCAGGGTCGTATCTTCTCGCTGGTTGATGATGATGGAGCTGACATTGTTGGCATCCATAGTCCACTTATTGTTATACCCCGAAAGAAGCACTCCGATGACAGTCTTCTTATTTACCTGGTAGTCCATCCCCAGACGCGCATTGTGATTCCGCTGCACGGTGTTGCGATAAGTGTAGGTATAATTTTCAGTCACCTGATCCCCGTTGCTCACCTTATGATAAAAAGGCCAGTCCTGCTCCGCATGGACCCGGGAGAAGCTGTAGTCGCCATAGATGTTGATCCTCCCCTGACGGTGATTGAAATTGAAGCTGGCCTGTGGCATATCCCGGTTGCCATATCCCATCGTGCCGGAAAAGGAGCCGTTGGTTCCGTACGAGTCGTTGACTTTCAGCACTATATTGATATATCCCGCGTTACCTTCGGCGTCCAGGTTAGCGGGCGGCGTAGTGATCAGCTCTATTTTTTCGATGTTGCCTGCACTCATGCCCGACAGCATCTGGATAACAGCAGAGATAGGCATACGATTGATCTTGCCGTTGATCATGACGACCACTCCATTCTTGCCGCTAAGTGAAATGGAATTGTTCTGGCGGTCTATTATCACCCCCGGCGACCGTTCGAGCACATCCAGGATCGTACTGCCCGTCGCCGTAATATTTCCTTCGACGTTGACAATCATCCGGTCGATCTTTTGTTCGAACAAGGGCTTTTTGGCCGTGACCGTCACATCGGCCATCTGCTGGTTTGCCTGGGCTAGTATCTGCGTACCCAGATCCTTTTTCTCTTTATCCGAGACAGCCAGGGCCGGACTGTATACCTTTTCATAACCGGTAGCAGAAAAACTCAGGATATAAGAGCCAGGCCTGACATTCCCAAAAGAATAGACTCCCTGGTCATTGGTAACCATACCCTTTGCCAGTAAGGAGTCTGCGGGATGCAATAAGAGCACATTGGCACCAGCCAGCGGCTTATTCGACCGATCGAGCACCACGCCATGGATTATTCCCTGTGCATAGCCACAATGATAGACCAGGAATAAACCGAACAGAAAAGCTTTTAGCTTTAGCATGTTTTGGTTATTTGCGTTTATCAAAAAAATCCTATGTCCAGAGCAAGCAATAATGAAGTTTCTCAGATCGGTGACTATTCAATCAGAAGGTAGTCGGACGGGAGGTAGGAAGAGGTAGAGGATATAAAGCTACACAAAAAAAAGGCCGGCCCAAAATTAAATGGACCGGCCCGGGCCGCTGTTTACCCAACGGTATTACTGAACTTTTTTACGGCGCCTGTACTGTACGGATCTGAGATGTATGGGCGCTGAAATATCCAAGGGCATTCCCCACCAGATTAGTCACGGGATTTGACGGCACCGCGTTCTGATTATCCCCGGTCGCACTCTGCTCCGCACTAAACCAATAAGCATGCGCTGCCTCATCGAGACATTGCATCTCCACCGTTACCGTATCGCCACTTTTAATTTTGTCCTTGTCTTTTGTATTCGGGTCCAGATAGAGCTCGACATCCTGGGCACGTCCCGCCGTCAGCTGATTATCCGCCGTATAGAGCTGTTTTACTTTCACCCCGTTAATCCATTGAACGAACTGATAATAATGCCCTACATCGCTGGGATCGGTATAGATGACATTAGCCAGCTTATAGGTAGTACCAAAGATCTGCTCTTCTGCGACATAAAGGTTGTCGAAGTTGACCTGTACCGGCAGGGTACTAACAGAGGTGACGGTATCTCCATTCGAAACGATCAGTAAATGATAAGTAACCCCGGTTTGTGCAACCAGCGAAGGCGCGACATAGGTACCCGGGGTAGATTCCGTCAGTAAAGTCATATTGCCGGTATTGTCCGAGATAGCCACAGAAGCTCCGCTGACTGGCGGGAAATTATTGTCTGCATCAAAGTCCGCCGTCTGGCTGAGCACAACCTGGCAGCCACCGACCTGGTTGGTGATATCAGCTTCCACTACCAGCCTTTTGGCAGCACTGTGCAGGTCGAGCGATATCACCTTACGGCAGGAAGCCGTCAGACCTATGACAACAAATAAAAGAATATATTTTATCGGAAAGAGACGCATACGCTTAAAATTTAAAGTTATAGGATATGGAAGGAACAATACCAAACAGAGCCGTACGTACAGCCTGTGTCTTATCTGCATTATCCGGGTCCTGCTGAAACTGGATGACATAGGCATTCTGACGGGCATACGCATTATAAACGCTGAATGCCAGTTCGGAAGAGAACCGCTTCTTTTGCTTCAGCTGACAGGTAGCGCCAAGGTCGAGACGATGATAAGCCGGCATGCGATAGCCATTCCTTTCGGTATAGTAGAAAAGTACCTGATCCCCGGAGCGATATTTTCCCGCCGGGAAGGTGACGGCATTTCCCGTATTGTAAACCCAGTTGGCAGACAGCGACCATTTTTTATTCAGCTTATACATGGCTACGATGGCGATGTCATGTGTCCTGTCCTGTGTGGCATTATACCAGCGGTCATTGTTGATACCGTTGATCTGTTTTTCCGTCTTTGACAGCGTATAGCTTACCCAGCCCGTCAGCCGGCCAACCTGCTTGCGCAATAGTCCTTCGATGCCATAAGCCCTTCCCTTACCAAAAAGCAGTTCGGATTCAATGGCGTTGGTATTGCTAAAGACATCGGCACCGTCCCGGTAATCGACCTGGTGTTGCATCGTCTTGTAATAGGTCTCCACCGTCAGCTCATACACATTCCCCGGCAGGTTCTTGTAATACCCCACGGACACCTGGTCGGATATTTCCGGTTTGATGATATTGGTGCTGGCGACCCATTTGTCGGTGGGACTCGAAGAAGTAGAGTTCGCCAGCAAATGCAGGTTCTGTACGTTACGGACATACGAAGCCTTGACAGCCGTCGTTGTGTTCAGCTGAAGACTCGCGGCCAGTCTTGGCTCGAAGTTCAGATAGGTCTTTACGACTGCACCATCCGCATAATGCAGGGTATCGAGGATCTTTCCGCTGGGCTGGTCGACATTGTAAAAGTCACCCTTGCCCAGGATGGTGAATCCTGTCAATCTGCCACCATACGTAATATTCAGGTTATCCGTCGCCTTCCAGGTATCGCTGGCGTATACGGCGTTCTCCAGCGAATGCCGCCTTTGCAGGATGCTGGCATTGATCCCCGAGTTGGCAGAGTTGGGGGTCACCTCGCCAGGTCTGATCTCGTGATAGATGCTGTTGACACCCAGCCGCAGCGTATTCCTGCTGTTTGCAAACCACTGCAGCTCTTCCTTTATATTCCAGTCCCTGATCTGGGAAAAGATATTCAGGTTATATCCTCCGCTGTTGATGAGTATTTTATAATTGTAGTTGCTAAAGATAAGTGACGTATTGGAGAATAGCTTGTTGCTGAAGATATGATTCCAGCGTAAAGTGCCCGTACCATTCCCCCAATCCAGACCAAAAAGCTTGCCTACCCCCAGCTTGTCCTGTCCAAAATATCCCGACAGGTAAAGTCGGTCCTTATCCCCGAGGATATAGTTCAGCTTGGCATTGAGGTCATAGAAATAAAGGGTATTGGTGTTGATCGTGGAATCCTTGGACAATTTTAGAAAGGCATCGAGATAAGTTCGTCGCGCAGAAATAAGAAAAGAGGATTTATCTTTTTGAATAGGACCTTCGACATTCAGCTTGGCCGAGATGACACCGACACCACCACTGACATTATAGTCCTGGTTGTTCCCGTCATTCATCTTGATGTCCAGGACGGAAGACAGACGACCTCCATACTGGGCCGGCATGCCCGCCTTGTATACATTGATGTCCTTTATCGCGTCCGAGTTGAAGGTGGAAAAGAAACCCAGCAGGTGGGAGGCATTATAGACGGGGGCTTCATCCAGTAAGATCAGGTTCTGGTCGGAAGCGCCTCCGCGGACATTGAACCCCGTGCTGCCTTCGGCGGACTTGATACCCGGCAACAAGGTTATCACCTTGATGGGGTCTCTTTCCCCCAACAGTACGGGAATATTCTTTATCTCGCTGATGGAGACATGATCCAGCCCCATCTGCGGACTGCTGAGGCTGCGTCTTTTCGAAGAGGCCGTTACGGTTACTTCATCAAGAGACTTGTTGTCGTCGGCCAGGAAGATGTTGATCGACGTATCCCGTGTAAGATTCACCGTCAGGGTCCGGCTTTGCAAACTCACAGCGCTAAATTCCAGCGAATGGCTGCCTGCCGGCAGACTTATGGAATAAAATCCGTATTCGTTGGTGACACTGCCACCTGAACCATCTACCCGGACTGTGGCCCCGATAAGGGTCTCCCCCTTTGCCCGGGATTTAAGGGTACCGCTGATCGTAATTTTCCGCTGTGCCAGGGTCGGCAGACCCGCTAACAGGATAATAGCTAAAAATAGTTTGTTCATAGAAAAGAATTGAATGGGCTTCTCCCATTACGCCGCGAAAGTATAGCCCGCGCGGCTAATATTTCAGTGAATTATAGCAAACGGTCAGATTGTTATATGAAAGCGGCTTTTTTGACGCTGAACTTGATACCCTTTTGTATAATATAAGTGCGCTTTCGTATAAATTATGCTGTGCGGGTTGCTTTTTGTCGGTACTTTAAAGGATGAGTTACGAGGAGAAGACGATAAATAACAATCCTTTTTTACGATTCCTGGTAGCCCCCCAATGGAGATTGAGGCGGCATATCATCTTTCTTTTAGCGGTGATCTGGGTCGTTAATAAATCCGAGCCCCATTACCTGGCCCCATGGAACACCTATATAAAGCTGTTCGGCTGTTTTGTATTATTATTCCCATTCTATACTAATTTATATTGGCTGATCCCCCGCTTCCTGTTCCGAAATAAATATGGCCACTATGCTGCCGCCGTGCTGATGCTGGCAGGACTGACCGGTCTGCTCGGCCTTGCCAAACACCAATGGCTGGACCCCTATCAGATCGACCCCAGAGAGAGACATGAAATGACAGACCCTCTGAGTCTGCTGCTCTTCGCCGTCTTTCTGCTGTTGCCTTCGACCGCATTCAGGCTTTTTCAGCGTACCATCCTCGATAACCAAAGAATCGCCGAACTGGAAAAGATCAGCATGCAGTCCGAGCTGCAACAGCTGAAAAACCAGATCAACCCGCATTTCCTGTTCAACATGCTCAATAATGTCAACGTCCTGACCCAGCAGGATCCGGAGAAAGCCTCCCAGGTCCTGCATAAGCTGAGCGATCTGCTCCGCTACCAGCTATACGATAGCTCGCGGGAGCACGTATTGCTTACGGCTGATATCCACTTCCTCACCGACTTCCTCAACCTGGAGAAGATCCGGCGGGATAATTTTGATTTTATTGTTTCCAAAGAAGGAGAGATCAGCAATATCCAGATCCCCCCGCATTTGTTCATTACCTTCATAGAAAATGCGGTGAAACACAACGTGGACCCTGAAATGGGATCCTATGTGTATGCCTGGTTTGACGTGTTCGGAGACGAGCTGCATTTTAAGTGTGTCAACTCCAAACCACAGCGGACCATCGGGAAGAATGGAGCAGGCGGTCTTGGGCTTGCAAATGCAAGACGTACCCTGGAATTGCTATATCCGGACAGACACCGTCTGGAGATCCGGGACGAGGCAACTATTTATAGCGTGAACCTGACTATACAATTATGAATTGCATCATCGTAGACGACGAGCCACTGGCAAGAGAAGGCATCCGCTTATTGGTGGACAAAACAAAGGATCTGGTATTGCTCAACAGCTTTAGTAATGCCAATGCCGCAGGAAAATTCCTGGAAGATAATACCGTCGGCCTCGTCTTTCTCGATATCCGGATGCCGGGTATCAGTGGCATCGATTTCGCCAGGACGATCTCATCCAAAACACTGGTGATCTTCACCACCGCCTATACCGAATTCGCGCTGGACAGCTACGAAGTGGATGCCGTCGACTACCTGATCAAGCCTATAAAACCCGAACGCTTCCAAAAAGCTGTGGCCAAAGTGTTATCCTACAGCCAGCTGCTGGAAGCCGCCGTCCCCGACAACAATATCGAAAAAGGCACGGAAGACTATTTCTTTGTAAAAGCCGACCGGAAATTCTTTAAGGTCTGGTTCAAAGACATCCTTTTTGTCGAAGGCCTCAAGGATTATGTGATCCTTCACACCGAAGAACAGAAGATAATGACGGCAATGAATATCAAGACCATTCACGATCAGCTTCCCCGGGACATTTTCGCAAGAGTCTCTAAGTCTTTCATAATCAACGTAAAAAAGATCAATTCCTTCGACAACAATACCATTTTTATCGGGCAGTCCGAGATCCCCATCGGGAATGCCTACCGCAGCTATTTCTTTGACGAATTTGTCACCAGGAAGCTTCTGAGCAGGTAAAAAAAGATAATTTTACACCCATGGCAACAGATATAAAATGCCCGAATTGCGGCCACCAGTTTCCTATGGAAGAAGCCGTAACAGAGGAATATAAAAAGGGACTCCGTGAGCAGATGCAATTGTTCATCAACAGCAAGGAAAAGGAGTTCGGGAAGAAACAGGACGATTTCGCACGCCGGGAAAAAGAATTGCTTTTGTCCGCCCAGCAGCAGGAAGTTGCATTCAACCGTAAGCTGGAAGAAGAAAAACGACAGGTCCAGGCTGCCGTCGAACAATCATTGCGCAAGTCCATCTCCGGCGACTTCGAGCACAAGCTAAAGCTCCTCGAAGATTCCAATAAAGACAACGAAGAAAAGCTAAAAGCTTCCCGTCAGCGGGAGCTGGAATTCCTGAAGAAGGAACAGGAGCTGGCAGGTAAGGAAGCAGAGCTCGAACTATCCGTCCAACGCCTGTTACAGGAAGAAAGGATCAAACTGTCCAAAGAAATCCGCGAGTTGGAAGAACAAAAAGTGGCAGGCCGTGAAACTGAATTTCAAATGCGCCAGAAAGAGCTCGAGAAACAACTGGAAGACCAGAAGAAGCTGATAGAGGAAATGCGACGGAAGGCTGAGCAGGGCTCCATGCAGCTCCAGGGCGAAGTACAGGAGCTGGCTCTCGAAGAGCTGCTCCGAAGCAGCTTTCCCTTTGACGAGATCAGTGAAGTAGGAAAAGGGGTCAGAGGCGCGGATTGTATCCAGACCGTACGCAACAACTTCGGACAGGAATGTGGCAAGATCATTTATGAGAGCAAACGGACCCGTGACTTCTCTCCCGAATGGATCGAAAAGCTAAAAGCCGATATGCGCAGCCAGGGGGCGGCCATTGCCGTCATCGTCACCCAGGCTATGCCAAAGGATATGAGTTTTTTTGGAGAAAGGAATGGCGTATGGATCTGTTCTTTTGCCGAAGTAAAGGCGCTGGCCTATGTCTTGCGCGATGGTGTTATCCGGATCTTCAATGCGGCCAAATCCCAGGAGAATAAAGGCGACAAGATGCACCTCCTTTACGACTACCTCACCAGTACTGAGTTTGGCGAACAATGGAAGGCCATCCGCGAAGGATTCCTGTCTATGAAACAATCCATCCAGAAAGAAAGGGATACGATGGAACGGCTGTGGAAAGCCCGGGAAAAACAACTCGAAAAAGTGCTGCTCAATGCCGCGCATGTGCGGGGCTCTATCGAAGGCATTGCCGGCAAGGACGCCATCGACATAAACCTGCTGGAAGAGGAAGACGATCTGTTAACAGAATAAACCTGCCGGGGCCTTTTTAAAAGACCCCGACAAGCAGAAGTATTAAAACCCGACAGGGTTGAATGATAAACTTTTACCCTTTGTAAGGGAATTTTTTGCAAGCATTCTTCATCAGGGCATCCACCAGGTTGTCTGTAGAAGAGCCGACGCTTCCTGAAGCTTCATAATCATATTTCCAAAGCAGAGTGCCGGACTGACCGTCATGGATATTAATGGTCGTCTCCACCTTATTGGTAGAACCCCAGGCGCCAACCAGCAAACCGACTGCTACCGCCGCTCCGTCAGACATTGGCTTTTCCATACGTATGTTATCCTGGATAACGGCATCTACACCCAGCGCCTTTGCCAGCGCACCACGATCGGTCGATGCAAGATCTTCATAACGAATATTCGCCTTCTTCAGAAGCGCATTCGTTTTGTTGATATCCTGGAAAGTGACGGTATAATGATATTTATCCGCCTTACGAAGGAGCCAGCCATACGTTTTGTCCTGGAAATTAAGCCCTGTCTTCATGTCCAGGTCTGCGACCTGTTCGGCAGACATTTTCTTGGCTTCGTTGGGTCTGAGCTTGATAGTGACTGCCGCCGGTAAAATGGCTACCGTCTTGTGTTTCGAAAGGGTCTGTTCCATGCCGGCCGATTTGTAGATCTTGGGGCCGCCGCAGGCAGCGAGAGAAAGGGCCATAACAATAGCTAAGGGTCTAAGGGTTTTCATATTGATTGAATTTTCGGCAAGCTATACATCAGCTTCCATAAATTCAACATTTTTCGGTTATTCGTATACGGTAAAGGACAAAAAGCCTATGTCAACACCCAGGCCAGCGCAAGCGACTGCTCCTCAAAGATCCGCCCTTCGATCCCGAGGTGTATCGCCCTCGATTTGGAAAAGACAAAAGGCAGTTTGATCCAGTCCCCGTCCAGGTTAACGCTGCCTTCCAGTTTCATATGTCTTTTAAAATCCAGCTCCCCCCGGCCATACCATTTAAAAATGGCCTCTTTTGCACTCCAGATAAGGGTCAGGAATTCCTGAAAAACCCGTCCCCGCAGGCCCCATTGCTCCAGGAAAAGCGCATAGTCCTCGTTGAAAAAATGCATCTCCTCCTCATCCAGGAATTTGTGCGCCACGCGTTCGATCCGGGCCGAAATTTGCTCGATATCCACTCCCACCCTGCTGTTGGTGCTGACAATGGCTGCCGCATAATTCCCGCAATGGGAGATGGAAAAATGAAATCGCTGACTGGCCAGGAAGGGCTGGCGCGTGTCGGCGATCCGGATCTCGTCCACGGGGAATTCGGGGAAAAGGTAGGACAGAAGATAGCGTCCGGCGAGGTGCTGCCGACGTTTGAACGGGTGCGAAACATCCTTTTTCAGCGGCACCCTCTCCAGGAAAAAGGATTCGGGCTCTTCTATAAACCAAATCCCTAATTTTGTGTCCTGGTTGATATTATGTTGATAAAACAGCGGCATTTCTAAGATTATATTATCATATTCGCGCAAACTTAACCAATTTCAACAATGATCCTATCCGATACTCGCATACTGGAGGAAATAGAAAGTGGCACGATCAAGATCGAACCCTATGACAGGACCTGTCTGGGGAGCAACTCCTATGACGTACACCTGGGAAAATGGCTGGCTACTTATCGGGACCATATACTCGACGCCAAGAAGCACAACGAGATCGAATATTTTGAGATCCCGGGAGATGGTTTTGTGCTCTATCCGCATGTCTTTTATCTGGGCGTTACCCTCGAATATACCGAGACCCATGCCCATGTCCCCTTTCTGGAAGGAAAGTCTTCGACAGGACGGCTGGGTATCGATATTCACGCTACCGCCGGGAAAGGCGATGTCGGATTTTGTGGCAACTGGACCCTGGAGATCTCGGTCAAACAGCCGGTGAAGATCTATGCGGGCATGCCCGTTGGCCAATTGATCTATTTTCCCGTGGAAGGTCCTATCCAGGTGAAATACAACCAGAAATCCAATGCCAAATACAACGGTCAGCCCAATAAGCCTATCGAGAGCATGATGTGGAAGAATAGTTTTTAAATGGCCCCCCAGCCATTCTTTTTTGCGTAAGCGATAAGCCAGGCTGTCACCTCCGTATAGGTAACGATCCCCTGAGGCTGTCTGTTGGCGCGAAGATACCCGCCATACAGCTTCCATATGCGCGACTCCATTGGATTGGCATATCTCCGGTTATACGCCTGCAGCTCCCGGAAGTCACTGCGAATAGCCGGATGCAGCTGCTGCCGGAAAGACCTTACCAGACTGGAATCCCGGCGGTAAAGCTCCGAGGCCGCATAGATATATAG
>Ga0307510_10001457_pt1 | contig 26075 bp, 31 predicted proteins | sample 12_EM_MG_FD_207224 | JGI IMG/M metagenome (GOLD analysis project Ga0307510, IMG submission 207224) | Populus trichocarpa ectomycorrhiza microbial communities from riparian zone in the Pacific Northwest, United States - 12_EM | ecosystem: Host-associated > Plants > Roots > Unclassified | place... | reverse complement strand
GCCCACCCTTCCTTTTTTACCATTCTTCTCATCCGTCTTTCTTTTCCTCTCTCTCGCATTTGCTGCTGCTGCTGCTGCTGCGAGTCCACCAAGGCACACATTGCCTTCTATTCATAGATTCCACTCCATCAATCCTGTCAATCTGCCCATCCATCCATATACCTACATACATTACATAGCCGTTTCTGCTGTGCTCCCTCCCGTCAACCGCTCGCTTGGATCGGACCTCCCTCCCATTTTTTTCACCATTTTCCCTCCCTTACTTTACCTCTCCGCCATCCCCCGCCAGGAGGCGTAGCGGCCGTAGAGAGGGTAGCAGGTGAAAGGCAGGAGAAGAAGGAGACGTGGAAGGCGGTGAGAAAGCGCATTGTGTTGTGGTAGAGAAGAAGGAGGAGGAGAAGGAGAAGGGAGGTGGGAAGGCTTCATCTGTGCACAGGGGCGAATAAGTCTGTCTTGTTCGTCATCGGGGGCTGCGGGGAGACGAAAATAAACTCTGCTGCTTGCTACACCTCACACCGCAACGCAACCAACAACAACCCAACACTCTCGTTCAAATCTGTCTCTTTTTATTTTTTCTTAATCCCCCACATCTCGAAGCTAGGTTAGTCGAGAAAAGAAAAGCGTGCGATAATTATATCTCACCTCCACCATAGTCCTCGCATCACACCACGCTCCACGCTCAGACGGTAGCATACAACTGTTGGGGGATCTCTAAAAAAGTTACAGGTGGAGCGAAGCAAGCAAGGGGATACTTAGGAAATCACGGAGATCATGCAGCAGTCTCCGACAATTAGCTGCCCTTTGAAGGTATTTGTCTTTTTGCTCCCCGTCCCGTTGTTTGTTCCTTCTTTTTGATTGGCGATTTCATATCATATTCTACTTGCACCTGTTTCTCGCTTCTTTTAATTTTTAATTTTACTATCTCTGCTGTGTCCTTCGTCGTCGTCATCTTGGCTTTCCCTCGTCCGTTATTTTCTCCGCTAAAAACAGTTGCTCCGCACAGACAACGACAGAAGTCGATTGGATTACTCCTCTGAAGTCCTACATTAGAGCAACCTACGGAGATCCAGAAAAGTACAGTGAAGAATGTGCTACTCTAAACAGACTACGTCAGGACATGCGCGGAGCAGGGAAGGATTCAACATCCGGCAGAGATCTACTCTATCGGTACTACGGACAACTAGAGTTACTGGACCTGAGGTTTCCCGTTGAGGAGCGAGGTGTTAGAGTTGGGTTTACATGGTGAGTGAAGCAATTGCGTCCCCTTGAAATTGTGTTTGTCGTGAGTGTCTGTCTTGTTCCTCTGGGCTGCTTGAGGTTCAGAGCGAAATGTTGTGTGTGGAATTCGCTGCGGAGGAAGGGGTTTAACCGATGCGGCTGAAAAGTTATTTCATTCCACGAGCTACGCAGATTTGGATACATATTAAGACGACAGCTATCAAGAGAATGTTAATATCAAGGCTGATGGATCGGCGGTTCATTGTAGGTACGATGCCTTCACGCACAAACCAACCTCCCAATACTCCCTTGCTTTTGAGAAAGCTTCAATCATCTTCAACATTTCCGCTGTCCATTCATGCCACGCCGCAAATCAAAACCGCTCCGAAGAACTTGGAATCAAGACTGCTTTCAACTCTTTCCAGGCCGCGGCGGGAATGTTCACTTATATCAATGAGAATTTTCTACATGCACCATCCACGGATTTGAGTAGGGACACGGTGAAGACTTTGATTAACATCATGCTTGCACAGGCCCAAGAGGTGTTTCTGGAGAAAGTGATAGCGGACGGAAAGAAGAGTGGGATGCTTGCGAAACTGGCGGCCCAAGCTGGGTTTTTGTACGCTCAGGCTGTAGAAGGTGTTCAGGAAAATGTCCAGAAAGGTATCTTTGAGCGAGTCTGGCTATTACTCTGCCAGGTATGGTTGCCGTGCCTAACTGAATTGGGCCAAGCTGACCTATTCATCTGGCAGATTAAGCAAAATTTCATGGATTCATTAGCTCAATATCTCCAGGCACTAGCGGACAGCGAAGGTGGTAAATACGGACTTGCGATTGCTCGCCTGCATTTGGCCGAAGATTTAGCCAAGGAAGCTCTTCGAACATCACAATCGTTCCCTAATTCTCCCCCACCTACCTCTAATTTGTCCTCAGAAACTGGACCTGCTCTAGTCCAAATTAATAAAAGACATCTGGCGCTTGCCCAGGAAAAACTCGTGGCCTTGATGAAGGAGAACGACTTTATCTACCATCAGACGGTCCCAGCCGAAGCAGCAATTCCAATGGTTCCAAAAACAGTTGCGGCAAGGGCGATTCCCGTACAGGAGTTGTATCAAGGGGATGATATTAACCGTATTATTGGTCCCGATATCTTCCAGAAGATCGTGCCTATGAAAGTCACCGAGAGCGCATCTTTATACGACGAGGAGAAGGCTAAGTTGGTCCGCGCAGAGACAGAACGGGCAGACTTAGCAAATGCAGAAATGGTCGCAGCCTTGGACTACCTGAAGCTACCCGGATCACTAAAGCTGCTTAAAAACGGCTTCGAGAACGAGATTGAGGTGGACGACGAGTTCCGAACATGGTGTGATGATATCGCGCACAAGCCCGAAACTTTGGAGGAGAGGTTTGTTGGTTTAAAGAGGGATAAAAAGAGAATTGTGGAGATTCTGGATCGATCTTCAAGGGGTCTAGATACGGAGGAGAGCGTGTGTGAAAAGATGAGAGCGAAATATCTAGATGAGTGGACACAGCAGCCTTCAAGTCGGCTCACACAGACTCTCCGGGCGGATATTAGGAGCTATCGAGAGGCTGTTGATGAAGCTATAAACAGCGACAATCTGCTTTTTGCCCAGTACCGAGGAGTCAAGGCAGAGATAGAAGAAATGAGGAATGCGGGCGAGAGGGCTGAGGAAGGGGCTGTTGATGATTTATGGGTTAGTAGGGCTGGTGTTGTTAATGGTGGCTTTAGTGGAGATCGGGGCGGGGAGACTCTTCTGGATGTGGACGAAGGGGACTCCGGAGTTACTGTTCTGGAACAGATTGAGAGAGTAGAGGAACTACTTAAGAAGCTAAATCTAATCAAACGAGAGCGGGCCCAAGTCTTGAAGGATTTGAAAGAAAAGGTAAGGCGTATTCCTATTTTTCAGGGTTGCATCACGCCCTAAGCTCATTGCTGTTTCGACCGAGGCGATTTGCTAAAACTCTTAATTAGGTTCATACCGATGACATCTCGAACGTTTTAATCCTTAATCAAAAATCCATTCAAAATCTCGAGCCCCAATTGTTTGCGACAGAATTGGAGAAGTTCCGGCCACATACAAACAGGCTACTCACAGCTGCGCACAAACAGTCGTCATTAATGAAGGATCTGACATCAGCCTATGGTGATCTTTTGCAAGACAAACGAATTCGTGCGGAGCAATCCAAGTATGAAGCCTTATCACGCCAGAGAAACGCAGTGTTGGGAAAATTCAAGAAAACCTATCAGGCCTTTCTGGATATATGGGCAGGCTTGGAGAAAGCTCAGCAATTCTACACGGAGATGACTGAAACAGCCGAGAGTCTAGAGAAAAATGTGGAAACATTTGTATCGAACCGGCGAGTCGAAGGCGCTTCTTTACTAAGCCACATAGAGCAGCGGGGGGGGTCCGAAGCAGATAGCCAGCGTGGAAAACTCCTGGGCATGATGGAGAGGGTTTCTCTTTCGGGAGATACAAGCAAAATGCAGCAGAAGCGACCGCCACCCTTATCGAACGTGAACACTCACCAAAGCCAGCCTTCATTAACGTCAACTCATGGGCAGAGTCCCCCTGGCACACCTAGATATACCCCCCATCAGTACGGCAACTACCATCCTACTCCCACGCCGCCCCCACCACCTCCACCGTCCGCACCAAGTGGGTTCGCCAACTATCCCCAGTATCCTGCTGCGAATGGCACAAGTGGGTATGGGCGACGGGATTCTTACGGTCAGACACAACAAGGGGGGTCGGTGCCAAGAAGAGACAGCTATCAGTCGGCTAACATGCAACGCCGGGAATCCCATCAAGCTGTTCCATCCTCTCCTCCGCCAACAGGAGGCCAGCAGCAACAGCACCAGCCATATCAGCCAAGCCACTACTCTTCCCCGCCGAATATGTATGCGGGGCAAGTTCCAGGCTTTCCGCAACAATACAACCCTTCAACGTACATACCACCACCTCCTCCTCCGGGTCCGCCCCCACAACCGAGCTTAAGCAGTAGACAGAGTTTCGGGGTGTTACCCCAGACCTCCTATCAGCAACCTCCACATCCGTCGACTCCGGGCCAACCACCCCAAGGGTATCACCAATATCCAGTCCCGCAAGGACAGCAGCACCAGCAGCAACAACAGCAGCAGCAACAGGACCCTTGGGCTGGATTAGCCGGGTGGAAGTAAGTGGAACGATTTTTAGCGCGGGCCGGGATTGTGTCTTTTCTTTTTTTCACTTGAAAGTTTTTTTGTTTCCCGGATTGCTTGGGCTGGTGTCTATTTCCTTTCTTATCCTTATTTATTTTCTCATGCCATCCCAACTTCTACCATCTCGCTTTAACCTCTTTTCCCCCTCCATTCCTCACTTCTTTGTTCTATTCTTCCCAGGGACATTCCCCCGCGCTTCTACGATAGAGGAAAGCAAGGACCCGGTGCTAAGAAGGAGAAGGAGAAGAGTCGAGAAATTGAGGAATGGAGTGGGCAACCCAGACTATTATAGCGTTGTGCGTTGAAATGGGAAAAAAGGGTTTTATGTTTGAGTATAGTAGCAGCTTAGACTGTGAGCCAGTGGGAGGGGAGGAAGAAGAGGATGATGTCTGGGGGGTGAGAATGGGTGGCAGAAAAGTGCAACTAGCGAGTGGTGTAGCGATTTTAGCTAATGTGCATATTGTATCCAGGAAAGGGAAGGGGAGTCAAAAGCAAAAGATTATACCTTATCAAAAAGTAACTATGGCACTGCTGCAGTTAGAATTCCCAACGTTTGAGCTTAGTATAGAGAGATAGCGAAGTGACTATGGATGGGAATTCACTAGTGCTGTACATAGCCCAGCGGTGGAACTTTGGTTGCTATGCTCGTTTTGGGAGCGCGGTGTGCTGTGCAGGTACTCGTAGGTTAAGTTAGCTAACTCAACTTATGTTTTGTCATGGCATTGTACCGGGCAATAACGTCTGTCAATGATGGAAGGGCACACGCAGGATATTGCGCTAGCACGGCCGAACTGAAGTTGGACCCTTTGCTTGGGAATTGCCACCGGAGATGTCCAACTTCAACTCGGCCGCGCGAGCACAGCGCTCGTGCTTAAGTCGTTCCTTTCCTTTCCTTTCTTTCCCCGCTCAGATGGACTGTTGGTTTGCTATAATTTCGTGATGGCTCGCCTGCCCGTTCTTCCCCTTCTTATATTTAGACTACTGTGCGTCATTTGTTAGGCCCTACAGCTAACACCGGGCTATTACCGGTAATGCGCCATAAGAATATATCATCATCACATCAAAATTTCGCAATATTGCAGTGTAGTAGCGTGTACCGCAGTAGGACAGCAACCTACCCAAGATCTAACGAGAGCGGAAAAATAGAAAAAAAAATCGCATCCACCCTTGCTTGCCCGTCCGTAAGCAGAGAACTCTGATAGCACACTGCCGGTACACACCTTCCCAAAATCCACCCATCCACCCACCCACATATTGGTAATACCGGCCTCACCGGATTCCCCGGATTTTCGGATTTTGTTTAGTATAACTCCCGCGCATATTTAGTGATCGAGGGAAATTGGAGCTTCTAGTATGATAGAGTATGAGTGCTAGAGAAACTGCATTGGGGTGGCTGACCCCTCCATGCTAGCCCTGCACTGGCGGGCGAGTAAGTACTGTAAGCATGTATATATGTAGGTAGGTAGGCAGGTAGGTAGATAGGCGGGCGATCTGCGGTTAGTAATGTAGTTGGTATAAAGACTTCTTGACCACCCTCGGAGTTTTCTCCTTCCCCCTCTCGCTCTCTGTCTGTCCGTCTGCGCGCGCTGGTCTTTTCCCCTCCCAAATCGACCGTCCTTCCACTACCGTAATTAAGTTACAGTAGGGAGAAAACACGATAGCGGGCGAGATCAGTTATGGTTTCTCCCGAGAAAGGTTCTCCCTCCCGTCCCCCATTCACCCACTCACCCACTCACAAGCACTCACCTATTTCTTCTGCTGCTGTCAGGCTCAATCCCAAGCACGGGCACACTCGAAGTCGCAGCGGCACCACCGCCACAGTACGTCAATGGAAAGCCACAGCCACCGCCGGGCATTGACGAGAAGGCGCTTTTGAGAAAGATTGATTTCAGATTGTTGCCCGTGTTGTGCATTTTGTATCTTTTGGCGTTTTTGGATCGGTTGGTTTTTTTTTTTGCTTCGCTCTACGCCGCTCATCTGGAGGGGAAAGGACGGACTGACGGTGTCAGCGTAAATATCGCAAACGCAGCGGTATTCGGCCTGAAGGAGGAATTGAAGCTCGGCGGAGTAGAATATAATACCTGTTTAACGATATTTTTTGTGCCGTATATTTGTTTGTTCCCCCCCCCTCCACCCCCATCCTCTTTCTTTCCGGGGGCTAACGAGAAGTAGTATTTGAGATCCCGTCCAACATATTATTGAAGAAATTGAGGCCTCATGTTTGGCGTAAGTTTATCATTGACACCTACCCTCTCTCGATTGCTTACTCACTTTTTGGTTCCTGGTCTTTTTTTTTCCTTCTTTCTGCTTGGGGGTGGCTTATGTTCTGGGACTTGACTGATGGGTATTTGCTTTTTGGGGCCGTGGGGGTGAACCAAAGTTTCGACATGTATGTTCATGTTCGGACTCGTCACAACGCTGCAGGGATTAGTACAGAATTATAGTGGGATTTTGACGACGAGGTTTTTCCTGGGCCTTTTTGAGGCTGGTAGGTTTTCCCCGCTTGCTTGCCCACGTATTTGGAACATGTGTGTGCTGATTGTTGTGGGAAGGGATGTTCCCGGGATGTTTCTACTTGATCGCTATGTGGTACAAGCGTGAAGAGGCGCAGAAGCGGTACAGTTTCTTCTTCTCATCTACTTCTCTTGCTGGCGCTTTTGGTGGGTTGCTAGCGAGTGCGATTGGGCTTATGGATGGTAAAGGTGGGTATCGGGGGTGGAGGTGGGTTTTTATTCTTGGTAGGCTTTTTAGATTCACAAGTCAACGCCCTGAGGGAATTGGCTATTCTGATTGGAATTCACAGAAGGCATATTGACCTGTATGGCCTCATTCCTTTTCTACTTCATCATCACCGACTTCCCCGAGGAAGCTACCTTCCTAACAGACGCTGAGCGGAGGTTCGTCAGAGACCGCCTGAAGGAGGATGTCGGCGACTCAGTTCAGGAGACTAGCATGACTTTAAAAGAGGTTCTTGACGTCTTCAAAGATTACAAAGTCTTCATCGGAGGATTCATGTACTTTGGGCTCATCGTTCCGGCCTACGGATATGCATACTTTGCACCTACCATTGTCCGGCAATTTGGGTACAGTCGTCAGTTCCCCCTCCCGCTTCACCGTGGAACACAAAAAAGTACAAAAACATTGACTCAAAGGAATAGCAATCCAAACCCAACTCCGCTCCGTCCCTCCCTGGGCAGCCGCCTTCGCCTTCGCAATGATCATAGCGACGATCTCTGATAGAGTAAAACACCGCTTTCTCTTCACAATAATCCCGATTTGCGTCGCTATCTCCGGCTTCGCCATCCTCTTGACGGTCCACAACCACGTCAACACCCAGTACTCTGCTCTCTTCCTCGCGGCAATGGGAGCGTTCAGCGCTATGCCGGTTATCGTCTGCTGGTTTAACACAAACTGTACTACCCTCCTCCCCCTCTCTACCCCATTAGCAAGCTAACAAGAAACGAAAAACAGTGGGAGGTCATCACAGAAGAGCCGTCGGCACAGCCTGGCAAGTCGGTTTTGGTAACATCGGTGGTATCATAGCCACGTACTCCTTCCTATCAAGCGATGCCCCAAAGTTTGTGAAGGGATATTCGATCGCCTTGGCGTTCATATGTTCGTCAGCGCTTTCCTGCGTAGCGTATTTCCTTGCCGTGAGCTGGGAGAATAAGAAGAGGGATCAGGGAGTGGATAAGCACTCTGGCGCGACCGAGGAAGAAAAGAAGATGCTTGGGGATTTGAGTCCGGATTATAGATATTTCTTGTAGAGCTTTCGGCACCCTCTTCATCCTCTTCATTTGTTTGTTACTGCTGCTTGTTCAGGAAGGGATGGGCGGCAGGGAAGAGAATGGGATGGGATGGAATGGGATGGAAGGGAAGGGAAGGGAATGGAATGGAAGAGGTATGACTTGAGGATGCAGCTTCAGTTTGTTCTTTATGCAGCGCGGCACGATAATTGTTTGCTTAGACTTATTTGGGAGAGTATTGCACTGTATATACCGACGAACGCACAGATGATCAATGAGCCGGCATGGCCTACGATAAGTAAGTTTAATGTACCGGTATCTGCGATTACACAGACAGTCTCTGTGTGCACACACACAGTACCGTTGCCCAGCCCAAACGACGATACCTTCGGGGAACCTATCATACAATACCACAATACCACGAATAAAAAGCCATGGTACCGATATAGCGAACCCACCTCCACCGAGGTACCCTCCCACCCGGTTCAGAATAAGCCCATCACCGCATAAATGTTTTCATTTTTTTATATACCATTTAATCTTCCCTCCTGTGCGATGCAAACATTCAGCCTATGCATGCAGATCCACAAACGAAACAACGCACCGAGTGAGAATACATGCCGTCACAACGCTCAAACCAAACAAATCAAGCCCCCGGAAAAGAGGGAAAGAAAAAAAAAAGATTCTAACTCAAACCTCCATGAACCGGCTGCTACAACCGCCAAGACGGGGGAGAGTGTCATTCCAACACAACCTCCCCCGTATCATACTATAAAGCGCCGGCAGCGGTAGACTAGACTAAAATGCTGTGTGGTGGGAGGGAAGAAGGAGGTATTTACCCCTCACCACACCTGACTCTCAATTCCGGTTTTTCCCCCTACCTACTTTGAGTTATCTTTTTTTTCTCTTTCGTTTTCCTAGCGTAGTTCTCTGGTTTCCTTCCCTTCTTAACATCCCCAAGGTTCATCTATTTAAGATAGCTCGATTCCATCCCTATTTCCCTTCCTCATCACCATTATCAAAGCAGTCCACAAGTCAATCCAAGCCTCCGATATCAACACAATGAGCGTTTCTATTTCTTTGGTTTCGACGAAGCCCTTTGGTAAGTTTGTTTATTTGGGTTATTATCACTAGTTTTGGGCCACGCCATACGTCATAGCTAACTCAATCATCTGCTGTTAGATGGCCAAAAGCCCGGAACGTATGTTAAGCCTTTAACGCTCAAGACTCAATTCGCTCTATCAAGCTAACAAGAGCTCAGTTCCGGACTTCGTAAGAAAGTAGCCGTTTTCGAGCAACCAAATTACACTGAGAACTTCGTCGCAGCACTCCTCCAAGCTATCCCTGAGGGAGCCGAAGGGTCGTTCCTCGTAATTGGTGGTGATGGCCGTTACTACAACCCTGAGGCCGTCCAGAAGATTGCAAAAATTGGTGCTGCCTATGGTGTCAAGAAATTGCTCATCGGGCACAAGGGTATCTTGAGCACCCCAGCTGCTAGTCATGTTATCCGGAAGAGAAAGGCCACTGGAGGGATTTTGTTGACTGCTAGTCATAACCCCGGTGGTAAGTTAGGCTTAGATTGTGGGTGAAGGATAGGGCTAGTGTAAGGGCTAATCGATGATAGGGCCTAAGGAGGACTTTGGAATCAAGTATAACTTGGCCAATGGCGCGCCAGCTCCTGAGAAGGTTACTGATAAGATTTACGAGATCACCAAGACAATATCAGAGTACAAGATTGCCGATATCCCTGATGTAAGCCCTCCGATATAGCCATAGAAGGTTCGGTAGCTAATTCAATTAGATCGACCTGGAAATCATTGGAACAAAGACCTATGGCCCTCTAGAAGTTGAAATCATTGATTCCGTCGAGTCTTATGTCTCCTACATGAAGGAGATCTTCGACTTCCCTCTCATCAAGTCTTTCTTTGCCCAAAACTCCAAATTCCGAGTATTATTCGACGGCCTGCATGGTGTCACCGGCCCATACGGCATTGCCATTTTCCAGGAGGAGCTTGGGCTCCCACCCAACTCTACACAAAATTGTGTACCGCTTCCCGACTTTGGTGGTGGACATCCAGACCCTAACCTCACTTATGCACACTCCTTGGTTGCCGCTGTAGACAGAGATGGTATCCAATTCGGAGCTGCTAGCGACGGTGATTGTGACAGAAACATGATTTACGGGGCCAACGCATTTGTATCACCCGGTGACTCTTTGGCTATCATCGCCCACCATGCAGACAAGATCCCATACTTCAAAAAGCAGGGTGTTTTCGGATTAGCCAGGAGTATGCCCACTTCCGGTGCTGTCGACCTTGTTGCTAAAAAGAAGGGATTGGAGTGCTATGAAGTCCCCACTGGATGGAAATTCTTCTGCAACCTCTTCGATAGCGATCGATTAAGCATCTGTGGTGAGGAGAGCTTTGGAACCGGATCGAACCACATCAGAGAGAAGGATGGCGTCTGGGCCGTCGTAGCCTGGTTGAACATTATTGCTGGTGTCGCTAAAGAGCTGCCAGATGGCGAGGAACCCTCAATCGCTAATATTCAGAAGGAATTCTGGAAAGAATATGGCCGTGAGTTACTCTCGATCTGTGACAACCTAAACGTAAGCTGATCAGGAAAGGAACTTACTTTACTCGCTACGATTACGAGAATGTTGATTCGGCCGGAGCCCAAAAGCTTGTAGCTGCCTTCCAGGCAAAGGTCGATGACAAGTCATTCGTCGGTAGCGAGATCTCCGGAAGGAAGGTCACAGATGGTGGTAACTTTGGTTACATCGACCCCATTGACGGGAGTGTCTCCAAAAACCAGGGTCTGTACGCCAAATTTGATGATGGATCGAGAATTGTCGTCCGGCTGTCCGGAACCGGAAGCTCAGGGGCTACCATCAGATTATACCTAGAGAAACATGAAGCGGTATGTTCGACACCAATCCTTCCATGATCGGATCGGGGCTAACATTGGTTTTTATAGGACGAGAGCAAACACCTGCTGGATGCTCAAGTCTATCTCAGGGGGATTATCAACCTGGCCGTAGACTTCTTGCAGTTCCAGGCGTTTGTCGGAAGGGAGAAGCCCGATGTTATGACTTAAATAGGTATGGTAAGTATGGCATGGTTTACGCACACAATTCGCGGCAGAAAACAAAAATCCACGTGTAGCACCCCGTGCCTCATTAATGATATTAGAGCCTTGGTTCAACCAAGCTGCCCCTTGTGATCTGTTCGTGACGTTTTCTGAAGTACCTTAGCGGCACATACCGTTTGCCAAGTATCGAAGGTGGAAGTTTCTCCAACTTGCACGAGATACCGTAGCCTGCAGCTAATAAACTCTATTACCGGCATATATCAAAGCGTTCCCCGCTCTAGCCAGTGATATGCCACTATAGGTATTGACTGGCAACCAGTCTTATTTGTGTGAGAGATCTGGGGCCACTCATAGATCTCGTACAGGGTCAAACTACGAGAACGATTTGGTGTCTGAGGTCTCCTGTAGGCTTGAGCCCTGGCTGTATTAGACCCCTGGAATAATGTCGTTCCTGACATGAGGTCTCGGGCCGTGCCATTTCATTTAAGTCACAAAACGCCGAGCCATAGATCCCCGGCTGAGTCCTAAAACACAGACCACCGATATCGTAACCCAGGGGGTCGGTCGCGCTTTGGAAGTCTGGAAGTTTAGAAGTGTTGGGCAGCGTACTGTAGAGGGGAAAACTTGTGCAGTACTGTACCGGTAGATGGCTTCGACAGCAGCGGGCATTTTCTCGGAAGAAACAATAAATTTAGTAATACTCGGGAATCCAAACAAATCTCATGACGTATGCTTGTTTCCCAGCAAGGGTATGATTTACAAAACCTTGGCACCTCGAGCCTTGAGAAAGGGTGGGATTCCATTTCTTGGAGGGTGGCTGTGATAACTGTAACTGCCAACCCAGCAAAAAAGCGACCGGCCAATTCTAACCGGCCCCTTCGTGCCCAATAGTACGTACACACCAACGATTTCGTTGACCCTTTCCTGCCCTGCAACGTCCTCCCCCTGTCCCGGGGTACGTCTTCTTTTACTTCCTTTCTTCCTCTCCCCCTGATCACCATACCCTATCCATTCCTCTCTTTACAATTAATCCTACCAGCCCAACGGAAGACAAATAGTTCCATCAACGAATTACCACTAATATGAGTTCGTCCAAGGAAGAAGGTGGTGCAGTCCCCGCTGCTGCTAAGAGCTCCTGGGGCCCATTCCTGAAGGTCAGATGCACAGTTCACATTGTTCCCATAATCCTCTTCAATTACTGACCTTTTTACAGTCGATTGCGTCATTCAATGGGGATCTAGCGAGTTTGACAGCTCCAGTAAATACTTCCCTACAAACGGCCCCCTTTTTCCAACAATTTTTGACCGATCTTCACAATTTTAGCCATTTATCTTGAGCTCCACCAGTTTAACAGAGTATTCGGGTTATTGGGTATGGACCGCTTTTCTCCTTGTTGGGAAGGACACGTATATTGTTGCTTGCGGCTGTTTTGAGACACGGAACACACTTCTGACCACAACGATTCGCAGGCCGAGCATCCCGGGATCTTTGTTGCGCCAGCCCAAGAGAAAGACCCGCAGAAGAGAGCTCTTTTAGTACTCAAGTGGTTCCTAACTACCCTCAAGCAGCAGTATAGCTCGAGAAACGAGAAACTGTAGGATACCTCCCCTGCCTCCATCCTGGCGACCCGCGACTAACTTGGCGCCACCAGCGGCTCGGAGAAGAAGCCACTTAACCCCTTCCTGGGGGAACTGTTCCTCGGAAAATGGAAAGACCCCACCGGAGAGATCGGAGAAACTCAATTGATCTCCGAGCAAGTCAGGTGAGCCGACTCCCGTCTGCCATGGAACGGGAGCTGACTTGACTGGATATTGGATAGCCACCATCCTCCTGTCACGGCTTATGCTATCTTGAACGAGAAGCACGGCGTCAAGCTTGAGGGTTACAACGGCCAGAAGGCTTCTTTCTCAAGAGGTACTATTTCAGTAAGGCAGGTTGGGCATGCCAAGTACCATCTGAAGGAATTTGATGAGGACTGTGAGTTGCCCCCAGAAGACTCATAACCTCAAGCTAATGCTAACCACACACAAAGACCTAATTACCCTTCCTTCTCTACATATCGAGGGAATTGTATACGGGTCCCCATATGTCGAACTGAACAAGAGCAGCACAATCCTCTCCTCTACCGGATATGTCGCCCAAATTGATTATAGCGGAAAGGGGTGGGTTACTGGAAAGAAGAACACCTTCTATGCGACGTTGAAGAAAGAGGGTAGCAAGGATATTCTCTACACGATTGATGGGCAATGGTCTGATGGGTTCGTTGTTAAGGAAGGAAAAACAAAGAAGGAGGTGAGAGAATGGTTCATTTATATTTATTTATATATTTCCGAAAAGAAAAACAGACTGACTATCTCTTGCTTGGAACAGTTGGAGACCTACAACGCAAAAACTACTGGAATCACACCTCTTTATATCGCGCCAATCGAAGAACAGGACCCTCTCGAGTCTCGTCGTGCATGGGCTAAGGTTCAGGAATCAATCAACACAGGAGACCTAGAGACTACTGGTACCGAAAAGTCCAAGATCGAGAACGAGCAGCGTGAGCTGAGGAAGAAAGAGAAGGAAGAAGGCAGAGAATGGGAGAGGAGGTATTTCACTAGAGTTATGGACGACCCCGTATTCACAAGGTTGGCCGAAAGCTCTGGGATCGTCGCAGAGGAAGGAAAGACGGACGGTATCTGGGTCTTCGACGAGAAGAAATTTGCCCAGATAGCTGAGAAGGCGAGAACTGGGGGGGAGGCAAAGGTTGAAGAAGTGGTCAACACTGCCGCTTAGACAAACATAAACTATAGACTTGTATGCAACACGGATGTTTTGGGGTATCTGTCCCCTAGATGTCAGGGTATGGAATTCTTTTGCTAGTTTATCATTGAACTGTACTGTACATGACTTGCCGAGGTGGAAATAAAATGCAGCGGGGAGACCTTAATTATACCTCTATTGGAATTCCTTCTACATTTCAGTTGTCTCCAAGTTCCTTACTTTCTTTACAACTAAGTGGGCAAACTACGGATAGATAGAGTAGGAAAATCCCGGGATGCTGGGATGACGGCATAATATAAGTTGTTTTATAGTATCATTTCTTCAGCTTGTCATAACAATTTCATCCGGCAGCCGGTGACAGATTTACAGTACATTAGGTTACCAAGTTTGGTTTTCGTGGAATTTCCTCGGGCCGCCAATTTTCAAGGGCTTCCGCCCCTCCCCCGCTCTCACCCCACCGACTAGGCTACTGACACGAATAAAAATTAGAGTTCATCATCTTTCCCATAGCCACAACTTAAAACAACCATCTTTGCCATCAACCAAAACAACCCTCGGGCTTTAATTTACATTCTAGAAATTCAACAAAAATGGTACGCCCCCCCCTACCCCCTGGATTGATTCAAACTTGAAGCCTTCGCTGGCTTATGCTAACTGAACCCGATTACACCGGTAAGGCACGCAAATTTTTTGTAGGAGGAAACTTCAAGTCCAACGGCACAATCACTCAGATCAAGAGCATCATCGAGGGACTCAATCAGGCTTCTCTGAATCCCAATGTTGGTTCGTTAACAATTCCTTTCTCTTACAAAGAATCTCCTTCCCTCCCTGGGCAAACCAAATGCTGACGGGAATATTCAGAGGTCATAATTTCGCCCCCGTCAATCTACCTTCTCCTCGCCAAACAGATTGCCAGCAACGGTATCCAGGTCGCTGCCCAAAATGTCTACGACAAAGGGAATGGTGCCTACACTGGTGAAATTAGTGCAGAGCAGTTGAAGGATGCTGGCGTCAACTGGGTCATAATCGGGCACAGTGAGCGTAGAGCCCTTCTTGGGGAAAGCGATAAGGCTTGTTTCCCACCGTTTTCGACATTTTAGTTTTCTTTCTTTTTAGTGGTGAGTATGTGGGGGTTTGCTAATGTGGGGGGTTTGTAGTTTGTCGCTTCAAAGACTAAGGCCGCCCTTGCCGGAGGTTTGAGCGTGATTTTGTGCATTGGAGAGTCGCTTGAGGTTTGTTTTTCCGCTTCCCTGCCTTCGCTATCCCATGTGGGCGCGACGGTAATGGTGGGCGGTTGAGATGAAATGGGATGATAGTGACAGATTTTTATAGGAGCGTGAGGGCGGGACTACCATCGATGTTGTCACAAGACAACTTAAGGCTGTTGCTAGCGAGGTCAACGATTGGTCCAACATTGTCATTGCCTACGAGCCCGTTTGGGCTATTGGCACTGGAAAGGTGGCTACTACTGAGGTACGAGTTCTCTGCTTGTTCATATGAGGGCAATAGAAACTAATAATTGGGAAAACAGCAAGCCCAAGAAGTCCACGCCGCCATCCGTAAATGGCTAAAAGAGACCGTCTCTGATAAAGCAGCGGAGGAGACCAGAATCCTTTATGGGGGAAGTGTCACTGACAAGAATTCTAAGGAGCTTGCTACCCAGCCCGACGTTGACGGCTTCTTGGTTGGAGGCGCAAGTTTGAAGCCTGCTTGTGAGTTACCCGCTACTTCTTTCATTCCTTGTGGTTGGCTATGGTACTAATGGCTTAGTCGCGGACATTATCAACTCTGCTGCTTAGATACCCAAACCGTTGGCACGGATGGGAGAAAATGTCTCACTGATCTAATGAAACCCCGCAATGTACCGTATCCTAAGAAATGCACTTATCCTACAAGAGCCGTTTTCGATAGTATTTCTCTAAAACTGTGATTATGTTCCCATGACTAAGAACAAACGATTCTATCACGATAATCACAAACAAAACCAATACCGCTCAAATAATATCCCAACGAAAACCACAAAACAAGAACAGCAACTTAGCACGCCATCCAGACACCAAGACCGTAACCCCCAAAACACTAATCCAATGCCCACGACCCTCACCCTTCTCCATCCTCCTTTGACTTCTATCATCATCCTCCACCGCATCTACGCTCAAAGTCAGCAAACCCAAATCCCAAGAATAACAATTAAACAAAGATAGATAAAACTTACCCGCCCCCACCCCCACCACATCCACCACCTCCACCACATCCACCGCCTCCAAAAATCCCTCCATGGTGCCTACGTTTCTTCTTCTTCTTGGGCTCAATATTGATCGTATACTTTCCGGGCGTGAGATCCTGCTGTGGCTGGTGAGGTCTCGCCCGAGGGCCGTAAGAGCGTTCTGTATCGTTCCTGGAACCGAAGCACATTTCGCCGATATGAAGGTTTAATTGCAAAAACGTAGTATTGGAGGCACCGTACGGTACAGAGGCAAACACTAATTCCTGCTCCAAAGTAGCGAAGTCCCGAGCATTAAATATCTCTTCGTTTCCCCCCTCCGTCCAAACCCACCGGCTGCCTCGTACCATGCTCTGCCTTGCCCCAGCTTACCTTACGTTAGTCCACCGCCTCACAACCTAATCATCACTCCCCCATTTCACGAAGCAGCACATCCTCTTGCAATACGACGGAGATTCACTACCGTATCAAGCTTGAACCTACCAAGGCAGACTCTTCCACAGCGCTATACAGTATCGGAGTGTTGCGTTGTGGTGCATGGCTGTGCCCAAGACGAATATCATAGGATGTCGTACGTTGCACATAACACGCAAGCACAGGATACGAGGTGCAGTAGGAGTGTAAATCTAGTACTTGTGAGGACTTTCCGCCCCCCGTGGAGCCAAAGCATTGTGGGGGTTTTGGTTTTGGTTTTGGTTTCGGCTTTCCTTCCAAAAAAAGAATTATAAAAAAAGCGAAAACCGATTGTAGAGGAATTTTGGATGAAGAGATGATTATAGGTGGGTATCATACCCCGTATTGCGTTATCTCTACTTCTGGTAACGTACTTAAGCTATGGTACTTGTATTATGATACCGGTATGTACTCACAGTGGGAAACGCCCTATCTAAGAAATTATACTGACCAAAAAGTCGTTCATTATTCCAACTCACATCTAGTGCCAGCAACATTTCTTAGATAGTGGAGCGCCGTTGGTCCCGCAAGAGGGAGCGAATGCATTATCAACATCCTCTCAGATAATTGCTCGTATTATACTTACTTGTAACTATTACGGCAGTCGATTACAGTAGTCCAGTCTACTCGCAATTGCCTGATGCTTGTGAAAACGACCGCTATTGCATGTGGGCAAAAAAATTCTCGGAGCCTCAAGATTTTGCCCACATGCAATAAGCGGCCGTTTTTACAAACTTCAGGCAATTATGGTCCGGACTTTAACCCCAACCTCTTCCCCAATCAACAACAAAAAAAACATTCCGTATTTGGCCGGCATAGGAAGGATAATGCAGCCCGTGGCAAAAAATACTGGTACGTTAACACTTCAGTAAGCCCCAATACCGTAGACTAACTGCCGGTACTAAAATGCCAACGTATTTTTCGCCACAGGCGATGGCGCCTGCGCAATATATATGATACTTCACTACTCGGGCGCAAATTTAATTTGCGCCAGAGTACAGTAGCAACAAAGCAATTCTCCATCCTACCCTACTACCCTACCTGCCCTACCGTATGACACCGTCTTCCCAACCAAGCCGAAAACCAAACACCAAGAATTTTCAGTCAAAAAAACCACATACTATGATATTATTACAATACCAGCAACAAAGATTCCCAAATACTATTTTTTGCCCTCCGGCCGGCTCCCTCCCTCCCTCCCTCGCGGACGAAGGATACACCGGTAGACCATCACACAACCAATGAGACACCCCCCCCCCCCCTTCCCCCCAACACTGGCCCGTCCAACCTCCTTCAAGTCTGCCTCGCGAGGAGCGCCGATACCACCGGTATTATACTGCACCGGCTGGTCCAGTCGGTATGGTACTACCAGGTATCATACTTCATTCGAGACCAAAAAAAATATTCATGGGTGATTCATTCATCCTGCTTACATAACACACATAAAAAATCGGGTGGCTTGGCAAAACTAACTTGACCTCGAAAATGACCTCCACTTGATACGGTACCGGTGATACGGTATCACTCCGATTGAAAAGAAAAAATTGAAAAGAACAGGAAGAGGTGGAGGGGAGAGAGTGCCTTTGTCAAGAACACTCTTATAATATCTTTCCGAAGGTGTGGTTGTGGTTGAAAACTTTTTGAAGAATACCGGTGATTAATTCTCGTGTTGGTCTCTGGTTTTTGATTCTGAATGCCCCCGGTGCCATACGGTAACTAAATTATAGCATCCTCCCGGGGGCCCTCCTCCTCAAGAACTGCTACATAATACAGTACACCATCCGTCTTCAAGGCTCAGTTGGTTAAACCGTCGGTCTCATACTTTCAGTAAAGAAAAAAGAAAAAATCAAAAGGAAAAAAAAAGAAAGGAAAAAACTAGACTACCAGCACGTACGATTCACTCTAAGAGTTGGGCCATCGGAAGGTCGCGAGTTCGACTCTTGCTGGGGACAGCTTTGTACACCCACCCGTCACACCATATATTCACACATTCAGCAATCGCCGGTAGTATAGCAGGTAGATGATAATGGTGGCGACGATGAAGATGAGGAATATGAATATCGAGGCTTTAAACACAGGTATGGGTTGCTTGGGGTCAAGCCCTCAGGGAGGGAGCGAGGAAGGGAGGGAAAGAAGAAAAAACACCACTATTATCATAGTAATGAGTATTATATCCTGGTGCTCGTTCTGCCGGTAGTAGTGCTCAGGCCCAATAGGGTAAAACCTCCTTGCTCCGGAAACGAAAGTGGTCAAACGGTTTAAGCACTACACGAGAAGACTCTGTTGCTTATTATACAATTGGCAACGAGTTCTTTCTGTGTGCGTTCTCAAGTCCCTTTAAGGTGGGTTAGTCCAATTATTGTCGTGGTGATGCAGGTTTACTTGTAGGCAGCCCAACTTCTAACGATGGCATCATCTCCAAAACGCCCGCTCAGTTTATGCACTGTTCCACCCAAGGACACACGCCAATGCTCAATCCCCCGATAATGAATATAATTCAACATTCTAGACCCGGTATCCCAAACCCGACCCCCGTAAAGTAAGAAAGCAAAAGGTACCCATTTACAAACCGGGCCTCCCCCAGCCTAAAAAAAGCAGTAAACAGTACCAATCAACCACCCAACCTTTCCTACAAGACCTACTAAACAGGGTGACAAATGGTATAAGAGTAAAAATGTACAAGAAATATAAAGAGAGAAACCCGCAACCAACCAGCTAGGGACCATACAATTCACATTAACCCCACATCCCTCCTCCAACCGCTCTGCTATAAACGGTCACCAAGCATCCAGGTAATCGAACAAGGAAATTTTACAAGGAATAAGAAATAGGAAAGTCATGAAAGTGTCCGGTGTCTAATTTGCCCAAAACCCCAACCCAAGCAGTTTCCTTTTTACCTTTATCTATGCCTCCTGTATTCGTCGTAATTGTCGTAATGTGGCTGTTGGTATTGTTCCGGGTGCCCTAGGTCAGAGCCAAGGTGCGACGAACCTGGCCTATTTACGCCATGCGAACTATGGCCTTGTTCGTAGTGCTGCTGGTCACTGAGCAAGTGCCTAACCGACTCGGTTTCGCTTCTAGTATCGTGGTGGCCATAGTTCGTTATTGGCTCTGAGCTTGCGAAGCCTCTGTCACTCATATATGGGCTCTCGGGACGGTGGCCATGCCGGAAACCTGGCGATGGCGGGCCGTGTTGGGCGGACGGGACAGGAGCGTAGTCTGTTCCACGGTAACCACCTCCTAGTGGAAGAGGACTTGGGCCCCGCCGTGGCCCAGACGATGAGCCCGGCCTAGACGAAGCCGGAGAACCAAGCCCACGAGGTGTCATGTATCCACGTTCGCTAAGACTGTCTGACCCCACCCCATATATTGATCCTCCGTGATCCTCCGCAAACTCAGCCCTATGCTTAAAGTGCTCAAAGTCCATATCCGCTTCCTCAACCATTTCAAACCGACCACCAAAGGGATCCTGCCTCCTACCAGTCTCTCCCCGTTGCATGTTATCCAGGCTGATGCCGCCAGCACCTTGAGAGGGCTCAGAGTTTATCCTGCCAGAGTATATTTGTGCTAACACGTGCCGAGCTTTAGCATCAACCATAGGAGTAATTAGGCGGCGATTCAAGGCTGGATGGCCGTATCGTTTATTGAAATGATCTTTCTGAATCCCCTTTCCAACGCCGTAAAGGGTCTCCCTGTCTGAGCCCTTAGTGTGATATCGAATCTTGCCATCAAATTGATTGCGGCAATAGAGCTTGAACCCAATCAAGATCAAGAGCAGTGGAAGAACACACAACGCAGCTTGGTAGGTGTGTCGTACCCAAACAACCAAAGCTACAACAACATTGAAAAGACCAGTTGCGAACAAAAAGCGGTTGAAAAGGAACTATAACTCATCAGTACTATGCTCATACCCTAATAAAAACAAGAGCGATTATTACCCTCCAGAATGCGCCTCCACTCTCGACCTTCGTGACAAAGATATACATAAGCAGATACTTCTTCAAGAAACTGTCGATGAAAAAGTAGAAGAATGCAACAGGCAACACAAGTGGCTGAATGGTGGAGAAAGCCAATGCAATTGTCGCATAGAACAAGAACTACATCGCAAATGTCAGTTAACCCACCACGGAGATAGAAAAGCTAGTCCTACGTAATTGTAATAAGTGGCGTAGTCGAACGGTGGTGGAGCAGTCCATTCGATTTTTTCCCTAGGCGTAGGTGACATAAAATGTCTCTGGAAGCTTTTCCCAATCAGACTGACTATCTGGACCAGGTCGAGCAAGGCCCCTAGATTCCTCTGAAGCAAGTACGTGATCCAGAAGGTAGAAACTTCAAAAATCGCAAGAGCAATTCTAGTAGCGAGACCAAGATTTTGGATGGTATCCCATGTAACCTGTTTTGTCTGTGATGTCTCAATCAAACCTTGAATAGTAGTCCACATTGTCTGGCATACTTGGTTAGCCCTGCCACTCCACAAGATCCGCGCGAGAAGACGCTTACCCCGAACAATGCAAAGACGACCAAGTTGTTTAACACAAAGAAAATATACAACTTGTGGGTGACGTGACGCTCCCGGGACGATTTCGTAATGTCACTGGAAACCAGTCAGGTTACACTCCATGGCTCAAGAATAAACCCTACTCACCCTTGCCATTGAGATACGCGTCTCATAATAATAGGCAGAAGAAGGTAGACGATTGAAGTGATTGTTGGAGCAGCAAAGCCCTGCCTGCAGTCCTCAACCCGTCAGCTCACATCCGCATTATGAAGGGAGAATAGGTGGCATACACAACAGCAAAGAACCGGCTGTTCCGTATCAGAAGGCCCTCAAACTTGGGAAACAGCGCTGAAATGTTATGTAAATTCGACAGGAAAACGGCGATCAGCGCGTTAGGAACCACATAAAGGACAGACAATCCAATGAATAGCACATCTCCCACTAAACCATTCCAACGTCTCTTTGATTTTGTGCGACTATTTCAGGTCAGTATAGTTCCGAATCGCAGCCCTTTGGAAAATACTTACGTCAGATTATTCCAAATGATATCGTTTGATCTTGGGGCAAGCATGATTGAAGTTCCCTTAGGGTGCTTCCCTCTAGCCGCCTTCGCAGCAACGTGTGCACGAGAAATGCTCGGGTAGGACACAAAACCGTACTGTAGAGCGTCTCGACTATCAATGGTTTCCCGGACACTCTTGATCTTATCCTCCAACCCCATGATACGGCCACCATAATACTCGATAGCGTCAACCTTGGTGTCCCGGCGCATGGATTTGTCTTTTTTCGAGGGCTTGCACAAAGGCCGTATGGCAGGAAGGTTATCGGGGTCCTTCAGGTATTTTGCTAGGTAACTTTCAAGCCGCCTAACAGCAGTTGCGTGCTCTTCAATAAGCTCTGGGAGGTCCTTGACATTTCTGCCAATCAGTGACCTTCCCTCTCCATCATCAGGAATGCTTAATCCCCCAACTATCTTGTCAATACCGCCGTCAGAGCGATACGATTTGGGGATATCGGTGACCTAGAACCAATTAGCCCTCTGAAACAAGTCACGTGACGGAAGGAGATCCAGCAACGCTACCATCAATGTCTTGGAATGTGTGGAAGCTTGGTACTCATCACTCTCAAAGTAATTCTGCCGGAGTTTTAGGATGCCCTTATAATTCCTCCACAAAAAGTACATGATGATAAAATCAAAGAGCCAAGCAACACAAACATGGGCCCACATGCACTCCCCCCACGCATAATATGGACTCATGAGAATGAACCACCGGGTCGAACTAGCATTTTGCCCAGACCAACTATTTTTGAGGTTGCAACTAACGTTCACCGGAATCATGACCAAGCACCCGATAAGCCCCAAGCAAAAGAATATTGACCGGCACATCCTCAAGAACCGTAGAAAAACAATGGCGTCAAGCCCTATCTTGTCCACCAAATCCGCTTCATGGCACTTAACGAGTGGATGAAACCAGGAAAACCATCCCTTCGAAATCTGTGGAGGGGCGTGTTTGTCGTCTGCGTGTCGTAGCTTCGGAGCATATACCGCGGTATTGTAGGGCCGAATCAAACACCAGCCCAATAGAATAGCCGTAGAGATCCCTAGAGAAGTACCTAAAGATGCTAGGAAAGCATCAGTTGTAAAGGACTGCCTAAAGGGTGACTGGACAAGGTCCAAGAACTTCTTGAGTGTATCATCGCGGTCGTTCTGTCGCTTTACCAGATGCTCCAGACTATCAAGGAGGCAGGAGTCCATAGCTTAGTAATTCGACAAGGGCCCCTAACCGAAGTCGTAAGACTAGGGATATTGTTTCGTAAAGTAAAAACGAGCGATAGACCCTCGAAGGGAAAAGCCGGGGATTTTTTCTGATCTCTGGTAAACAGGATAAGTTGACTGTTAACGAGTGTAAGAAGGCAAGGTCCCCCTTTCTGTTTCTCCTTTGTATGGTGGCGTTATGTTACCCTCGGGAAAAGCGAACGACGACGAATAATATTATTCTCCTAGACAATGAAGGTAGAAAGGCGTCGTCCCAATCAATTCCCTTCCTCCTCTCTCCCTCTCTCCCTCTCCTCCTTGCTTAATGTAGATGCAACGTTGCGTAAGTCGTGTGACGCCCCCAGATCTGTTCCGTTCTGCAAAGATGAGAAACGTTTTTCACGGGCTCAGGAAGTAGGTGGACAGAGAAAGAGCTTTTCGACAGTAACGACGGTGAGAACGAACGAATGAAAGAAAGACAGTAGAGCAAACCGGAAACCGGGTTCACAAACCGACAATCGTATATTAGGACCCTTTGTCTCTTTTACTCGTGTGATACAAGGAAGGAACAGGAATAAGGTTTTGTAAAGAGAAAGGGAAGTAAAAGGGAAAAAATATAAGAAAATAAAAAGAAACCCTTTTATCCCTGAGACAGCAGCAGTCAAGCAGGAACAAGCCCAGGCAATTCCTCCGCCGAGGTCCCAGGAAAGGTTCCAAGAGCTGCGGATGACGCTGCAACCCGATTTTATTTCGATTTAGGGAAAAGGTCAGTTGCCTTGGCACCTTTCGCCGCGTCTTCACCAAAGATTTTTCCCAGGCCGAATTCTTCTCAACCCTGGCCCCACTATTTTTGGAAAGAAGTGAAGATGGGAAAAAAGCGGGATATGGTACACTTGTACGGTAGTCTAACCAAATATCAGAACGAGTGAGCTCCCAACCCTTCGCCTTCACCTTCGCGCCCCCTTATTAGGGAAGGAAGGAAGCAAATCCTGGGGTGAGAGCGGAAGATAAAATAATACTCGAGTTATAATAAAAAAAGCAAGTGTCGAGAAACCGTTATCACATCAAAACTCTTTTCCCTCTTTTTTCCTTTTTCTACTTCCGCACTTCCGCCCAAAAAGAGACGGCTGATCTACTAACTGCCTTCCTGCTTGAAAGATCTTGCACAGGGACATATCACTAGTATACGGCTAACACTTTTCAGCTCAACATAGACTAAGGCTCTCAAATCATATCGCCACGACCATTCAAGCAATCGCTACAAATATTATTTGCACTATGCAAGTCCTAATCCTTAACGATAATTCCAACACTTCCAAATCTCACCTCAGACCGCCTATTGGTAATTAAAATAAATAAAAAAGCTTTCCCACCGATGCAAGCTATCATACCTGCCGGGGAAAAAAATTTAAACCATTTTATCTATCCATCACACCAAATGCCCAACACTCAAACCCTCCGCCTAATCAACTACAATATCTCCACCCCACTCCCGCAAAAAGCGAAACAGCTCGATAGAAATAGAAATAAAATGCCTATTCTTCTAAATACAGCAATATTACAATGAATGAGCATCGGTCGAACAGCACAGCGCGCACAGTACAGCACAGCACACCCACAGCACAGCCCTCCATCCATCGGGAGGATCCATCCATCCCGGGGGGGGGGGCATTAAATCCTCCCCCAAGCGGATGCATACCCACATATCGCCACGCCAAAAGGGAATGATCATCAGTACTGTACTCGTGGCGTATTTATAAACATGACTTGAGGGCTACAAGCGTACTCGAGTACGTGCGGTGGTCTCACGGAAAGAGTACCGGTTTTATACGTATGGTGCTGAATTGTGTGGGTTCCGGTCTTTGGCGGGTACATACTATGCTACGCCCTCGAGCACTAGTGAAAATATTCCACGGCCCTCATCTGCGTAGCACAGCGCAAGTTCTGTACAGTGCAGCGAGTTGGTAAAGTCCAACCCATACTGTATAGCATAGTGCAGTGTGGTGCGGGGGAACCGCACGCCTCCCGCAGCTGAGCGAAGCCTCCATCGGCTAATATATCTAATTCACATTGTGCTCCAGGCCCGGGAAGGCACTGCACAGTACTACACACCTACCGCCGCCTACCGGCCAAAGCTTGGACACGCGAAATCCCTTCACTCGCACAGGGGCCGCCTTTAATCCGGGCGGGAGAGGATTACTGTGCCATGGCGGCACCAGCAGCACATCAAAAGCAGACACTATTATATATAGCTAGTACCTACCTACCTACCTACTTACTTACTTACCTACTGTACCTACCTACTCGCTTGGTTAATTCACCCTCTCACTTCTTTCTCTTCAGTCAGCCGGCCAGCCAGTCAGCCAGTGGCTTTCTTTAAGCATGTATCGCACACTATCTCTGGTTTGCAGAATACTAATCAACTGCGAATGCCCGAACGGCGTTTATGGCCCACCGCGATACCGCATTGCCGACTTAACATATACCGGTACTCGCCATGAGGAGGGACAATCAACACCTAAGCACGCACGCCAGTGACAAATCCACTACCACCATCGTGGTACACGAGTCCGGCGAGTAGGACGGGGGCCAACAATCAATACCTTATCAAAATCGTGCATACACCATACACGCATGAGTTAGATCACGCGCCATCCGCATGGCCCAGCAGCGCAGATGCTCGGGAGAATATGCATCCGTGTCTGGCCTTATCACCGTACCGCGCGACATAGTAATTAGATCGGTGTGGGGGGGATGGGGGATAGGGCTACAGGCTGAAATAAAACATGATATATCACTCGGTAAATGGTAAATATTGTATTGGAAAACTGCCATCAAGTGTACGTACGCTCCCCACTCACTATTTTGAGGCCCCGGCACCGCGATGAATACTCCGAGTGACATTCGATGTCACAAACGCGGGATGTATTTTATCAAGTTCATGTTTCTGCTAGCTGGGCGGTCAAGTCGATCGATCGATCTTCCGCCGCCATTTTACCCAGATCTACGATATTTTACGGAAGCTAGAGCGCTAACTCATGCACTATGAAAGAAGGGCATCTCAGTGGGGGCCTATTGAGTATTGATTGATTGACTACGTTCGA
>Ga0307510_10001456_pt1 | contig 26103 bp, 20 predicted proteins | sample 12_EM_MG_FD_207224 | JGI IMG/M metagenome (GOLD analysis project Ga0307510, IMG submission 207224) | Populus trichocarpa ectomycorrhiza microbial communities from riparian zone in the Pacific Northwest, United States - 12_EM | ecosystem: Host-associated > Plants > Roots > Unclassified | place... | reverse complement strand
CTCTTTTTTGATTCGACAAAAATATTGTGCCACCTGTGACCGGCAAAGATCGCATCGATCTTTTGGAACCAATGGCTCATTGTTTGCTTTACGCTGGGGAAGTTCCAGATCATGAAAAAAAGGAGTTATTATATTGTCAATGGCATCACCTTATGGAGGGTGTTGATGGCGCCGCTGGTAATCTTTCTGGCCATAAAGGGCGATGAGGGGCTATTTAAATGGTTCCTGGCGATCAGTTTCCTAACGGATGCCGTCGATGGTACACTGGCACGACGGTATCATATTTCCAGTAAAGTGGGGGCGAGACTGGATTCCATTGGGGATGACCTGACTATCCTTGCAGCATTTATAGGCATGCTGGTTTTCCATTTTGATCTTGTCCGGCAGGAACTGGTCTTCCTGATAATACTGGCAGGGCTCTATCTTCTGCAGATAGTACTGGCTCTGTACCGATATGGTAAGATGACGGCATTTCATACTATCCTGGCGAAGGGGGCAGCCATCCTTCAGGCAGTATTCCTGCTCGCCCTGTTTTTTTGGCCGGAAGCTCCAAAGTTACTTTTTTATGCAGCGGCTGGGTTGACCGCACTCGACCTGGCCGAGGAAATCATCCTCGTCCTCCTGTTGCGGGAGTGGAGGGCGGATGTAAAAGGGTTGTATTGGATCTTATCGCAGGAATAGTACTGGCATGGGAATTGTGCCTTTTTTTAGAGTTAATTGAGCCAATAAATAATTTATATGAAAGAATCGAGAAGCAGCAATAACAAACAAAGCAAGCAAGGGCTTTCCCATAAGCCCGTTCCCGAGATAAGGGACAATATAGATAGCCGCCATGGAGAAGAGCAGGATTTTAAGGGGACGGATACCACACATCACAAAAAAGAGCAGCATAGCAAAAAGAAGAGCGTCAACCGTTCATCCGGCAAATAGGAAAGGATCACATCTTACGATGAGATTGGAATTATGGAAGCCACGGCCATATGCTATTTTGTTCATTCTGCCAATGTGATTTGTTTATTCAGTGCTTCTGCTATAGTACATTTTAAACTGCCTGCTTCCGTATTTGGCAACAGATCGGATTTAAACAATCCCGATTCTGGTATAAGCACATGGTTGCCATATAGCAATTTTTCGAGTTCGCCGTTCATAACCGTTATATGGTATTCCGTTTTCGTTTCTTTTTCTTTTATTCGTACCAGGGCACAATATTCATGGGCCCTGAATTCGAATTTTATCGAGAACATCTTCGAAGTATTAAATTTCAGGAAAAAAAATAGACTGCAAAAGTTGTACCTCCGGGCATGTTATACGGAAAATGGGTAGGTCTCGGGTAACTTATGCCTGTTGGGATGCAGATGAAGGGGATGTAAGGCCTTTGTTTCATCAAAGAAAATGAGTGCATTGTAACGCCTGGAAAGAATGGACGGAACATAGTTTCCATATTTCTCCCTTAAAGGATCATAGACCACACCAATTGCCCGGTGGGCGATGGCTGTCTTGTATAAACCATAGTCCTCTTTGTTAAAGAGAATATAAGACCTGCCTGTACTTTCTTTGTGCAGTACCGCTTCGATACTGCCCGGTCTTGCGGGGGGAACTTCCATCACTTCCATAGGCGCCCCCCATTCCTGCCCGGCAATAACAGTACCGGCATAACAGGAAAATCCAACCAGGTAGACATTTTCTTCACCATATTCCTGTCTTGCCAATTGACCGATATTAACCATGCCGGCCTTATGCATATTGGTAGCCCTTGCATCTCCTATATGCGTATTATGTTCCCAAACAATCCCTTTGGCATTTTCGCCATGGAATTTCAACAGCCTGTTCAGTGTCTCCATCATATGTCTATCCCGTACATTCCAGCTTTCGTTGTCAAAGCCGAGCATGCTGCGGTAATATTTCTCGGCGTTGACGGCAATGAGCGCGTTCTGTTCCGTATTGAAGCCCGCCTCCCGGTCACCGTCCAGGAATTGCGCCTTCATTCTTATCTCCCGCAGGAGGGCTAATACTTCCTCCTGGCATCCGGGATCTTTCAGCGTATACCGGGCATACATCCTTTCGTCCTCATTAAAGGGCTCAAAACAGAGAACAGCTTTTTTAACTGACATTGCTGCCTGGATATCTTCTTTCTCCAGGTAGCCAATCATCTCTTTCATGGAATCCCAAAGGCTGTAGACATCCAGACCGTAGAACCCGATCTTTTTATCTGCGGGCAATCCTTTATTATATTCTCTTAGCCACTGCGCAAAAGCCGCTGTTTCCCAATTAGCCCACATCCAGGTAGGCCAACGGTCAAAGTTTTTTAATATCTGTTCGATATCATCCCCTGCGTCGGGGTAACCCTTTACGTACCTGTTTATTTTATAACAATCCGGCCAGTCTCCTTCGACTGCAATAAAGCCGAACCCTTGCTCGGCAATGAGTTTGCGGGCAATTGCCGTCCGCCAGGTATAATACTCATGAGTGCCATGTGAAGCCTCGCCCAGCATGACGATCCGTCTGCCGGCCATATCTCCTGTCAACCCAGCAAGATCAGCGGAAGTACGCAGGGGATGCATATTTATTATTGTTGGGTTTTAAACCAGTTCATAGGTATCATTTATATGCATTTTTTAAGCCAATACAAATTCACCTGCCTGGCATAATTATTTCTGTGTTTTATTCAGAAACATAAGAAAGAAATAAGCAACGAGGACTCCGGCCAAAAACCGGGGTCTTTTTATAAAAAAACATATTATGCGGATAAGATCCATGCTTATACTAACGGATTTTTCGGATGCCGCATTCCGGGCTGCCGAATATGCCTGTAATCTGACCGGTTTATTGCAAATTAACCGCATAGTCTTATTTCATGCGTATCAGACCATTGCTGTTACAACGGAACTGCCTGTTTCTTCGGTAAAGGCTGACTACCAGATCCTTCAGGAAAGCATGGAAGCGCTGGGTGTGCTGCATGACCGGCTTAAACCGCTAGTTGGACAGGATGTCAGGATCGACCTTCTTGCTCTGGATGCCGTTTTACCTGAAATGATCAATCAGCAATGCAGGGAACAGAATATCGATATGATTGTGATGGGCGTGGGAAACTCCACTGCCCGAATGCTGAAAACAAGCGAGTTCCCAATATTGATCGTACCCAAAGAGGCGCAGGTTGGAAAAGAAATAAAAACCATCGTTTTCGCAACCGATCTTGAGGATATATCTGGTATACCGGTCGATCAGCTGTATTCCTTTTTTGATGCTTTTAAATCGGATATTTTTGTGGTGAATGTGGAGACGCCGGTGGAAGAAGAGAAATTCTCGCCTGAAACAAAGGAAGTCATTGCCGGCTTGCATCGTCTCCTGGATGATTATCATCCGTTCTTCTATTACCTGGAGGGCGATGATACGGTGCAAAGTATCCTCGTTTTTGCTGGCGATCGCAATGCGTCACTGATCATTACGGTTCCTAAAAAACATAGCTTTTTCTCCGCCATCTTTCATAAAAGTGTCTCTAAAAAACTGGTATATAACTCTTCCATTCCTTTATTGTCTTTGCCGGCTTCCAGGTAACATAGGGGAGGAAATTTCCACACTCTGGGGAAACCGGGTAAATTCTGCCTATGGAAAAAGCGGACAGCCTTGTTTTGGCCGAAAGGTATGCAAATTGTGCATTTATTTCTATGTATTCAGATGAAATCTATATTGTTTTAGAAGATGTTACTTTATCTGGCAGACTCTATGTGCCGGAGTCGCCGAAGGGTTTGGTGATCATAGCAGAAGGCAAGGATTGCAAAATGCTAAAAGTCGTAAACGATTATTTGTCCAGGGCATTGCATAAAAAAAATATCGCCACGCTGTTTACTTACCTGCTATATCCTTCCCAGGAGCAGGAATATGATATTCCTTTCGATATCGGGTTAATGAGCCAGCATTTGGAAAAGGTGACAAAATGGGTGTCAAGCCAGCCATTGTTGCAGGACTTGTCAGTGGGTTATTTTGCTGTAAATACAGCCGCTGCATCTGCTCTGCTGGCATCTAATGCAGTAGGTGATAAAGTTAAAGCCATTGTATGTGATTGTGGACGACCGGACCTGGCAGGTCCAGGAATAGCCTCGGTCAAACCGGCAACCTTATTGATCACCGGAGCGGAGAATGTATACCTGAGGGAACTTAACTGGCACGCCTATTCGTTGCTGACCTGTGAAAAACAAGTTGTTACTATCGACGGAGATTCAGAGTTCTTTGAAGAGGCCGGGAAAGCGAGGAAGATTGCCCAGGTTTCCGTGGATTGGTTCCATCATCATTTGTCTTTTTTTCCGTCCAGGCATAGGGCAAAAATGGCAGCTCATTGAAGGCGGTGGCGCTCCAAAGCTTTACCCGGCTGCCAGATCATCTTTTCAACCTGCAAATTGACGTTTAACAATACATCACCGGGCATCTGATCATGCCATCTTTCTGGATGGAAAATTTTCGTACAGCATTGGACGAATACAAGCCATGTGATAAGGTCAAAGCGCCGGAATACGGCCAGTCATGTTTGTCCGGTTATTTATGCTGCATATTGCTCAGGCGTGCTGGACCATGTGGGCGCAGGCTTCGGCACAGTGACGGCAGGCGGTGGCGCAATCCCGGCAGTGCTGCATGTCGGGGTGGTCTTCGCATTCCTGTGCGCAGCTGTTGCAGATGTTTTCGCAGAGCTGGCAAAGCTGTTCGGAAAGTTCTCCGTTGAAACTCATGACCTGGGCGGCGGCATTACAGAGCGTAGCGCATTCGAGATCGAGCTGGATGCAGCGGACCATGCTTTTGACATCTTCTTCGAGAAGGCAGGCGCTGGCGCATTGCTGACAGGCCGTGGCGCAAGCGCGGCAGGCTTCTATACATTCCTGGTATTGTGACTGTGACATAGTAATTATTTTTTATTGGTCATACCTTTTTTTGCATAAAATTCTATGCCACGCACAATGCTAAATTGATTAGATTGTAGCCTTAAAGAAAATCGATATGTCTTCGACGTCTGCGACTACATTTCATAAGCAAATCTCTGCCGCGGGGATATTGATCGCGGTTGGCATTGTATTTGGCGATATCGGCACTTCGCCTCTCTATACCCTGAATGCGGTCTTTCATAACCGGGTGATAACGGAAGACGTAGCCCTTGGTGCATTGTCGGCGATCTTCTGGACCCTCTTCTTTCAGACGACCCTGAAATATGTTATTATCACGCTTCAGGCGGACAACAAGGGGGAAGGCGGAATACTGTCCCTGTATGCATTGATACGCCGGAAATCCAGCCGCTGGCTTTTATTCCCTGCCATGGCGGGGGCTGCCTTTCTTATGGCGGATGGCATTATTACTCCACCGATCTCGGTAGCTTCGGCTATAGAAGGCCTTCAGGCTATCAACCCTCATATCCGGACAGAAGGCATTGTCATCGTCATATTGATCCTGTTATTTATCTTTCAGCAGTTCGGAACAGAAAAGATCGGGAAGATCTTTGGTCCGGTCATGATCGTCTGGTTCACCTTTATCGGGGTGCTGGGAGTGATCGCTTTAAAGGACAGTCCGGGTGTTCTGAAAGCGTTGAACCCGTATTATGCCTATGAGCTGTTGAGACATTCGCCGGGCGGATTCTGGCTGTTGGGAAGCATATTTCTTTGTACGACGGGAGCCGAAGCGCTGTACAGCGACATGGGGCACTGTGGCAGAAATAATATCCGGGTCAGCTGGATCTATATAAAGACCACGCTGATCCTTAGCTATGCCGGGCAGACAGCCTGGCTTTTGCAGCACCAGGGCGAACAGGTGGGGCTGATCAGCCCTTTTTATCATATCGTTCCATCCGTCATCTACCTGCCTTCGCTGATCATCGCAACGCTGGCGACCATCATTGCAAGCCAGGCCCTGATCAGCGGCTGTTTTACACTCATCAACGAAGCCATCCGGCTGGACGTCTGGCCGATGCATCGGGTGCTGTTCCCCGGGAATATCAAGGGACAAATTTATATTCCGTTTATCAACTGGATGCTGATGGCGGGTTGTATCGGGATGGTGCTGTACCTCCGGGAGTCAAGCCGGATGGAGGCTGCTTATGGGTTGAGCATTACATTGACGATGCTGATGAGCACGATCCTGATCAACTTCTATCTCCGGACCAGGCGGGTGCCCTTTGTGGCGAGGTTATGTATCACCGGGCTTTTTCTCTTTATCGAGCTATCCTTTCTCGTGGCCAACTTCCGGAAGATAAAAGAAGGCGGCTGGCTTACCCTGCTCATCGGGGCCGGGCTCTATGCGGTGATGTTCATCTGGTACAAAGGCCGTGCGATCAAACGGTCGATGGTCAATCTTTGCCCAATAGACCAGTATACACTTATGTTACAACGGTTGAGTGCGGATGAAAAAATAGCCAAATATGCAACCAACCTGGTCTACCTGACGACATCAGGGTCCTCAAAGACCATAGAAAGATCGGCAATGGATTCCATTCTGTCGAGGTCGCCAAAAAGGGCGGATGTCTACTGGTTCCTGCATGTCAATGTGCTGGATGAGCCGTATGCGTTGAGATATCATGTAGAGACGATCGTTCCAAACGACGTTTATTTCATCACGTTCAACCTGGGATTCCGGATAGAGCCCCGGATGGACCAGTTTTTTGAACAGGCGGCGCGTAGCCTGGTGCAGTGTGGCGAGGTGGATGTCTCCGAGCGTTATGAACATTACTATCAGCATAGCCCGATCGGCGACTATTGTTTTATGTTGATGGATCCTTTTTTGTCGTTTGGGAACGATCTGCCGCCCGGGAAACGATTCCTGATGCGCAGCTATTTTAACTTAAGATACTTAAGCGTAAAAGAAGCTACGAATTTTGGTCTCGACCGGAGTAATGTAACGATCGAAAAATATCCCGTTGTGGTCAGCCCGGTTAATGCGCCGACCCTTGTCCGGGAATGAATGATCGTTTGATGTCTATTTTGTTGCAGGTTGGCTGGCAGCAGGTTCGTTGACAACAAGCCTTAACGATTCCGAGTTGATACAATATCTCAGTCCGCTGGGTGGAGGACCATCAGGGAAGACATGGCCTAAGTGGGCATCGCAGACACTGCAGTTGACCTCGACTCTTACCATACCATAGGAGATATCCTTTTCGTAGGAGATGACATTGTCTTTTATTGGCTGGGTAAAACTGGGCCAGCCGGTGCGCGAGTCAAATTTTATACTTGAATCAAATAACTCTGTATCGCAGCAGATGCAATTGTATTTCCCCGGGTCATACCGGCTGCAAAGTTCTCCGCTGAAGCTGGGTTCGGTACCTTTCTTCCGGGTGATGCGGAATTGTTCGGGTGTTAGTAATGCCTTCCATTCTGTGTCTGTCTTTTCTATCCTTCTGTCGGGCTTTAGATTGCCTTTATTGGCAAAGTTGAGGACGTCATTCCAGTTTAGCATATGTTTGTTTTGTAATTTATGCGTCAATTCCCGTTCCAGATTTTAAAAGATTGATTGTCAATGAATATACAAGGATCAGACAATAGAAAATTAGGTTTATGGGCAAGTACGGCGCTGGTCGTCGGTAATATGATCGGCGCCGGGGTCTTCTTAATGCCTGCGGCCACGGCAACTTTTGGCAGTATAAGTTTGTTTGGCTGGATCTTTTCGGCGATAGGCTCTTTCTTTCTTGCAAAGGTCTTTAGTAACCTCAGTAAGCTTTTACCGGGCGCCACCGGGGGGCCTTATGCATACACGAGGGCCGGGCTTGGTGATTTTGCTGCTTTCCTGGTAGGATGGGGTTATTACCTGGCTACATCCTGCGCGAATGCAGCTATTGCTATTTCGTTTGTCAGTGCGCTGAGTACTTTCTTCCCGGTGCTGGCAACGAATGCGGCAGCGGCAGCGCTGACCGGTCTGGGGACGGTGTGGTTACTCAATCTGGTAAACAGCCGGGGTATTGTTCTTTCAGGGAATGTGCAGCTGATCACGACTGTTCTGAAAATATTGCCGCTGCTGGTCATCGGGGTGGCTGGTCTTTTCTTTATACGCGCGGAGAACTTTCATCCGTTCAACAATACACATACATCGTTGTTTGCCGCCATCACCACTACGGCTACGATGACTATGTTCAGCTTTGTCGGGATCGAATCGGCTACCATCCCATCCGGGAGTGTACGCGATCCGGGGAGGACCGTTTCGCGTGCTACTCTACTTGGGCTTGGTATAACCACCCTGATCTATCTTCTTGGCAGCGTCGCTGTCATGGGGCTGATACCCGGGGAGATCCTGCGGCATTCCGCGACGCCTTTTGCAGATGCGGGCGTTATACTTTTTGGGCCGGGGGCGAGGTATTGGGTCAGCGCGGGTGTTGCCATAGCGGCGTTCGGGGCGTTGAATGGATGGACGCTGGTGCAAAGCCAGGTTCCGTTTGCGATTGCGAAGGACGGTCTTTTTCCGGCGCTGTTCGTTCGTGTGAACAGCAAAGGGGTACCTTTTGTCGGTATGATCGTTAGCGGAGCTATCATATCCTTATTTATACTTATGAACTATAGCAGCGGGCTGGTGGAGCAATTTCGTACGCTGTTGCTGTTGTCGGTGTTCACCATGCTTGTTCCTTATCTTTTCTCTACGGCTGCCTATCTGATCATACGTTTCAGTCGGAAGCCGGTGGTAAGGAAGGGGTTGATGTCGGCGCTGGTGTTGGGGAGTCTTGCCTTTGTCTATTCGTTGTGGGAGATCGCGGGTGCGGGGCAGGCTTCGGTTTATTATGGGTTTTTATTGCTTATGGCGGCGGTGCCGATGTATGTGTGGAGGGGATATCAAAAGAGGGGGGAATAATATTGGAAAGTATAAAACTGAACATAGAGTGTGCGGAACCGGACAATTAATAAAATCAATGAATTCGCAACTAATTGATTATTAAGATGTAAAAAAACAGGTACTTTTCTGGCTATAGTTCTGCTGTATTCTGAAACTAAGACCATGTTCAAAAACTATCTCCACATCGCCCTCCGGCAACTTCGCAAAAACCGCGTCTACTCCTTTATCAACATTGTCGGCCTCGCCACCGGCATGGCTATCGCTCTCATTATCGGCATCTGGATCACGGGCGAACTCTCCCGGGACCACGATTATCCCGACGGCGACCGCATCGCGGAGATCATGCAGGACCAACACGGCAAAGCCGAAGGTAAAGCTTACTCCTACACCGGCAAGACGGTCTCTTCGGCCCTCAAACCGTTTCTGCAAAAAGGCTACAATGACGTCATCGCCCAATCGGCCATCACGCTCTGGCCCGGCGAGGCACTATTGGTCACGGGGGATAAAAGCATCAGCCGGAAAAGCTTCTGGGTGGAATATACCTTCCCCCTCATCTTTGGCTATCATTTCCTCAGCGGGACCGCGGAATCCATGCGCGACCCCAATACGGCCGTCATCTCCCGCTCCACCGCCATCGCACTCTATGGCACCGAAAATGCCGTTGGCAAGACGTTCAAACTGGGTAACCAAACCCCGCTTACCGTCGGCGGCGTCTTTGCCAACCCCCCCGCCAACAGCAGCTTCCATGATGTCGAGGTCCTCGCTTCCATTGCCAATGACAATTGCAAATGGCTGATGAACAACACGGATTTTGAGAACCACAGCTGCAATATCTATGTCCGCCTGGCCGGCAGGACAACCGCGGAACAGGCTACAGCCCGGATAAAGAAGATCTGCACGCCCTTCGTCAAATATGCCACCGAAACCTACCGGGTCATGCCGTTCGAACAATTGTATTTGCATTATGACGACACCAACGGCAGTACGGAAACGGGCGCCATCGGCTTCGTCCGGCTCATGGGCATCATCGGCGTCTTCGTCCTGTTGCTGGCCTGTATCAACTTCATGAACCTTTCAACAGCCCGCGGTGAACAACGCGCAAAGGAAGTGGGCATCCGAAAGACCATCGGCTCGCTGCGCAGCCAGCTCATCGCCCAGTTCCTTGGTGAATCTATCCTGCTTGCTGCCATCTCTTTTGTCCTGGCGATCCTCCTGGCCACTTTTTCACTTCCCTGGTTTAGTATGCTAGCCGGCAAGACCATGCTATTTCCCTGGGGCAGCCCGGTCTTTTGGGGACTTTCCGGGGCATTTACGATCCTCACCGGCCTTATCGCCGGCAGCTACCCGGCCTTCTATCTATCTGGTTTCCGTCCCGTCAAAGTTTTAAAAGGCGCATTTAAGGCAGGAAGAGGTGCAAGCACTCCAAGAAAGGTCCTTGTCGTAGCGCAGTTCTCCATTTCGCTGGCGCTGATCATCGGCACGGTCGTCGTGTTCCGCCAGCTCCAGCTCGCGAAGGATCGCCCCATTGGCTATGACCGCGCCGGGCTCATTACGGTGCCCATCAACACCGACTCCCTCGATCGTCATTACGAGTCCCTGCGCACGGCCTTGCTCAACAGCGGCGTCATCGCCAATATGGCCAGCTCGTCGACAACGCTGAATAACTTCTCCCAGAATAATTTTATGGAATGGGAGGGAATGACCCTCGAACAAAAACATACCTCCTTCCGCGATATATTGGTTAGCGCCGATTTCGGACCAACGATTGGCTGGACCATCGTGAAGGGCCGCGATTTCTCCCGCGTCTTCCGCACAGACAGCACAGCGGCGATCGTCAACGAAGAGGGGGCCCGCGTCCTCGGATTCAAGGACCCGATCGGCAAGACGGTAAAACACTGGGGGAAAAATGTTACCATCATCGGCGTATCGAAGGATATGGTGAACAACAACGTATACGGTAAGGTCCAACCGGCCATCTTCCTCGGTGAAGGGGGGCACAATGTGTTCACCATCCGTATAAAACCCGGAATTCCCGTTCACGCCGCTTTGGCCACGATGGAATCCGTGTTCAGGCAATATAACCCGGCCAGTCCATTCATCTATCAATTCAATGACGAAGATTTCGAACAGAAATACATCACGGAAACCCGCATCGGAAATCTCGCCACGGTGTTCTCGGGTCTCGCCATCCTTATTTCCTGCCTCGGACTCTTCGGCCTGGCCTCCTTCGTCGCCGAACAACGTACAAAAGAGATCGGCGTCCGCAAAGTCCTGGGCGCCGGCGTGGTCAATCTCTGGGCATTGCTTTCCGGCGAATTCCTGAAGCTCATCGTCCTGTCCATGCTCATCGCGATGCCCCTTGCCTACTACTGCATGAGCCAATGGCTCCAGAACTATCCGATCCATACCGATCTCCCGGCCTGGATCTTCCTGGCTTCCGGCGCGGGTATCCTCTCGATCACCCTCGCCACTGTCAGCTATCAAGCCCTCAAAGCAGCCCTGATGAATCCCGTCAAAAGTCTCCGCACCGAATGAACGAGATAAAGCAAGGAACGGGTTTTGGGTGGACAACAGGCCGGGTACCTTTACCAATAAAAAGTACAAGGTATGGGGTCGATAATCGATAGAATAGACAAGCTGGATTGGGAGAGTATAAGAGAAGAGTTACATGATAAGGGGTTTGCTGTTGTTGATAAGGTTCTGCTCAGGAGTGAATGCAACAGGCTCATAGCCGAATATGATGCTGATACCAGCTATAGGAAGACGATCAATATGGAGCGGTACCGATTTGGCAGCGGGGAGTATAAATATTTTAGCTATCCTCTTCCGGAGATCATTACTCAGCTGAGAGAGTCGGTCTATCCGGCCATCGCTCCGGTTGCAAACCAATGGATGGAAGAATTGAATCTACCCACCCGGTTCCCGAAGAGTCATAGGGAAATGATCGGACTTTGCCGGGAGCAGGGTCAGACAAAACCCACCGCGTTGATCCTTAAATATGGGGAGGGTGGCTACAATACATTACACCAGGATCTTTATGGGGAGGTCTTCTTTCCAATGCAGATAGTCTTTGTCCTGAACCAGGCGAACGAGAATTTTACGGGTGGTGAGTTTGTCATCACGGAGCAGGTACCCCGTGCCCAGTCGAAGGTAAATGTGCTGGTACCGGGGATGGGGGATATGATCATCTTTACTACGCGTATACGGCCGGTGAAAGGAACAAAGGGGTATTACCGGGTGAATATGAAGCATGGGGTGAGTCCGTTGCATAGCGGGCGCCGGTTTAGCCTGGGCATTATCTTTCACGATGGGTTGAGCTAAAAGGGGCGATATTTTAAGCATGCAGATTTTATCCAGAATCTCCAATGATATTTCCGTTAATTTTAGGTGTAACATGATTTATCGTAAAGGAAATGGATTATATCAACCTGGAGAAGAATGCCGAGGCGTTTGTTAGAAAGGCTTTTGCTATTTGTGCAGATCGTCAATACCCCTATCATAATCTCATGCATACAGTCAGTGTCGTGGAGCATGCGGTTGAGATCGGGAATTTCTATGAATTGAAGGCTGGGGATCTGGCTGTCCTCAAAATTGCCGGCTGGTTTCATGACATAGGGCATTTATACGGCGGCTTTGAAGGGCATGAGCAGCGGGGTGTGGTGGTGATGAAAGGATATATGGAACAGTTCAAGGCCCCGGAAGAAATGATCGCTCAGATCAGCGACTGTATAAGGGCAACGAGATTTCCGTCTCATCCTGGTTCGTTGTTTGAAAAGATCCTTTGCGACTCGGATACCTATCATTTTGGTACCACTTATTTTCAACAGACCGATGATCTTGTAAGGCAGGAGGTCGAGCTCCGGACCGGGATGGCCTTTCCCGAATGGCATAAAAAAAGCATCTGGTTACTGGAGCATCATCAATTCTTCACTTCTTATTGTCAGCAGCTGCTGGAAGAAGGGAAAAAGGAAAATTTAAAGTGGCTGAGATCGTTGACCGACTGACTTACTCCATTTTTAGGTTTTTGGCCGGATTCTCCATCGCGGCCGCATAGGTTTGAGATATGATGGTGACAAGCCCGATACTGAATAAGAGGGCAAAACATAGTACAGCCGAGAGCAAACCCGAGTCAGGGCGTAATACGAAGTTCATCTGAAAGAGAAAGCTCAGGGTATAGCCGATAGGCAGGCCTATCACTCCGGCGATGATCAGCAGCTTTATAAACTTCCTGGATAATAGTCGGACAAGCTGAGACTGGCTGGCGCCTATTACTTTGCGGATGCTGATCTCTTTGCGTTTTATTTCCACACTATAGATGACGAGTCCCAGCAATCCCAGCGTGGCAATGCTTATGGCTATGAAGGCCAGGTAGCCCAACAGGGAGATTGTCGCCCCTTGTGAGTCGTTGTTCTCGAGATCATCGTCCAGCCAGGAAGATGTAAAGGGTTGGGATGGGGCAATAGATCTCCAAACACCGGCGATCCGGTTGGTCACGGTTTTTTTGTCGGACTGGCCGACGTCTACAAATAAATAGTTGCAGGCGCTTTTTTTATTTCGGAAGGCCATCGCCTCGATGGGTCTGCCTGCATTTTCATAGATAAAGTCTTTTGCCACACCTATGATCTCAAGGGAGGTGGAATCGTCGACCCGGAGCCGGTTGCCAAGTGCGGCATTGGCTGTCTTAAAGCCAAGCAGATGGGCGGCTTTGTCGTTGATGATGACCGATCTTTCGCCGGTGGAGTCGGCGTCGACGGTGAAGTTCCTTCCGGCGAGCAGCATGATCTTTAAGGAGGGGATGAAACTGCGGTCCGCAAAGAAGTAGTTGAAGGATAAATCCCCTTTTTTTCCGTTGTCGATCCAGCCTGGTCCGCGCAGGGAGTGGTAGCGGCCATCAAAGGTCGTGGACAGACCGGAGACGGAGCTGATGCCGCCTGTTGCGGCTATGGCATTTGCGGCCCTATCCTTGTCGATGCCGTTGAGCGGGACGATGAGGATGTTATCCCGTTTGAAGCCATGATCGGCTGAGGCCATGAAAGAGAACTGCCTGTAGAAGGAGAACAGGAAGATGATGGCGACGAGGGAGAGGCTGTATTGAAAGACGATGAGTGTCTTTTGAAGACCGACGCTGCCAAAGATCTTTGCGGTGGATAGATTCTTGAGAACCCTTAGGGGTCGAAATGCAGAGAGTATCCATGCCGGGGCTACGCCTGCGAGAACGCCTGTGAAGACAGCAAAGCCCAGGGTGGCAAGAAAATAGCCGGAGTTGTATTTAAAGGCCGAAGGGACCATTTCATACCCATCGTTGAAGGGGGCATAACGGATGATAAGGACAAAAAGGATCCAGGCGAAACCCAGCGCCAGAAAGGCGGTGACACCCGCTTCTACGATATATTGAAGGAAGATCTGGTAACGCATGGCGCCATTGATCTTTCTTACACCGACCTCTTTGGCCCTGGTCAAAGCCCTGGCAACGGTGAGATTGGTATAGTTGAAGCAGGCTGCGACAAGGAGGAGCAGGCAGATATCGATCTCGATCCAGAGTTTGCTCCAGGACGCCGATCTCCCGATGTCGTTGTAGAGATCCGACCGGCCGGGGCTGATCTTTGTTATGGACTGCATATCGAAGGATAATACTCCCGCTTTGTCGGTTTTATTTATACCGGCGGCAATACTGTTTACCTGTCCTTTCAGGGTGGTATTGCCTGAGCCTTCCTTCATCAGCACATAGGTATAGGCCGGGCGACAATCTCCCCAGTCATTGGATTTATCGGGTAATTGTTTTGTCTGTACAAGATGCGGAATCGAGGAGGATGAGGCGTAGGCGGAAAAGTCGATATGTGATTTGCCGGTTTCGGCGAGGACTCCTGTCACGATGAAGTTCCCTTTATCTTTTATGGTGATGATCTTACCCATGGGGTTGGCAGTACCAAAGAATTTCTCCGCGCTTGTCTTTGTCAGGACAATGGAGTTGGGTTGTTCGAGAGCGGTCAGCGGATCACCGGCTGCCAGTGTAAAGCCAAAGACGTTGAAAAAGGCCGGTTCGGTGAAGGCGCCTTTGAGGGATAGCTCTTTTCCGTCAGCAATGGCGATGCCGTTGAGTTCGGGGTAGAGATTGACGGCGTTCTCTATTTCGGCTGTATCGGTTTTCAGAACTGCGTATAAGGGTAGCGGCGTACTGGCGAGGGACCACTGCTGGCCATCTTTTTTATGGTAGGAAGATATAACACGGTAGGTCCTGTCCGGGTACGGGTGAAAACGATCGTAACTCAGGGCATCCTGTATTCGCACCAGTTCGATCATCCCGATTGACATGCTTAGCCCAAGGCCAAAGATGTTGATGAACGAGACGAGGCGGTTTCTTAGCAGGCTGCGGAAGGCGATTTTTATATAACTAACGATCATGGATGCAAGGTTTGCCCAAAAAGTACAAAATTTACTCCACTTTCAAATTCTTTATGGGATTAGCGGTAGCCGCCCTGACTGCCTGCCAGGCGACGGTAAGGAGGGCGATGGTGACAGCCGCGGCGCCTGCGATGATAAAAGTGGTGATGCCGATGTCGATGTGAAAAGCAAAACTCCGGAGCCAGCGGTTCATCCCATACCAGGCGATGGGGGAGGCTGTGATCAGCGCGATGATGACCAGCAGTACAAAATCCTTACAGAGAAGGACGGTTATACTTTTGACACTGGCTCCGAGGATCTTTCTGATGCTTACTTCTTTTGCTCTTTTTTCGGCGGTGAAAAGGGCGAGGCCAAATAATCCGATACAGGAAATAAAGATGGCGATACCCATGGATGTATTGATCAGGGTAGCCGTTTGGCTGTCCTTTTCGTAGAGAAGGGCCAGTGATTCATCATAAAACCGATAACTGAACGCCTTGTCCGGATAGATCGCCTTCCAGGCTTTTTCTGCCCGGGAAAGGACGGCTGTTATCACACGGGATTGTCTACCTTTTGAAGCCAGCTTTATCGCGAGTGTGCCTTCCCGTTCGGGTCTGTTGATGATGCACAAGGGTGTGATGGGGTCGTGCAGGGACTTTGTATGAAAATCAGCCACCACTCCTACTATCGGGTAGGGGCGGTCGTTCCAGTAGACGGTGGCACCCAGCGCCTGGTCGAATTTGTTATACCCCAGTCTTCGAGCCAGGGTCTCATTTATGACGAACTCTTTTACGCTGTCGGAGGCGGTCAGGTTCCTGCCGGCGAGCAGGCGGATCTGGTATAAGGGAATAAAGCTCTCGTTCCCCGCAACCTGGGTCACACCGATGTCTTTTTTGTCCGTAGGTCTGATCTTTAGTCTCATTCCACGGGTGTTGTCGGTCATCGGAGATACCCATTGCAGGGCAACCTGGTCGATGCCGGGGATCTTTCGGAACATTTCTTTAAGGACGGTGATCTTTGACAGGCTGTCTCCCCTCGGCGTCTCAACGGTGAGGATAGCGTCGGCATTGAAGCCGGGGTCTATATTGCGGGCATATTTCAGCTGATCGGCAATGACGATGCTGCCGATGATAAAGACGAGCGATACGGTAAACTGGAAGACGATGAGGCCTTTTCGCAGCAGCCATTGACGTCCACTTCTGCTCTCTGAAGCCGCTGCCAGGGTTAAAGCCGGGGCATAAGATGACAGGACTTTTGCGGGATACCAGCCGGCGAGCAGGGTGGTAGTAAAGGTGGTGACGGCGAGGATGACTATCGTCGTTGGATCGAAAAGATGGAAGCTGAGACCGGGTGGAAGGAAGGACCGGAAGAAATACAGCGTTGGATTTACGAGGAACAGACCGAGCAATGTTGAAAAGAGGGTCAGGATCATCGTCTCTGTGAGAAATTGAAAAACCAGACCAGACCTGCTGCTGCCAAGAACTTTTCGGACGCCTATTTCTTTGGCGCGGCGGATGGATTGCGCGGTAGACAGGTTTACAAAATTGATGATCGCGAGGAGGAGGATAAAAAACGCTATCGCCATCAGGCCATAGAGGGTAGGTTTGTGAGCGGTCCGGATGGGGTTTTCGACGACGTCTCCATCAAAATGTATATCGGACAATGGCTGTAGCGATAGCTTTAGTCTTAGCTGCGGGTCAGCATGTGTGTGGACAAACTCAGCCAGCTGGGCATTGACGCGGGCGGGTGTCGTTGCCGGCGAGAGCTTTACAAAGGTCCAGGGGGCAAAGTCTCCCAGGCTCCAGGAGTCCGGCTTTATGGAACTGCTCAGGAAACTGCTTCGAATGGTGGCAAAGGAGATGAAGTCGGTGAAGGCAAGATCGGTATTTTTATCCTGGTCTTTTACGATCCCTGAGACAGTGACGGAAAGGGAGTCGTCGTAGACAATTTTTTTTCCAATGAGCTTCTCTATTGGGATGGGGCCAAAATACTGGTGTGCGCGGCTTTCTGTCAGGACGACGGTAAAGGGCGTGGAGAGGGAGGTTGCCGCGTTGCCGGCAAGCCATTCATATTGGATGATGGAAAAATAGTTGGACCCGGCGATGACGATGGTATTGGAAGGGGTGCCAGGGGTTCGATAGTGGATATAACTTCCGACGGCTTCCACTCCGGACAGGGTGGTACTGGCGGCCTGTGACACGACAAAAGGGATCCGGCCAAAATGCAGTCGGTCTCCAGTATTTTCGGTTACGTCACCCATTACACGGTAGATGCGATCGCCGTCTCTCTGGGAACGGTCAAAGCTGAACTCGTGGCTGATGAGAAGGTAGATGACGAGACAGGCGCCGATGCCCAGGGACAGGCCAAGGATATTTACCGTGGTATAGGATTTATGACGGATGATCTGACGCCAGCCGATGATCCAGTTCTTTTTAAGCATGGGTTTGGCTATTTTTTGAGGGAGAGTCAGAAAATGTAAGATTCCATAAACGAATGAATGTTTTTGAACGACCGGCGTATCAAAACCGGACAATCGGATGGATTTGTATTTGATAGGGTCCTGATTGTCAGCATTTTTGGAGGTTGGCATTTTATTGGTGCGGAAAAGACAAACTAACCTTTCCATGTTCAGAAACTACTGCATCATCGCGTGGCGGAATATCGTCCGCAACAAGGTGTATACGACTATAAACATATTGGGGCTTGCATTGGGCATCTGCGGGTGCCTAGTCCTTTACCTCATAACAAATTACGAATTTAGTTTCGACAAGCTTCACAAAGATGGTGAACGAATCTACCGGATCATCGGGGAGATGCAGACGGGTTCGGGAGAGAAGCGGATGACGAACAGTCCTTTTGCCGATGTGGCGGGTTTCCGGACCGATATTCCAGGTTTTGAGGCCAGTGCCGGTGTACATAACTATGGGGGCAAGATCAGCATCCCGAGGGCCGGCCAGCCTCCTGCCGAGTTTCAGAACAGCATACCCGGCGCCTATTCACATACTGCTGTCTTTACCTGGCCTTCTTATTTTTCTGTTTTTAGTTACCAGTGGCTGGCGGGGAATGCGCGGTCGCTGGATCAGCCAAACCATGTCGTGCTGACGGAGAGCCGGGCAAGACTGTATTTTGGGGATATTCCCCTTAGCAGCATGATGGGGAAGACCGTGGTGTACGACGACTCCTTACCTGTACATGTGTCCGGGATCGTTAGGGACTGGGTTGGCAATACAGACCTTGGTTATACCGATTTTCTGTCGGTCACTACGGCTACCCATAGTTTTCTGAGAACACAGATCCCTACTGATGACTGGACGAGTCTGAGCCCACACCGGAGTCAGGCCTTTGTAAAGCTTGCGCCGGGAGTAAGGCCGGAACAGGTGAATGCCCGTTTTGCCGCCTGGATCAGGGAGCATGTCAAAATGGATTTTAATAACCAGAAGCTGGCGATGTATCTGCAGCCGCTGCGCGACCTGCATTTTACCAGCGATTTCCACCGGGGGGATGATGGCGATGGCTGGCGGAAGCCTTATCTGCCCACTTTATATGCGATGATGGGGGTAGCGGTGTTCATCCTGCTGATCGCGGCTGTAAATTTTATCAATTTATCCACGGCGCAGTCGATGAACCGGGCGAAAGAGATCGGTGTGCGCAAGGTCATCGGCGGAAGGAAGGCGAATATCCGGATACAGTTCCTGATCGAGACGCTGGTGCTGACGGTAATGGCGGTATTGCTGGCCGTAGCGCTGGTGGGTCCTGTCCTGGCTCTTTTCAGGGATTATATACCCGAGGGGCTTCGTTTCCATGTATTGGAGTCTGCGACCCTTCTTTTTTTAGCCGGTCTAACGGTACTGACCACTCTGCTTGCCGGTTTTTATCCTGCCTGGGTCTTGTCGTCCTATGTTCCTGTGCTAAGCCTGAAGGGAAGGACGGGGGGAAAGGAGAGATTGAACCTGCGCCGGGCGCTGATCGTCTTTCAGTTTACTATCTCTTTGATCTTTATTACCGGCTCTCTGGTGATCGGCAAACAAAATGCCTATATGCACCAGGCCGACAAAGGGTTTATTACCGACAGGGTGCTGACGATCACGGATTGGAATGATCCGCCCGGGAAGCTACAGGTATATACAAATGCGATCAGGACTATACCGGGGGTGGAAAAGGCTTTGCTTCAGGGGACTCCGCCGATGGGGTTTGCACAGAACATGGACAATTTTTCCCTACTGCCTGCGGGAATGGAATTCAAGCAGGTTTCCGCGCACATCGGCAACGAGGAATTCATCCCTTTTTATGGAATGAAGGTGGTAGCGGGAAGGAATATGTTACATAGCGATAGTCTCCAGGAACTGGTCATCAATGTTACGATGGCGCAGTTGATGGGATGTAAGACGCCGGCCGAGGCGGTAGGGAGGAATCTGTATCCCGGGGGTGGAAAAGGATATCCTGTTGTTGGAGTGGTGGCGGATTTTCATGTCTCTTCTTTTCATGAGGCTATACCACCTGTGGTCATCGAAAATGTGCCTGAGCGTAAGCAAAATATCGCCATCAAGCTGACTGCCGGTGAACATGATACCAAAACGGTGAAAGGTATCATTGCTCAGCTGGAAGAAGAATGGAAAAAGGAATTCCCTGACCGGCCTTTCCAGTCCAGTTTTCTTGATGAATCCATCAGCTGGCTGTTCGGGCAGGAAGAAAAGACGGCCTGGATGGTTAATATGGCTATGGGAGTGACTATCTTTATTTCGTGTATGGGCCTTTTTGGTCTCGGGCTGTTTACGACGCGGCGCAGGGCGAAGGAGATCAGTATCCGGAAGGTTTTAGGGGCCAGTGTGAGGGTTATAACGACGATGCTCAGCCTGGACTTTGCGGTGCTGGTAGGTGTGGCCTTTTGTTTTGCCACGCCTGTGGCCTGGTATGCGACTCATAGCTGGCTGCAGGATTTTGCCTACCGGACGAGTTTGAACTGGTGGATCTTTGCGGTAGCAGGGATAGCGGCATTGGGGATTGCTTTGATGACGGTGGGGTTCCAGGCGGCGCGGGCTGCGATGGCAAACCCGGTTAAAAATTTAAGGGCGGAATAATTTGACTATTTTAATAAATAATTGACTTTGATGAATAATACAATACGGGTCGCGTGGCGGAATCTTATCCGGAATAAATTACATACGACTATCAACCTGGGCGGGCTGGTCGTCGGCTTTACGATCGGCATCGCTGTGCTGGCGGTGGTGTACAGCCAGCTGACCTTTAATGGGTTTAATGTCAACCGGAAGAAGATCTACCAGGCCTATGACTTTTACAATAATGCAGAAGGGGAACAGATCAATAACCTGTTTGGTCTTGTCGCAGGACCAGTCTTTAAGGCAGAGGCGCCGGCGATTGAGAAAATGACCCGTTTTGTCGATGGCGGCAGTCACATGGTCTATAAGGATAAGGTTTTGGAAATGCCTGTGATGATGGCGGATGAAGATCTTTTTTCGATGTTTAGTTTTACGGTGCTCAAAGGCGACAAACTCCACCCGCTTGGGAAGCTGACGGACGTGGTACTGACGGAGAGTGCGGCGTTGAAGATCTTTGGACGGGAGGATCCGATAGGCCAGCAGCTAAAGGCATCGGCAGGGGATAAACTGCAGGTTTATTCGGTGTCGGCGGTCATCAAAGATATCAAACAGTCTTCCATCGGATTCGAGATGCTGACGCGGATAGAGAACAGAAGCAACTATGCGGGCGACAGGAATAACTGGGATAACCATGGACATGTCGTCTATGTTCAATTGAAAGACGGGGCCACGCAACAGGAAGCAGAGCGGCAGCTCAGGACGATCGATCATAAGTACTTACCGGACGCATATACCGATCTTGCGAAGAAGGGAGCAAAACCGGACAAATATGGGGACGTTTTTGCTACGCGGCTTCTCCCTCTCGATGAAGTACATTTTTCTACGCGGGTCAACGGTCATAAGGCTACTCCTTATGCAATGATCTATACGCTGCTGATCATCGGTCTGCTGATCATTGCCATTGCGGGTTTTAACTATGTAAATATCAACCTGGCGACGGCTTTTACCCGGAGCAAGGAGATCGGCGTACGGAAATGCCTGGGTGCAAGAGGCAATCGATTGTTTGTCCAACTATGGAACGAGAGTTTCGTTGTATGCCTGATAGCTTTTCTTCTTTCCCTGTTGCTGAGCAATGTAATAGTTCGTAACAACGATGGGATCCAGCGGATGAATGTCGATTTTTCGGAGATCCTTTTCCGGCCCGGCTTCCTGCTGCTGGCGTTGGCTTTATTGCTGTTCGTGTCACTGATCGCCGGTGGGTATCCTTCGTGGGTCATGTCGAGGTTCAATGCGGTCGATACGCTGAAGGGGAAGCTGAATCTGAAACGTAGCAGCGGCTTAAGAAGCAGTCTTATCGTCATACAGTTTGTCATTGCCTGCGTCATGATCACCTGCACGCTGATCGTCTACCGGCAGTTCACGCATTTACAGGAGGCAGATACCGGGATCGATAAGAATTTTGTGATAAGTGTTCCGTTGCATGATACCGAGAAGGGGGGCGCGATCGTGGAAAAGCTGAGAGCTATGCTCACTACCGATCCGCATGTCCTTTCTGTATCGGGAAGTAATATCAATATGGGCCGGGGTGCTGATCACAAGACCAGTCAGACAGGGATTGGCTTCGACTATAAAGGAAGGTCTGTCGAGACGGACTTTGCGTCGATAGACTACGACTATCTGAAGACGTTTGGGATAAAGCTGATCGAAGGCCGGGATTTTGACCGGTCGTATGGCACTGATACGGCAAATAATGTGCTGATCTCCGAGAGTATGGCCAAACAGCTCGGTGAGAAGACTATCGTCGGAAGTACGATCGTTGTCGACAGCGGTCGGGCTGGCTGGCACGTTGTGGGGGTATTTGCAGACTTTCATTTGTATACGATGGAAGAGAAGTTATCGCCCCTGACATTGACCTTAAGCAAGGGCGGCAGTCTTGACTACTGTTTTATAAAGACGACTCCTGCGGGTGCCCTCGGGACGATGGAGACCATCAAAAAGAAGATGGCGCTATTGGAACCGGGACAGGACTTCCGGGGTTCCTTTGTGGATGAGAACATCAACAACTGGTATGTCCAGGAGAAAACTATGTCCATCTTTTTCAGCATTGCCGCGGCGGTCGCTATCGTGTTATCCTGTACGGGATTGTTGGCGATGGTACTGCTGGTCGTCAACCAGCGGGTGAAGGAGATCGGGATCAGAAAGGTATTGGGGGCAAGCGTTCAGAATATAAGCTTTCTTATTTCAAGGGAATTCCTGATCCTGGTCGGGCTGTCGGTGGTTATCTCCACGCCGGTATCCTGGCTGGTCATGAGCAAATGGTTACAGGCTTTTCCCTACCGGATCGACCTGCAATGGTGGATGTTTGTGCTGGTCGGAGTGACGGCGCTGGGACTGGCCCTGGTGACGGTGGGTTTTCATGTGGTGCGGGCTGCGCTGGCTAATCCTGTGAAGAATCTGAGGGCGGAATGATTATTAAATTTATTGCAACATTTATACTACTCGCCTGTCTAATCCGATAAGTGAGGCCTAATAACGAAAAGAAACCGGCAGAAGCAGACCTGGTCAATAGCATATTGCAGGGTAATAAGGCCGTTTTTGGTATCATTATTAAGAATACGGAGGGCCTGGTTACACAGATCGTCGTCAGGATGATCAGTAACCCGGAGGACAGGAAGGATATCATACAGGAGGTCTATTTCAAGGCCTACCGTAGTCTGCCTGATTTTTCCTTTCGTTCGAAGCTTTCAACATGGATAGGTCATATCGCCTATAATACCTGTGTAAATTATCTTGAAAAGAAGAAGCTGGTGTTGAGGGATGACCTGGAAGAGGGGCCTGCCAGGGATGAAACAGAGGAGGTTCTTTTTAAGAAGGAGCTTGGGGTGATCCTGGCCGCTGAGATCGGGAAGCTAACGTCTTTGTATAGGACTTTGATCGTCCTTTATCACCAGGAAGAAATGAGTTATGCGGATATAGCGCAGATAATGGACCTGCCCGAAGGGACAGTAAAGAGCTATTTGTTCAGGGCAAGGAAAATGTTGAAGGAAGGGATCCTGGCACAATATAAAAAGGAGGAATTATGAGTATCAGCCACGTTTCGGAGATGGAGATCCAGCAGTATGCTGTGGATAAAACGTCCTGTGAGGCCGGGGTTGTGGAGCATATAGCAGCATGTGACGTCTGCCGGGTAAAGGTGGAGAATTATTTGTTTTTGTTTTCTGCTCTGAAGGAGGCTGACAGGCCAGTTGCTGAATTTGATGTTGAGGATGCGGTGATGGCGGCCTTGCCTTCTTTGCCCGTGCGAAAAGAATCCTTTGCGTTAAGAGACCGTTTTGTTTATGTGATCGCTTTTGCTGCGTTTGCCTCTTTGGGTGTACTGGTTTGGCTTTTGCGGCGGGACGTTTTCGGGGTATTTGATGGTTTGACCGTAGTGGCGGTATTGGTTTTGTTGATCCCCGTGACCGGGATCCTGGTCTGGCAGTGTTATGATTGGTATAAGAAATACAAGAATATTATGAAAAAAATAGCGCTTACTACGATGGTGCTGATAGGGTTCCTGTCAGCGAAAGCAGGGGATAATGATCCGGGAAGGGATATAGAGATCAAATGGGAATCGTTTCGTCTTTTTTCTATGTTACTGACCTGTTCTTTTTTTGCGGTGGTGATCCTCTATTTTATAAAGATGCTCCTGGATGATCGCATCAGGAACAAGCTGATCGAAAAAGGCGCTCCGGACGAGTTGGTCAGGCAATTGCTGCAGCCACCTGTAAAAGATACAAAGACCGTGATCGTAAAATGGATCTGTATCCTTGGCAGCGGGGGGATCGGGTTTCTGCTTGCTGAGCACTTTCAGCCTTTGGGAATCCAAACATTGGCCATTATGTCGGTGAGCATTGCGGTCGGTTTTCTGGCTTATTTTTTCTTTCTACGTAGTACCGAAAAAAATAAATAGATATGCTACACCTGTTTAGAACAATACTTATTGTTTGTGCCTTTTCTACCGGCTTGTTTGCGCAGCCTGTGGACTGTTTTCAGAAGATAGCACCGGATGTGCTGAGGAGTGATTTTTTACTGCTTCGGGATAGTTTGCAAAAGAGACATCCGTCCTTATACCGGTTTAATAGTAAGGTAACGATAGATCATATTTTAGACAGTTGTCAGGGCAGTATAAGAGACAGTATGACGGTGGGGCAATTCTATTTGCTGACAAGCTTTGTGATCGCCTCGATCGGGGATGGGCATGCCAATTGCAGACTGTCGGGTCCGATGATGAATAATTTTATGCGTAATGGGAAGGTGTTTCCGGCGATGGTGCTGTTTATTCATGAAAGGGCCTATGTGTTTTGCTGTAAACAAAATGACGGACTGGCGGGAGCAGAATTATTGTCGATCAATGGCCGTTCGATGGAGGAGATCATAAGGCGGCTTTATCGTTATATATCTACGGATGGTAATATACAATCGAGGAGAAACTGGGAAATGCCTGAATTCTTTCACTTACTGTATTCGATGGTTTATGGGATGGAAGGCAGTTATATTGTTACGTGTAAGACCCCGGGCGGAGAAGTTCGAACGGTGACTCTGCAAGCGGATCATCTGCACGATTTTATCTGCGCCAATCCCTTTCCCCGGCCGTCCAGGTACCTCCAGCTAAGCTATACGTCCGACAATATCGCGATCCTGAGGATCGGGACTTTTTTTGACGGGTTCCTGCAGCAGACCGGGGAAAATTTCACTTCTTTTTTGGATTCGGCTTTTAATGATATTAAAGCAAGGAAAGTGAAGAAGCTTGTTATTGACGGTAGACGGAACCAGGGAGGGAATGATCACAATGGCGATATTCTTTATTCTTATCTGGCTCAAAGGCCATTTATGTATTATGCAACGCGGGAAATGGTGAGCGGAAAGGTTCCGGAAAGCCAGGACCATGAATTAAGCCTGCATTTACCCAAAGAAAACAGCTATAGCGGGAAAGTATATTTTCTTATGGATGGGCGAAGTTTTTCTGCGACCGCTGAATTTTCGGCGATTGCCCGGTCCAACAGGCGGGGTGAATTTATCGGAGAGGAAACGGGTGGGGCCTATTGTGGCAATACTTCGGGTGGAGAGCTCATGCTGAGTCTGCCCAACACGCAGATCAGTTGCAGGATACCACTGGTCAGATATACGATGGCTGTTAAAGAAAATAAGTATATGGACAGAGGGGTCATACCGGATCATGTTGTCTATCCGACGGTGAGCGATGTGATCGCGCATAAGGATGGGCAGATGGAGTATACGCTACAGCTTGCGGGCAAGGATTAGCCCAGGATCCTGTAAGTGTTGATCTGTGTGTGGGGATTGTCGTCTTCGGCTGTGAGCAAACGCTGCCATTTATACGTAAATGGGGCTTTGTTAAGATAGACGCCTGAGCCGGTCATGCTGCCTACTCTTGTATTAGGCCCGGAAGATTTTTCTATATTTTCTTTGATAAGATACTCCGGTTTGGGTTGGTGTTCGGTTACAAGGATGTGTTGGAAGCCGGGGAAGCAATTGCCGGTGAGGCGCATGATATCACTGTTGGACAGATGTTGCAGGACCTGCCTGATCAGGAGCAACCCGGCTGGTGGCACTCTGTCATTCAATGTATTGAGACAGTAGAAGCTGGTCCGTTCCGATCCGAATTTTTCATTATGATGCCGGATCATATTGGGAACGACGTCGACTCCATTGTAGACGATCTGTGGGTTTTGCTCACAGATCTGCTTACCTATATGGAAGTCACCACAGCCGATGTCGGTGATGGAACTGATGTGGTTGGCCGTTATATATTCTGTTATGAACTGGATGTACTGGCGGCTGGATTTGTTATAAGAGCCTGAGCCAGAGAAATATATTG
>Ga0307510_10001455_pt1 | contig 26107 bp, 12 predicted proteins | sample 12_EM_MG_FD_207224 | JGI IMG/M metagenome (GOLD analysis project Ga0307510, IMG submission 207224) | Populus trichocarpa ectomycorrhiza microbial communities from riparian zone in the Pacific Northwest, United States - 12_EM | ecosystem: Host-associated > Plants > Roots > Unclassified | place... | reverse complement strand
GATTATTTTTATATATCAATGTAAAATATAAATTTTAAAAAATAAAAAATATATTATTTTGATATATTTTTTAAAAATATATATTTTTAAAAATAACTTTTACAACCATCTGCTATTAATTAACTAATAAAACGGACCAAAGCTGCGTTTTTCTTTCAAAAAAGTTCAGATACATCCGAAACAACTTTTGATCATAATCTGGCTTCAACTTGATCCTCCTTGCCCAGTACTTCCCCCTTGGTAGGCTCGGTCAACACTAGCACACAGCATGTAGGCCTTTTAGCAAGATCCTGAAAAACCAATGCCAGAAAAAGAAGATAGAAATTGCAGACCAAGATTAATGCTAAGCACAAAGCGAGGATTCTTCCACTTCAATAAGCATCTTGAAGAGTTCCACGTCCATGAATTTACTAGTAAGATACAAGAATATTATTGAAGGGTCACGGAGAGAAGTAAACCTCTCGAATAATTTGGGAGGCTTGGGCTCAAACATGATGAAGGTTGGAATTGATTCACACACAATATGATATAGGCTGATAACAAAAAAAGCCAGATATATAGTTAAATCTTTGACGGTAATTGAGCAATCCAAACAAGAACAGCAAATAATACATATATAGCTATAATTATGATTCAAAATGAAAAATAAAAACTACAAATAAACCACAAAATAAAATACAAATATTACGACAGCAAAATTATCTATGTTTTTGTCTAAAATGAAAACGAAAAGAAGACATAAACTTGCTGAATAGTTGGGTATTTTGGCATGCATTTATTTTACCTATGATTAGCCCGTCAAATGGAAAAAACTATTAAAGACTATTGTTCCAATGGAATGGCAAATAACCCATCAAATGTACATTACTAAAAGTAAAAGTTAGGATAATAATTATTTTTATTATTATATTGCCTTGAGTTAATTGTTTTGATCACCCATGATCCCGATATGGTTCTAAATTGACTCTCGAATTGGATTTTAATTAAAACTATAATAATAACAATTTTAATCATTGTCTTGACCCGAGTCAATGATCAATCCGATCCATAACTTAAGTCTTATCCCGGGTCAATTTCTAGTCAAGTCACTACAAGATTTAACAGTTTTACCGACGAAATTTTTTCGTCGGTGTAAGACACATATTCCATCGGTAATTATATTACCGACGGAATCACAAACGAAAATGATCCGTCGGTGAATCGTTCGTCGGTAATGTTTTGTCCGTCGGTAAATCCGTTGGTAATATAATCACCGACGGATTTACTGACGGAACAGACGCGTTGGTAATAATTTTTTTATTACCAACGGAATTACCGAGGGATATACCGATGGAAATTCCGTCGGTAATTATATAAAAACATTTAAAAAAAATCATTTTATAAAATCATAAAATAATTAAATTAACATAAATCAACATTGTATATTATATACTCAAAATTCTTGGAAAAAAAAGAAGAAAATTAACTCAAACAAATTTGCAACAAATAAATAAAATGAAAAAAATAAATTCAACTAAAAAAATTCATATGAAAAAAATGAAGTTGCAATTGCTAAAAATTTAAAAATCCCTATAAATAAATCAACTAAAAATTAGTCTCATATGAAAAAAAAATCTCACAAAAAAATTTATACAATTATTAAGAACAAAAACAATTAAAAATAGAATAAAAAACAAATATAGTGAAAACAATCATGAAAAAAAAAAGAAAAAAGAAAAATATTACCTTAATGTAGTTGCAAGTGAAGCTAAGGAGAGAAAAAAAAATTCATAAAGCATATTAATTAAAAAAAACTAAGAGGATAAAAGAAGAAAGAAGAAGACATACTCGAGCATGGAGAAAAAGAGAAAAAGATGAGAAGAGAAAAGAAGAGAAAGAAATAGATATTGATATTTTTTACATATAGTGAACAAGAAGAAGAAGTAGTAGTAGTAGTAGAAGAAGAAGAAGAAGAAGAAGAAGAAGAAGAAAAATTATAAGAAATGAGCATGTCTCTTGTGAAATAAGGGGATCTAGACTTTTTATTGGGATAATTGAATATTAATATTTTTTAATTATTCCGTTTGTAATTCCATCGGTAATATTTAATTTAAATTTTCAATTTTAAAAAAAGTTTTCAGAAACCGCCAACAATTACCGATGATTTTTCAATCCGTCGGTGATTCCGTCTGTAATATTTAAATTAAAATTTTAAATTAATTGAATTTTTTCAGAAAACCGTCAAATAACACCGGTGACTTTTCAATCCGTCGGTGATTTTGTTTGTAAAGAACAACAATTAACAGTGCAATTGAAAAGTGAACAGTTCTGGAGCTCTCTGGAAAATACCGACGGAAATTTTTGTCGGTGATTCCCTTTGTAATTGACATGATGAACAATGTTCACAGTTTACCAACAGATTTACCGACGGATTTACCAACGGAATTACCGACGGAATATTTCCGTCGGTAATTTCGTTGGTAAAAATGACACGTTATCATTTTTTTTTGCTTTGTTTTAATTTTTTTTTCCCACGGTAATTCCCTCGGTATATACCGAGGGAATATTTCCGTCGGTAAAATCCCTCGGAAATTTACCGACGAAAATATTCCCTCGGTGTTTCCGTTTGTATTTATCGATTTTCTGGTAGTGAGTTTTAAAATTATAATAATTATTATTTTTATCTTTATATTAACCTTAATCAACTCGAGTTAATATTTTTATAGAAAATTTAACAAGTTTATCCTACTCTTTTTTTATAGGACAAAAATCTCTTTACTAAAACATAAGATAAAAATTTATTTATGTATTATCCAAAAATATATATACAGTTTCACAAAAAAAAAAATTATAATGTTTAGTCCATCTTTATATCAAACATTAGCTTAGTGTCCAAAGGCTTCTCTCAGCTAATTCAATGCCTAACAACAGCCATGATCATCGGGAAAAACTAAGGTTGATCCTCTGTATAATCATGGAGAAGGAGAAAACGATTCAAAGCGAAAGGTTTAGTGCGGTTGAGGATGGCAAGGTAGCTTTATCTTTCAACCTTATGGAGAAGGAGATAATTTTTAGTTCTTCATAGCTACCATCATTAAAGGTGAAGAAATCCATATGGTTTTTTTCGTGGTCAGTTTTCATGAAATAAAATGTATACGCTAGAAAAACTAAAATATTTCACATTTACGAAACAATATTAATCAAGATAATTTTAGAAAGAAAAAAAAAACACAATACATAAATTTAGTTATTGAGATCTATATATTGGAGGCAAAAATCCCTTTGTACGCTCTCTCATTTGAATAAATGAAAGCACATTTCCATGGATGGCAATGCATTTTGCATCTTCAATCTCCGTGGAGACCTAACCTTTGTATCCGTCTTTAATTTTTAATTCTTCGTATCTACGAACAATCAAAGGCCAAGAGATTCACATAGCTATTTTCATGATCGATTTTCGTGAAATACAATGCATATGCTACGAAAAAAACAAAATATTTCACATTTATAAAACAAATCTAACCAAGATAATTATTTACAGTTTGTTTGGGAAAAATCACATTTAAAATTAAATATTCCATATTTATTTGAATTTAATTGATAATCTATAATTATAATTTTATATTTAAAATAAAATACTAATCTATATAATTGAATTCAATTATATTGTGAAATACCCATAAAATTAAATTGAATTAGAAATCTTGATTATTTCACCCTTAAAAAAATAATCTCAATTAATATATAAATTGATAAAAATAGGATAAAATTGAAGAAACAAATTAACTAAATAACACCTATTAATTCCTAGTAATAATATATTAGTTATATGATTTTTAATTTCTTGAACCTTATCTACATATCATCCCCATAGCCAACGAAAGTTGAAGACCAAATCCTATCAGCTGTCCTTATTTTATTATACTACTCAACCTCAATTTTACCTCAAAACAAAAAACATGGAGATTTCCTCCTCATCATCGTCATCTCTATCTCCCTCTGTGTTTTTTAAAGCCTTCTTCAACCTCTTATTTCCTTCCAAAACTCACAACCTTCTTTTCTATTATTAGCAATATCTTATGGCTCTCCAAATCCTTTGCTGGTCTCGAGCTCACCATTCATTCTCTCACCCAAAAGCTCGGTACATGGTGACCCTCCATATCTTTACTCGCCCAGCTACCTTTATTTTCGGACGCTCCCTGGCTTACCAAGCCTTGATCCTGGACGATGTTGATTTTGGTAACCGCCAGCATGTTCTCGCTACTGGCTGAGTGAGTGCCTAGCTAGTAGCCATCAATATAATATAAACTCCTTATAATATCAACCGAACAGGTTTTGATTTTGTCTTTAAGCACTACCTTTTTCCAGACACCATGATTGCACACGGAAAAAAAAAAAAAAAACTAAGAGGAAGCAACAGTTGTAGGGTGTTGAGAGAGAAGGATGAATTATTTTTTAAATAATATTTTTTATTTGAAATTCTAATAATAAAGTAAATGGTTTATTTATTTTTTATGATTTGAATTTCAAAAAACAATTAAATTTATATTCTAAAAACATATCAAACACCATAATTATTTAATCCTTAAAATTAAATTCAATTTCCAAGAAGAAAAAAGCTATATTATACAGCTTTTTAAACTAAGATTTTAGGTTAATTCAAGTTATTTTTTATATTTAATTTTTAATTTTTTTAATATTAAATTAATTAAAAAATAAGTTTCATAATTTTATTTTATTTTTAATTTTTTATAAGGTTGATAAACCCAAGTTGTTTTTATCCATTTTATAATTGAATTTTCCATTATATCCCTTTATAAACGTTTCCATTTGAATAAATGAAAGCACACTTCCACGAAAGGAATACAATTGCCATATCAGCTAGCTGAAAACTTCAAGGGAAAAATAGCAATGATCAGAAAATTCTTCAAATCCAATACCAGAAAACCGGTCGAACAGAATAACATCATAATTAGTCAGGATACAAGCTCCAGACTCTTATTTGAAGACAATGACTAAAACCAAGACAGCGCACTGGCAATATCCTTGCGTATGACTACCGAGAGCTGCTGAGAGTTTTTTTTTTTTTTTGAATAATTCCTACAATGGCAATCCTCGGGGAATGGCGAAGCAAATTTTTCTATTCAATTCATAGACGGACAACAAGGAAATACTTAAACATGGAACTAATAATCTTCTTCCTCTTTCCAGCAGCATTTAAGGATTGATCTAGGAGAATCAGCATTCCCAGACCTAACAAACTTCTGGTAGATAATGGAACCACCCATACCAAGCTCTCCATGGATCCTCTCTCCACGACAGTATCCCTTGACATCCAGGGAACAAATCCGCTCAAGTTGTTCTACAGCAACATCAGCATGCACAGCAATGGAGAATTCGGTTGCTTGGAAACAAGCCAACACCCTATCAACTAACTGGTTAAGGCTCGCATCTTTCAGATCATATCCTGCAGCTTCAAAGCTTGCATAACTGAAACCATCTTCCGGAGTAACATGGATGGTAGAGATTGCAGCTCCTTCAATTGAATTCATGGAATAACCACAGGGTTCGAACTCAAAATCACATATATTAGAGGCAGGTAGAATCTTTCTTATTCCAGAATCATCAGTCATTGCTGCTGCTGAAGATGATTGGGTTTTGTAAAACACAGAAGCCTTCTCCCTGTCCAAGCCAGTCATGCACATCTCAATAGTGTAAATAAGGTCACGAGAACGAGCCGAATCTGCAGATGCAGAGTAAACATGCCATTTCTGTGGTTTGTCCAGACAACCCATTATGTAAGCCTTGCTTGCCAAACCAAGCTTGCCGAAGTAGCCATCCAGGACAGCAATTTCTTCGGAGAAACTGCGATGAGGATAGGACTGAGCTCCAGGGAAAATGAAGCTCCCACGAGTATACCTCACAGATCTCACATTTAGAGAAAGGGTATCAGCCAACTTCAGGATAGCTGGGATTGAAAGGAGTAATTTTGTAGTCCCACAGGTCTTAATGATGATCTTGTAAGGATATACAAAGAGGCTAGACTCAGAGAGGACATAGGAGTCCACATAGTCATTTGATAGCGAATCAACAATGGTGCACTCGGCCGGTCCAAGAATCTCATCCAACTGAGGCTTTGACAGAGATCGAAGGCCCTTCCCTTCAGGATCATCAAAGATGCCCGGCTCAAAATAAGTGATTTCTAGCCTCTTTTCATAGCCTTCAAATCCGATTGCAGAAACAGCCAGGTCCATATTGACCAACAGAAGTAGTGACAGCAGCAGATTATTGGAGTTGCAATAACAAGTTCACAGTTGCAAATAACACAATCCAAAGGTGATCACAGTCGCAAGGCAATCACGGTCGCATAGAGAGAGGCAAGAAAGAGGAAGAGACTGATTGAAGAAGACTAAAATACTAACTAATACGGCAATTGATGATGGACCACGTTATGTGGTCAAAAGGCCTTCTTAATGAATATCAGGATGGCTTGCGAGCGCACTGCAAAGGGAAAAAAGAGAAGCAAGAGATTAGCAATTTTTTCAATGATATAAGAAATTCCCTCGATACAAGCAAAATCATCAAGAACGCTTACGTTGGAGTAGGCAGCTGATCTGAACTTCTTGATTCCACCGTTCGGTCGAATGTCTTCGATGCTGTAACCAAGGGGAGCTTCGTAGAATAAGGTTTTACTACTACTGGACTTTTTCTTCCCACCTTTTGACTCCATTAGATCATTCAGTCTTTCCTACACAAAACAAAATACTGAAAATCAATAACTAAGATCAAAGTAAAGCAACAAACTCAACCTAACGAGAGTAAACAGTCTAAATTTGAATCCAAATCAAAACGGCATGTGAAAAGGCAATCAAATATCTAACAAGCCAACATTCAGAAAATAAAAATTAAAATCTAATAATCCCAGATAATTCAACAAAAAGCAAATAAATTAGAATTTGATATTTAAAATTTTGGAACCCGAATCAAGAAATGCGGCGGACAAAACCAAACCAGTTAGGCTCGAATTCTGACCATACAAGATCTAAAATCAGTAACAATCTAATATATATGTGTGTGCGCGCGCCCGCGCGTGCGCGCGTGTATATTAGTGTTGCACGTAAAGACGCAAATCTTAATAATAGAAACCCAGATCTATAATAAAAACTTCAAAAAATATCAAAATCTTCACCATACCAGCTCGGCCACTGACACAACCACCTAGAATAGCCGGAAAAACATGGATTTTACGATTATAAATAAAAACCGTTAAACTAAATTTTCGTAACCATGAATTTGCATCATACGAAGACCTGAAAATAAATAAATAAATCAAACAACAAAGAAACGAAGCGTATAATTAAATTAATAAAGATGAAACTTACAAATACAAAAACGTGCGATTTCCAACGCCAGCGATAACCGAAACGCTATTGATCTTACAGAAATCACCTGAAAACAGCCCAAGCAACCAGAGGAAATAGGTAAAGATGAAAATAATAAGAATTAACACAAATGCAGATTTGCAGGATCAATAAACAACAAGAGAGACGCTTACCGGAATTTGTAGAGAGTGGAAACCCTATGAGTTTTGAAAGGCTAACAGGAAGACAGGATTCTGTTTCTTTTTGGCCTTTTCTGTTTGCAACGAAATTATTGTGAGCTTTTTCGGCTCTTGGGAACCAATGAGTGAATTTATAATAGAATAGGATGTTAGGGTTGGTGGGTTGTGCTCAATTACTCTTTTGCCCTTTACTTTACTGACAGTTACTACCTTTTTCCGGATAAATTATTAGGTGTGTCTAAAGAAATTGTCACACCGACCTACCCATCACTCGAATAAAAAAACTATCAGCACAAAATGTTAAATTTAATCATTTATTTAATAAATTATGTTTAACATATCAATCTTTTTTCATGTTTGATGGCACAGTCATAGGTATAAAATAAAATAATCAACAATACATCAATCATGTATCAATACAAATAGATTTAGCATGTGTGCATTTTTATTTGTTTGCTTCGTAATTTTACACGGTGAAACAATTCCTTGTAATAATTTTTTTATAGTTTGGTTATTATATTGGTACAAAAAAGATATAAATAGTAAAAATATAAATATGATTGGTTGAAAAAATAAAAATATAAAAATAAATATGTTTGTGAAATAATTTTAAAAATGAATTTATGTACTTTAAAAATAAGAAATAGAAATGGAATATCTTTTCAAAAACAATATTTTTTATTTTTAAAAAAATATACTTATATAAAAAAAATTAGTTCTAAAATTATCTATCTTAGGCATGTAAAAATATAAATAATTATTATTATGATTTCAAAACCTAACTTAGGTGTCAAGAGTTATTAGTCGGGATGGTTCCATCATGACAACTTGCATATGATTTTTATGCTCCTGTCCCTCTCCTGGTCCAGAAGGAAACAAGAGGTCTGAATGTAAGATTCTTATGAGTTGGGACTAAAGACTATTTTATTAATTACAAAAATAAAAATAAAGGTTGACTATTTTATTAATTACAAAAATAAAAATAAAGATTGACTATTTTTATCAACACCTAGGTTTTAATTTTGGATTGTTCTATATTTTATGTAGAGATGATAAAGAAATCATGTTTTAAAATATATTTTTTTTATCAACGTGGGTGTTCAGGTCAGCTTGCGCATACATCAACTAATCTCACATATTCTAAAGTTAACGACCATATAAGACTCTAGTGGCTCTAATGTTTGTGATACTCGAACTAGTGATCTATAGGAAACAAACTCAGGATCTGACCAATTAAGATTTACCTCTCAAAATTAAAATAGATAAATTTTACTTAACTGGTATGTTGCTTGTCGTGTTTATGAAATATTATATACGATGCTAGTTTGATTTGTTTTTTAATTGAAAATTTAAATTGATTTAGAATATAAAATATAATTTATAAAATAATAAAGATAAAATAAATAAATAAACTATAAATATTAAAATTAAATAAACACTAGCAACTATCCCCTCAGCATTCTCTTTTTATCGTGGAAAATATATATATTAAAAAAAAGAATAGGATGTCACTTTTGATACTTGAATATAGAAGATAGTATGATTGCAATGTACTTGGTTACGGACGGTTAGATCCTTCGTCTGTTATGCCTTCATGATTTATGTTACTAATTCAGTGGCTTAACTCAAAGAAAATGACAGTGACTTTTCGAAATTTTTCCATGCAATCAAAGTCAAAACGACACCTACGTTCTATTGTTTTTTTCCAAGACCAGTAACTTGGACTTTGATATATTTCCTAGACGATTGTAATAATATATATAATATATACTTTTAAAATTCACCTGCCAGTAAACCTCATTAAGTAAATAGTTCGTGAATTTGGATTCAAATATTCTTCTACAATTCATTTATTGAAAATCCAATGCATCAATAAGTGGATTCCACTGGTGAGTCTAAAAAAATCAATGGTTGAAATTTTAATGTAATTAATTTTATTAATAGCTAAAAAACACACGACAAAACTTCTGGATCCCTGTCCATTAACAAAATTAACTCATGTTTCTATCTTGTAAAAAAAAATTATTATTAAATATATTGAACCCAAAATATCCTCACAGTTAAGCGGAAAAACAAAACTTAAACTTAAATAATCCTCAAAAACCGTGGGATTCCGCTAACCAAAACTTAAATAATCACTTAAAGTTTTTTTTTTTCCGGGTCAGGTATCAAGGAATCACTATTAAAAACAAAACTAGAATGCCTTGTTTTCTTTTTATTTTTGCGATTTTGATTGCCTTTGCAGTAATAAGATGTTTTTTTTTTTGTTTTAAAAATGTTTTTTTAAAATAAAAATTTATTTTTTTTTTTGCTTCAAATTTATTTTTTTTTTCTTTTTAAATTATTTTGATATATTGGTGTCAAAAATAATTTTTAAAAATAAAAAATATTATTTTAATATATTACCAAACAAAAAAATACTTTAAAAAATAATCATTACCATAAAAAAGAGTTGTCCAACCCAATATCGTCTTTTTATTACAGTTTTGAAACTAGGTTATTTCACAAGTTATCGTCTCAGCTTTGATTTTTTTTTTTTTGTTCTCTAAACAACGCGGGCTCCCAATTCAGCATAAAAAATACTTCCTCGGAAACTGGAAGCGTACGAAGGAGGGTGTCTCAAATAAACAAATTATTATTTCTTTATTTTGTCTCAAACATACCATTCACGCAAACTGATGCTTGACTCATTAAGAAAAAATATTTTTTATGATATCTTATAAGATCTGAATCTTGAATAATAACATGCTCAATCTGTATTAAATTTTATACGGTATCCAACCTCATTTTTTTATTGTAAATTATATTTAAAATTTATTTGATATGTACTTGTAGAAAATAACTTTAGAATTTAAATTATAACCGGGAGACATTTCTAATATATAATTCGTGATAAAAACGTGTTAAATAAGAATAAATTGAATAAAGATTATCTAAAATGTTTTTTCAAAAATGGTAATATAAGTTGGAATTTAAGAGTCAAAATTCTTGTAATACTTTTTTTAATTGAAAAATAATTTTAATCACATATTATTATAATTCTTCTTTGAATGAAAGGTTAAAAAGCCACTAAAGTCCACCTGAAAACATCATACCAAACGAAATAATCTGATAAGGTTGACGGGTTTTAAATCAAACACGTTATTGCCCTTTCTCACTCGATTGACACCCCAAATATAATTAAATGTCGAAGTACCGTGATTTAAAATTTTTGATAAAAATAGCATAATTTAAAAATATTATGGTTCAGAAATATGGCATTTTATATATGTCATGGTACACGACCACGGTGTTAATGAGATGCTATGTTTCTAAACCAAAAAAATCATAAAAGAGTTGGATTGTAGCCAAAATGACTAAATTATTTTGGCTGATGGAGGGTTTTTGGTTATTTTTGTGTTTCGAGCTTGAAAAAATTTATAAAATCATAGTTTTTATTAATCTAAAACTTTATTTACTTTATGATTTTAGAAAATAAAAATACATATAATTTAGACAAAATTCCAACTAAACCTTGCATTGTTTGAAGAAACTTGCAAAAAATCACAATAACCGCAATCAATGAATTATAACTAAACTCAATATATTCTTTTATTCCATGATCACAAGTAACCCCTTAAATGCAATGTGTGTGTGTCTACCAACACATACATGCAAAAATGAATATAAAATAATTAAATAATACAATACTTAAGTAATCCTAAAATATATAGACATAACTCGTCTAACTATACATGTTTATTGGACGATCTAGGCTCATCAACAGCATGACCGGATCCAACTCCTGCTCTTGCCTGAGTGGTCTTGTCATGTGTGACGGCATCATAAAAAATTAGCCTCCCTCTAGAGTTTTTAAGTCTAATGCAACAGATATTTAACCTCTAAATCACACCCTCTTAGTATAAGTATATAACCAAGTGCCCAATCACATGAAACAACAAAACTAAACCTATAATTATTTCTTAATCTAGGAACAAGATGGATAATTTCTTAATCAACATCATCGTTGTCACTAACACCAACATCATCTTCATTGTTATTAGGCTCAAGTTAGCCAAATTACGTTGACCAACAAAAAAATTGTCAAACATAATATCATTTTTCATATGCATCAAATAATTTGACAATAAACTATTTCTACATTTACCAACTGAATTTGAAGGGCTAGCAGAAGTTGAGATATATGTAGATTTTGGTCGACTACTCACATACAATACTATTATGTTCATACTATTTTAGATGAAAAAAATCAATTATTATCTTAAAATTACCACCACACACAATCAGCATAGGATAATACGAGAGAGAGACAATGTCGTGTATTCGAACCAATCTTTTATTTATTTAAATTTAAATTATTGACGCGCTTGTAAAACCCGTCATTTTAAATTATCGCGTTCCAAAAACACGATATTTAGTGTTTCAGAAGCTTAATAAGATTAAACCATGCCATTTCACGGAATTGTTTTCAAATGCATCATTTCCTTACATTTCTAAGTTTACCTTTCTAATTAGAAAAAATAAAAAACCCATTAGAAAACAAAAAAAGAATTGCACACGGGGACAGGCAAATTCTCCAGTGTACATAGATTCGAGCGCAAGATTTGCGCAATCCACCGCCCTTAAAGGATGCAAAAACAGACACAAATCTGCAACTTGCAAACAAGACAGCAAGGCATATACTAGCAGCACCGGAAATTTGTAAAAAGCATAACTTTCAAGACCTGACTCCCTTTGATGCCCCCGAGCAATACCGCAGTACACCCTCTTCACCTTCCCAGAAAAAAAAAAAGAAAAAAGAAAAGAGAAAAGGCACGTTCCCCTGAACACTGCAATTTCAGCAAAGACCCGGCATGGGCTTATTGGGGATTTTACTATCATCTACCAAAAGGTTCCAGAACTTTTGAATTCGGTCCAATGATCAATGACCAAAAAAGCTGGACAGTAATAAAATAATTCAAAGATTAGGTAAAAGTCGGAAAACAAGTGAAAAACCCACCAGCGGAAGCATCTTAATTTCACGAGAAATAAGATAAATAAAATCTTTTTTTTTAAATTTGATCATAAAGATGTTCTTTGTTCACTTTATTCGTAAATCACAATTAAGTCTCCTTTAAACAATCTTCAAAATATCCTAGTTATAAATACAGTGTGTTGAAAAAGTATAATAAATTACATTAAATAATGAACATTAAACTCAAAATATTGAGAAGAATATTGTGCCAATCTTAACCACTGTTAGCAAGGTAGAGGTGTCTTAAGTGCTTGTAGTTTACGTGGTGATATTGACAGGCAACCATGCACCCCGAGTTTATACCCAAGCATAGCGTTAGACAGCTAAGACTGGGTCACGGGGGCCTTTCATGGTAAATAAAACTAGACACGTGTCCAAAAAGAGAAGCTTCTTAGGACGCAATCATGTATTGCGTCCGAAGTCATTGAAGATGTCACATCAGGAGGAGGGGTTCGGGCTCTTCTCTTTTTTGGCACCGCAGGATGATAAACGAGTTCGACCCTGTTTGGCTCTGCGGTTGAACCTGTGTTTGATTAAATTTTAAATTTTTTTTTTTTGTTAAAATTGAGTGCGGTTTGTACTTTTTGGATCATTTTGATGTACTGATGTCAAAAATAATTTTTAAAAAATGAAAAAAATATCATTGGCATGTATTTCAGCACGAAAAGCTATTTGAAAAGCAACCACTACCACATTGCCAAACACGCTGGTATGTTTAATTTTTTAAAATTATTATAACGTGTATATGTTAAAAATAAATTTTAAAAAATAAAAAATATTATTTTAAAATAAAAATATTTTAAAAAACAATTACTTTTATAAAAATAAATTCTATCGATATTTTCATTGGTTTTTTTTAAGCAACAGACAAGACAAGAATAATGGAAACGGAATAAAAGAATATGTCTTGAGAGATGGAAAAAATAAGTAAATTGGTAAGAAAGTGACCGCAAAACATATGGTCGAATCAGTGCTTCGAACTTTGGAAAAGGAGTGGCCCAACCGCAATACATATTTTTTTATTTGAATCCCATAAAAAACCATCATACTTTCAAACCAAACATTTCTTATAATATAATCGAGTGAAAAACTTAACCGCATTTTCTAGCAAAAGCAACAGCAGAATATGAAAATGTTATTTTTTTATTTAAAAATATATATTAAAGTAATTTTTTTTTTTAATTTTTAATATCAATATGTTAAAATAATTAAAAAATATTAATTTTAAACTAAAAAAACCTAAAATTTTTAAAAGCGTGGTACTGTAATGCAAAACAATCCCTAGGTATCGGAAATAAATTCTGTTGTTTCTCTTTTTCTCTTTTAACTAAAAACCGTATCATTTGCTAATTAAAAAATAATTAAAGTCACGAATTGAACAAATCTCTAACTTGTTTTTTTTTAATAATTCTTATCTTTTTTTTTTAACCGTCTTTTTGTCGACAATTTCTACTCAGGAATCATGCCCTCCTTTATACTCCTTTATATCTATGAAATGAAACTTTTTATATATATATATATCAAGTGAAAAGTATCTTCAATCGGAAGAGTTGCATTTCCATGTTGTTGGACCAAATAAATATAAATTCCACGAGCTCAATTACCATATCATCCTTCCATTTCAATTCCCATTTTTAGTTTTTCCTTTTTAAAAAACACCCCGAATTAATGATCTTTTGGCAGTAATCTCTCGATATCTACAAGTTCAAATTGCTGGTAAAAATATGACGAGGAACATAAGCAAAAAACACTAAATAAAACATGAGAAGTGTATAGATACTATTTTTAGGAATATTTTTTCCACGCAATACTATTTTTTTTGGGGGGATTCAATAGGTTTTTTCTCGAAAAAACGAGGGATGCAGACAACAACATAAAAAATGTAAGGAAACATTCAACAAGGTTTTTAAATGCAAGAAAATATTTTGTTTTTATTCAAAGGGTGCTAAAAAATAAAATCAATTAGAGAATTAAAAAATTATAATTACTATAACAATGTTAAAATATAAAAAAAGTTGTTAGGAAAATATAGAAATTGAGCTATGTATGTGTGAGCTTATTACCATTTTTTTAATAATTATTATTTTATGTTAAAGTTTATTATATAAATACTATAATTTTTTTTTAACATAAGATTAAAAGATAATTAGTATATATATTTTATACCCACAAAGAAAAAGTTGTATTTTTTAATATGAGATTTTTTTATTTAAATACTTGAACTTAAAATAATAAAATAATATCTTTTTAATATAATTTTGTTTTGAAATAATTTTTTTATTCACGGCATAAATTGTAATTTTTTTTTTATATTTTATACAAAATTTATTTAAAAACTACTTTAAAAACCCATTTAATCATTTGTTTTTTTGAAATGTTTTTTATTTAAAAATATATTAAAATAATATATTTTTATTTTATTTATGTTACTGGCACATTAAAAAAATTTAAAAATTTAAAAATTAAAAACATTCTATAACCGCAGATTGTAGGCAGCATAAAAATAATCTCCCCTTTCACACGAGAGTGAAATAACTTAATTTATGCTCTCTCCCTCTTTCTCTCTCTTCCAGGGCGGGAGATAAATCCATGCTTTTAATTTTTTGCTCTTTCCTAGAATCTGCACCCAAACCTAGCTGCTCTCCAAAAAAAAAAAAAAAAAAAAACAAAAAATCTCCAAATCCCTCTCGGTATCGCCATTCCCAACGGTACAATATTTTAAGCTTTCTTATTTTCATATCAAACAATTTCTGTTCAGATCTGTTGTTGTTTTTCTCAATTACAACAAGAAAAATCATCCCAGTTTCAGATCCATTTTTTCTTTCTCAGGTTAGCTTGAAAACCTCTGTCTGCCTTTCCTTATTAATCCTGTAGAGACTGACACAATCATATTAGCTTTTTGATGATTTGCTCTGTGTGCGTTTGTGTTTGTTTTTGAGTAGCTAGGTCAGAAAAAATGGGATATATAGGATCACATGGAATAGCAGCACTTCACAGGTACAAATACAGTGGAGTAGATCACTCTTATGTTGCTAAATATGTTTTGCAACCCTTTTGGAGCCGTTGTGTTAACTTCTTCCCTCTTTGGATGCCGTAAGTTCTTTCTTTCTTTTCTGCTCTTGTAATTTGATTTCAATTAGAATATTCACTAATATTTACTTGTTTGTTTTTGTATCGAAATGGGTTTTTTTTATGTACTTATGGATGCACCTCAGACCGAACATGGTATGGTGAACCCAACTTTATGCTTTGATCAGTGATGTTAAATTGTTGGGCTATGTTTTATTGCTTGTTTGCTTTTTTTTTTTTGTCTAATTTGTTTTTTTTCTCTTCTAATTTTTTAGATTACGCTTATGGGATTTATGTTCTTAGTGACTTCTGCTTTGCTCGGATATGTAAGTGGGGGATTTCGTGAAAATGTTATTTATGTGATGATTTTTCTGTTCTAACGTTTGTGGTTTATGTTTCTTTTTCTAGATATATTCACCTCGCTTGGATACGCCTCCACCAAGATGGGTTCATTTTGCGCATGGATTGCTTCTATTTTTATATCAGGTTTGATTCTAATTCTCACGGGTGGTGTTGTCAGTATTTTTTTTAATATTTTTTAATGGCGTGCCTGGTTGTAGACAGGGTTTAACGTGTTTGTGACATGGTTTTTTATGGGTTTTTGTTTCTATTTTCATTTGATAGACTTTTGATGCTGTTGATGGAAAGCAAGCGCGGCGGACAAACTCGTCCAGTCCATTGGGGGAGCTTTTTGACCATGGTGATTTATGTTGTTGGATCTATTTGCCTACTTTTACTATTTGATATTGTTAACTGTTGCTGAAATTAGCTTTTGGTGTTTTCAATGTACTGCAGGATGTGATGCGCTCGCTTGTGCAGTATGTGTTTTTCCGTCTCTGGTTTTTAAGTCTAGCAGATTCAGTTTCAATATCTGTTTTTGTTGTTTTTCAGTTTGAAAGCTTGGCTTTTGGTAGCACTGCCATGTGTGGAAGAGATTCTTTCTGGTTCTGGCTTATTTCAGCTGTGCCATTTTATGGTGCAACATGGGAACAGTAAGTGATATAAACTTGCTTGTTATTTGTTTTGTATGGGTTTGAATGATGTAATATGACTTCATAAGTGCCATTTAAATTTCTCTTCCTTTTGCTCAGACCTACTGCCACTTTTTTTTCTTGACTGAAGTCTTCTGTTCCATTATTTTTCTTGAGTTCTCACTTGTGTGGCTTCTGTATGTTATTGACAATTTGAATATTTGGTTCCTTGCATCCAGCTTTTTCACCAACACTCTCATTCTTCCAGCAGTTAATGGACCCACAGAGGGTCTGATGCTAATATATGTGGCACATTTGTTTACAGCCTTAGTTGGTAAGTTCTTCCTACTTGCAATACCACTGCTTATTTTGCTTGTGATATTTTTATTATAGCACATCATGGTAATCTTTTGTTGGTCCTTTTTGCTTCTCTCTATCGTCTCTTTCTCTTCCACTTTGATATTTTCAGTTTGGTATTAACTCAAGTTCTTTTCTTTTAAGGTGCTGAGTGGTGGGTTCAACACTTTGGGATGTCTTTCCCATTCTTGAGTTGGGTGCCATTTGTAAGTGGTAAGAATCACCAATTCCTCGATATACTTGGTGATGAATGCATCATTCCAATCTTGTGCTATTTTTCCCTTTTTAGAGATAATTGATGACTTTGTCAATGGTTTTATTCCACCTTATATGTCACCGACTGAAATGAGCTTTTTTGGATATCTTTAGCGGAAACTTTTGTGCACAATATCAAATCATGTGTGCAAATCTAAGACTAGAATGCTTTGCAATCTACCTTTTTTGTTCAAGTCCAATGTAAACAATTTGATGGCAATTGGAATAAAATGTCTTCACTCTTGGTTTAAAAATGTTTTGTGCTTGTTTGACATTTGAACTGCTTTCCATTTAAGATATGACATACTCATCATGTTGCTGTACTGCTGTTTTTTTTTTCTTCTGACTGATCAACTGTTCAGCATGATAATGGCTCAATAAACACGCAATCACATGTTTTAAACACTTGTCTCGATTGCTTATGCAATTCAGATCAAGTACTTATTCAATTTATTCTTAGTTGCTTATAGCCTTATATATTGTCTTGTGTCACTGCTTGTTCTTTTTATTTGTGCTCTTCGATTCGCTCTGATGTATCAGCATTTGCTATTTTCATGGAGCAATTTGCTGATCTCATCTTTCTAATTTTTTTTTAAATAATACATGTTTTATGAACTGATGTTTGAGTTGCCAGATTATATCTTATAATTGGTGGGACTTTACTATGGTTTTTGTCTTTCGTATTATCTGCTTGTGAAATTACACCCAATACTACAATGTCTATGCTAATTGATTTGTCATTATCACAATCCTGGTGGCAGAAAGACTAGTTAAAATAGGCAATGATGCTTGTGTTATTCCCTTCTTACTTTCCATTTGCTCATTATTTTGTTCTCTCATTGTCCTACTGTACTTAATTTCATAGTTTTCTTTTACAGTTGTAACTCACCTTTTCGTTTACCCTCTCTGTTTTCTCTCTTTTGACTTCAGAAATCCAAACTTACAGAGTCGTGCTGTTATTAATGACAGCTTTTGCTGTTATACCCACAGTGGCATTCAAGTAAGCAATTCTATATATCTAAAATGGCTGAAAATTTACATCTAATGTTCTTAGTTTTGGTCTTTTCCTTTCTTATCCAATTGCATCTCAGCTGATCTTCCCTGTTGAAACTTTGTATGGCTACCTATTTAATTATGAAGAAAGACAGATAGATGAGGGTTATTTCTTGCACATGCTGAGAAAATGACATCATCATCATCATCATCATTTTTTTCTTTTGAAGGGGTGGCGGGGGTAGTAGGGGTGGGTTTTTTTTGCTGTTGCAGATGTGCTTGATTTTGCTTCAATGGGGTCATTTGTGCCAAATGGTTCGAGTGAATGGTTCATTTTAGATTTCCTTAGAGGTCACATGTTGGCCAAGATTGCAGCTGTTTGGTGAAGTTTAGCTGGGATCTCAATTACATAATGTGATATATTTGTGCCATATGACCTTTTTCTGCAGCGTGTCCAATGTCTACAAGGTTGTTCAAGCAAGAAAGAGCAGCATGTTAATGGCTTTAGCAATGGTAAATCTACAATCACCTGGACATCCCTTTCTTAATTGTATGAATGCTATTTAGTTGTCTCATTATTCTTTATTGCTGTCAGCTTTACCCTTTTCTTGTGCTCGTTGGTGGGGTCCTAGTGTGGTATGACTCAACCTGCAATATTTTTATTAATGTTGTTCTTGATGTTCTTATTGGGTTTGACGTGAGGATCTTGGTCTTCATGTGGATCTTTCTTCTCATGCAGGGATTATTTGTCTCCATCTGATCTAATGGCGAATTATCCTCATTTGGTTGTATTGGGAACTGGACTTGCATTTGGGTTTCTTGTGGTAAGTTATGCAATGTTTACATGAGTATCTTTTGAGGAATTATGTGTCTCCCATCTAGTTTGTCTAAATTGCTGTTCTGTTGCCATTTCAAAGCGAAACTCATTAGCTTAGTCGTGCTAAGGAGATGGTTGATTGAGTTGTACTAGGAGCCTGTGGTCCTGGAGTTCTGCCTGAAAGTTTGCCAGCTGCAGGCATTTGTATCAAATCGGTGATGCTGATTCCAAATAGATTGACTATGTTATTGACAGGGATTTATTCCAATTTAAACTTTCTTTTACAAAATGATTTCTGAATATGCGACTTCGAAACCTTGTGTCTCAAAGCACACTCAAATGTTGGTGGGACACTGTTGCAAAATGCAGTCGTACATGGTCGCTAATTTTTTGAACATGGTGCAAATTAGTTTCACCATTGACCATGCAGATGCACCACCTCCCATTCATGGCTGTTATGTGCACTTTTGAAGTGGATTTAGCACATTATCAGGGATCTTACAAAATTTGAAATTTTACCATGATATTTCTAGGAATGCTGATAAAAGTTTGTCACATGGTGGTTGCTGCAAATTGGCAGCCGTTGAATTCTGGCAAAAAAAAAAAAAATATAGAGAAAAGGAAAAGGAAATCATTTTGTAGATCCCAAAAGGAATTAGATTCATTCAAGTCCACGGTTAGCATATGTTATCATGACAGCTTCTTACCACTGGCTGAAATCGCATTGGAAAACCACGTGCAAATAACAGTTTTGTATATCTTCATGATGTGTTTACAGTGGGTGTTGGGGAGCTGGGATCTAATTGTATTCTTTTGCGTGTGCTGCTGTGGTAGAAGTTTTAAATATCTTTCTAAATTATACAAGTGCTGCTGACAATTGACTTGTATTGCACCATTTCTGAGAGGAAGTTTCATTTGACAGGGAAGGATGATTCTGTCTCACCTGTGTGATGAACCAAAGGGATTGAAAACCAACATGTGCTTGGTATGATTTGTTCCGTTCTTTACTACTGAAATCATATGTAGTCTTAAAGTTTATTCTTATGCTTTGGTAGAAAGAGTGTATTTTGTGATTTTGCTGTATGTCACCAGGTTGCAGAAATATTTTGATCTCTTATATATCAAATTTTTAAATGATTCACTGAAATCCAACAAATGTTTCTGCCTTATCTGAGTTGTTTCACTGACAGTTGTGAGATACACCAACAGCTCACTTGTTGGAGTTAATTTGCTCCTACTAATGAAAAAAATGCACACTTGTTCTCCTTGAAGAATTCATATCTATGTTCTGGAAGGAATATTTGTGGGAGGGGTGTTTGGTGTTCTCCAGTATCAAACTGGTTATTGTTGAATTTCCTTTCCCACAGAAGTTTCTGTTTCTTCCCTTTTCAGTTCTCAACTTTATTCCTGTGAGATTTATATTATTACATGTGAACTTAATTATAAACCTAGTGCTGAACAACTAAGTTCCATGTTTTCTTCCTGCAGTCTCTGTTATATCTACCATTTGCCATCGCAAATGCACTCGCAGCCAGACTGAATGATGGGTAAGTGGTAACTGGTAGTGTTGTTTTTTATTCTGATTTTAAACAACGAGAATTTGATTTGATATATTTTTTATTGTGGTGTTAATTTTATGAGAAACTTTTATTGCAGAGTTGCTTTAGTGGATGAGTTCTGGGTTCTTCTTGGTTATTGTGTATTCACAAGTATGTTCTGGTTACCTTGCTTTGTTAATTCACCTATATTTTTTACTTGTTTTACACTAGAAACTGTTCTGTACATGTTAATCAATGTTTTGTTTTCTGATTTTGCATTTCTTGGTTTCGAGTTGGTGTAATAATTCCTATTGCTCTTACCATGTGTTGTTACAGTTTTATTTAATGTCTTACAATTCCTTTTCTGAACTCAGTGCTACTCTATTTGCACTTCACCACATCTGTCATCCATGAAATTACAACAGCTCTGGGAATATGCTGCTTCAGGTGAGAATCTGGATGTATAAAGGATTGTTCATGATTTTATTTGGTTCAGTTCAGTTTGCGAGGAAAATTCAGATAAAAAAAGTCATAAAGGTTTCAGCATAACCCAACCACGCTGAAAGCTCATTAGACCTAACTGAAAACCAAGTAGATCTGATCTCTTGAAGTCAAATCTGAACAATACCAAAGGCTACTATCAAAAAACCAAACCAAATTAAATTATGTGAGCTAAGCCAGATTAAAATATGTTAAAGCAAAGATATTTTGCACGCAATATATATGTTAAAGCAAAGATATGGTTCAAGGTTTAGTATATTGGGTGATCTTGGCATTTGATTCTCCAAAGTCTAATGAGTGTGCTTAAGTTGTCATGGATCAATCTGATTGTGATCTGCTTGTAGCATCGATGGATCAATCTGATTGTGATCTTGGTATTTGGTTGCTTTTACAACAAAATTGATTCTTAAATGTGCTTATTGTCTAGGAAATTCCTGCAAACAGGATCTTGGTTGCTAACTGCCTCCATTCTTAATTTACAGGATAACTAGGAAGAAAGCATGAAAACAACTGTTCTGATTTTCGGTATGTCCTTCCTTACTCATGTTCTGATTGTTGTCTTACTGTACCCAGATTTTTGGAGTGAATCCAATACGGTTTTTGATTATGGTTCTATCTTGTATTTTATGGTTTAGTGATTTCATGTTACATTATGAAATTTTTTCAGCTGGCAATTCTGGTGCAGCAGGGCAAACGATTTGGAATGTCATTTTTGGTTCAACATTGACGTAGCGTTGTAACTGGATCTAGTGGCACTGGGTCTGGTTCAACCTCTGTTGCAAACTATTTCATTAATGTGACAATAGAGTTAGGCGATTTGGGGAATGCACGCTTTTTTTAAGCACCGTTGTGTATTGAAATTTATGATGGATGCCTGGGCTATAGATGTTGGGGATCTTTTTGGATGAACACCGTTGAGTACTTCATTTCAGGGACAGTCAATGGTAGGCTGTTGCCGCATTAATGAAGCGTATAATTGCTGAATCCTGTGCCTGGTTAACGCCACCTTCTTGGTTGAGACCTTCCAGTTTCATCTGGTGCTTTTAATAGGTATCATCATTGTTTTATGCTGAAGTTTTGGTAGTGGTGAAGACAGTTGCCACGAATCTTTTAGAATAATGGCCTTGGAACTGAAGTGGTTTTTTTTGTTCCTTTTCTTTCGAGAGGCGGGTCTTTTGAATGCTTTACAGAAGCGAAAACCATAGCAGTATACGCTACTGTCTTGATTTTTTTTTTTTTTTCCTGCATTGCGTTATTTTGGCTCAACTTGTACCCTCTACTACTACCACCAAAATTTGAACCGTCTTGTAGAAATCTGCTAAGATTACTAATAATCGAATTAAGGTGATGAATTATGCAACATGTAAGGCCGCTATTAGAAATAATTATCACACAGAGGACGTGAGAGATTAATAGCGTGTTTGGGAGTGGAGGTTGGAGTTATTTTTTAAAGTATTAAAGTAAAAAAAATTTAAATTTTTTTCAAAAGTTAAACAAGCTCTAAAACTGAATTAAAGTAGATAAAAAAAATATTAATACATACATTTGGAATATACTTCTGGGACGTTTGCGATTTATCATGGTGGTGGGTGCCCGGGGGGGTGTTATTCCTATATTTACTAAGACTGTTTATTTTATGAAAAGTAGTTTTTGAGAAATTATTTTCTATACTTTTTTGTGTTTGTTTGCTATTAAAAAAGTTGATCAATAAAAAACACTTTCCGGTCAATGAAAAATACTTTATTATCAAAGGAAAATTTAGCTTGATTTCCAGGAAAGTGTTTTCCTTTTATTTGGGGCGGAAAACACTTTACAGAAGTTGTGAAAAATTTAGAAATATCATATTATTTGCTGATTATGTCAAATTTGGTCCTCAAATTTTTGATTGCTATATATTTTGTTTGAATCTTTTTTTTTTTCAATTTTATCCCTTAAAATTTGATTTAATTTGATTTTTATATTAACTTTGGTTTTTATTTTTATGTTTGTTATTTACTTTTTTCTTATTATTTTTTTAATTGAAATTTTTTATCTATCAAATTTGATCATCATTCTTTTGATTGTTACTTATTTTATTTAAAATAATTTATGAAATTGTAATTATTATTATTTTAATTTCATCATCTTTCAATTTTTTTATCTGTTAGATTTGATCTCTAATATTTTGTTTATTATTTATTTTATTTGAGATAATTTTTGAAATTATATTTTTTTTCAATTCCATTCTCACTCAACTTTTTAATTTGTAAGATTTATTCCTTATTATTTTAATAAACTTGAAAAAAAAACATTAATAAGCTATTTTCCATAACATAGCCAAATACTGAAAAGTGTTTTCCAACTTATTTTCCATGACACTGCAAAATATTAGAAAATAATTTACTTTCAAGAATTCACTTTCTAAGAAAATCACTTTCCAAAAGAAAACTATTTTCCTGCAAACAAACATGACCTAAATAATTTTTCTATAATTAATTGAGTGCAAAAATTCAATAAGGATGCCAAGCATATTAATATCAACTATATCTATTTTTACAGATTAATCAACCACGACTGTCTTTCATAAAACTCTACCAATTATCCTTTACTCCGGAGAGAAAATCACCCTTCAATTAGGGCAGCTATGTCTCGCGTGTGTTTGGCTAGTAGCGAGTGTGTTTGGTATTGTGGTTATAGTTAAAAAAAAATTGTTTTATAAAAAGTGTTTTTAGTTGAGGTTGGTTTGATATTTATATATGTTTGATTAAAACTGTGGTTAAAATTGAGGTTGATCAAAAAGTAGTTTAATGTGTTTGGTTAAGAATGCTTTTTAAATTGAGATTATAAAATAAATAAAAAATATACATATTAATATTAATGGTTTTAAATTTAAATATTGTAGATTTAACTACTACTATTACATCATGAAATAAATAATACTTTATATAAAATATTTTTTATTGTTTCATTAAACTATCTATAATTTCATTACGTACAAAATTCATCTGATAAGAACTATAGTTTCTATGATTTTTTGAGTGTGCAATAAAATTAGGTAAAATATTATCAGGAATAAAATTGAGATTACAGTACAATTAAATTTAATTCACCCTAAACTAGTTTTTTTTAATAAAAAAATATTACTGTTCACGTTCACGTGAACAATGCGTGTGAAATCAATTCACTACACTGGTTTTTCAGAAAAAAAAAAAACTGTTCACTTTAATGAACTGTGTGAGTGAAGAAAAGCAGCACAGAGCTGCTTCCATTTTTCCTGTGTTTTAAACAAAATATATAGTGGGTCCCATTAAAATTTAACTGTGTTTTTGTGTTTACCAGACAATTGTTTAGCGGTGGTTGCTTCAAATGCAGAAGCAACCACGAAAACAAACGGATTCTTCTGTTTGAGATTGAAGTTAAAATATTCAAAATTTATATTTTTTTATTTAAAATTAGTTTCTTATAATTTTTTGAGTGTTTTTATATATGAATATTAAAAATAAATTTTAAAAAATAAAAGAATTATTTTAATGTATTATAAGCTAAAAACAATTTAAAAAAAAAACAATTAATACAATCTTAAATACCTCTACATCCTCACCTCCTCCCGTACCAAAGCCTAACGTATTACTAAATGACTAAAATGGCACTGTATATTGGTTACTTGACACGACTGATCTGTCGTCGTCAAATCCGATGGTAGTGAAATTTAACGTGTTGCAGAGGAGCAGCTTAGATGATTTGTTAGAAAAATATTTTTAGATAAAAATTAATAAATCTTAGAATTTTATACTCCAACTCTCTCTCTCTTCAATTAAGCACTAACAGTAAAATCAAATATTGAGAATTTCGGCTGATTCTATACTCGTTTTGTTATGGAATAAAAAATTGTTTTTAAAGTGTTTTTTTTATAAATATATTAAATTAATATTTTTTTTATTTTTTAAAATTTATTTTTGATATTAACATATCAAAATGATAAAAAAATACTAAAAATTAATTTAAAAAAACTTTTAAAGTTTAGATAAATAATATTTTACAAGAAAAATTAGGTTAGTAATGTTATTAAACTTGGTATAGAAAGCTAACCATGAAATTTCTCAACCTAATTTTTTTATCATAGCTGGTATTTAAAATTAAATTATACTGAAATTATCTCAAACCAATTAACTTAACATGCTTGTCAGCATGAATATCCAGTAAAAAATAAGATCGACTTTATTCCTCTCTTTTTTATATCAATGACTGAATCGCATCGTTGTTATTTTTCCAGGGAAGCCACCTTGATCCGTCCTCGGCTTCAATTCGTTATGCTCGGAAGCTCCAACAAGCCCTAAAGTGGGATGATAACATATAGCAACAGTGAATGAGGTGGTCGTTTTTTTTTTTTTTTGAAAAACAAAGTTATTTTTTTTGTTTAGACATGACAAAAATGAATCCTTGTCTTTCCATTCAACTCTCTCCTGTCTCCTGTATTATGCTTGGATTTTAGCTAGACTTGAAAGATTCACCAAAATTAACTAAAACAATACTTATAAAAAATCAAGTTTATTACAAGTATGGCTAAGAGACAACATGCATGGCATTGCAGGACTGTTATTAGAGATTCCGAGAGGGAGATGGCTTCACCCTTTGAGGTAAATTAATTAGCTGATGATGCAATATAGAAAGAAAAAAAAAAGCCATGATACACTAACAATGAACCTTCAGCTTAATTAGTCTGTCACATCACATGCTCAAGAATTAACGATCACTTCATGCTTGAGAAGTTTGCATCAATAGCAACTTGTTAACGAACATGCCATGATATTCTGAAGGAGGGGGAGAAGGTCATTACTCTTGGGCGAGGTACTAAAATCTTGAAGACTTGATTCATCGTAGCCACCATGTATCACGTTCATCGGTGGATGTGAAAGAACAGAACTTGAACGTCAATACTTCTGTTTGGTGCTGATCAAGGATCAATGTTCTCCGGGGAGCAAGACTTCCTCGGCAAAGTGGGCAAGTCGATTGCCGGAAGTCAAGCCATCTGTATAAGCATGCTCTATGAAAGATATGCCCACATCTCAGCTC
>Ga0307510_10001454_pt1 | contig 26110 bp, 27 predicted proteins | sample 12_EM_MG_FD_207224 | JGI IMG/M metagenome (GOLD analysis project Ga0307510, IMG submission 207224) | Populus trichocarpa ectomycorrhiza microbial communities from riparian zone in the Pacific Northwest, United States - 12_EM | ecosystem: Host-associated > Plants > Roots > Unclassified | place... | reverse complement strand
AACTGAAGGATCAAGTCCTGTCTCAATGAACCCAGGGCCTTCCTGACACCGACTTCCCGGGCCCGCTTTTCCGACCTGGCTGTGGACAGATTCATAAAATTAATGCAGGCAATGATCAGCACCAGCAGCCCGATCATCGTGAACAAATGCACATAGTCGATAAATCCGCCCGCCACCTTGCCGTTCTTAAAGTCTGTGTACAGGTGCCAGTCCTTATAAGGCTGCAGCCAGATCTCCGGCTTGCCCGACCGCATCTCCGGGCTATGTTGAACCACCAGGTCTTTTATTTTCGGCGCCAGTTGGGCTACGCTGACGCCAGGTTCCAGCTCGACAAAGATCTGGAAGGAATTGTACGTCCAGCGAGTGCGGCCGTCCTTCACCCAGCCCTCCGTTTGCTCCTTGAAGGCGAAAGGCATTAAAAAGCTGAATCGCAAGGATGAGTTGGCGGGGATATCTTTGATCACGCCGGTGACTTTGACCACTTTATCGTTATCGATCTTAATTGCCTGATTGAGGGGATCTCTATTACCGAATAAGGCTTTGGCGGTAGACTCATCGATCACGATGGAAAATGGCTCCCGGAAGGCATTAACGGGATTTCCCTTCACAAAGGGGAAGGCAAACATCTGCCAGAAGGCAGAACCAGCGGCACCCCCATTCAGGTATAATTTTTTATCGCCGACGATGAGGACATGCGCTTCATTGCCAATCCCGTCAGCCTCGGCCACCCGTTTGATACCGGGAAAGTCTTTTCTCAACACATCCGCCAAAGGCAGGCTGATCCCATCTTGTGTAGTAGTGCCGTTATGCTGGCTGGTGAAATTGACTTTGACATGGTAAAGCTGGCCGTAACCAGGCAGGAACCGGTCATAGGAATATTCATTGACAGCCCAGATCGCAATTAATAAGGTGACGGCCATGCCGATGGCCAGTCCGACAATATTGAGGGTGCTATACCCTTTGCTTTTGAGGATGTTCCGCCAGGCGATGAAAAAGTGATTCCGGATCATAGCAGTTGTATTATATCAGCTGGCAACCAAAAAAATGCCAGTATAATAATGCGCTGGCATTTAATATATTGCGGGACGAACCCCGACCAAAACTGTCCGTTAACGATACATCGGGCGTACGGTTAGAACAACAGGCACACCAATAGGAGGTGTTTGTATGTTGATCTCCTAACTAATCCTGTTCTTGTCAGTTCCTGGAGCCTATTACAAATCAAAAGAGGGCATTTGTTAAATTTTTAATGAGGCACTGGCATAGTTTGCCCCGAAAGATTTGGCTTGAAGACGCGAAAGAAATGGCACAGTTTGCGCGTACTTTTTTTCGGGGCCATTGTTCCTGCAGGAAATAGCCCCAATTACACCGGAAGAAGAATATGCCTTTTGTTCCATAGTCAGGAAAGTGGTTTTGTTACCGCGTGAACCCGGCCCGCGCCTGGATGGACACTATACAATTCCCGTGGACCGAGTACAGCACCGGCGCCCTTAGCACCTCGCTTATGCGACCCTACTATCTAAGTGGTGAGGATTAGGTGAAGCTGCCCGGCCTGGTACGTTTTCCGGCCAATAGCTCCGACCAGACACGGGCGGAGCTCGATTACCTACTGGATCTTCAAAGCAAGCGCACATCAAAAGAGATCGAACGCGCTGAATATATCGCCAATTTTGGGTCTTCTCCTAACATTATTAACCCCCTGGACTCAGACTTCAACGAGAACCGCAAAGAGCTGTTTTATATCGCTGCCCCGGGATCGGGGACTGGTACACTTATCAGAACTTTCCCGCGACTACACAGCTCCTGATGAATTGTATCCAGGACATCCGGGTGACGGAATTCCGGCTAAAGAGATATTTCAAACGCGCCCGGCCTTATCATCTTGAACCCCGGCTACGGCCCCTGGCCCGGATGACCTCTCCGTCTTTTGCAAGCGGGCATTCCCTTTGGTCCTTTACAGAAGCCTATATATTCAGTGAGATCGTACCGGGGAAAAGAGACGAATTCCTGAAGATGGCGGAAGAAGTTCGATGGTCGAGGGAGTTAATGGGTATCCATTATCCCAGCGATAACGAAGCGTCCCGGGTTATCGGCTGGCACCTATTGGAAGATTGGTATCATAATCCACAGTTCGTGGCTGATTTGGAGAAAGCAAAAATAGAGTGGGCTGGCAGGAAAAATCTATAGCAGATATTTCGGGTAATTCAAGGGAAGGACATATTGATTGATGCGGATGAGGATTTCTTTTTCTAAGTACTATGTTAGTCAATATAGCGGTTTTTACACGGCCTGACAATTGCATTAATTGCTAATGGCTTTTAATAGGATATTGGATTTTAGCAACGGCCCAGATTTCTATCTGGGCTTTTAAATAAAGCAATACAGTTTTTCTTCAGTATTCTAAGCTGCATCATCTTGGCATAAATGTTGTGCTTATTTTCCGTCAAATTTTCGCTTTGGAGTCCTACTAATGAGAGGAAATTTGAGTTATTATACCTTCCCTCCTATAAAAGCGTTTTGGCCTTCGATTCAATTCATCCTGTTTTTGGAGTTACTAGGGTATCGAGTGAAAGGTCTCTATTAAGCGCGCCAATTCTTGACTAGCCTGATCTAATTCTAACGGTATTTTATTTAAAAATGGAAAAGCACCTAAAAGACCTGTCTGCTTCAACGCTTCGACGCCTTCTTATCCAAGAAATTAAAAAATTTATTGAATGTTTGGATACTGGATCCCACGAAGAACTGCAGCAAAAGAAACTTCGTTTAACGGAGATTTTGAATTTACTCAATGAAAAAGAAAGAAACGAAACGCCATTAATTTGGGGGAAAAGTTCTACAAAAATTGCTGATTCGACATTAAAAAACCAGCTGGAAGCTAACAAAACAAGTGAATTGGACGGTGGCAAATCAATTGCTTAATAATATTTGGATTTTCATAGGATATTGGATTTTAACGTGGCTTGGATTTCTATCCAGGCCATTCTTTATTTGGCCAATGAATGAGGCTCAAGCAGATTTATGAATCTTTTGAGGGAGAACTACTAAGGGCCTTACGCGTTCCTGCAATAGTGTTAAGAGACCTGCGATCATTTCCAACCTCCGGAGTCGCCAGATAAATGGCCAGCATGATCTAGCTTTCCGGAATCTCAAAGTTTAGAGGTTGCTCAATCCCTTGAGGTTCTATGCAAGAAAAGTGTAGACAAGTAAAGTTTAAAATATAAACCGGCGCCTTCCAACAAATATCCCAAAATTAACAAGCAATAATTTTTGGATATTTGTATTAATAATACCTTTGCATAAGATTCTCAATGAAAAAGTTTCTCCTCACCATATTAGCGTTTGTGTACCTGTCCACCTCCATGGGAGCTACCGTCCACCTGCACTACTGCATGGGCAAACTCTTTTCCTGGGGCCTGATGGATAAAGACAGCAAGAATTGCGGCGAGTGCGGCATGCCTAAAAGCAAAATGGGCGGCCATTGTATGTCTTTCAAAGATGGCTGCTGCAAAGACAGTGAAGCCCATCTACAGCTCGACAAAGACCAAAAGGCTACAGAAGACGCTTATAACTTTTCCGCCCTTTCCTTTGCCGCCCTTCCGGTGGCGACCACCATACCTCATGATAACTATGTGGCTTCCTACATAACAGGATATCCCACGACCAACGCTCCTCCCGAGCCGGACAAAGTCCCGGTGTTCATTCGCAACTGTTCTTTCCGTATTTGATCTTCCTTTCTCTATCCCCGGCTTTCTGTCGGAAGCAGGGCTCCTACTTATAAGCCCCAAACACAGATTTCCAATTATTCATCGATTTGATAGTACCATCAAAGGCTATTCGATTCAGTCATAGCAGTATGTCCAGACATATCTGAGCTATCGCCGTAATTCCGGACAATGCCAGCATGGACCTATCCATCCCGCCAAAATACAGCACCATGCAAAAGAACATATTCCTCATAGCCTGCCTGGCTATTTTTTCCATTGCTTTCTCCTCCTGCACCAACAACACAAACAGCAAAATTGCCCTCCCCGATTCATCCGCGACAACAAAAGACACGTCGATCATGAAACAAACCGCAGCCGTTTATACCTCAAGATGCACCCCGAAGTCACCAGCGACAAACCCGGCAAATGCCCTAAATGCGGGATGGACCTCGTCAAAAAAGAGACGATGCCAAAGGATAGCTCCATGCAGGGCATGAAGATGGACAGCACCAAATAGTAAACGTCTTAACACGATCAAATGGTTCAGAAACTCATAGAACTCTCCCTCCGCAACCGACTCATCGTGCTTGCAACAGCACTGGGGCTGTTCGCATGGGGTATCTTCGCTGTCCGCCAGAATCCCATCGACGCCATTCCTGACCTGTCCGAAAACCAGGTCATCGTATTCACCGAATGGATGGGCCGCAGCCCTCAGATCATCGAAGACCAGGTAACCTTTCCCCTGGTCTCTAACCTGCAAGGCATCCCCAAGGTCAGGAACATCCGGGGAACTTCCATGTTCGGGATGAGCTTTGTCTACATCATCTTCGACGACAACACCGATAACTATTGGGCCCGCACCCGTGTCCTCGAAAGGCTCAACTATGCCCAGCGGCTGTTGCCACAGGATGTAACACCAACTTTAGGACCTGATGGCACCGGCGTAGGCCATGTTCTATGGTATACCCTCGATGCTCCCGCCATGGACCTTGGCGAACAAAGAGCTCTCCAGGACTGGTATATCAAATTCGGGCTGCAAACCGTCCCCGGCGTTGCCGAGATCGCCTCTTTTGGCGGCTTTGAAAAACAATACCAGCTCATCGTCGACCCGGTTAAGCTCCAGTACTACAACATCCCTCTGACCGAAGTCATGAACAAGGTCAAGGCCAACAACAACGACGTGGGCGGGCGGAAATTCGAGATGAGCGACATATCCTATATCATCCGGGGGCTTGGTAATATAAAAGACAAGGCCGATATCGAAAGCATCGCCCTGACAAGCAACAAGGGCATTCCTGTTCGGGTCAAAGACATCGGCACCGTACAGATGGGTGGTGACCTGCGCCTTGGCATCTTCGACCAGAACGGCGAAGGTGAGGTCGTCGGTGGTATCGTCGTCATGCGCAACGGAGAGAATGCGGATAAGGTCATAGGCGCCGTCAAAGAAAAAATGAAGGACGTAGAAAAAGGGTTGCCGGAAGGCGTTCGTTTCAAGATCGCCTATGACCGCAGCAGCCTGATCGAAGCAGCCATAGCCAATATCAAAGGAAAATTAGGGGAAGAAATGCTCGCCGTATCGCTGGTTGTCATCCTCTTCCTGTTCCATTGGCGCAGCGCTATGAGCATCATCATTCAAATACCCATCACTGTCGCCATCAGCTTCATCCTGCTCAACGCCTTCGGCCTGTCCAGCAATATCATGTCCCTCACCGGCATTGCCCTGGCTATCGGCGTCATCGTAGACAATGGTATCATCATGTCTGAAAACGCTTACCGGAATCTGGCCGAATGGCAGGCAAGCCATTCACCCAATAAATCATAGTTGTATGGCATCTAAGAATAAATCCTACTATCGCATTCCTCTGGCCGAACGGCTGGCTATCATCGAACGATCCTGTAAACAGGTATCCCGGGGTGTCTTTTTTTCGACCATCATTATTATTACTTCTTTTCTGCCCGTCTTCCTGCTGACGGGCCAGGAAGGGAAGTTATTTCACCCCCTCGCCTATACCAAGACCTTTATCCTGATCGTAGACGCCTTCCTGGTCGTTACACTGGCCCCGGTCCTGATCTCCTTTTTTATGCGCGGTCGTTTCCGTGGTGAGCAAGCCAACCCGATAAACCGGGTATTGGAAAAGATCTACGAACCGCTGATCCGTTGGTGCATTCGCTGGCGCAAAACCACCATTGGCATCAACATTCTTGCCCTTGTCATCAGCATCCCCCTGATGCTCAGCCTCGGCAGGGAATTTATGCCGCCCCTGGATGAGGGCTCCCTGCTTTTTATGCCCGTCACCCTGCCCGATGTATCCAACTCCGAAGTAAAACGAATCTTACAGGTACAGGACAGGATCATCAAATCAGAACCGGAAGTCATGAACGTCCTCGGCAAAGCTGGCCGCGCCAATAGCGCCACTGACAACTCTCCTATCAGCATGATAGAGACTATCGTCCTGCTCAAACCAAAGTCACAATGGCGCCCCGGCATCACGAAAGAAGACATCATTAATGAGCTCAACAGCAAGCTGCAGATACCCGGAGTTACCAACGGCTGGACCCAGCCCATCATCAACCGGATCAACATGCTGTCCACCGGCATCCGCACCGACGTCGGCGTCAAAGTCTACGGGCAGAACCTCGATACCATCTATGCATTCGCCCAGAAAGTAAAAACCGAGCTTCAGGGTATCAACGGCGTAAAGGATTTGTATGTGGAACCAATAACCGGCGGGAAATACATCGACATCAAGATCAAACGCGACGAGATCGCCCGGTATGGACTTACCATTGACGACGTCAATACCGTTATCGAAAGCGCATTAGGCGGCACCAAACTGACCACGACCATCGAAGGCCGCCGTCGTTTCTCCGTCAACGCCCGTTATGCCCAGGATTTCCGGGATAATATAGAAGCACTGAAACGCTTGTCCATACAGACCATGCAATACGGTCCCATCCCTTTAAACGCCGTTGCGGATATACAGATCACCGAAGGCCCGCCTATGATCAATTCCGAGAATGCCTTGTTGCGGGGTACCGTCCTTTTCAATGTGCGCGACAGGGACCTCGCCGGTACGGTACAGGAATCTCAGGATCGGCTAAACAAAATGCTCACCCACCTGCCAAAAGGTTATTTCCTCGAATGGAGCGGACAGTATGAGAACCTGATCAGCGGTGAAAGAACGCTGAAGCTCATCCTACCAGTCGTACTACTCGTCATCTTCATCTCCATGTACTTTGCTTTCCGTTCTGCCAGAGAAGCCTTCCTCAGCCTTATCACCATCCCCTTCGCCCTTATCGGCGGAGTGTATATGGTGTACTTCTGGGGAACCAATCTTTCCGTCGCCGTTGCCGTTGGATTTATCGCTCTCTTCGGCCTCGCCGTAGAAACCGGAATCGTCATGATCATTTATCTCAATGATGCCATGCAGCAGCTCATCACCGTCAAAGGGAATTCGCGCGAAACCATCACCCCTGCCGACCTTCGGGAATACGTGATCGCAGGCGCTGCGAAACGGTTACGCCCCAAGCTGATGACTGTTTGCGTATCCTTGTTCGGCCTCGTTCCCATCCTATGGAGTTCAGGCGTAGGCAGTGATGTAATGAAACCCATTGTGCTGCCCATGATCGGCGGGGTATTTACCTCCTCCATTCACATACTACTGGTCACCCCCCTCATTTTTCTGATGAGCAAGGAATATGAATTAAGAAAACATGGTAAGATAGACGTATTGGAAGTAAAACATTAAGCTATGCAAAAGTCAATCATTCTACTCCTCCTCCTTTTCATAGGATCGGCCAGGGCCCGTTCACAGGCTACCCTCAAACTGGAGGATGTATTGTCAGCCATTGCTGCCAATCACCCTTCTGTAAAAATGTATGATGCCGATATTCGATCTTCGGACGAAGCCATCAAAGGCGCCCGGAGCTGGGAAGCTCCCGAACTGGGCACCGGCTTGTGGATGACGCCCTATAATCCCTCTTTATGGAAAAGGAACACCGATGGTACGAGCGGTATGGGACAGTATATGATCTCCGCCCGGCAGATGATCCCCAACAAAAAAGAGCTTGACGCGAATGAGAAGTATCTGCGGGCTGTATCGGCGGCCGGTAAGGAGTCGAAACAGGCCAATCTGAACGAACTGTATGCCGCCGCCAAAATGAGTTACTACACCTGGCTCATCACGGAGAAGAAGCTGAAAGTTCTCGAAAACAATGAAAAGCTGCTTCAGTTCATGATCCAAAGCACCGAGATCCGCTTTTCAAACAATCTGGGAAAACTAAACGCCTATTACAAAGCCAAAGCCGCATTAGGCGATATAGAGAATAAGCGAATCCAGCTGCAAAATGACATCTCTCAGCAGCAGGTCCGTTTGAATACCTTAATGAACAGAGATACCCATGAGACATTCGCCATCGACACGTCGTATACCCTTAAAGACTATAGTCCCACCGACAGCAGCTATTTCGAACAGGCCCGCAGCGACATAAAAGCTGTCCAAAAGAATATTGATCTCGCTTATTTGCAGCAAAACCTTGAACGAACAAAACTAAAACCTCAGTTCGGCATCCAATATGATCATATGTTCGGCTTCGGCGGCCAGCCCTTGCAATACACCCTAATGGCCACCGTCCGCCTGCCCATGGCTGCCTGGTCATCAAGGAAAGCCAAAGCCAGCATTGAAAGCCTCAAATGGAAAGCTGAATCCCTCGATCAGCAAAAACAAGTCTTGATCAACGAGGCCACCGGCCAGATGCAAGGGCTGCTCGCCGCCATAGCCAGTAAAAAGCAACAGGTAAAGCTCTTTGAACAAAATATCATCCCGGCCCTCCAAAAGAATTACCAGGTCCTGCAACTGGGCTATGAACAGAATACCGGCGACCTGTTCGAACTGCTCGATGCCTGGCAGACGCTGAATATGACCCAAATGGAACACCTGCAGCAGGTGCAGGACCTACTCAGCCTACAAACGGAGATGGATAAAACACTCCAACAAAATTAAGGTTATGCCAAAAAGAAGTCTACATTCATCAGCCTATATTGGGATCGCACTTATCAGCCTCGCCCTGCTTGCAATAGGATGCAACCAGCATCCGGTCGGGCCACCCGTTAACCAGTCCGCCAAACCGTCGATCAGTGGGGCCGCTGCCCAAAGCGCCGAAGACATCTACACCTGTCCTATGCACCCCCAGGTAATTGAGCACCATCCGGGGAATTGCCCTATCTGCGGTATGACCCTTGTAAAAAAGGAATTCTCTACCGCCGAGGCAAAGAACACCACTGTCGACCTCCATACCTTGCTCCAACCAACCAACAGCGCTGTTGTCTCCGGCGTGCCAGTAACCACCCTGCAGTCCTCCAGCCAATCCCTGTCCATAGAAGCATTAGGCCGGGTAGACTATGACACCCGGAGGATGCAGACCATTGCGGCCCGCGTCTCCGGCAGGATTGAAAAGCTCTACATCAAATACCGTTATCAGCATGTGCATACGGGCGACAAGATCATGGACATTTACAGCCCCGAACTCGTTACCGCCCAGCAGGACCTGCTCTTTATCCTGCATAACGATGCAGGCAATACCACCCTGCTCGATGCTGCGCGGACAAAGCTGCAATTGCTCGGTATGGACGCCCAGCAATTGCAACAGGTCATCCAATCGGGCAAGCCCCTTTATAAAATAACCGTATACACACACTATACGGGACATATCCATGAAGCTGGTAATTCTACCGAAGCCTCTGGCAGCCTCTCACAGCCCATGGACGTATCAAAGGGAATGGGCGAACTCCCGCTGAAAGAAGGCATGTATGTACAGAAAGGTCAAACGGTCTTCCAGTTGTATAACACCGATCAAAGCTGGATCATCCTCAACCTTTTTCCCGGTCATTCTTCGCTTGTAAAGGTTGGAACTGCCGTCACCATCACACCCGAGACAGCCCCTGATCAACCCTTCCACGCCGCCATCAGCTATATCGAACCTTTTTACCGGGAAGACAGCAAAACCCTTACTGCAAGAGTTTATTTCGATAACAGTCAGCGGCAGCTACCCATCGGCAGCCAGGTAAAGGCCATCATCCGGGGAGCAACCGGACCGGGTAGCTGGTTACCGCGGGAAGCCGTCCTGTCCCTTGGCCTCCATAAGGTCGTCCTCAAAAGAGAGAACGGCGTTTTCCAGGTTAGCGCCGTGCAAACCGGCATCACTACAGACAGTCTGATCCAGATCACCAGCGGACTGAGTACGCAGGACAGCGTCGCTGCCGACGCACAGTTTTTATTAGATAGCGAAAGTTTTATAAAAGTAAACCGATAGTTATGAAAAAGCTTATAGTTTCCCTGCTCGCCATCCTGATCCTGGCCTCCTGCCAGACAGGAACAAAAAATACGGCAAAAAGTGACCCCGACGTCTATTACACCTGTTCCATGGACCCGCAGGTCGTAGAATCTCATCCCGGCAAATGCCCAATCTGTCATATGGAACTAACCGTCGTCCATAAGAGCCAGCAACCGCAGCATGCTGATGAAATAAAGCTCAGCCCCGAACAGATACAACTCGGCAACATTCGGGTTGACACCATCCGTTCCACCAATCTGGGTAATGAGACCGTCCTCACCGGTACTGTCAATTTTGATCAGTCCGCCCTGAATGCCGTAAGCAGCCGGATCAGCGGCCGCATCGAAAGATTATATTTTAAGAATATCGGTGATCCGGTATCCAAGGGTGCCCGGCTCTACGATCTGTATAGCGAAGACCTCAACAACGCCCAGCAGGAATACCTGCTTATCCTGCAAAAGCAAAAAGCATTGGGTAATTCCATCGTCAACTACAACGACCTCGCACAAAGTGCTAAGAGTAAGTTATTGCTATGGGGGTTGACAGAGGCACAGGTCATTGAGCTGACCACTATGGGAAAAGCCGCTACCACTACCCCGTTTTATAGCACATCCGGTGGTTCTATCACTGAACTCGACGTCAAAGAAGGCGATTATGTCACAGAAGGCGGTACCATTGTAAAGCTGGCTGATCTTTCCACCGTATGGGTCGAAGCCCAGGTCTATACTTCCCAGCTTTCTACCTTCAATTCCGCAGCCACCGTCGACGTTCAGTTCCCCGAGATGGCCGGAAAGATCATGCAAGGAAAAATTAGCTTTGTCAATCCAGAGATAGACCCTTCCACCCGTATCAACCTCGTCCGGGTAGCCGTCTCCAATAAAGACAACCTGCTCAGGCCCGGCATGTCTGCCTACGTGACCCTTAAAAACCCCGAGCGAAAAGCGTTATCCCTCCCTACCGATGCCGTATTAAGAAACGGTACCATGTCCGCCATTTGGGTTGAGACGGCACAGAACACCTTCAAAAGCCGGATGGTTCAGACTGGCCAGGAGGGAGATGGTTTTGTTGAGATCAAATCCGGTCTGCAGCCAGGTGACGCGGTGGTCACCAGTGGCGCCTACCTGCTGCAAAGCGAGTACATTTTCCGGAATGGAGCTAACCCTATGGAAGGTATGGATATGAGTAAAATGAAGATGTAGGCGAATATATTATTGACTATCATAGCTTTACTACAGCATTAAGCTTATAAATCCGGGCCAGATCTTCCTGAAAAAGGTTCGATGTAAAGTTGGTTCCGGGCACGAAGCCTTCCGACGAAGTCGGAGGGCTTTTTTGTTGGGAGTAATGTGACCTTGCTCACAAAAGCGGACAACGAAAAAGCCCGCTCCCGCGAAGCGGGAAACTTCTGCAACTATTATTGTATTTTCTCAAGACTATCAATTGAAGATTGAATATCTATTAACCGAGTATGGACGGTTCCAAGTTGCTTCTTTTTTGCCTCTGCGCTGTCATAAACGCCTTTTTGCAGGTAGCCGCCTATCCTTTCTCTTATATTATTAGCGCTATCCTTTAGGATTTCTTGTTCGTTCAAAAGTTTTGTCCTCACCTCATTACGATTGCATCCGCAAGCGAACAGGATGAGAATGCTTAAAACAGCTGCATATTTCATATGAATTTTTAATTAAAGTTGGAAAAAAATCAGAATCCTCAAGAGGTGTAATATAACACAATGGTGCGGTGAAAACACCGTAGCTTTTCTTCGGTTAATAATTCGGGTCAAATTCGATAATCCATTCAATGCCATACTTGTCTCTAAACATTCCAGCATATGTCCCCCAGGGAGTGTCACCAATGGGCCCCTCAACATTTCCGCCTGTTGATAGTCCGTTAAATATTTTGTCTGCTTCTTCCCGGCTTTCTACACTAACTAATATTTTAGACCTGTTTTCGTTTTCGTTCGTTCGCCCCATAAATTCGGGAACGTCATTGGCCAGTAGCACATTGTGTTTGCCAATTGGCAAAGCAATCTGCATTATTTTATTCGCTTCATTTTCTGCTACAGGAAATTCAGCGCTTGCCAGGTCTTTAAAACGAACGATCTTCGTGAACTCTCCGCCAAAAACTGATTTGTAAAATGTGAACGCTTCTTCGGCATTTCCGTTGAAGTTGATCCATGGATTAATTGATCTCATAATTTTTATTTTTATATGGCTTAAAATTTCTCCGTATTTTCTTCGGTTTTCACCATCGCCATAATTGATGTGATTGATCCTCAATATAGGGCATGTCCGCAGGATAGCTGAACCCGTCCTGGATCGAACAAATGGTTTTCATCCCGCGGCGTGTCGCCTTTGGCAATATTTCAGCAAGCATGTCCCGATCCCCGAAATGAGGAAGGAAGAACGATCAATAGTGTAGGCCGGAAGTGGCACTTTTAGTTCAATAAGGTCTAGTCGCTCTTTAAAAATTTTCCAGAAATTTTCCAAGGATTTTAAGATAAGAAGTTGCGTGATGATACTCATTCGCTGATTTTTACCCTTTAAGCCCCAGCACCTTACCAAACAAGGTAAAATCCAGCTTATAATCGTGCCTGACCTGTTGATCTTCGTCGCATAACAGAATATCCATACAAGCGGCAATTCCCACATATTCCAATTCCTGCTTTTGACCAAGCAACAGGAATTGCGGAAATTCAATTGCAGGATTGTCAACGAAATCATTGGTATCAATTACCGGGATATCTTCTTCATAGGCGGTCTGATAAGTTACGACTCCCCCAAAGTTCGGAATGGGCTTCAGTGTGGTGAACTTAAATGTCATGATCAGCGATTTGACTACAAAATAGGAAGAAATCCTACAATATTATTTCCTCTGGTTCGAAAACCTACCGGCGAGTCCGGGTTAACCTCATGAGCTACGACGGATACCCGGATATATCCTGTAGGACATTTTTCAAGATCTTATCGAGGGAATTCTTAGCTGTAATAGCCCACCAGAAGGCGACGGTAAGATAGGTGAGCAGTCCCAATCCAATCATTGCTGCCTTCATTCTATCCGACAGCAATGGACTGTTTGTCTCTTCCTTCAGCTTCCCGTTTTCAACGGTCTCATGACCCGGCGTAATTGTGCGGGCAGTGCGTAAAGATGGAGTTACAGAGGCACACCATCCATGAAGGGATAAAACAAGGGTACAAAGAAAAAGGGCCAATTTCATGATATAGGTCTTAAGGATTTGGAATAGCAACGGATTGATAAAAATCTATAAAATAAAAGCTATTTACAAGGCAGAAATGTTAAAGTTTTGCATAAATAAACCATGTTTACGATCGCCGGCCATACCGCCGAAACTCCTGGATTGTCTGATAGAATCCATATGTAGCCATTTCAGGAGCATAACGTTATAAAATGGCTTGCCTTATACTCCCCGGTTTGTTTAAAACCCAATTTTTCGTAAAAGGCCGAAGCCCCTGTACTGTCAGTGAAAAGGCGCAATACGGTAAAATTATAGCCAGCCTCCTCCATTATTTTATTCATTATTAAAGTTGCGTAACCTGCCCGGCGCCGGTCCTCCCGAATGTACAGGTGTCGCACCCGACCAACTTTTGGTGTTTGGCTATAGGGATCTACATTTAGGCCACCGATACCTATCAGCTCATTTCCTATAAATAATCCCCATAACTTTTCACCCGGCCTATCAAATTTGTTCGCCCCGCTATACCAATCATCGATCGTTCTTTGTAAAAAATCATACCCTACCCGCTTTGATTCCTCAACCAGGGAATGCAATCCCCCAATATTTCCGTCTGTAATTTCAATCAGTTCGCTTTCAGGATGTAATGGCATGTTCAAATTTAAGAGAAAGAAGCCATAAGAAAAATTGGATCGATTTCGCTTGCTACCCTATCTGAAATATGCTTATATTAGGATGCATAAAGCGTAGCCGAAAAATATTTTTATGCCAGAGCAATGGAATAACTTTTTTGTGATGGTGGGTGGCGGATCGGCGGCCCTTGCAGGTCTGATCTTCGTCGCAATGTCGATCAAGCACGAGATCATTATCCGAAACACAACACATAAGAACCGGGCAATTAACATGCTGACGGGCTTCACTGCAATTTTCATGGCAAGCAGCTTTGCGCTTATCGGGAATCAACAGCTTGGCGTGCTCGGCTTTGAGTGGCTTGTTCTCTGGCTCATCGCAACTGTCATCTTCATCAGGGGCTATGCTGTAGCTATCAGATCCGGTATGAGTTCTATTGGATTGAACACACCGCGGCTTGCAGGTGGCACAATATGTTACCTCGCTGAAGTTATAAGCGCAATTTTCCTTATTCGCGGATATAGCTCGGGGCTTTACATCGCAGCTATCGCAATCATTGTTTTATTCGCGTTCCTTATTTCGGGAGCGTGGCTACTTATGATCGGCATCTACGAAGACCAGGTTAAGTGAGGTCCCCAAACCCGCTATTATGGAGAAGCGAGGAGCTATTTAAGATGGTCCCCCATATTTTTTCGATCAAATATTTTGCAGATTTGCCTGCTATATTCCTCATTTGTCATAAGATGCCATAACTCCTGTTTTCCTCAACTTTCCGCTGGGTGCTGCTTAAATCCGATACTTTCCCTGTTTTTCCCTGGCGCCTGAAAATGGATTTTCGTCTGCTGCGTCTCATCAATCGCGATCAGATCATCGGTATCGCCTAAAACCTCATCAATAAAGCCAAACTGCTGGGCCTCTAGGCTATTCATGAACCTGTCCCTGCGAAAAAGCTCTTCAATCTGTTCGCGGCTGTGGCCGGAAAACTTCCCCATCAGGTGGAATATCTGGTTTTGCAGCCGCTCCTGCTCCTTGTACGCGATGCGGACATCCTCTGTATATCCTTTCGTACCCCCGCCTGTCGGATGCATGTGGATGGTGGCATGGGGCAAGGCGTAGCGCTGTCCTTTCTGACCCGCCGTCAGCAGAAAAGTGCTCATGCTGCCGCAGAATCCCATCGCCACCGTCGCCACCGGCGATTTCAGCTTCCGCATGGTGTCGTAGATGGCAAAGCCACCATAGACAATGCCGCCCGGGCTGTTGAGGTAAAGCATGATGGAGTTGTGATTCTCGCTATCCAGGTAGAGCAGCTGCGCGACGACCAGGTTGGTGACGTTCTCTTCAATGGCCGTTCCTAAATATACGATGCGCTCCTTCAGCAGCAGGCTGTAGATGTCGTAGGCACCCCGGGTGGCGCTGTCAATGACTGTTGGGATAATCATATCAGGTAAAAATTGTGTTCAATTGATGAGCAAAACCGGCTTCTTCCAGGAGTCGCCCGTAGATCGCATCCAGCCGGAAGCGCTCCTGCCTCCGTGCATAATGGCGTATCAGTCGGTGACAGATGCGCTGAGCCTCCACTTTTTCGGCGAACGCCTCGTCCAACAGCAACCTGACTTCAAAGTCTCGCGCTTCGGCTTCACTGAGCTGATGAAGCAGCCACCGGTCGATCAAACAAATCTCGTTTAGTTCACTGCGCATAAGCCTCGTTTATTTTTATTTCCTTCCGGACCTTCTCCAGGCATTTGTACTTCTGTACAGTGGCGGACCTTGTCCCATTGAAACCAAACCGGGCCGCGATGTCCTGCATAGAACAATGGTCATAATAGAATGCCTTCAATAGTTCAATGCATTTCTTCCCGCTTCTGACAAGCGATGCCTGGAGGCTTTGCTCCCTTTCCTCCATGTCCTCATCCTCCAACCCGGCAGCATCGAACGCTTCAGGTAGCGCCACCGTTGCCCCCCGCGCACGCAGCCAACATATCCTGGCAATACCCAACAGGTATGCCTTCGGTGATGAATGCAGTTGCAGCCGCCCTGCTTTTTGTTTTTCCATATAGATCACCATTGCATCATGAAAGGCGTCTTTCGCCTGTTCAAGGGTTCCGCCTTTCCGCCGAATCATCCGCGCTACGTCTGGGAAGCTGTCCCGGTACAGCTGTATGATCGGGTCTTCCATTTTTGTGGTCATTTCAAGTGCCGTTTATTATTATGTGTCTAAAAAGGTAGGATGATCACCCGGGAGAACAAAAATAAATTTTGCGAAACCGATTGATTGCGCGTATATTTGCAACCAATCGGTTTCTTATTTAACATTCATGAGACGCGACATTTTTCAAGCCATTGCAGACCCCACCCGACGAGCGATCCTCGTCCTGATCGCCGTGCAGGCAATGACCCCCAACGCCATTGCAGAGCACTTCGACAACACCCGCCAGTCCATATCCAAACATTTGCGCATCCTGTCCGAATGCGACCTCCTGGCCAAAAAGCAGGAAGGCAGGGAAATCTTTTATGAACTAAAAATCGATAAAATGAAAGAGATCGATATCTGGCTAGCCCAGTTCCGGAAGATTATGGAAGAAAAGTTCCAACAACTCGATCAAGTATTGTTCACTATAAAAAATAAGAAAAAATGAACTTGCCATTTGATTTCACGGTAGACAAAGACACGGCAACAATTTACATTACGCGGGAATTCGCCGCCGACCTCGATCTCGTCTGGGATGCCTTTACAAAATCGGAAATACTGGAGCAATGGATGGGCCCCAAACCGTGGCGGGTCCAAACGAAGGAGATGGATTTCCGGGTAGGCGGTCGTTGGTTGTATGCCATGGTCTCCCCCGAGAATGTCGCCCGTTACAGTTTGGTTGAATATATCGAAATCCAACCCAAGTCCAGTTTCACTACGAGGAATTCCTTTTCGGATGAAAACGGAAATCCCCTCAATACGGTCTTTACCTATTCCTTAACCACTAACTCCTTCAAGGCCGAAGCGGGTAAAACCACCGTTAGCATCGTCAAAAAGTTGGAGAGCCTTTCCCAACTCGAACAGTTCACCGCAGGGGGCTTCTACAAAGAAGGCACCGCCATGGGATTCCGCAATCTGGACGAATTATTACTCACCCTGGTCACCAACAAATAAGGTGTATTTTAAAAACAAATCTTTATGCGAAAGTTAATCATGAAAATGTCTATGTCGCTCGACGGTTTCGTAGGCGCCGCCGATGGCGGGAACGATTGGGTCTTCAAAACCGGAGACGAAGAATCATTGGCCTGGAGTGTCGGGGCAGTCAGTCAGGCAGGGCTAATTATCATGGGCAGGAAGTCGTTTGAGGGCATGGCCACTTACTGGCAAACTGCGCCCGGGCCTTTTGCCGCGCCGATGAACGAGATCCCCAAGGCCGTCTTTACCAAAAAAGGATTTAAAGGCATCGATCCGGGGCCTGACGCGTCGCCCGCTGCGGCTTCCTGGGCCAAGGCTCGGGTTTTCGACGGCGATCTTGCCGAAGGGATCAAGGAGCTCAAAGCCGGGCAGGGGAAACCCATTGTAGCAATTGGCGGCGCGGGATTTATGCGAAGCCTCATAGCAACGGGTCTTATCGACGAATACGTCCTGGGCATCCACCCCGTCTCATTGGGCTCGGGATTGCCAATTTTCACCAGTCTTGAAAAACCACTTTACCTGAAGTTGGCGGATACGAAGGTTTTCCCGGGAGGAGCCATAGCACAAACTTACCGTCCTGCATAAGGCTTATAAGGTTTATATTTGGATACAAAAATCCATATGAAAGAACTGGACTTTATTGAGCTTCATAAGTCATTTATAGCGATTGCCGGAAAAGAAGAAAGAAACAAAAATTATACTACCCACATAGAGCCTTTCCTGAGTGCTGCCTCGGATATCTTATCAAAGAAATACGCTGACAAGCCGTTCTATCCGCACATCAGCAAGTTCAGCACACATTTTTTATTCAGACTGGGATTGGACAAAAAACAGACTCACCGGGCCTCTTTAGCGCTAAGGTTTGGGGACGATCATATTGATAGAGGTTTTGATCTTACACATGCATTAGGAGACGCACACCGCCTACGAATCCTGTTTCAGGAAAAAACGGACGAAATAGCTGCTCGGATTTTAAAGCTGCAGGATTACTGGCTTTGGATGCCAAATGCAGGCTTGTCGAAATCGGTTTCGATCGATAGCCTGGACCTGCAAAGCTTAAAGAAATATTTATTAAAATACGATCCCAAGGTCATGAGAGAATGTTACTGTTGGATAGACAGGGACTATGATGAGACTACTATGACCCTGGGACAGCTTATCGACGTGTTTGATCAGGAATACGAAACGTTCGGCTTTTTAATGGATAGTATAAAGCAGCTGATCTGAAAATAGCAAGGCAGGGGCCGATAGAGACCTATCGGCCCCGGTTGCTATTCTTATGCCGTCAGACTGGCTTCCCCACCAAAGGCATGATCAATCACCACCTTCCAGGTACCATTGGGCTGGCGCTTCATTACTTCTACTCCTTTGGCACTGACTTTTGTCTCAGTCCCATCTTTAATGCTCCATTCCGATCGACCAACAGCTACATCGCCTGTCTGCAGACAATACACCGTTTTAATTTCCATTTTTCCTTTAATAGATAGAATAGCTTTTACAGCGGCTTCAAATTTTTCTTTACCCGATACCGGATTAGCTGGTTCAGCCACAATGATACCTTCGACATCATAGATCTCTAAAACTGTGGCTAAGTCTCCGGTGTTGTAGGCGGCGGCTAACAGACTGTGTACTTCTTCTGCTTTAGTTGGCAAATTCATAACGATTGTTTTATTAAATGATTAAAGTATAAAAGCAAAGTTGCCATCCTTTAACCAGTCTGAATTGTATAAAACGGAACAGCTAACCTCCAGCGGATCAGTAGAACTAAGAGAAGATTTTACCGAACGAAGCGGGCAATCCGGGATCAATACCTGTTATAGTAGTTCGCTTTTAAAAATACTAAATTCGCAATTGTAAACCTTTTGTTCAAGCCGAAACCAACCTTTATACCGGTCCGTCCCGCCGTCATCCCAGGAAACACCAATCATCGGGAATATGAGATTGATCCTACAGTTTGTTGCACTGCTTATTTTCAGCGGTATTGCCGCCCGCGGCCAACCCGCCGGGGGAAGTCTTGACGTCCCGAGACTGACCGACACCTCTCCGGTTGCAACCCTCATCGCCCGGCTTGATCGTCTGTCGCCGGATTCCACCAGGATGAACTTGCTCCTGGGCCTGAGCCATTATTACTGGCGCCTCGGCAAGGGCAGTAACCTGGACACCTGCTTGTCTTTTGCCAATCAGGCCTATTCGCTGGGTCTGGCGATCCACAATGCCTCAGAGCCACCGGAGGCTGTCTTTATGCAAGCCAAGGTCCGGGCGGAACGAAATGAGATGGCCGCGGCCCGCCGCCTCTTGCCGCTGGTCTATGGTGAGCAGCAGGTCAGGCTCCTGCTGGTGCTGGCCGAGCAATATATCAATCACAAGCCGGTGGATATAAGCTATCTCGATGGTGCGCTTCCCTATGCACAACACGCGCTGGACCTGGCCGATTCGATCCATTCGGATCGCTGGCGCAACGAATCCCTGTTGCTCCTTGGCAAGTATTACTTTGAAAAGGGAGAAATAAAAAAGGGGGAGAACTCAATCCTGGCCATTATCGATGCCTGCCGTCGCGCTGGTGATAAGGGCGAGGAAGCACATTACTGGTCGGAACTGGATGTATATATGCCAAGGACCGACTCCACCTATCCCGAACACCTCCGGGCCTGTCGCAATGCTTATGAAGGATATACAACAGCGGGCCAGAAAGAAGATGCCCTTTTCGCGTTTAGGGACTGGGCGTGGATGGAAATGTTGTTTGATCATTTCGATACGGCTGAACGGAAGTTTGATACCGTGCTGAGTATGTTCAGAAGCCAGAAAAAAGAGCCAGGCTCGGAGACCTATCTTATGTTGGCGCAGCTCTACCTGCAGGAAAATGATTTCCCAAAGGTGATCAATTACGCCTTGAAAAGTCTCGAAGGACTCAGGCCGACAGAGCAGCGAAGGCTAATGAGTGTATACTTTCTCCTAAGTGAAAGCAGCCTCCGCCTTGGAGAGACCGACAATGCGCTGCGCTATGCCAGGCAATCGATGGATATTGCAACGGCGAACAATTTCCCCGATATGTTCTACGTCACGCGGATGATCGTAGACGCAATGATCCGGAAGGATTCGACTGAAGGCGCTCTGCTTTTTCTGCGGCGGTTTGAAGAAGTACATCCTCCGCATTCTCCCTTACAGGAACAGGCACTTTCATACGGCTATGCCGAAGCCTATGACCATCTCGGCCAGTACGCCGATGCGGAACGATATTTTGCCCGGATGATACGACTGGCGCCGGCAGCCGGGAACGAACTCAAACATAATATCTTTAACACCCTGTTCTTCAGTGCAACGGAAGTGGCGATCAGCATCGCGAAATTCTATGTGCAGAGGGGAAAGAACCGAGAGGCGTTGCCCGTTCTTCTGCGGACGATCCATAACCCCTCGATGGCACGAGAGGCCGAACACCGACGGATGGTCGACCTCCTGCTTTTCCAGGTATACCTGGCCCTCGGTAACAACCGTCTTGCAATGCTTTACCATACCCGCTATACAAATCTCACGGATTCTATTTTTAACGTGGAAAAGCTGAAGCAGTTTCAAACTTTGCAGATACGGTACGAGACCCGGCAAAAGGAGCAGTCGCTGCAACTACTGCAACTCCAAAGCCAAAAAGAGCAGGCACAGCTGCGGCAGACCAGCCTTCAACGAAATGTCACCTTTGGAGCGGTCGTGGTGCTATTGATCCTTTCCGTGCTGGCCTGGCGCGCTTACCAACTGAAGCAGCAGAATCTGTCCAGGCTGCAGGCGCAGCAATCGGTGATCCGCCGGCAAAACCAGGTTCAACAGCGGCTGCTCGAAGAAAAGGACCTGCTAATGCAGGAGATCCATCACAGGGTGAAGAACAATTTAAATATCATTATCAGCCTGCTTGAATCCCAGTCGCTTTACCTCAACAATCCCGTGGCACAGGCGGCTTTACAGGACACACAGAACCGCGTCCATGCTGTTTCCCTCTTGCATCACAAACTCTACCACGCCTCAGCGGGCACCCAGGTGGACGTCGTTTCGTATGTGCTCGAACTGGTGAATCATCTAAGTGAGACATTCGACACTGGAAATCATAACATCTCCATCAGGCAGCATCTGGAATCTATTTCGCTCGATGCCACCGAAGTGCTGCCCCTCGCGATGATCCTCAACGAGGCCATCACCAACGCCATCAAACATGCTTTCCCAGGAAATAGACCAGGTCATATTCAACTTTCGCTAATTCACCTGCTTTCGGGGGATATGGAGCTAAAGATCAGGGACAACGGAATCGGGCTTCCCGCAAAGTCCCGGCCCGACAGGAAAAAGTCGCTGGGCCTTATGCTGATCAAGGGGCTGGCCAATCAGCTGCATGGCAGCTATACCATCGAAGATGATTCAGGGGTCGTAGTGACGATCCGGTTCCGGCCAGGGGGCGCGCTGCTACCTACCTGAGCCGATCGGCTATCTGTTTCCTCCTCTTCTCATCATTGAATTCATGAAGGCTATAGGAAAGAAACCGCCTGCTTATTTCATCTCCTTGTCCTCTATCCAGCGCACCGACATAAGCTTTTACGATGGCACTAATGGCAAGGGGCGGGTCATCTCTAAAAATAAAATGGGCGCATCCATAAGCAGTAATGCCCTCCCGGTTAGGCTGATCTGCTACAAATTGCCTGTGACAGTCTCTCCATCTCGTGGCACCGGCCGAATCAGGAAACGGAGGTACCTTTTCTGCAACCAGATCGATGACCGGGATGGTTGCCGGGAAAGGCATTTTTCTCATGAGCTTAACTGTATTTGAGAGATTCAAACCCATGTAAAATTCCGCCAGGTTGATATTTTTCATGTTTGCATAAATCCTTTTTCTCTCTTTGGTAATACTATCGACATAGATATCTTTAAACCAGCAAACATGATTGGCGTCGATCAAAACGGCTGCTCTAACTGTTGCAGGGTGTCTGGCAGCATAGAGCGTTGCGCAAAAGCCACCATAGGAATGCGCTACCAGCATGATGTTTCCATTATAGCCCAGTTTTTTAAGGCCTGTCTCCAACCCTTCGATACTTTGTAAAATTCCATGTTTGTCCAGGTCATGGTTACTGGTATCCAGTTCGCTTTTTCCAAAACCGGGCCGGTCATAGGTTATCAGGGTTGCGTGCGTAATATCGGCTATTGGCTTCAAAATAGTATCCCAAACGGTTACATCGGCTCCGCTTCCGCCTTCAAACAGGATTGGCATCCCTTGTCCTTCTATGATGTGAAAATGGAGCCGGTAACCACCAACATCTATTAAGCTATCAATAGTCTGGCATCTGCCTGAATCTGTCATTAATCCCCAAAAGGTAAGTGTCGTAAGGAGATATTTTTTTATGATTTTGAAAGTTTGTACCATCATATGACCTGGATGCATAATCCCGGAAATTCCATAAACAGTTCTTTTTAAATGTTCAATAATGCATTACCTCCCTGCGGAGCTGCCATCCGTTGGGGCCTTCGATCACCAGCTGATATATCCCCGCCGGTAATGGCCGCAATTGCAGTGTCGTCGTATAGCCCCCAAACTCCTGCCGGTATACCAATGCCCCCGTCGCATCATACAGCGCCGCCACCTTATTCCCCTCCAATCCGGGCAACTCTACATTCACCACATCCCCCGCCGGATTCGGATACACCCTTGTCACACCCGTCCCCCCAATAAAAACCCTCTTCACTACACTCAGCTGACGAGCTCCATCCCTATCCACCAACGCCAGCCGGTAGTCATCATATCCCGTAACGGGGGTCCCATCCACAAAACGGTAATCCTGTGTAATAGTACTATTCCCAGCCGCAGCCACCATCCCAATACTGTCCCATCGCACACCATCCAGACTCCGCTGCACCACAAACCGGCTGCTATTGCTCTCCATCCCCGTCTTCCACGTTAGCAGGCTCGTGCCACCCTGCGCCACTGCCTCAAAGTCGAGCAAGGTGACAGGCAAGGTCCCGCCGCCAAAACTCGCCGTCAGCAGCACATCATTAGTACCCGTCATCCGGAAAGTATCAGCCGACGCCACTATCGAATTGATAGTCGTATATGCGTTCAGCCTGCTATACCGCCAGTCTACACCATCTGAAGAATACACCAGGTATCCGTCACCGTTGTGATTGACGTCTACCTCTCCCCCCACAAAATGCCCGTTGTTATACATAAAGGATTCGTCGCCATAGCTGCCAAGCAGAACTCCGGCAGGCAGTCCCGAAGAAATCCCCCCTTCCACGAAGGTTCCGGAATTAGGGTTGTTGATATTGTCAAACACTACGGAAAAGAATGGTCTTATGGACCCATCCGGCAATCGTCCTGAACCGGTCAGGCAATAGTTGGCGCCATCATAGAGGATGTCTTCGAATGAGCCATTGGGCGATGACAGTACAATAGGAATAGAAGACCAATCGGCTCCGTTCGTCGAGCGCAGTAAGAGAGGTGTTTCATTCAGATCATTCGCCCCCACCGCATAAAAAGCGCCATTGACATATCTTATCTTATGGATGTCGCCGGTCACGGCCACCCGCGTCCAGTTGACGGCATCGTGAGAATAACACAAGGAATCCCCCAATGATACATAGGTCCCGCCGCCAAACGCTGCCATCCTTATTTTTGGCGCCCGGCCCAGGAATTGCCAGTCGACGCCATCGGCGGATGAAAACGCGGTGGAATCCCCAAAGACCAAAAACCGGCTGCTATCCCAAAGGATGGTATTCGACGTGGCTTCGATGGGTGTAGGATTCCCATACTTGTCCGTCCCCGATGTACCATAAGTCCAGGTGGTAAAATCAGTCGATTGATAAAAGAATCCATGGTAGTCTACCTCTCCCGCCAGCCCCTGATTGCCGATGGCTACATACCGGCTTCCATTAAAAGCCAGCCCCACATAGCTAAACCCCAGCTGTTGAAACAGGATCCCGTCCCCCGACACTTCCAGCTGACTAAAGCCGAAAACAAAAAATTGATCACTGGCATTGGTCCCGTCATAGGCAGGAAATGGTATCAGAATAGGGCCCTGGTAAAACGTAAGGCCATCCGATGAGGTGTAAAGGGAGCCGCGCACATGCGCAGGATCATCGCTTGTATCGTAACCAACCAGGGTGTATACGCTCGGAGGACCAAGGACCCCAAGGCCCTGGAATCCGCCGGAAGGAGAGACAGGAGGGGTACCCCCAATATAAACAACGGGAGTCCACGTGACAGCGTCATCGGAAACGAAGGCCCCATTAGTCATCGCAAATAAATAAAAATGTTGTCCCAGAAATTTCATGTTGGCTGCAGAGCCGGTAGTCATATGAGCTGCCAGCGTCCAGGATCCCGAAATTCCCGTAGGACTGGTATATATGTTCGACTGCCCCGACTCTGCATAGTCATTAATGACGTACAGGCCGTTGCCATAGACAATTTCATAATAGTCGTGCAGCCCTGTATCATTGCTGACCGTGACGACATCCCAGCTGACACCGTCTGCCGAATGCAAAAGCGTGCTGCTATTACCGACATAGCCGGTTATATAAAATGCCCCATTCAGGAATTCGACATCTGTCTGAAATCCACCGGCCCCCAGCGGAGAATTGTACACTGTCCAGCTGACCAGGTCGGTCGAGCTGTAGATCTTTCCGCCATCTGTAATACACACGTACCTTCCTGCACCAAACGCCAGCTTCCCATTCAGCGAAACAGCAGGGGCCGTAATAGCCGTCCAATGGATGGCGTCTGTCGAGCGATACAGCTGCAGTGGATTGAATACCGCGATGTACTGCCCGTTGACATACAGCACCTGCACCGGAGTCGCCGAGGTTGCAATACCCGCCTGCACGGAAATAGAAGGAGCCTGAGAATAAACGGAAAGAAAAGAGTAGGAGAAAACCAACCCAAAGAGTAAAATGCGTGTCATAGATAAGGTCTGTTTAAGCGATCATTGATAAATGGTGCTTTAACAGGATTTGCGTAGCAGTAATTTTCGGAGGGGAGGGAGACTACTTAAAGATAAGAAAAAATACCAAAAAATAAAATTTTAATATGACCGATCGGTCACTTATCTTTGTATTCTCAATTGAAGAAAATGTCCAAAGGAGAAGAGACAAGACAAATGATTATCGAACGGTCAGCACCCATTTTTAACAAGAAGGGAATAGCGGCTACAGCGATGAGCGATATTATGGAAGCTACCAATCTCTCCAAGGGTAGTCTTTATGTGCATTTCGACAATAAGGATGTGCTGGCCGAGGCGGTGGTCGATTATAACCTGGAACTCCTGGAGAGGAAAACTATGGCAGCCATCAACCGGTTCGACCACCCAAAAGACAAGCTTTTCGCGTATATCGACACCTATCGGAACCCCTCGAACCCACCGGTGGTGGGCGGATGCCCGATGCTGAATTTCGGGATGGAAGCCGATGATCAGAATGAGGTAGTCCTGGAAAAAGTAGCTTTATCAGTGAATAAGAGCCAGCAACTCATCCTCGATATCATTGCCCGGGGGGTTCGGCAGGGCCTTTTCAAGGCAGACTGGAATTATAAGGAATTTGCCACGCTGATGTTCGCTATGATCGAAGGAAGTATCCTGATCAGCAGGACGACCCGGAGGATCGATAAGGTGGCTGTTATCCACCGTAACCTTAAGAAAATGATCGAGGCACAGCTGTGCTGATTTTTTTTCTCAATAATATGACCGATCGGTCATATTATGTACACTAAGAAAGCTGTGAAACAGTTTTTTTAAACCAATAATACAGGTTCAGTTATGAAACAGTTAGTCAAAGGCGCATTCCTCTTTATTGCCGCCTTCATTACAATCGCCTCCTACCCCACTGATGTTTATGCGGGCTCACGGAAGGAAGTAGAAACCAGGACCATCAGGATCGATGATGCAAAAATTGTCTATCGGGTCTATGGTACGAAAAGCGGGGCTCCGCTTGTGCTATTATCGGCACTGGGCTTCACGTTGGATGCCTGGGATCCCGCCATTATCAACGGGCTGGCCAAATATTCGACGGTTGTCATTTTTGACAATAAGGGAGTGGGTGGTTCCTCAGGAAAAACCCCAGCTACCATTGCAGAAA
>Ga0307510_10001453_pt1 | contig 26110 bp, 19 predicted proteins | sample 12_EM_MG_FD_207224 | JGI IMG/M metagenome (GOLD analysis project Ga0307510, IMG submission 207224) | Populus trichocarpa ectomycorrhiza microbial communities from riparian zone in the Pacific Northwest, United States - 12_EM | ecosystem: Host-associated > Plants > Roots > Unclassified | place... | reverse complement strand
TTCCGTCAACCCGTTTTGTAACCACCCGTTTTGGGAATGTTTTGGGTTCAAACGGTTCAGTTATTCCCCGTTTTAGAGCGCAAATACAAAAAGGCGGTCCTATCACAGTGACCCATCCTGAGATCACCCGTTATTTTATGACCATACCTGAAGCTGTACAACTGGTACTTGAAGCAGGTACTATGGGCACAGGTGGCGAAATATTTATATTTGATATGGGGCAACCTGTAAAGATTACCGATCTTGCTTTGAAGATGATTAAACTGGCTGGTTTACAACCCGAAAAGGATATCAAAATTGTATATACCGGTTTAAGGCCTGGCGAAAAACTATATGAGGAGTTACTAAATGCAGGTGAGCATACAATGCCTACGCATCATCCGAAGATTAAAATTGCGCAGGTAATCACCTATCCGTATGAAACGGTAACCGCCCACATTGAAGAGCTGCTGGAACTGAATAAGAATCAGGACGATGAGGCTATCGTTAATAAGATGAAAGAGATCGTTCCTGAGTTTATAAGTAAAAATTCTCAGTACGAATATTTGGATAACTGCGGTGACGAGGAAGAAGTAGAAGCACTCGCAAGCTAAAAAACTCGGATCTTATAATAAAAAAGGCGCACTAATTAATAGAGCGCCTTTTTTATTTAAATAAATTTCAGTAGTCTGTTCTTGATTCAGAGCTATTCCAAAGTTTAAAGGCCGACAACGCTTCATCGCGTAACAACTGAATGATCTGCAATTTGCGCTCGTTCATTGGAAGTTCAAGTTCTTTGTATATAAAATGGTCATCAAAACCAATATCTGCTGCATCAGCTTTAGTATTGCCATAATATATTTTATCGATATGAGCCCAATAGATAGCCCCAAGACACATAGGGCAGGGTTCGCAACTGGTATAGATCACGCATCCTTCAAGATTGTATGTCCCCAATTCCTGGCAGGCAAGCCGTATTGCCGATACCTCTGCATGTGCTGTTGGATCATTTTGCTGAACAACCTTATTTGCGCTTTTTGCAATGATTTGACCATCTTTAACAATGACTGCACCAAAAGGCCCACCGGCAACTCCTTTTACATTCTGCTCAGATAATTCTATCGCTATCCGCATAAACCTTTCGTGTTCCTTCAATTCCATACCTTTCTGCGAATTAAAAACCCCGGTTTTTGAGAACCAGGGCTTATTTATACTTGATTAAACAATGCATCCGGAGATACATTGTTACTAAGATTATTTTTTGTCTTTTGCGTAGGCATCATTCAGCCTTTTTACCACGTCTGCGGTAACATCAAGCCCCGGATCACCATACCACATAGTAGTGTTGCCCTTTTGAAATGTCAGGACCATTTTATAGCCTTTTTCTTTTGCGTAATCCTTCATAAAAGCAGCTATTTTTTCATATAGCTTTTGTTGCTCTCCGCTTTGCTCGTTTTGAAACTGAGCCGCGGCATTTTGCTGGTATTGCTGAAATTCCTGGCCTTCGCGTTGCAGGCGTTGCTCGGTACTTGCACGCTGGTCCGCACTTAATGTATTTGCGCTTCTCTGGTATTCAGCCGCTTCTCTTTGAAGGGCCTGTTGTCTTGACCCTACATCGCTTTGAGTAGATTTGCCCTTCTCTTCGAGACGTTTGGACATGTCTTTAAAGTAATCGTATTTTGATAATAGTGAGTCCTGGTTAACGTATACAATACTGCCTGAGGCAGCTGTTGTAGCTGAACTAGCTGACTTGTCTGAAGTTTTGTTTTGGTTACATGCAGCGATTGTTCCGGCAACCAATAAGCCTGCAATTAGTTTAGTTAAAGAAGAGGTCTTGAGTTTCATTCTCTTAAATTCAAAATTTTTTGACAAAGATAAACTTTCAACTCAAGTATCCTAATTTGATAGTATGTAAATGTGCCAATTTGCACTCAGATGAACTTATTAAAAACTACAGCAATTGTGTAATAATTGCTGTAGTTTTTGTTACATATAAACATGCGCTTATTTATCCACATGATGCCTTAAATGCGGGTAAAAATGAGTACTTTTGTATGTGAATTTCCCGAGAGAGAAGGGGCTACTGTTTAACACAAAATATGAGCGAAGAAATTAAAGACAAATCCAATTATTCAGCAGATAATATACAGGTTTTAGAAGGTTTAGAAGCGGTGCGTAAGCGCCCTTCGATGTATATAGGCGATACTGGTGCCAAGGGGTTACACCACCTGGTTTACGAAGTGGTGGACAACTCCATCGACGAGGCCTTGGCTGGTTACTGTGACACGATTAAAGTAACTATCTTAAAGAACAACGGGATTAAAGTTGAGGATAATGGTCGTGGTATCCCGACAGGTATAAATACAAAGGAAAATAGATCGGCATTAGAAATTGTAATGACCGTGTTGCATGCCGGTGGTAAATTTGATAAGGATACTTATAAAGTATCCGGCGGTTTGCATGGTGTGGGTGTTAGTTGCGTAAATGCACTTTCGACACATTTAATTGCCCTGGTTTATCGTGAAGGGAAGGTCTGGACGCAGGAATATGAAAAAGGTAAACCAATGTTTGAAGTAAAAACCATTGGTGAAACTGATAAAAGGGGCACTACCGTAATTTTCTACCCCGACCCGGAAATATTTACCTTAACTACTGAATACAAATATGATACCCTTGCTGGACGTTTACGTGAGCTGGCTTATCTGAATAAGGGCATCCGCTTATCATTAACTGATGAACGTTATCCAAACGAGGATGGCACGTATCCAATAGAAGAGTTTTACTCGGAAGGCGGATTGCGCGAGTTTGTAAAGTACCTTGACGGTACCCGTGCATCCATTATACCTGAGCCAATTTATGTAGATGGCACTAAACAGGGGATACCTGTTGAACTGGCATTGCAATACAATGATACCTATACCGAAAACGTCCATTCGTATGTAAATAACATCAATACAATTGAGGGTGGTACACACGTTGCAGGTTTCCGCAGAGGCTTAACCCGTACTTTGAAAGCATATGCTGATAAATCAGGATTGCTTAAAAATATGAAGGTGGAGATCACCGGAGACGACTTTCGTGAAGGATTGACCGCTGTTATTTCGGTTAAAGTAGCGGAACCGCAGTTTGAAGGGCAAACCAAAACCAAATTAGGCAATAATGAGGTAATGGGTGCCGTAGATATGGCTGTAGGCGAGATATTGGGCAACTACCTGGAAGAGAACCCGCGAGAAGCAAAAATGATTGTTAATAAGGTCATTTTAGCTGCTACGGCCCGTGCCGCGGCACGTAAGGCCCGTGAGATGGTTCAGCGCAAAAATGTAATGGGTGGATCGGGCTTACCGGGCAAACTGGCCGATTGCGCCAACAGTGACCCGGAAGCTTGCGAGTTATTCCTTGTCGAAGGGGACTCTGCTGGTGGTACAGCTAAACAAGGCCGTAACCGCGAATACCAGGCTATTTTGCCGTTAAGGGGTAAGATCCTTAACGTGGAAAAGGCCATGGAGCACAAGATCTACGAAAACGAGGAAATAAAAAATATGTTTACTGCGCTTGGAGTAAGCATTGGTACAGCAGAAGACGATAAGGAACTTAACCTTACCAAACTGCGTTATCACAAAATAGTGATCATGACGGATGCTGACGTGGACGGATCGCACATTACTACCCTGATTCTGACCTTCTTCTTCAGATATATGAAAGAGCTGGTAGAGTTTGGATATGTATACATCGCCACACCTCCTTTATACCAGGTTAAAAAGGGCAAAGAAATGGAATACTGCTGGAATGATGTACAACGTGATGCAGCCATCCAGCGACTGAAAGGCGGTGGTAAAGAAGACAGCGTGCACGTACAGCGCTATAAAGGTTTGGGTGAAATGAACGCCGAACAATTATGGGAAACCACCATGAACCCGGAGACCCGTACTTTACGTAAGGCTGGTATTGAAAATGCTGCAGAATGTGACCATACTTTTTCTATGCTGATGGGCGATGAAGTTGCACCGCGCAGGGAATTTATAGAGAAGAATGCCAAGTACGCAAGAATAGATATATAATATCTGATAAGATATATTACGAGCCCCGCTTATTAAGCGGGGCTTTTTGTTTTGATCGCGTATGGAAGTTAAGTTCGCCCTTTCCATAATCTATCACCGCTTTATATTTCATTAATATATCACCACCCAATACACCTAAAACTTCAGGATGGTTTAATTGACGGTAGGCAATATTGATGGTAGATAGGTCGAGCACTGCTACCTCAAAGTTTGAAATATGCAGATCGCCGATATGTATATCTTCGATTATAGCGGTGGATGAAGCCATATTGGTAGTGCCTAAGCCAGTTGATATTCTTTCGCTTGCTTGTATCGCCCCACCAGCGTCTGATTGTAAAAGTATATCGTGATCAAAAGCCGTTTTGGAAGCACCCGTGTCCAGCACAAGTGTATAGGGATTGTTATTCACCATGATTTCTACCAACGGGTGATAACCATCTCCATGAAGATCAATAATTTGAATAGGAACGCTTATGATCATTTGCAATAATAGTCAATTCAGTAATTCAATCATTCACTAATTCAGTCATTAACTAGAACGGATAGCCAATAGCAAGATTAAATACCCTGTCATTCCAGTCAAAATGTAGCGGTTGTCCACCATAAGGCTGACGGATAGGGAAACCAAGATCAGTACGCAATACCAGCACGGTTACATCAAACCGTAACCCGAAACCAGTATCCATCGCTATTTGGTTCAGGAAGTTTTTGCCGAAAGCTGCGCCAGGCAAACCGGCATGCGGCCGCAGGTTCCAGATATTACCGGCATCCACAAAAAGTGCCCCATAGACTATGCTGAACAGTTTTGGCCGGTATTCCACATTTGCCTCAATTTTGATATCACCCGACTCATCCGGCAAAAAGCCTGTTGCGTTGGTAACATCTGCGCTTGGAATATAACTTCCCGGCCCAATTGATCTTGCCCTGAAACCGCGCAAACTGTTGGTGCCGCCGATAAAAAACTGCTGGCTATAAGGCAATATGGTGGAATTGCCATAAGGTAAACCAACCCCAACGATCACCCTGCTTGCAATGGTACTGTTTGGCCCCGTTTTATGATAAAAATGGAACTCGTTCTCTATCTTCACATATTGGTTAAAAGGAACGCCGAATAGTTTTCGCACTTTGCCTGCCAATGTATCGGCTCCTGTCAATAATCCATATATGTTTCCGGACAGACTAATTTTGCCATTATAATAAAGTGTATTGGTCCTGTAACTATTAGAAGTGTTGGTATAAGTATAGCCATAACTTGGACCGAAGGTAAACTGGTTATCAATTACATGCTTCAGCGTAGGGTTTTGCGTATTCTTGATGCTGTCAAGATATTGCTGGCTAACATGGGCAGCATCCACACGGGTTACATTGATCACATTCAGATTGTGTGTAATAAACGCATTTTGCTTCCACTCGTAGCCGAATGAACCAGTATAGGAATTTAACAGGTAGAGCTTGTTGCGGTCTACTAATGTATATCCTAATGTCAGGTTGGTATGCGGAATGTATGCGTTGTCTGCTTTTGGATCGGCGAACGGCATAATAAAACGTGGCCAGGACAACGTGGTTTGTACACCTGTTTGGTAAACGTTATATCCGCTGTTTTGACCAGAAAATTGCACATCGCTACTCCCGAACAAAGTAACCGTCAATGCTTCGGCCCCCTTAAATGCATTACGGTTTTTCCAGTTCAGGTTGATCTGGGTACCTGTATAATTTGCCGAGTTGGTTCGCCCAAGAACATCCAGTTGTAATGACTTTTTAGGGTACTGCGTTAAAAAATAATAAACATCCAGTTTGGATGAATCAGCAGAGACATCCTCAAAACGGTTCTTTACAAATTTGAATGGCCCAAGGTTGATCATCCGGTTCAACGATTTATTATGATCAGTCCGATTATAAACCTGATCAGGTTTTAACAAGACAGAGTTTTTGAACACAAACGGCCTTACAGTATTTCTCGGGTCAACTACATTGTACCACCTGTATTTTACAGCAGAATCAAGCTTGAGCGAAGTATCCCTCAAAGTATAGCGGGGATAAACGTAAATATTATTGATCTTATATATCCGTCGGGCCTGGTCGGCGGTTTCATCCTTTACTTTAACATAAATATCTACCTGGTGGCCTTTTACGGTACTGTCTACCCTCATAATAAGATCTTCGGGAGCGAAATAGTAGAAGCCTTCTTCTTTTAATTTAGCATCTATACGAATGCGTTCATTTTTAATCACATCCAGGTTATAATTATTGCCCACCACAAAAAGCGTTTGTTTGGTAGTACCTGCGATTGCGGTATCGATATCGCTCTTACCTGTTGGGAAGGTTACTTTCCGGATAGTATAATTAACGCCTGGTTCCACCGTATAGATCGCTTTGGCCAATTTACCTTTACTGGTTGTATCACCACTTACCTGCGCCTGGAAATAGCTTTCGTTTTGCAATCGGCTTTGTAATATCTGACTATTCTTATCCACATCAACTTCGCTGATCAGGACGGGTGGCTGACCAAACTTAGTATTCAGCCAGTGACTAAACCCTTTCTTTTTATTGGTTTTGGTTTTGTAATATATCCAGAGTTTTACCCGCATCCCCAATATTTTCGAATTAGGCTTTGGTCGGAGTATGTCCTCCAGATCTTCGCCCATTTCTTTTGCATCTTTTTGGGTAACATTCCCTGCGGTATCAGCAAATTGTACTTTACCGCCATCGTATAACTTTTGTCCCGGTGCAAGATATTTTGTGGTGCTACAGGCGCTTAGTACGACAGAAAAGATCAATATATAGATTAAATGTTTAGCCATAGAGTTATAAGGATGATTGTTGCTGGTTTTTGGCTTGCTGATCTTTTTCTTTTTGTTCCTGCTTGTATTTACGTTCCAAAGCTTTTTCCTTTGGTGTTTTTCTTCTGAATATCTGGCTGAAGCGGTTATAATCGACGGTTAAAGTAAAGCCAACCCCAGTTTCAATGATTTCACCTTCTATTACCACAAACTGGTCGCGGCGATACGCCCTTAACTGGTACCTGCCATCCTTGCTCAATTTATAATTCACGGATACATTGCCTGCAATATCAGTAGTCTTTTGCCCCGGCTGGTTTTGACCCTCCAGGTTGAAGTTATTGCCTACACTAACTGTAAGGCGATCATTCAGGAATCGCTTAGATAGCCCTACATTTAGATCCGTTCTGTTTTGTGCTGTACCTGATGAATAATCTTCACCTGAGGTCAACCCAAAATTCAAATCGACACCGGCTATCAAGTTGCCGGCTAACCGGTTTAGCTGGTCTGATAATAGGCTGCTCACACTATTGCGCACGACGCCTTCAACCGTGGTGCTGCCGCCCTGGCTTTGCAGCGGATTATCTCCTATAAAGTGACCAAGTACCAATACGCCCAACACCTGTTTGTTCAATTCATTAGGATCTTGTCTCACTTGCGAAAGTCTTGAATTTACTGTGTTCACAACATCCGGTGATACTGAATAGCTGCTATCAGGCAGCACAATATCAAAGCTGATGTCTGGCTTCATCAACTCGTTCTTCAGGTTCAGATCGACGTTAAATGGAAGCTTTTGTTTGTACATGGTTTGATTTTCAGTGCCGGCCAATTGGTTACTTACCAGGTCGATAGGAGGTACATTGGCTACATAGATCGCTGTCAGATTAATAGTGGCGCTGGTCGGGTCGCCGGTCCAAACAATGGTACTTCCCTTTTTGAAATTGAATTTACGATTAACTGAAGCGTAGGACAAATTATAAGAACCCTGCTCAACCGTATAAGTTCCGGTAAGGCTCGTCTTTCCACTCGGATCAATGCCTCCGCTTAATTGGGCTGTCCCCTTCAAATGCACCACATCGCCATTATTCTGATCGACCACAATGGTGAAGTTGGCATCCTTATTTACCCGAATAGTGGCGTTTACATCCATACCAGTCAAACTGCTCTTCTTGAGCGAATCCAGTTGTTTTGCCAGCATGATGGAGTCAGATTTTGGCGCATTGGGGTCAAAAAACTCTACTACACCCTGGCGGTCTTCGATACCCGGATCGCTTGTTGGCAATACAATGGTCAGGTCGGTTTTATCATTGACGGTTAGATTAGCGTCAACTCTAGGTGTGTTCATATCGCCCCGTATTTTGATATTGCTGTTCAGGTATAGCTTGCCGTAGTATAATTTGTTATCGTCCTGGGTGGAATTGATCACCCTGAAATTATCAGTGCGGATATCAACCCCGAACTTATAATCAGTATAGTTAGTGGTATAAATTGTACCAGATACTACCCCTTTATTTCCGGTCGAATCTACCAATGTAAAATCGTTAAAACGGATGCCGTCATTATTAAAGGTGATGCTTTCGTGCGGCATGGTGAAGTAAGAATTAAGCATCGATACATTAAAGCCGACTTTATTAAAGTTAACATCGCCTCTTATGGCAGGGGCAGCAGTAGTTCCGGTAATTTTCAAGTCCCCGGTAATATCACCGCTTGCTTCTTTAATGTTCCCGAAACTGAAACCTTCTATACTCTTCATATTTAGCCTCACAATATTCAGATCCAGATCAAAACGGCTTTGCGGACCGGTGTAATACAAACCCTTCGTATCTACCTGGTTGCCTTTACCCGTAATGCTGACTTCGGCGGTATAGGCATTTTTAGTTTGGTTATTTACCTTAATGACAATATTCCCAACAGTATCACCTTTAAAGTTGAAATCGCTGATATTTAATGCAGAGGTAAATACCGGAGATTTCTGGAAATCACTGATAGTGGCATCGCCATTGATCACCCCCCCAACTTGCAACGAGTCCTGTTCTGCAGCACGGGTTAGTGTTTCGATATGGAAATTCTTGAAATCGACCTTGACAGGCGAATTCATTTGCTGCGATGGACTGTTAATGCTCAGTACCTGGTTACTGTTGGTGATGGTAAAATCTTTTGCGAGTATGCCGTCCCCTCCAAATTGGAGCGCATTATCCTGGTTCACAGCCCATTCTTTATAATCAAGCAACAGGCCATTTTGCAGGAAACTGAACTGGTACTCGTTGGGTAAAATGCTAAATACACCCGCAATGCGGTATCGCTCTTTTTTGGCCGCATCGCGCACTTGTAAATTGATGTCCAGTTTGTCGTCTTCAGCTTTCCCTGTTATGCTGGTATAAAGCAGATTAATAGAAGATGACGCTTTGATCTGGTCAACAGTCAGGCTGTAATCCAATTCATCTTGATTAGTTTTTATGGATAGTTTTACGTTGCTTATCTCGTTGGTGCCATAAACCACTTTTGGCATCGCGCCGTTTACTGCCAGGTCGCCGGTTTGGCTATTGAACCAGCCATTGAAAGTTACAGGGTCTAATTGTTTCAAATCAGGAGCAAATTGTGTTACCAATGGCGTTTTTACAAAACGGGCATCAAATTTAAATTGCTGAGGCGTATATTTTGGTTTTGCATTAACCGTTTTTGAGGCGATTGAACGGTTGAAATATTGATTGATCACATCCTGCATGGCCTGGCCTATCTCGGTCAGTTTATATTTACCCACCATGTGTGCGCTCAGCATTGGTGTGGTTAAGCGCAGGCTGCTGCTATCAGCGTTTGCCGTAGATATCAAACTAACGGTATCAATTTTGATTTTTTTACCGGCGTTAACTAATAACAAATCGGTTGCATCTATATTGGCATTCAAATAATCCGGGTCGGCCGTGGGCACATCGGCTACTATTTTTCCATGAAAACGTGTTTCATCTGTTGTGAAATTTAAGTTCTTTAGGTTGATGCTGTCAACTTCCAGTGTAGCTTTTACAGATGGATATTTCTTGTTCAAATTAGCCTTCGCATCAAGGCTGAAATTGATGTTCGGGTCCTTCATCCGTGCAATAGCTGTATAGTTTCCGTTTACGGCGGCTCCCTTAAGCGACAAGTTCTTATAAGTGTAGCCCTTGATATTGGCGCTTGCAATATCACCGCTAAATTGCAGGCTTGCTGTCTTCGGATCGATGCCTGTACCTTTAATATTTGCGGATAAAGTAATATTCCCTGCAGTTTGCGGTTGTTTGGTCAGAGCACCTACATTTAAATTATTAATATTGATTTTGGCTGAATAGCTGGCGTTCTTCTTATTGCTGCCATTTTTCATTTGTGCATCCAGATCTGCATTTCCCAGGCTCGACCTTAGCGCCATTTTAGTGGTAAAGCTGGTCATGCTGCCCTTAAAGTTGCCTTTCAGATTTAGTTTTTCAGGGATGCTGATATTCGATGGTATCATACCGGCAGGAACAACTTTCGCCAGGTCAGTACGACTAGTGTTAAAGTCGGCAATGGTCAGATCAAAATAACTCTTATTAATATCAGGCAGTCCTTTCATTTTAGCCGAGGCTTTAATGTGGGTATTGCTTAAGCCTGTAATTTCCAGGGATGGAATGTTGAGGTCATTAACCTTGCCCTTTACTTTGCCATTGATTTTGAAAACAGCATTTGGCGAATGCTTAAATGGTTCCATAGAGGACATAGTCGGCATCAGCAACAAAACATCCTTCAGTCCCAGATGACTACCATCTAGGTCAGCATTAATCCGGATATGGGCTAAATCCTTACTGATATTGGCCAGCGACGGATACCCAACCTCGAATTTTTTCTGTAAAAGAGTTTGTGGCGTTTCCAGGTACAGATCATTCAGGTAGGACTTATGCGGGCCATAGAAAAAGGATGTGTGAAACTTCTTGATATCGAGACCGCTTCTTTCTGTAAAAGTCAGATTGTTGATCTTTCCGGAAATAGTATCTGTGCTGTAAGCCAGGTTTTCAAGATCAGCATTCAGATCGCGGATATTCATATGAGCATAATCCAGGCCGTTAGCAATTGGTTTTTGTGCGTTATTATCAAATTGGATATTATCATTGCTGAAACTGATCTTTCGCAATACTGCCGACCATCCTTTGGTACTTTGTGGTTTTGCTACCAGGGTGTCAAGCTTCTTTATTGTTTTTACAACAGCTTTTTTAACGGTTTGCGGTTTTGCAAATGTGAATGACGCACGGGTATTATCAAGTGATATTTTATTAATATCGGCTACCTGTTTTTTAAGATCGAGCTTATTCATCTCTATTAAAAACTTACCAAGATTGATATTGGCCGCCATTTCATTGGTTTTATAGTTAACCTTTATGCGCGATACATCAATAATACCCAGGTTAAGGGTCATATTGATAGGCTGGGTGGCTGTATCGACAGTTGCCGCCTTTGCTACGGATGAACCGGCCGGTGTCTGTATGATTTTGGCATCAACATCGGATAAGGTGATCTTCGGTATCGTAAACTTCATCTTATCCATATCAAAATCCTTTATGTGGGTATCAAAATGGCCTAAAATAAATTTTACATTATTGCCGTTGGTCAGATCATTATAACCGATATTGATCTTGTTCAGGATGATCTTATCCAATGATATTTTCATTGATCCGGTATCCTTAGGATTAGCGGGCTTTGCCGGTCCGCTGTTAAATGCTTTGATAATATAGTCGAAATTAAAAACGCTGTCTTTTCCGCGATAGACGTTAGCGGTAATGCCCTTCAGGTTGATCTCGTTTACTTCCAGCTTGTTATGAAGCAATTGTAACATGCTTACATCAACCTTTAGCTGGTCACCGGCAATAAGGGTATCTTTTTTCTGATCTTCAAAATATACGCTATCGATCACGATCAATTTAGGCAGCCCCAAACTGATATGTGCAATCTTAACTTTTGTATGTATCTTATTTTGCAGGTAGGTTACGGCCTTGTCTTTGACAAAATTCTGGACAGCAGGCACCTGGATCAGGATAATTATAAGCAGCATTAGGAACAGGATACTGCCAATGATCCATAAGATGGTTTTTAGGGCTATGCGTCCAAAGCGTTTCAACTGTAAATGTTTTTCAAATAGTAGTTTTACAACTATAATATTATCAAATAGTTTGGTATAAACCCCAATTTAACTTATTTAATAAACATGAATTTTTTATTCAACAAGTATGGGATGCAACTTGTTTTTTAGCAATTGTAGCTACAAGAGGTTTGGATTTCCGGGGGCAATGATAGTTTTCAATTATTTAATAACCATCCTTTGCCCTTTAAATACGCCTTACATGATTGACAAAAATCAGCTTCCTCGTCAAAATGATTGCCTCCTTCCGCATCATGCATAAAACACGTTTTGTTGTTGCAATGTGGCAGACCCTGGGTGTGCCCCAGCTCATGAAGAGCAAGTTTATAAAACTGCTCGGAGAGATTTGCTTTTGAAAGCCTGAAGGTAGATATCACACAAGCATTACCAGGTTCAAAACCCAGACCCATTACGCCCCAATCTGCTATGTTTCCTTTCCGGGTACTTATATCTTTACTGGTAATGCCTATAACAACTGTATCTGTGCTCCCAAAATGATCAAGATAGTTGATTACTGAATCGGCACGATAGCGGTTTCTGGGCGCATAAAAAGCAGATTCGGGCACTATGATAGCTTTTCTGATTATAGTTTTAGGATTGACTTTTTTCAGCATTTCATAAAGTGCTGTAGCTTGCGAAGGTGGAATATCAGTAAATGGTTGTACAACAAGTACCCTGTTCGCATGGGGCTGATTACGGCATGAAAATATAGATAGGAGAATAATAGCAACTAATACAAATAATCCTGGTTTCACTAATGTCTGAAATGTTAATATCGGCTCTTTTGTTTATAAAAGTAATATATAATTGGGATGAAATCCCCCCTCTTTTTTTAGATTTGTATTCTTCGGAAAAGTTGATCCAGATTAGTTATGCCTGATTTTTCGCACTTACACGTACACACCCAGTTTTCATTATTAGACGGTGCCGCTGATATATCCAAACTATACAAAAAGGCCGCTGCCGATGGTATGAAGGCGCTTGCAATTACCGACCACGGTAATATGTTTGGAGTGTTTAAGTTTGTTGCCGAAGCAGGCAAGCATAATATTAAACCTATTGTTGGCTGTGAGTTTTATGTGGTGGCTGATCGCCATATAAAGCAGTTTACCAAGGAAAAAAAAGACATCCGCTGCCATCAGCTTTTGCTGGCAAAAAATGCCGAAGGCTACCGTAACCTTGTAAAGTTGTGTTCCTTAGGTTATATGGAAGGGCTCTACAGCAAGTGGCCTCGTATTGACAAGGAACTTATTTTAAAATATCATAAGGGACTCATTGCTACTACATGTTGTATAGGTGCATCTGTTCCTCAGGCTATATTAAAAGACGGAGAAGAGAGGGCAGAGCAGGAATTTAAATGGTGGCTCGATCTTTTTGGTGAGGATTATTATATCGAATTGCAACGTCATGATATCCCTGATCAGAATACCGTCAATGCTGTATTATTAAAATTTGCTAAGAAATATAATGTCAAGGTAATCTGCTCCAATGATTCGCACTATGTAGATCAGCAGGATGCGAATGCCCATGATATTTTGCTTTGTGTGAATACGGGCGATATGCAAAGCACGCCCATCGCTACTGATGAAGAAGGTGGCAAGGGTTATCGTTTCGGATTTCCGAATGATCAGTTCTATTTTAAAACACAGGCTGAAATGGGCAAGTTGTTTCACGATCTGCCTGAGTCGCTGGATAATACCAATGAAATTGTTGATAAAGTTGAGGTATTGAAGCTGAAGCGTGACATCATGCTCCCCAACTTTGTTATCCCCGAAGAATTTAAAATACATAATACACCTGATGCTGATACACTGAACCAGTGGGAATATTTAAAACATCTCACTTTTTTAGGTGCAAAGGATCGTTATAAAGATATTTCACCGGAAGTTGAGGAACGCATCAATTTTGAGCTCTTTACTATCCGCACCATGGGTTTTGCCGGGTATTTCCTCATCGTAGCCGACTTTATAAAGGCGGGGCGCGATATGGGGGTATTTATCGGCCCAGGCCGTGGTTCGGCAGCGGGATCGGTGGTAGCTTATTGTATAGGGATCACGAATATCGACCCAATCAAATACAATCTCCTTTTCGAACGTTTCCTGAATCCCGACCGTAAATCAATGCCCGATATTGATACGGACTTCGACGATTCGGGCCGGCAAAAGGTAATTGATTATGTGGTTGATAAATACGGCAAAAACCAGGTAGCACAGATCATTACTTATGGTTCCATGGCCGCCCGTACCAGTATACAGGATGTGGGCAGGGTACTGGATATGCCGTTATCAGAAGTAAGTGCACTTAAAAAATTGGTGCCTGAGACTTTGGGTATCACTTTGCGCCAGGCTATTGACCAGGTACCTGAGTTACAAGATATTTATAAAGACCCGGGACTAAAGGGAATCGTACTTCGCGAGGCTGAAAAATTGGAAGGATCGGTTCGTAATACTGGCGTGCATGCGGCGGGTATTATTATTGCACCAGATGACCTGACTAATATTGTTCCAGTAGCTACAGCGAAAGATTCTGATCTTTTGGTGACCCAGTTCGATGGCCGTGTGATTGAAGATGCAGGTGTTATCAAGATGGACTTTTTGGGCCTTAAAACGTTGACCATTATTAAAGATGCATTAAGGCTGATCAAACAAAATCATGGTGTTGAAATCGATATAGACTATATCTCACTGGAGGACGAGGAGACTTTCGCGCTCTATCAGCGTGGAGATACTAACGGTACTTTTCAGTTTGAAAGTGACGGTATGCAAATGTACCTGCGCGATCTGAAACCGGATAAGTTCGAGGATCTGATAGCGATGAACGCCCTTTATCGCCCGGGGCCGATAGAGTATATACCCAACTTCATAAAGCGTAAGCACGGGCTGGAACCTATTGCCTTTGACCTGGCTGATATGGAAGAATACCTGGGCGAAACCTATGGTATTACGGTTTACCAGGAACAGGTGATGCTTTTATCGCAGAAACTGGCAGGCTTTAGTAAAGGCGACGCCGACGTGTTGCGAAAGGCAATGGGTAAGAAGCAGATAGAGGTGCTTAACAAAATGGAGGCGCAGTTTATGGACGGGGCAACGGCCAAAGGTCACCCTAAAGATAAACTGACCAAAATCTGGAACGACTGGAAAGCATTTGCCCAGTATGCATTCAATAAATCGCATTCCACATGTTACGCTTTCGTGGCTTATCAAACTGCTTACCTGAAGGCGCATTATCCTGCGGAATATATGGCTGCGGTATTGAATAACCAGAACAGTATTGAAAAAATATCTTTCTTTATGGAAGAATGCCGCCGCATGGGGGTGCCTGTACTTGGTCCTGATATCAATGAATCGGATATGGCATTTGCCGTAAACAAGAGGGGCGAAGTTCGTTTCGGGCTAACTGGCGTTAAAGGGGTAGGTGAGAAAGCGATAGAAAGTATTATTGAAGAGCGTGAGAACAACGGCCCATACCAATCGGTATATGATTTTGCAAGGCGGTCAAACGCACGTTCAGTAAATAAAAAATCATACGAGAACTTGGTTTATAGTGGCGCTTTTGATGAGTTTAAACTGAATCGTGCGCAGTTTTTTGCGAAGACTGAAAATGGTATACTTACCGGAGTTGAACGACTGAGTAAATATGGTGTCGATTACCAGAATACACAAAGCAGCTCGCAATCATCGCTTTTTGGCGGATCCGTGGCATCTTATATTCCGGAGCCTCCAATGCCGGAGGCCGAAGAATGGCCGCTAATAGAAAAGCTAAAATATGAAAAGGATGTGATCGGTATTTACCTGACCGGTCACCCCCTGGATAATTACAAACTGGAGCTTCAACGCTATTGCAATGCTACAGTATCTGACTTGAAAAACATGCAAAAAGCTCGTTCAGGAGAGGGTGGAGATGATGTAAAAGCCGCTTTTGCTGAACTGCGTAAAAAAGGTGAGGTAAGTGTTGGGGGCCTGGTATCAACTGTTCAGCATAAAATGACCAAGACTGGAAAACCATTCGGTACATTTGTGCTGGAAGATTACAATGATTCCTACGAATTTGCACTATTTGGTGAGGATTATGTCAAATTCAGGAATTTACTGGTTGACGGGTATTTTCTGCACATAAAAGGTAATATCGAAGAGAAATTCAGGCAAAAAGATAATTGGGACCTGCGCATTGCTTCGATGTCACTGTTATCCGAAATGAGGGACAGACTGATGAAATCAATTACTGTATGTCTCGATTTGAATGCATTGGACGACAATTTAATGACCACACTGGAGCAAATAGTAGAGGTTAATAATCAGAAATACCCGGTAAAAAATTGTACCCTCCGGTTTTTGGTGAAGGATATGGAGGAATCCATACTGATCGAATTGCCATCAAAAACTTTTAAAGTGAACCCAAGCGATGACCTGATGGCTGAAATACAAAGTGTAACCAATGCTGAGCCGGTGCTTAAATAAATAAGTGAATGTTAGTAAAAAACGCTTATTAGCCTATTGTTAATAAAATCTTTTAAGTTCATAATGACAAAACGCTACATTTAGTGTCACCAAAAGGTTAATGTGTCATGTGTACATAATAGGATTGTCACATTGTCATCTAGGTACTGGTGGCAAGCTATTTGAATAGTATATATTTGTAAGATAATTTAAATTAAAAAATCATGGCTTTAGAAATAACTGATGCAAACTTTGAAGAACTTGTTCTCAAATCAGACAAACCGGTTTTAGTTGACTTTTGGGCAGAATGGTGCGGTCCCTGTCGCATGGTTGGCCCGGTAGTTGAAGAAATATCAAAAGAATACAGCGGTAAAGCTGTTGTGGGTAAGGTAAACGTGGATAATAACCCTGGTATTTCAATGAAGTTTGGCATTCGCAATATCCCCGCTTTATTGTATTTCAATAAAGGTGAAATTGTTGACAAACAGATCGGCGCAGTGCCAAAATCAGTGCTTGCCGGTAAGTTAGATAAACAAATAGCATTATAATATACCATTCAGTATAAAATAGCCCGTCTCAATGTTGAGATGGGCTATTTTTTTATACGATCGTTTCATTTTCGATAATAAATCTCGGGCCAGCCAGTTTTTATTTGAATAGATAAATCTGTTGCCTACATTAGCATTATGCCCAAACTAAGCGACGAACAGGAAATACGCCATCTTGCTAATCTTGAATTACTTGCCCGGCAAGTGGTAGAGGGTTTCATAACCGGCTTACATCAAAGTCCGTTTCATGGTTTTTCTGTTGAATTTGCCGAGCACCGTTTATATAATAACGGTGAATCTGTAAAGAATATCGATTGGAAATTGCTGGCACGTACTGATAAATTGTTTGTAAAGCAGTTTGAAGAAGAAACCAATCTCCGATGCTACCTTTTGCTGGACACTTCCTCATCCATGAATTATCCCGAAAAAGGGATGAATAAGCTGCAGTTTTCTATTTATGCGGTAGCCGCATTGGCCCACCTGTTTAAAAAACAGCGGGATGCCTTTGGACTTTGTCTTTTCTCGGATAAGATAGATTGGATAAGTGCTGCCCGGTCGACATCAAAACACCTTTTTTACTTATACGCCGAGTTAGAGAAAGCCTATAATCAGCCTAAAATAAACGCGACCACTAATATTACTAATGTATTGCACCATGTGGCTGAGGAAATACATCAGCGCTCGATGATCATTATTTTTAGTGACATGCTGGAAAATGCTTACAACGAGGAAAAGTTAAAGGCGCTGTTTGCTGCTATACAGCATTTAAAATACAACAAACACGAGGTGATCATATTTAATGTGAACGACCGGCAGAAGGAAGTCGATTTTGATTTTGATACCCGCCCGCATCATTTTGTAGATATAGAGAGCGGGGAAGAAATAAAAGTGCATCCAAATAAAATACGTGATTCTTATAAGTCAAACCTGGACAATTACCGCCATCAGCTAGAGTTAAAATGTGCCCAGTATCATATCGACCTGGTGGATGCCAATATTCACGATGGCTACAATACTATCCTGAAAGCATACCTCGTGAAACGGAACAGTATGATCTGAAGTCAGGTTAGACACCTTTTACTGATAAGTAACAAATTAAATACAATTGACGTGCAAACATGATTTTGAAAAAGAAAATCAAAATGTAGATTTGTTGTGACCACTTTTTACATAATACCTTTTTAAAATATTATTTAATGGACGATATCCAGATAAAAAAGCAATCGAAAAAATACGATGCTATTATTGTTGGTTCGGGGGCAGGGGGCGGTATGGCCGCTTATGTTTTAGCGAATGCAGGTTTAAAAGTTTGTTTGCTCGAAGCGGGGCCCAATTACGATCCCCGCGAAAATTCATCTCAATTAAAAAATCCGTGGGATTCTCCTCGTCGTGGGGCAAGTACCAAATTCAGGCCATTCGGCGATTTTGACGGCTGCTACTGGGGCTGGGAAATAGATGGGGAGCCCTATACACAAAAAGACGGAAGTAACTGGGAATGGTGGCGTGCCCGAATGGTGGGTGGCCGTACTAACCACTGGGGCAGGATATCGTTAAGATTTGGTCCAAAGGATTTTAAGCGCAAAAGTATTGATGGTTTAGGCGATGACTGGCCAATTGGCTACGAGGATGTAAAACCATACTATGATAAGATAGATAAGTTGATAGGTGTATTTGGAACCAACGAGGGATTATATAATGATCCGGACGGTATATTTTTACCTCCGCCCAAGCCGAGGTTACACGAACTGTTCATTAAAAAGGCTGCAGGACAAGTAAATGTTCCGGTAATTCCTTCGCGCTTATCGATATTAACCAAGAAGATCAATAAGGATCGCGAGGCCTGCTTTTATTGTGCGCAATGCGGACGTAGTTGTAAAATTTATGGTGACTTCTCATCCTCATCAGTATTAGTGAAACCGGCCGTGGCTACAGGTAATGTCGACCTGGTGGTAAATGCCATGGCACGAGAAGTGTTAACCGACAGGGATGGGCTTGCGACCGGGGTTTCCTATGTGAACAAAGCCGATATGCAGGAATACCAGGTATTTGGACGCACAGTGATATTGGCGGCCAGTGCCTGCGAAAGCGCCAGGCTGATGCTGAACTCAAAATCGAGCAGGTATCCTAATGGTATCGGTAACTCAAGCGGTGTAGTAGGTAAATACCTGCACGATTCAACTGGCGCAGATATGGGCGGTATCATCCCTGAATTATTTGACCGTAAACGCTATAATGAAGACGGGGTAGGCGGCATGCACGTGTATACCCCTTGGTGGCTGGATAATAAAAAGTTAGATTTCCCTCGCGGTTATCATATTGAATATGGTGGCGGCTTTGGTATGCCTTTGTATGGCTTTAACTGGGATATCCAAAAATTGAATGGTGCTTACAAAATTCATGGTAAGCAAAAGGAGGCCGGTGGTTATGGTGCTTCACTAAAAGAAGATTACCGTTATTTCTTTGGCGCACACGTGGGTATGGCGGGGAGGGGCGAAGGTATTGCCCGTGAGGATAGTTATTGCGAGATAGACCCGGATGTGGTAGATAAATATGGTATCCCGGTATTGCGTTTTCATACCAAGTGGTCCGATTACGAGATCAACCAGGCCAAGCACATGAAGGAGACTTTTAAAGAGATATTACATAGTATGGGTGCTGTGGTTACCTGGGGAGGAGATGATGGCCCACACAACAATTATGGATTGCATAATCCCGGCAATATTATTCACGAGGCTGGTACAGTACGCATGGGTAATGACCCTAAAAAGTCACCGTTGAATAAATACAGCCAGTCGCACGACGTGAAAAACCTATTCTGTGTCGATGGCGGACAGTTTGTATCGCAGGCGGATAAGAATATTACCTGGACGATACTGGCACTTTCAATGCGTGCATCAGAGTATATAGTTGACCAAATGAAAAAACAAAATATTTAATTCTGTTATCATGGATAGAAGAGATTCCCTTAAGGCCCTGATCGTTGGTGGTATATCCACTTCAGTTTTGCTGGATGCCTGTAAACAACCTGCAAAAGAGGGTGCTGAGAATAATAAAGAAGCTAAAGGTCCCGATGAGGCCGACCGGATGGATGAAGAGAAGCTGATTAATAAGCAATTGCTCGAAGCACCAAAGTTTTTCAGTGCAAATGAAATGGCTACCATAACCATATTGGGAGATATCATTATCCCTAAAGATGATGTAAGTGGCAGCGCTTCGGATGCGAAAGTGCCTGATTTTATCGAATTTATTGTGAAGGATATGCCAGAGCACCAGGTGCCTATGCGTGGCGGCCTGCGCTGGCTGGATATGCAATGTCTGAAACGTTTTGATAAAGCTTTTAAAGATTGCAGCCACACCCAACAAATGGAAATGGTTGACGAAATAGCATGGCCTAACAAAGCCAAACCAGGAATGCATCAGGGCGTTGCTTTCTTTAACCTGATGCGCAACCTCACGGCCACGGGCTTTTATACCACAGAAATTGGTGTTAAGGACGTAGGCTATATGGGTAACACACCCAATCAATGGAATGGCGTACCTGATGATGTATTGAAACAGTACAATATGGCCTATACAGAAAAAGAGCTGAAAGAATGTATCAGCTTTGATCACAAGGCATAAAACCAAATATTCTATATGATTATTTAAAAGGACAGCCACATGGCTGTCCTTTTATTTTGTATTAAATCTATTCACTTAAAGATAACATAAGCTTTATATGGCAGTATCTACTTTTGCGGTCAGTTAAATGCCGGATATTTCAAATCATCGCCTCGTTCTTTATTCCGGCTTTAAGATCAGTTAATAGTTATGATGAAGAGAGCTTGCTCTCTTTATTTTTTTACTCCCTTTCCCCATTACACCCCACCATAGAACTTAATCCTGATATTTTTTTGCTTTAAACTTAAATTTTCATTCTGATTTCATTTTAACAGTGTAGTTTGGCCATAATTACTTCTAATTAATATTTAACGTACAATTTCAAACCCCAAAATTGTAAATCATGAAAAATCTTACTAAAATCAGTTCTTTGCTATTGTCAGTAATAGCAACAGGTTTTCTATTGTCTTCCTGCCAGAAAAACGGACAATCACCATCAAAATCCACTTCAACAACATCCGGTACAGTAACGTCTACCGCATTTGCCGCCAACCAGGCCCTGGTGGTATCGGCGGCATCTACTGATACTATCTATGCTGTGAACACCTGCCAGCGTGGTGACAAAGCGGATACAGTAGCATTTAGCGCTCTACCTGATACGATTGGCAAATACCTGACTGCTAATGATTCAGGCTATACATTTAAAAATGCCTATAAGATATCAGATCATTCAGGCACGCTGCGGGGATATGTCGTTATGATAACATATAATAGCAATCCTGTTGCTTTGGCGTTTAACGCAAGCGGTATTTTTGTTAAAGTATTAGAGCAACGCGAAAGAGGCGATCTGAATGGCAGAGGCTGGCATGAAGGCGGTTGCTTTGGTAACCGGGATGGACACCACCGCGATACTATAGCAATAACTTCACTGCCGGTAACCATAACTACCTATTTCAGCACTAACTATCCGAACGATACTTTAAAACATGCGCTCATTAACAGGGACAGTAGTTATGTGGTTGTCAGCGTGGATAGTGGCGTGTTTGTAACTCAATTTACCTCGGCAGGAACCTTTATAAAAAGGATCCAGGTATATCCGCATGTCGTTACCCGCACATCGTTAGCGCAGTCTGACTTGCCATCAAGTGTCAGTACTTACCTGGCAACTACTTATCCTGCTTATGTATTTGATGCCGCCTATACAGTAAAACTGAATGGTACCGTAAAGGCATATCTTGTATTTATAGATGCAAATACGACCAAGTATCTCATCAGGTTTGATGCAAGCGGCAACTTTGTCAAGAGCATAACATTGCATTAAGAATATCAGTCTATCAATTAAAACAGAAACGAACCGGCACCCAATAGGATGCCGGTTTTGTTTTTAAGAATAATAATTGATCGCCTCTATGATAACAGAGCAGGCTTTTCTGATCTCATCAAAGCTGATAATCAGCGGTGGAGCTATACGCATGGAATTGCTGCAATGCAGGAACCAATCGACTACTACGCCGTTTTCGATGCAGCGGTCGATGATTTTTTTATTTAATTCGAAACTTTCCAGTTCGATGGCCAGCATCAGTCCTTTGCCGCGAATTTCCTTTATAGTTGGGTGTATCAATAATTCACGGAATAAGTTTGATTTGGCATCAACCTGTTCAATAAGATTTTCGTTCAGCAATACTTCAAGGGCTGCCAATCCTGCTGCGCAACATACCGGGTGCCCGCCGAAAGTGGTGATGTGGCCCAATATGGGATTCTCTTTCAGGGCACCCATGATTTGATGCGATGAGATAAACGCACCAACGGGCATACCGCCACCTAATGCTTTGGCCAGTAATAATATATCGGGTGTAATATCGAAATGCTCAAATGCAAATAGCTTGCCCGTTCGGCCGAATGCAGCCTGTATCTCGTCCAGTATCAGCAAGGTGCCTGTTTGCGTGCAGCGTTTGCGCAAAGACTGCATGTATTTAATATCCGGTACGCGGATACCGGCTTCGCCCTGCAAAGTCTCAATGATCACACAAGCTGTTTCCTCAGTAATCAGTTCAAGGTCATCGGTGTTGTTAAGCCGGATAAAATTCACTCCGGGTAGGAGCGGGCGATAAGCTTGTTTGTATTCCTCATTACCCATTACACTCAAGGCTCCGTGTGTGCTGCCATGATAGGAATTGTAGCATGATATAACCTGGCTACGGCCCGTAAACCGCTTAGCAAGTTTAAGCGCACCTTCCACTGCTTCGGCACCGGAATTCACAAAATAAACTGACTCTAAGCTTTCTGGTAACAACGATACCAGCTTTTCGGCAAAGCGAACTTGTGGCGTCTGTACGTATTCGCCGTATACCATCAGGTGCATGTATTTATCTACCTGCTCTTTTATGGCACTGATCACATGAGGATTACCATGCCCAAGGCTGCTTACACCAATCCCGGAGATCAGATCGAGATAAGGTTTACCATTCGAATCATACATATAAACCCCTTCAGCGCGCTCGAATTCTAACAGAAGAGGAAAATTTGTAGTCTGGGCATTATTAGCCAAAAAAAGCTGGCGAAGTGTAAGCATGTGCAAAAGTAATAAAGGCCCGCATACCTTGGTATGTGAGCCTTTATAAATATGAATTATTAAATTTTATGGATTGTTTTTTACAGGTGGATTGCGTTCCGACAGTTGCTTGATTAGTTCATCGGTAAATTCGCGTTCGCTTTTAAAAATTTCACTCACCTTATCGGGTGGCAAGATTTTCAAAAATTCACTAGTGTAAAACTTCCGGGTATTTACCAGCTCACTTTCATAAAATAGCTCCTTATTGATCTGTTCTGTGCCGTTTACCTGCTCGCTTGAATTATTTAAACGTTTTTTTCTCCTGATTTCTTTAAGTGCCTCCTGGTACCGGCGATAGATCGGCCAAAATTTCTGCCCTTCATCGGCTGACAAGTTAAGTCTCTGGCCAACATACTGTTCGCGTACTTGTTCAATCCTGTTTCCCCCACCGTTTTGTTGCCGTCTTAAAACTCTTTCCTGGAAAGCCGGCGGGCGCCTGAAAATAGGCCGTCCTCCTACTTGTCCGAAAGTTTTGGGACAAATACTCAGCAATAAAAAAATAATAAAAATATGTTTGGCCAGCTTATACATATTATTGACTGGTATCTAATTCATCTTGCAGATCATTGCTTAAATTATCCGCGTTAACTTGTTTACTTTCGTCAATTAATGTACGTGTATCGGTTGGATCAACATTTAATTGAAGATAACTCTCGATATCATCAACCGGTATTTGCGACAATGATTTATGTAAAAAAGAACTATCGTGGTTTTGGATTGCATTGCCGCTATTCTGGTTTAAAAGTATCGTAGCGCCAACTGCAAGGACAACACACGCAGCAGTAGCATATTTAAATGCCGATGACACAAATAACTGCCGGACTATACCTCTCTTCTTTACAATTTCTATCCTTTCAGCTTCCTCGTTAACAGTTTTATTTAATATGTTTTCGGTTAGCTTGTCAAAATAACCTTCAGGAACAGCAAATGATCCGGCGGGTTCAGTTAAAGCCTCCTCCACCGCGATGCGGTTTTGAATATTCTGGCTCAGTTCATCAAAATAACCTTCAGGAACAGCAAATAACTCAGAGGATTCAGTTAAAACCTCGTCTACTGCAATATGGCTTTGAATGTTCTGGCTTAGTTCATCAAAATAACCTTCTGGAATAATAAAACCAGTGGCCTCTTTATCCAGGGCTTCCTCAATAGTTACACGGGCATTAATGGTACTACTGAGGTCCTCAAAATAATTTTCAGGCACGGTAAACCCCTGTGAAGGAGAGCCGTTTTTTAGTTCATCTAATTTTATAAACGACACGATCTGCTGCTCCAGTTCATCAAAATAGCCATCAGGCACTGTAAACGGGTTATTTGGATTCACCTGTTTAAGTGACATATATTCATTAAGCCATTCTCTATTTCCTCTTTCGCTGTTCATATCCTTATATAGATGAAACTCATGTCCAAAGGTTTAAAGTAAATTTAAATTTAATCTCTTGATAGTAAAAATGATTCGATCTTTTTAACCGCAAGATGGAATGATGCCTTTAATGCGCCTACGCTCGTCCCCAGCACATCAGACATTTCCTCGTACTTCATATCGTCATAGTATTTCATATTGAATACCAGCCGCTGTTTCTCGGGCAGGGTCAAAATAGCCTGCTGTAGTTTCAATTGTGCCTGGTCGCCATTAAAGTAACCTGAATCTGCCAATGTATCGGCCAGTTCGTAAGATACATCGTCCAGCGGTATATTATTTTTCTGCTTTTTCTTGTTCAAAAAGGTGATACACTCGTTTGTAGCTATGCGGTACATCCAGGTGTATAATTGTGCGTCACTGCGAAACCCCGGCAGGTTTTTCCATACTTTAACAAAAGTATCCTGTATCAGGTCATCGGCGTCGTCATGGTCAATTACCATACGGCGAATATGCCAATAAAGCTTTTGCTGGTATTTTTTTAATAGCAGGTTAAAAGCTTCGTTCCGGGTTTTCTCATCCTGGAACTTGCGTAATATTTCTGCATCATCAACCTGTACCGACATTTATTATTATTTATTTTATTTTAATTACGGCGAAAATAGTTAAAAAACTTCTATTGTAACAGGTCTATTACTTGTTGCGATGAGTTTTTGCTATCAACTTTATCGATCACAGCTATAATTTTTCCTTTCGGATCGATCACAAAAGTGGTGCGTAATGTACCCATATACTTTCTGCCAAATAGCACCTTCTCTGCCCAAAGGCCATATTGTTCTACTATTTTCCGGTCCGGATCGGCTATTAACGGGAATGGCAGGCTAAACTTTTTCTCGAACCGCTTGTGCGATTTTTCGGTATCGATACTTACACCAATCACCGCAAAACCTTTGCTGAGTAACGACTGATAATTATCGCGGAAATTGCACGCCTCGTCAGTGCATGTTGGGGTGTTATCCTTCGGATAAAAGTACAATATTACACTTTCCCCTCTGAAATCGGATAATGAAACGGTATTGCCATTCTGGTCTTTTGCGGTGAAATCGGGGGCTATGTCACCTTCTTTTAGTTTTGTCATATTATTTGAAAAAATATGCGGAAAATTGCGAAATATTATCCTTATTATCAGTAACGGTTAAGTCAAATATATGTTTACCCGGAGTTATATCCTTATCTAATTTATAGCTTAATACTTTGGTTTTGTAATCCCATTCCATCAGTATCCATTTGTCGTCAATCTTTCCCGAATAACTTCTAACTCCTGATAAATTATCGCCGATTTTGAGCGCTATTCGCTGCATTTTAGCCATGTTACTGCCGTTCCTAATGTTTAAAGGACGAATAGTAGGGGCAACCGTATCCAGCCTGATATAATAATCGCCAAATGTGCGGGCGCTGGCTTTAATATAGCCGTTATCAAAAGTGCCACCCTCGCAAACACCACCAGCGTTGATGATGACTGCTTTGCCGATATTCTTTCCTATTCTTTCATCCGGTTTGATCCATATCTGGAAAGTGTCATTGATAGGTGTAAAATGATTGTG
>Ga0307510_10001452_pt1 | contig 26112 bp, 26 predicted proteins | sample 12_EM_MG_FD_207224 | JGI IMG/M metagenome (GOLD analysis project Ga0307510, IMG submission 207224) | Populus trichocarpa ectomycorrhiza microbial communities from riparian zone in the Pacific Northwest, United States - 12_EM | ecosystem: Host-associated > Plants > Roots > Unclassified | place... | reverse complement strand
AAAAAAAAAAAAGGAAACATACTGTAGACCACACATAGTGGCTGTGCAGAGAGCATAGATCAGGTTCAATATAGAACCTGTGCACACACACAGGGTCCAGCTGTGGCAGCTCGATGGCAGCACCTCCATGTTGGTCAAAGAGGGGGTGGTGCCTAAATGCAGAGGAGCGGTGGCAGCTGGTCAGCAAAACAAAAAAGTTGAGTGAGAGAGACATACCAGCGAGTGTGAGGAGACAGCCCATACAACAGACAGGATGACAATGCAGTGACCGGTAACATTGTCATGGAAAGTGCAGGGAGCACTGTCATCACAGGAGTCGAACACACAGATTGCCTGGGTACCATTGTAGCATGTGCCACTGACGTCCTATGGTGGTCCTGGATGGCTTCAGGTGAGTTGGACACAGAGAAATCTTGCTGAACGTGATATTGAAAATTGCGCAGTGTTAAGAGGTTAGCATTGAGCTGCCACTCCGGGTGGGAGCACATCTCCTGTTCCATCTGGTTGGTCTCCCAGAGTGTAAACATGCCTTAGCCAATGATACACCATGACTTGTCCAAATAAGTGTCATTGCAGATGATCTTGGAGGAGAGTATAAACACAGAAATAAATAAGCGGTGTCCCGATGAACCCTTAGCTACAGGAAAACAAGCCTTCAAACACTGGAGGAGATAAAGTGCCGCAAATGTCACCAATTGGTGGAGCGTGTCCAATGAAGGGTATAGGCGGTGGAGTGGCAACTGGGGAGTACAGGTAGTCGAGGTAGCACACCACACAAGAGGGTTGGGGCACAGGAGATGGTTAGGGTGAAGCATACAGAACAAAGGGGGGAGGGGAAAGTAGACTCACATATTCAAACCCCCACAAAAGGCACGACCTCCTTGTTGTGAGGTTCATGGACTGCCAATGTGCATGGAGGTGGTGGGTCATGAGACCTCTAAGGCTGCAACTGTCACGGACTGCCCCGCTTACTTAATTCTTTCCTTCCTATTCCGTCTTCTCGATCCGTTACCATCCGTGACTCCGGGCTGCTTTGCCCTATTGCTTACTAAGTTACCTATGGATTGTTCTCGCGTTTTCCAGAGACTTCCATACGATTCCATATGCTTCCACTCCGTTCCATAGCCTTCTGTGGCTTTCTCTTGCCTTCTCGTAGCTTCCACCTGTACTTGTATAAGTACTGTATCTTGTAGCATAGAACGGCTTTCTTAAGCTCGTTCTATTCGTGCAATCAGACTTTGATAGTCTCTTCTCACTCTGAACGCGTGCGGCTTCCTTCGAACGATCCCCTCTTGCATTAGTCAGCTACTGCTGCTAATTGCCTTAGACTCTCTACGTCTCAAGGTCATGTGCTAGTGCCTTGCTCGATTCCAAGTCACATCTGACTTGTGTAATCTTCACTTGTTATCCTTCCTGTCACGTGACACCTCACGTGACCGATTTCCCCTTTGGGAACGACCCCTCTTCAAAATCCATCTTCGTAATCTCGCCCGAGATCCCCGAATCCTGAGATCCCCAGACTCGATCTGACACAGTGGTCTGACCGTGACATTAGAATGAGCTTCTCTCCTACGAACTAACGATGACTTCGACTCCCTCTGGATCGAAAGAAAAACAGAAAACCCCCGAAGGCTTGGGCATCCCTACTGACTGGCGCGTTCATGCCATTGACCAGCCAACCGAAGAATCACTAGTGGTACTAGACCTTCCATTCGAAACCAAGCCAGAAACCAAGGACACAGTCCCATCTGAATTCTCTGCACGGGTCCGCCACCTAGTTGGAGGACAAGACATTGTCGTTCGCATAGATGGAAAAGAAGTCTCAAAAAAAGCACCCTTCACCGCTTACTACACCTGTTTCAAAGGAGCTCTATTAGCCCTTTCAAACGTCTATGGAGTCTGGTTTGAAATCCGACTCTGAGCAGGAAACACATATGAATGTTTCCGGCTGGTGCGGCCCAGTCTTCAACTAAAAGATTCTCTGATGACAGGAATCAACTATGCCTGACTCAGACTTACTGGCGTTCCTATCACTCGAGCTCCTTCCAGGGCAGTATCTCCAATTCGACTGGCCCCACTCGATACATCCATGGTTATCCCACATGACAGAGATGTCTTTCACAAGACTAACCCAGAAGACAGGGAAGCGCCAGCTAGCGACACGAGTCGCTCTACTTCCCCAGAACCAGATGACCATCCCGAACAAAAGTCCTTCGCAGGATTTGGATCATGGAGGATGCAATCCTCCCAAACAGCTCGACAGCCATCTAGACCTCCCTCACATCGCCCCAAAGGTACTGGAGACGACCCCTTTGGTTTGGAAGACCTCCCAGATGAACTAGAAAGGACCAACGACAAAGGACACTGTCTAGAGGGGATACACCCAGACAAATACAAGGGAGACCAATCCAAAACCAGATGCTTCCTGAATCAGTTCAATAGATTCATGCTTATGAATCGCAAAGCTGACATCGCTAAAGACCCCATCTCGAAGTGTATCTACTTCATGTCCCTTCTTGACGGAGAAAAAGTTAACGGATGGGTCGACATGGCCTTTAACTGGCTTGAAGAAATTGAGGCCGACCCTAGCCTCATCGACCGATTCTCTGACCCATGGAAGATGATGGAGCAGAAGTTCAAGGTATCCTTTACTGACTACACAGAAAGGGAATGCGCCCAAGATCAATTAGGGAAATTGCGAATGACTGGCGATAACCTTGATAAATACTTGGCTGCGTTTGAAACTCTTGGGAACCGAGCTGAGCTCAATCCTGACGACCCCTCAAATTTGCATACCTTTGCTCAGGGACTCCCACAACAATTGGCAGACGCTTGTCTCGCCATGGAGAATCCCGATACCTATGGACAATGGAGGGCAGCAGCCCAATGACAACAGGTTATCTACCTGAAAAAGAAAGCGCTACACTCTGAGTATGGAACTTGCAACCCTACTCGAAGTGTTGGACAAAACCCTCAGCAAAAACAGAATTCTGGTTGGGTTTGGCGACGCCCTGGGGGAAACACAAACCCGAATAACCAGAATTGGCACGGACAAGGAAGCTGTGCACAACCTCCCCGTCCACATCTTCCTCCTCGAAATGACGATGCCATGGATACTTCGGTAGTCCATAAGGCCACAACCGAAAAGGAAAAAGAAGAATATCGTTGCACTGGTCGATGCTTCTACTGCAGAAAACAAGGCCATCTCGCACGTGACTGTCCTAGCAAACCGGCACGTGCTCGCACTGTCCAAATAGAAGACAGTCAATCAACCACCTCAAGCGACAATTCCTCCTTTGCCCCCACCACGTCTCTCGCTGCACAAGTAGCACGTTTAACCGAGGAAGATCGTGGAGCGTTCATGGATGAAATGCGCTCCCTAGGAGAAGATATGGATTTTCTTGGCGCCTGAGTACTACGGCTCTTACTCGGGCAGTTCTGAATAGTTCTGGTTCTATGTATATAGCTCGAAATCATGCAATTCAAGTCCCCTTTCAGCTACAAACCAAAACGAAATGAGTCGATCAAAAAGCACTACTTGACTGTGGTGCCACAGAATGTTTTATTCATCCATGAGCAGTGGAACACCTCAAACTAGTAACTAGGAAACTGGCCAAACCTCAGAAAGTGCAAAACATCGACGGCACTCCTAATAAATCTGGTGAAATCATCAAAGCTGTCAATCTTCTGGTTAACAACAACGGCCGAAAAGCCTCTCATGCCTTTTTTGTCGCCAATATAGGACACAACGACTTTATTCTAGGATATCCCTTCTTCGAAGCGTCCAATCCCAATGTTGACTGGAGTGGCGGTCGTATCGAAGGATTCACAACGATATCGTCGATAAATGCCGGAACCTGGCGACCTCCCCTTAAAGGGACAAAAAGAAGAGAATCGACCCCAGCCTGGGTACGATGTATCCCTGGATGGGAAGAAGGCGACAAAGTCTGGCTTCAGACCAGGGTCGCCAAAACCACAGTTGCTCAACAGCTTGCTGAAGCAGCTACGGACAAAAAGAAACGAACCTGGCAGGAACTAGTTCCAGAGCGGTACCATCATCATGACAAGGTCTTTTCCGAAAAAGCTTCAGAACGCTTTCCTGACCGTCGCCCTTGGGACCATGCCATTGAACTAAAAGACGATGCACCTACCTCTATAAACTGTCGAGTTTACCCGCTATCTCCTAAAGAAAAAGAGGAGCAACGAGAGTTCCTCTCTCAAAATCTTCGCCTTCAGCGGATTCGCCGTTCGAAGTCTCCTTACGCTAGTGGCTTCTTTCTGATTCGCAAGAAAGATGGCAAGTTCCGTCCTGTACAAGACTACTGAAACTTGAACAAGTGGACCATTCCCAATAAATATCCACTCCCATTAATCTCTGAATTGATCTACGACCTCGCGGAGAAACGCCTCTTCTCAAAGTTCGACATTCATTGGGGATACAATAACATTTGTATCAAAGAAGGTGACGAGTACAAAGCCGCCTTTAAAACTAGTGAAGGACTCTTTGAACCGACCGTTATGTTCTTCGGCCTAACTAACTCTCCGGCTACCTTTCAAACAATGATGGATGACATCTTTCAGGAGGAAATTGCACAAGGATGGCTTCGCATCTACATGGACAATATGATTATCGCCACTGAAGACGATGAAGTCCTTCACGAACTTCGGGTTAATCACATTCTGGATAAACTCGAGAAGTTTGATCTCTTCCTTAAGCCCGAGAAATGCAGGTTTCATCAACGCGAAGTCGAGTACCTGGGTGTACTCATTGGTAACGGCTCAGTCAAAATGGACCCTGTTAAAGTTCAAGGGATTTCCGAATGGCCCACTCCACTAACGGTGAAGGATGTCCAAAGCTTTTTGGGATTCTGCAACTTCTACAGAGTGTTCATCAAGAACTTCTCCAACATCGTGCGACCACTTAACGACCTCACTTGCAAAAATGAACAGTTCATTTGGTCAGTCAAATGTAACGCCGCATTTCTCCGTCTCAAGGAAGTCTGTTGCAACTACCCTGTTCTTTGTACCCCAGACTGGTCGAAACAATTTGTCATGGAAACAGATGCCTCTGGTTATACCCTTGGTGTGGTCATTGCCCAAGAGTATGAAGATAGCATCCATCCGATTGCTTTCCACTCCCGAAGTCTCTTACCAGCGGAGAAGAACTATGACGCTCATGACAAGGAACTTGCCGCTGTGATCTTTGGTTTTAAATGTGGTCACCCCTTGTTTTTGGGTGCTACACACGCCGTTCGTGTCCGCATGGATCACAAAAACCTCCAGTACTTTCGCAACCCCCGTAAGATCACTGGCCACCAAGCGCATTGGATCGAATTCTTACAGGATTTCGACTACACCCTCAAACACATCCCTGGGTCAACCAACACTGTGGCTGATTTGTTGTCGTGAAGAAAAGACCTTAACAAGGGGGTGGATTCCAACGAACCTTGCATCCTACTCCCTGACCACCTTTTCGCTCCGACAAATCCTATCAAGGTACACAAAGTTTTTCTTGAGGACGATCTTGACCTACGACACAACATCCTACAAACCCTTCATGACTCTCCTGCTGCCGGTCATCCGGGCATTTCGAACACTTGGGAACTCGTTCGTGAACAATACGAAGGCCTGAGACTACAAGAATTCATAGAACAATACGTAAAAGGGTGTGCACGTTGCCAAGAGTCCAAGACCAACGTACATCGATCAAAAGCACCCCTACAATGTTTCGATACACCAGTCGAAGAAGGTCCCTTTCAATACGTATCGATGGATTTGATCACAGACCTCCCCAAATCACAAGGCTTCGACTCCATTCTCACGATCGTTGACCAAGGATGTTCCAAAGCAGCTAAATTCATTCCATGCACTAAAACAATTGATGGAACAGGAGTCGCACTCGAGTATCTGAAACACCTCATACCTTGGTTCGGACTTCCTAAACGAATCATCTCGGACCGCAACCCCCGGTTCACTTCTGCGTTTGCGAAAGAGATGTGTAAAGCCTTAGGAATTCAACAGAACCTATCTACAGCTTTTCACCCTCATACTGACGGACAGACTGAGTGTATGAACGCCTGGATCGAACAGTATTTGCGACCTTGGACCTCTGGAAAGCCTTCAGCCTGGAGTCAACTACTTCCAGTTGCGGAATTCGCGCACAATTCCTGGAAACACGATGTAGCACGCAAATCCCCTCACGAACTTCTGATCGGAATCAAACCACAAGTAATTCTGAAACACCTAGAAGGATCCGTGCCTGCTGCGGAAACACGCCTTCGCCTCCTGGATGAATCCAGACAGTTGGCCCAGAAGCTTCTACAGAACGTACAAAACCGCAAAGATAACAAGAAACTGACAGAGATTAAAGAAGGTGACCAAGTCTGGCTAGAGGGTCGCAATCTCTCTATCGCTGGCAATCGCAAACTTTCCCCAAAGCGATATGGTCCCTTCAAGGTTTCCCAAAAGATAAGCCCTGTCACAATGCGGCTCAACCTCCCCACATCGATGAAAATTCACAACGTGTTTCACATGGACCTCCTTCCATATAAGGAGACGGAACAATATGGCACGTCTTATACACGCCCTCCACCGATTATCGATAGCGAAGAAGAATATGAGATCGAGAACATTCTAGACGCACAACATTTTGGCAAGAAACGTAAACTCCAGTATCTTGTACACTGGAAAGGGTACCCTCATTCTGATGACCAATGGATTGATCACGGAGACCTCAATGCCCCAGATTTGTTAGCAGACTTCTACTTCTCCAACTCCACTACGGCTGGGCGACCAACAGTATAAAGACACCCTCAACAACCCCCAACAATTCTCATCCCCTCTACTTTCCTCACACTGGCTTCCCCATTTTCCATCTTCTACGAATACGACGACCACTTTCAACAGAATCTGTTCAGTATTCACTGCACCAGCCCTAGCCCCACCTTTTACAACAACCTCGAACAAATTTTCACCAACCAACTCAACGATCTCATCGAAAATATGTCCGATACCAACTCCGCCATCTTCGTCCCCTCTCGCTCTCCGTCGCCCGCCAACAATCGTGCAGGCAGCACTCCCTACGTCGTTGCCTCTCCTCCTCCTGATAGTCCCACTGATTCCAAAGCGACCTGGCCCCATCAGATGATGCTAGAGCACGTTGCGACCATGCTTGGGACCGACGTTGAGGAGGTCCGCCGCCATTTCCCCACACCTCGCTCGCTTCTGCCAATCGACATTCCTCCTCCTCGCCCATTGACACCAAACGTCGCAATCCCCTCTTCCCCAACCTTACAATATCCAGGCACTGAACTGGAACATTACATCGACCCCTCTTATCCCAACAGTCCCCCATCCGTTACCCCTTCTCCCCCGGCTGACTCCTCGCCAAGCCCTCAACTTCGCCGAGGATCCCCCCGAGTCCCACTAGCGGACATCACTCCGATTCGCCAAGTCTCACACCCCCTCGGTGACACCACCGACTACGAGGAGCTAGCCATGGTCCTTTACCGCCAAGTATCGGATCAAGACGCAAAGATCAAGGAGTTGCTAGAGGCGGACAAGGAGAATCAAACACCGTCCCCTACTGACCCCCAGCCCAGCACTCACCCCAGCCCGGGCTGGGAAGACAACTTCACCGCCACCGGGACTCGCCATCTGTTTGTCATCCCTCTAGGAGATGAAGACGTCGTCGCCCCTTTTATCCGTTATGACCTCCGCAGCCCATTCCCCGAACTCCTTGCGACTAATGGACGCTACTGTACCATTCACTCTTGCCCCCTCCATGCTGTCCCCCAAACTTTGTGTTCGTCTCCGCTGTCACCTTGCAACGAACTCTTCTTCCATCCCAACTTGGAGCTGACTAGCGGCGTCGACTGGGCCATCCTTCACAAGAATGATCCTACCTTAGCGGGCGAGGTCAGGTATTTCCGCTCACACAAGAAGGCCTGCAATCGGCTTGCAAAACGTATGGGGCAACTCTGGGAATTGCTGGAAATAGAGAGGCAAGCTCTCTATCGCAGTTCGGCACGCCTCACTGGAGCCAATGCCCTCGGACGCCTTCAGTGTCACATCGACTCCTCCCTTCACATCACCTCCTCGTTCTCCACCACACGGGTCAAGAAGATCTGCACCTCAATCTGCAACAGGGTCACCGAAGAATGCGTGCGTCACCCCAAAGAGTGCATGTGGTGCAGAAAGGTGGGCCACACCATTGACAACTGCTTTTGCATTGGCCTATGCTGTCACTGCTCTCGTCGGGGCCATACTGGAGTGGACTGCAAGGATCCCCATAGCATGTGCCTTGAGTATGGTGACTGCAAGGTCTACCCTACACACCCCCACTTCAAACGCGGGTACTGTGCCGCCATAGACGACTGCGTTGACGTCTAAAGGACATTAACAAGGGGGTAATGTCACGGACTGCCCCGCTTACTTAATTCTTTCCTTCCTATTCTGTCTTCTCGATCCGTTACCGTCTGTGACTCCGGGCCACTTTGCCCTATCGCTTACTAAGTTACCTATGGATTGTTCTTGCGTTTTCCAGAGACTTCCATACGATTCCATATGCTTCCACTCCATTCCATAGCCTTCTTGTAGCTTCCACCTGTACTTGTATAAGTACTATATCTCGTAGCATAGAACGGCTTTCTTAAGCTCGTTCTATTCATGCAATCAGACTTTGATAGTCTCTTCTCACTCTGAACGCGTGTGGCTTCCTTCGAACGATCCCCTCTTGCATTAGTCAGCTACTGCTGCTAATTGCCTTAGACTCTCTACGTCTCAAGGTCATGTGCTAGTGCCTTGCTCGATTCCAAGTCACGTCTGACTTGTGTAATCTTCACTTGTCATCCTTCCTGTCACGTGACGCCTCACGTGACTGATTTCCCCTTTGGGAATGACCCCTCTTCAAAATCCATCTTTGTAATCTTGCCCGAGATCCCCGAATCCCGAGATCCCCGGACTCGATCTGACACGGTGGTCTGACCGTGACAGCAACAATGTCGAACACAGAAAGAAAGCAAGCCAGTGTGGGACAGTTCTGCACTTGAGGGGGTAGGGGGGACAGGTCTGGATGTGGAAAAAAAAAGTAAGCCACCAACGGAGGGTTCAGGACTGGTCAGGACACAAAAAAAAGGCAGCTGAGGTACTCACTTGCTTGAGTGGGGCTGCTCAGTACACGGGGAAAAGGGAACCAGTGAGAAGGAGGAGGCAGCTGGTCAGTACACTGGGAAAAGCGAGCCAGTGTGGGGCACCCATGAATAGGACACGCATCGGGGGCATGGCATTAGGGGAGGTTTGTTCGGGTGATGGCTGTGAACAGAGAAAAAATTCTGCTACTCACCAAATATGGAGGGGGGAGGGGGACTGGTCAGCCACAGAAAAAAAGCAACCCAAAAAATAGCAAGTAGTCAGAAAACAAAGTGAGGGAGGGAGGGGACTCACTCCAGGGGCATCGCAGTGGCATCGCTGTGGGGTGGAGGAGTGCAGGACACCAAGCGGCAATGGGAAAAAAGTCACCTGCAAGGGAGAAAGAAATAAGCTGTGGGGAGGAAAAGAAAGGTGCAACAGGAAAACCCAACCTAGGATGAGGAAGTGACCTGTGAGCAGGGAGAAGTGACTGGTCAGAACAGAAAGCAAGCGGGCTTACTGGAGAAGGACCAGGCACTCACCCGAACACAGCAACAAATTAGCGGCACTCACAGGTGGGAATGGAAAAAAAAAGGGTCAGCAAGAGAGAAAGAAGGACATAACGACGACAAAATAGGGGTCTTATGGGCACAGGACACAGATGGGATTCAAGCTGGAGAGGCATCAGCAAGAGGCGATGGCGAGAGAGGGACACTCACTGAAATGCCACAACAAGATCGCACAGCTCACGGTCATGGCTCTGGGGCAAGGCGCAGTTGTGATTTGAGCACATCAGCAGCAGGTGATGGCCACAGAAAGGGACAGTCACCTGAATGCAGCAACAAATTAGCGGTGCTCACAGGTGGAAAGGGGAAGAAAAAACAGCCAGCAAGAGAGAAAGAAGGACATAGCAACAACGCACCAGCAACAAAATAGGGGTGTTATGGGTGCAGGACACAGATGGGATTCAAGCTGGAGGGGCGTCAGCAAGAGGCAACAGTGAGAGAGGGAACTCACCGAAACGCCACAATGAGATAGTGCAGCTCATGGTCGTGGCTCTGGGGCAAGGCACAGTTGCGATTTGAGCACATCAGCAGCAGGCGATGGCCACAAAGAGGAACAGTCACCTGAACGCAGCGACAAAATAGCAGTGGTCACCAGTTAGGCACAGCTGGGATTCAGGGTGCAGGCATGATTTGGGCCAGAGAATGTGAGTAAGAGGCAACAGCCAGAAAGACAGGCACTGAAGGGTGTCATACAGCGCACTCTTTGGGGACAGTGAGGCAAGGGCCACAAGGCGCAGGAGCGATTCAGGATGAGGCGATGACCATGAATAAGTTAGAAAGAATTTTGTTCTTCCTGTGGTGTCTTCTGCACACTTTGGTAACAGTGCCAAACAGGGCAGTCACACACCAAACCCAGGCATCGCGGGCAGCAAGCACTGCTGAAAGAGGCTTGGGAATCCCCCAAAAAAAGAGACCATCCTCAATTCAATAGAGGGAATTATTCCGAAATAAAGCTACTTATTCATTGTCCTCATTGCTTACATCACCATCATTGCCCTTATCACCTGTGGCATCTGTATCACCCACATCACTCTCAACACCAGCACCTGTCCCACTATTACCATCACTGATGTCATCCATGCTGTTATGGTCTCTGGCCTTGCCTTTACCTTTGGCACATCCTTGCCCAGCATGGTTGCTCTTGGGGTTCCACTGGTACCACTGCTGGTTGTTAAAGTGCTCTTGAAGGTACACTTTAATGGGCCAGTCACCCACATAGCGCTCAAAAAATGAATATTTCTTCTTAAGCTACAAAATGCAAGTCAGTTTGCAAGGATCAGATGGAAAAGATGGAAAAAGTACATACCATAGTAGCAATATGAGCCAGCTTGTTTATGTCTTGATTAGACCAACGGGTGTTACACTTGGGGCCCACAGCTGTGGCAAAATTTCTAACATCAGCCTATAATATGCATGATTCAGTTACAGTACACCTTGCAAGAGAAATAAAAACTCACGCAGAAGTAGAAGTATTTCCAGTATTTCATCTGGAGGCCCATTGCATTTTGAAGCTTGCCAATTTTGGCTGGGCGTTCAACCCAAGGTTCATCCTTGCAGGACTGAGCAGCCACTGCATCTCAAGCATCTTGGAGCTCTTGCCTTGCGATATTAAGCTGAGCTGGAATATATATATATTTAATAGTTGAGGCATTGACAAAACAACTCGAAGTACTCACAACAGGCAATCGCCAAGTCAGCAGAAAGCTCACATTCCCTAAATGTTTCTATCACCAGGTTCGGATCCTGAGGGACCTCAGCAGCAGAAGCAGCAGAAGCTACATTGCCTGTCGATGCACAGGTAATGACAATGGTGGCAGTGACGCGCAGGTGATGACAACAAGTGGTGATGCATAGGTGACAACAACAACAGCGGTGACAAACAGGGGATGCCGATGGTGGTGGTAAGCTGTTGGTCATGAGTGATAGTAGCAGATGGGCATACCTTCATCTGGGGCATGGACAAGAGGTCAGGCATGTGGGCGCCTCACTGAGATTGGGGCAGATGCAGAGGCCAGGGTAACAGTTGCAGGAGAATGGTTCTCCTTACCTACAGTAACACACTGCTTAGGGGCAGCCTTCTGGCCTGGAGCCTTCACTGTGGGGTTCTTCACCACAGACTCCTTCGCCACAGATGTCTTCACCATAGACGTCTTCGCCATCGAGTTCTTCACTGTCAAGTTCTTCACTGTAGACTTCTTTGCTGTCGACTTCTTTGCTGTCAACTTCGTTGCTGCAGACTTCTTGGCAGATGTGGATTTGGCACCCATTAAGAACTCTATTGAAGAGTCAGACTGTGAGCCAAAACAGAGAAATTTGAAAGCAGGAGAGACATACCGATGAGGGTAATATACAATGGGTTGAATAAAACCAAATAACAATGTGAGACAAGTCCAGATGGGCCCAGGGTGAGACAGGTAACAACCCAACAACACAGCAATGCATGACTTTATGTCACGTCCATCTCACCAGGCCTGTCACCAGCATTGGTCACGATGACCCCCTACCTCATGAAAAAATCCTGCTGACAAGATGTGAGAGCCGTCTCATTGTCAAGGCGATCAAGTTGCTGCTGCAGCAAGTCAATTGATGAATGGGGTCAGCAGACAGTTGATTGCAAGCTTGAGGACTTACCTTACCACCACCAGTCACGATGACCCCCTACTCCCATGAAAAAATCCCACTGACAAGATGTGAGAACCGTCTCATTGTCAGGGCAATCAAGTCACCGCTACAGCAAGTCAATTGGTGAATGGGTCAGCAGATAGTCGATCACGAGTTTGAGGACTTATCTTACCACCACTGGTCATGATGGCCCCCTACCCCATGAAAATCCCACTCTTAAGATCTGGGATCGACAAGGTGATCAAATTGCTGCCACAACAAGTCAATTGGTAAATAGGGTCAGTGGACAGTTGATTGCAAGCTTGAGGACAGGAGGAACAAGTTGAACTTTCCTTGGTGCCACCAGGAAACAGGAAACGTACTAAAAGTCATATGACCATGGGTCCGCTGCCATTTCACATCGCCTTGTTCACCCCAAATGTTAACCACCATTCACTGGAACTAATACTCCTTTACATTCTTGATGTCCTAGATTCCAGTTTCTACACAATATATTCAGATCATGGGTCATGAGATGTCTGATTTGAGATGGCGGTAGCACTGGCACTGTGCCACTCACTCGCACCAACCCCCCCAACATTCATCTTTGTTGATTTCAAGCCCTTCACAGACCTCTTGTAGGGGTTTTCCATGTAAGTTTTTTGCATTCTGCACCAACTGGACATCCACATAACTTTGTCTCAGCACACTCTAAATCCTTCTCCCACTGATCACCCTGGATCATCGTGTCAATGCCAATGCCAAGGAAAAATGTTGTCAGGCCATGCCCTTGCTGCAATCGTCTACTGACCCGATGGCTGCTATGGAAGCACATGAAAGCCATGAGAGCTGGAGCTGAAGCTGAAACCCAAGCCCAAGCCCAAGCTGGAGCCCAAGCCCAGGCTGAAGCTGAAGCCCAAGCCCAAGCCCAAGCCCCTTCACCTCCCAAGCGGCATTGCATCACCAATTTTCAGGCTGATGCTAGCTCTTCCTCCAGTGGCCATCCCCAATTGCACACACCCTTGTTCGACCTCAATCCACCAGCAGATTTGGGTCTACTTCAATCGCCAGAGGATGCTTGTACTGTGCCATCCTGTCACTTCGTCGATGAAGTCCTTCTGGATCTTCATGCTCAGACACATCAAATTACTAATGAAACTGATGACAAGAGTTCTGAAGACGCTCTTGAGGGCAATACAGACTCTGTTGATCCCGGAATTGATGACTTCCGGAATGGAGAGGACATCGACACGGAAGGCGAAGTGGACCTGTGTGAGGGCATCGTCTCAAATTGGGATATGTTGGATAAAGAGTTCATCGTGGAGGCAGAGAGACTTGGTAAGTTTGAGCATTCTTTATTGTGTACTCTGACTCACTGGTGTTTTTGTGTTTAGGTGAGTTTTCTATCTTGGGCCATGATCTGGGTATCCTGCGTCCGTTCATGATGAAGATAAGGAACAATTTAACTGCCTTGGCCTTTGATGAAATGGCATATAATTTTTCCAAGGCAGGCATGTTGAATTTCGCCAAGATGCAATCCCATGTTCAGTATCTCTCCCGCTTCAAGCCTGTAGAATTTGCATGCTGCATCAATTCATGTATCTGCTATGCTGGTCTGTATGCTGAACTTGAAGAATGCCTGAAGTGCAAAATGTTGCATCTGGATGGGTCTGGCCAAGCAAGGCGAACATTCTCTTATATGCCCCTCATCCCTTGTCTCCGCACGTTGGTATCAAATCGCACCTACACCACTTGCCTCCAGTACCATGCCGATGAACATACAATGACCTGCATGTGCACCCCCAGAATGACAACAGATATTTTTGATGGGCTCCATTATTGCTCGCTCCTTGGAGAGCACGTTGTTGTTAGAGATCAAACTCTAACCCACCATTACTTCTCAGATCATTGTGACATCGCACTTGGCTTCGCCACCGATGGCTTCACTCCATTCAAAAAGCAGAAGCATACCACATGGATCCTCCTCATTTTCAATTACAATCTCCCCCCAGACAAACGCTTCCAGAGGGACAACATCCTTTGTGTTGGGATAATACCTGGTCCAAAAAAGCCATGGAATGCAGACTCATTCATCCATCTGCTTGTGCAAGAACTGCTCGAGCTTGCAATCGGTGTGCCCACATATGATGCCCTCTCAAGCTGCTGCTTTGCCCTCCATGCCTATCTTATCACAGCCTTTGGTGATATCCCTGCCGTTTCCATGATCATGCGCATGAAGGGACACAATTCCCTGTGTCCCTGTTGAATGTGTGAGATCCAAGGTATTCGCATCCCAAACTTGCGAAACAGGACGTTCTATGTACTGCTGTCCTGCCATAATCATCCCAAGCTGACTGATGTTGTTGAGTATCATCCAGAGAGGTTACCGCTACACTCACACAATTCCTTTATGGCACAGGCCAATGCAGTGGAGTCCGCACCCACAGAAGTGCAGCAAGAGAAGCTTGTGAAGGCATATGGCATCAAAGGGGTCCCTCTTCTCAGCACTCTTGGGTCCCTGAGGTTTCCCCAGTCGTTTCCGTACGACTTCATGCACCTGATCTGGGAAAACCTCATCCCAAACCTTGTTCTCTTCTGGTCTGGTCGCTACAAGGGAATGGATGAGGGTCAGCCCTATGTCTTGAATCCAGATATTTGGCAAGTCGTTGGCACTACGTCCGCAGAAGCTATGAAGACAATGCCTTCATCATTTGGTACAGCCATCCCCAACCCAGCAAAGGACTGTTCATATTTCACATCTTCAACATGGTCTGTGTGGTCTCTGTTCATTGCCCCCACCATTCTTCAAAATCGCTTTCCTGAAGAGCGTTATTACAAACATTTCTGCTCCCTTGTTGGAATACTCAATCTGTGTCTTCAATTCAAGATCAGCAAGAAGGACATTGATGACATCAAGTTGGGAATTTGTAAATGGGTGGTTGATTATGAGTGGTGCATCCCCCCCCCCCCCCTTTCGTTTCCAAAAAGTCAAACGCTGATATGATCCATGCATCCAGCCTCTACTACCAGCACGACCCCAAACGACTCCCAGCGTGCCCACTTACAATACACACCCTCCTCCACATTCCTGACCAAATCAGATGAATGGGTCCATGTTGGGCAACATGGGCTTTCCCCATTGAGAGGCAATGCAGGTACTTCCAATGTAGCATCCAGAGTCAATGAAACCCATACGTGAACATGGACCGATACCTTACTGACCTGTCACAGCTCCGCCAGGTCAAAATTTTATACAACCTTACTGATGAGCAGCTTGGAAAGCCTCCCAAGTATTCCTCTTTGCAAACGAAGAGGCTTGAGGATTGTAAGTCACATCTTGGCACCTTCACCATAATCTAAAGACTATTCATTGCAGATTCACAATACAAACTCATGGCTCCGAGCCGAGTAGGTACCCTTAATAAGGCCATTTGCAAGGTCCTTACAAACAGCTTGGCAATGCGGTTTGGTGTCTTTCCAAGGGTTTCCAGGAAATATCTTCCAGAGGATGTTGAGCAGTGGGGCAAACTCTGTTATCTTGAGGGTGGAGACATCATGCATGTGTATAAAATTGTCTCCAAATGCATGGATGGCCAAGATGCGACTTTCATCTGTGTGCGTGATCTAATTGTCACATGTGTTCAGGAAGTCATTTAATTCTATCTTGGCCCAATAGTATGAGCAACTTGTCGATCGAAACCAGTGCCATCGGAACCATTCAGAAGTTCTTGAGCCTCAAACGTTCTTTGGGCAACTTCTGTACATTGTCATCATCCCAATTCCCAAATCCACTGAACTTCAAACCAAGAAGCCTGAGAATGTTTGTCTTGCAGTCATCCAACAAAGTTCATACTATTTTACCTAACACCCATGAGATGCTGCCGATTCCGTATTACTCACAGACTGGGCACTTGGACCCCGGTGACATCAAGTCCATTCAGTGTGTCATCAGCCGTGTTGGGGACCAGGGAAAATGGGGGTTGATCGACCACAGTGGCCTGCTGGTGCATGTGGTATTCACTGAAGCAGACTAGCCGTCAGCAACAATACAGAGCAAGTGAGCCTTGTATGAATGCACTCGCTCTGAGAGTATTTGCCTGTGTTGGTGCACGTTGCATCATGCGTTGTTTGGTATGCTGAGCATCATCATTACGTACATCGAGCGCTTGCATGCCTGTATTTTGGACAACACCTTGCCTCTCTCATCCTACCATGCCTGCCTTCCTCATCTCTCTCTTCATGTGCATTTGTTTCATTCAAGTTATTGTCTTTGCCATCCATTACCTGCATGTTGTCGCTTGCTTCATGGGTCCATGGGCTCAGGAATTTGTTGGTGTAGTTGTGCTGGATCTGGTGGACTTGTTGTATGAGCTTGCTGCTAACCGCTCTGCCAGGTGTATTTTGATCTTTTTTTCATTTTTACTGCTGCTGATAATCTCTAGAGCGAATGTAATGTTCGCATACCTCACAGACAAGATACGCATTGGCCTTAACAACACTGAGTTCGCCCGCCTCAAGACCATGATAACACAGATCCCCCTGGTTGCGGTGGAAGTTTTTTGTTATGGGGTCATGATGTGTTGGTTGGACCACATGGTAAGTGCTCTTTTTTCTGTTTTCTTGAAGTATTCACTGACTGTCATGTAGCGGGTTGCTTTGACAGGTGACAGGCTTGCTGTTATGGACTGTCATCTTAGGATTAGACTGGTATGGATGTCTCAGTTATGTAAACCTTCACGTTAGTAAAAGGGGCGAAGCTGTTTGATAATGTTTTACTGTATGATACTGCGTTCTCAATGATGTCATCAGATGTTCATGACTGATTGTACCTGTGATGTCAGTAGTAGTATATAAGAAAGGGGCTTCTGTGACATCAAGCCCCAGACTTGACTTACAACCAATAAAGCAGTCTTCTATCACACCTTATCAAAGAAATGTGTGCTGGAAGATCAAATCTTATCTTACAGATTAGATCTCTCTGCGAAATTATCTAACTTTCACACCCCCTTATTCTACTTTGATTACCAACACTCAGACTTCTATTGTCCCACTGATGTCTACGTAAGGGCTTCCAAGTTTGACTTATGTCATCAAGCCCTAAAGAAAGCCCTCCTCACAAGGAATTTCCACCCCCTTGCCCCTTATCGACAAAGGTGGCATTGGTGAATTAAGGAACCACTGCGTCCTTACACTTGCTTAGGCGGCAACAGCGGTGGAACATTTACAGCGGCAGTGATGATGAGCCCACAAATGTATATACACTAACTAACCAGCACTGCAGATTCCCTTGGTCAGTGACAAGCTTTATCCGCCGTCCTCCAAGTCTTCTTTCAACACTGCTTCTGCAGGGCTTACTCTCAACACATGCATCCCAACTCCAGGGACACCATCATCTGTCCATACACATACTCACAGACCCCACTCCCAATGACTGAACTGGACCATGACAGCAACCCCGGGCCAAAAGCCTGGGTGCCCCAAGACTGGTTCAGGGGGCGAAAGTCCGTCACACGGCCATATACCATGCCTTGTTCAATTGTTTCCATTGCTCCTTGTGGTGAGGGCTTCGAGGCTCTCATGGCTGAACAATATGCTAACCCCCACTCTACCCCCTCACACTCCCCCTCTCCTGTTTGAGGTAGCGCATGCCCTCAGGCTGCCCGCTACAGTGGCCGGTGTTGTGTCACTAGACACGCAGCTCACCCTCAACCCGAGACACCTGTTCTACATTCTGCTCCGCATATCTTATCTGACTGTCCCCTTGTTTCGATTTTCCATGATCGTTTACTTAAGGACTTCTTGCTTCATTACTTATTCTGGACTGTGAAAGGTGCTGAGGCACTTGCCACTTTTCTCATCCATAGCAATTCTCTTCTCTGTCCCTTACCTTCTTGCCCGGACCCTCCGTGATTCCCTTCTCAGCCAGCCTTGATGGCCTGAGGTGCTTAGCACCTTCTGTTTTATCTACCTCTGTTTAGCTCAACATTCCATTATTTACCTTTTCCTGGGTCACTAAATGGTATCCTTAACTAGTTACTGATAGTTGTACCATCATGTCTTGTTGCTAGCGCAGTGGACAATAAACTACTAATTAAAATAAAATAAAAAAAACCAGCATGGATGGTACATACAGGAACATGCAATGTTTATTTCCTTCCTCAAATACCATGAAAATCACATCATATTTCGGAATTGTACTTTAAGTATCTTCAAGTTGGGTATGGCGGTGGCACATCCATGGCGATGGCAATGTGCGGGTGACAGGTGTTGCTTGTGGGCACCATGCGGCCGACAGCAACATGAACAGTGATGCGCAGGCAACAGTGATGTGCAGGTGATGGGCACTGCTCGGGGGCACCATGCAGCTGATGGTGACATGCGAGCGATGGTGACACATGGTTGATGGTGACCCATGGGTGACAGGCATCGCTCAGGGGCACCATGCGGCCGACAGCAACACAAACAGTGATGCATAGGCAACGGCAATGTGCAGGTGACAGGCACTGCTCAGGGGCACCATGCAGCTGACGGTGATGTGCAAGTGATGGTGACACACGGTCGACGGCAATGCGCAGGTGACAGGAATCACTTGTGGGCACCACACGGCTGATGGCAACACATGCAAGCGATGGTGACGTGTGGCTGACGGCAGCATGCAGGTGACAGCCATTGCTTGTGGGCAGTGTGTGGATGATGGCAATGTGTGAACAATAGTGATGTGCAATGTGCGAGCAATGGCAGCAGCGATGATGGGGTATGTAGATTTTCGAAGAGTCTAAGCTTGTGTGATTTCAGTCAAATTTCAGCATCTTTTCAATGCTTCATCATAGTGGTCTAGTTGGTCTGATTTTCAGTCAAAATTCATTGTCTTTTTTCAGCATCTTTTCTTCTGAAAAAAGTGTCCAAATATTTCAGATAAAAAATATATGAAATCCAGTCATTTGGTATTTTAACATCTGAATTTCAGTAGCTCTAGAGTTTACAGTGGAACAAGCGGAGAGAATTGAACCAAACCACAATAGAAGAAAATACTATGCTTTAGGGGGAGAAAAGTGATCTTGGAACACCTTTTCGCTGTCATTCATGTACTTGGCAGCTCTTTCATGAGTGAACCTGTTTCAGTGGTTCGAGTCAGCAACATCTGCATGGGACTTTTATCATGAAGGCAATGGAGGGTACTTGATGATCCCGCCCTTGACATGCATGTCGGGCTTGCGAAAACGGGTTAATGTTGTTAGGATCAAGGTTACCAAAACTATGATTGACGAAGCAGTGGGTGATTTCGTCCAAGCAAAGGGCATACAGGTCATCCTTTATCGTTGCATTCTGGAGAAGGCCCCAGTAATCTTTGATGATAAGGGGTGCTGCCATCTTTCCCTTGTTCCAACAAATATTTTAGCCCAAACTGGGTGTGGGACCTACAACTTGCACATACCACTCAGGGAGATGCCCCTTCAAGTTCTTGAGCTCTTGCATTGCATGTGGATATGTCACCATGGCCTCTTCCTTGAGGTAACAGACAAGACAGTGACAAGTCCTTGGGGAGACAATATACAACAGGACTCATGGGGTAGAGCGAAGGGTGACTGGTGAACGTTGGGTCTTGAGACGGGGAGTGAAATATGTACAAAAGATATTGATGCCTTGCATGGCAAGGATAAGCGCCTGGTGTGTGACCATGGGATTCCACAAAGTGGCCCCAGTCTCTTGGATGCAATACAGACTTTTCATGGAGATAACCGGATTGAGACATTGCAGCCATCATGGATCATCTAGGTCCTCTTGCCACTCTTGTTCAGTTGAAAAATTCCAGTTCGTCCCAACACCAGGAAAATCTTAAATGGCAGAATTTGTATCAATGAGCCAGATGGTACCAAGTCAAACCAAAAAGTCGCTTATTTTGATCATGATAGGTTTACATTTGGAACACTATCGTTTGTATGTGTTAACAATGCCAATCCCACACTACATGAAGAGCCTCTGAGACAAGATCATACACAAGTGATTGCCACAATCCACCCTTTTTACTTGTTCTCAGCTTTTCCTCCATCTGCGTCTGCTGCGTCGTGCTGTCTAAATGCTTTGACAATATCCTTCCCCTCCTGAACGTCAGCATCATTTGACGGTCTCAGACCATGGCTATGTATGAATCCATGCAATTAGGGCTGTGTGCCGTACTGTATATGGCTATGGCCGTATATCTACAGGTATAATATGGTATAAAATTACTGTGACCCATACCATAAGCCAAAAACCAAGATGGCCAACAGTACAGGACGGGTGTCAACACAGCCATATATGGTACAGTATGGCCGTAATCCTGAAACATTGACATTGCACAATGAGTCTTGAATTGTCATTCTATAAAGGCTGGCTCAGCTCAAAAACCCCACCTTTGGTCAGCTTGGTGGAGCCCAGGCCCTGTGGATGAGGAAAACAATGTATTACATGGTTTTACACCAACGCGGAATCGAACCCACAGGCACACCCCACTCAGTCATGTAAGCAAAACTGAATACTACTACACCATTTGGCCTTGCCCTGTTATCCCTCTTAAAGAGATATAACCAGCTGCAATAGGTGAGGGTGAATCTTTTTCGAAATCCAGTATATACTCCATGCCCTGCCAAACAATCCCCATCATGGACATGCTCCAGACTGAGGCCCCACTGTCCATGGTGAGCACAATATTGAACTGGGGTCCTCAAAGTGGCACACACTAGTGGCGTGAGCTGATGATGCTTGGTGATTGGGCATGTTGGTCATGAGGGGGGAACATCTGAGCCCAAGGAAATGAAGGAGGATCTTCAAGGAAGACAGAACACAAGACAATGAGGGGAGACAAAGAGGGTGAGAGGCAAGGCCCAGGCATGGCAGATAGGCAAGCCTGGATGGCATGAAGAGCAGTGAACAGTGAACAACAACAGCAACACATCAACAACAACAAGGATGTCAGGTGAGAGACAAGGGTTAGGGCTTAGTGTTATGATCCACCCCAATTTTTCTCATCCTTGTCGGACCCCCTCCTTGTCACCCTATCCATGGCCAAGCGACCATTACCATTGAACCCATCACCCCTACCAGACCTGCCACCGCTACCACCCAGTAAACCATCCAAACCATTGTCACCCCTTGATCAACCACCAGTCAAGCCCCTCGTCCCTGTCCCCTGGAACATCCACCGTCGGGACTACTCCTCTATGGAGATGTACCAAGAGCCACCCCCAGTAGAGAACCCACTGAAAGACCCAGACAGTCCCATGGAGGACGCGCCGCCCTTAGAGCCAGAACCAGTCACTCAGTATGAACCCAACATTCCTGGAGGTCATACAAAGACCCTGTCTTCCCAAGAGTCCCCTATAGCACCATGGGAAGAGTACCTCACCGAACCCAACAGCCCTGTGTCCCGCAAGCACTCCCTGTCCCCTACCAGTCCCTCTTCAGCACCCATATGCCAATGCACCAGTAGAGAAGGCAGCTACCAGTCAATCACGCCTGCTGCCTCGTCGCCCATAGCCAGCACCTTGCCCCAGAGCCAGAGCAACCCACCAGTGTCTTCACAAGAGTCTGCAGACTCTTCCTCATCCACACAGAGCTCTGCAGACAACGTGGATAGCGACATGGCCCTTAATTGGGTCACCATCAATACTGACTACCTTAAAGGGTAGTTGCTTACACTAGACGCCCATTAGACCAGAATGGGCACACGGAGATCAGATCTCCTTGGATCAGCCTCAAACCTTGTGGTCGTCATCGCATCATGACGACACTTCTCTTCTTGGAATGACCCGCCGCCATTGTTCCCCAGTTAAGGATAGATTAGGCAATTCCCTGATCCCTCATTCGCTCTTGCTCACTTTCTATTGTTTGACTCATACAGACCGCAGCACTTGTCCGCGGAACGTCATACGATACAGACAGCCCCCTCTTGACCAGAGGTACCTACCTTAGTGACCATGGCCTGTGCGCGGCCGTGCCTGTATATAAGCGCCCTGTATTTCGACAGTCAAGCCCTAAGCTTGACTTGATTCTCAATATCAATGTTCTTGAAAGCTCCCCTAGTGCCTCCCCTTTCCCTCATCTCTTATATAAACCACTCAGAGTCATCTCTAGCAACACTAGAGACTTCTACTCCTTCAAAGTACTTGCCACCAGTTCACTCTTAGTACAAGTCGTACTATCAAGGCCTGTTGAAGCCTTAACACTTAGAGTCATGTGATACAAGGCTTGGTTTACAGCCGTACATGGCCCGAAACAGCTGTTGTGTTTGGCTAGATATGGCCTATGGCCATATTGTGTATGGCCGTTGGAGGATGTATTTAGTCCTTTGACAGTATGGTAACAGGACCCATACAATACAGCCGTAAAGCCATATATACAGTACGGCGCACAGCCCTACATGCCATCCACCATAGGACTTATGGTACGCATAGTCGGACTTTGGAGCCAATGTGCTAGTAGAAGATGAGTTTGTCATTGTGGAATTCGATGAAGATTGTTTTGGCATTTTCTAGATCACTCTATGAGATAAGCGGACAGGACAGGAGTAAGAAATGATGAAGGGAATATTACTAGTAGCTGTACCTGATACCTCAGAAAGGAGATTGTTGCACTTCTATGGATGCAAATGTGTGGGGCTTTGTACAGGGCGGGTAACTGGTGGGTAGTGGGTAGGTTCTGTGAATGGCTTGGGTAACAAAAGGCTTGAATATAAAGAAAACACACCCCCCTGTTCTTGCGGCCATCAGAACAAGCACAAAACAATGGAGCAGTGGATTTTAGCTTTTACAGAAATCCCTTTGTTATGAACTTAGTTGAGTTGGTAGATGACTCAGAAAGAAGTGTGAAATTCATTCATGGGAATGGAAAGTGACAAAACAATGCAATATGCCATCCAGAAAAGGGTTGCACACTCACACCTGTTCTTATGGGCTGGACAGCCAGACACTATCAGTGAATACGATGGTCACATACTCCCTGCCCAGGAGCTTTGACAAAGTGAGAATGGCCCATCACAATGGACACGCCACCAAAAGGAAAACAGAGCACATTGTGGGAATTTGCAATCGCACTGACCTGGGGTGGGACAACCAAAGCTTTCCCAGGGTAACAACATAGACATGCGGGAGAAAGAGGCGGCTTCCACTGTACTGTAGGCAAACCTGTATGAGAGATGACCAAGGAGGAGATAGGCAAGTTGGATGGCCTGAGGAAGTCCTCAAGTCCTCTTGTTCATTCAAAAGGAAACTGCATGTCTGTAATATGGGGAATTGTCTTGGCAAGATACCAAGAACCGCATGTGGAGTTCCCAATACTGGGGTGGTGGAGCTGAGTGATCAGCTTGTGAGGCCTGAGGAACTGTATCAGTACTAGTCATACACACAATCATGTGCGTCAGTAGTGCGTGGGATGCGATATCAAATGGGACTCCAAGCTCCAAGCCCCAGGTCTGCAGTGCGTTGATAGATGAGGCACGATAATCACCATGGTGCGCTAGGGTTATCTTGGCCCAAAAGGTGGACATAGAATTGATATATCATGTGACAAGGCAGCAGTACCATAAGTGGTATATCTGTCAATTGTGTGCAATGGAAGGCCAAGGACAAACCTGCAGGATTCCAAGCACTCATGACGATGCGACGATCTGTTGGATTCTTCTCAATTTTGTGAATGACTTTGCGCAACTGGTTGATGCCCTGACCAGAGTGGTCTGTGTCTGTATCGACATATTTTGCGCCAACATGCCTCCATTGGTAGCCACAAATGGGACCTAAATCCCCTGTATGGTGATGCCCCAACCCTCACTTCTCAAGGAATTTTTTCAATCCATTCCCATCCAAAATGTTGATGCCCTTCTTCCATAGAAGTGTTGGCATTGTTGAAGATGGCATGCAATGATCCAAGGGCAATTTGTGGCCAGTCAGAGAGCAGGCTGATAGTGCCAGTTCAGTTGGCAAAGTTGAGCACAAGGATAAAGAGTCAACAAGGGAGCTAGAGTGATGAACAAGTAAAGCTGATAGGCTTTTTGAGTGGACACACAAGATGAGGGGAAGAGGCACAGAAACAACTGGATGATGATTCAAGGCACAATACAAGTCCTTTTATACATGGTTTTCTAGTTTACTAAGAAAAGTGGTGGCAGTGGAATAAGAAAGGGGGTGGAGTCAAATAGGAGTCACATAGAAGCAAGTTGAAAGGTGGTTGGCTTGAGGCTAGGAGAGACCGGGGCTATCGGAGGTTGTGGAACATATGCATTGTCGAAAAAGGGGGTGCAGTGGTGTTGGACATAATAGAAAAGGGTTGCGTGTGGTTGAGGAGCCCCAGTAAAACAAAATAAAAATGAAAAATGAAAAGCATTATCTCTTCCGAACATAAAACCCCTGTTCTACTCTTTCTCCAAGTGATGGGGATCTTGGGTGTCGATACTTTCTTGTTGTTGTGCATTTTCGGTGGGTTGGGCCAGGCTTGCCAATATGCAGCAAGTGTCAAGTCCATCTGCCCCTTGACAAACCAAAGGAGTTCCTCTATTATCCTGTGAAGGAATGTCTTTTTGGTCGTGAGGAGAGGAAGGGTAGAGTTCGCCAGGGATAAGCGAAGGGAAGGGGGTGCAAAGAAGGAGAGGGTGCTGGTCCCTGTTCTAGAGGACATGATGGGTATGATAACTACAAGTATGCACTGCAGGATGGCTGAATCACAAGGGCAAAGCAGCAGTGGGAGAGTCCCCCTCCTCCCCTATAGTAGAAGCTTGTGCTTGTCTTTAGTTGTGTGGGAGTTGCCAAGATTCCCTGTTTGATGACAGTGTTGTTGAAATTGATCAGGGCCGAGGTGAGCCTGGCGGTCCCACAGCATGATGCTCTACACCACTTGTCGTTCGTATTAGCACTTAGTAACTTCCTCTCATCCTCTACCTGCCAACCAATATTATTCGAAATCAACTCAATGTCCCAGGTCCCAAACACACCCTCACCTTCCTCCTTGTCAAACTTCCAATCAATCTTCAATGCTGCTGTGGACCGATACAATACTAAAACAAAGAACAAGCTTCTTACACATCCACTTGCTGCCCAACTCCAATCCTATGACTCTCCTGCTACCATCCTGTCCTTGCTTCAAGGACTAGTTCAGCAATTCGATCAGGGTCGAAGTAATGATGAAAGGTTTTGTAGTTGGCTCAACCCAATGGTGAACGTCTTGTTCGCGTTCTCTGCCATGCTTGGCAAGGGTGTCGGACTGGTGAGTCAGAATCTCTACTGAGAATCCTTGTGGGTCCTCAGCTCTGATGATTGTGAACTAGGTTTTCTCTCCCGCAAAAGTAATATTTGCTGGTATTGGCATCCTTTTTCAGGTGAGCATCCTCTTTGGTCTCATACCATTCCGGGTCATTGTAATTTCGATGTCTGCCAGGTGGCCAAGGATGTCAATGTGGGTCAAGACATGCTCATAGATCTCTTTGGGCACATCGAAAGCTTTTTTTGGAATATACAGAAGTGCAACCTGTTGTTGTGTGACCTACACACTTGGATCATGACACCTTACTTCAGACACACATGATACATGATTGTCTTCATAAGTTTGAGCTTTGGCATTTATTCCCCTCAGTCTTGTCTCTGGACACATTACTAAGGGGTACGTTAATCCACTTCACACTTTACTTTACTCTACTAATTGTACCATAGCACTGTAAAGATGAAACCCCTGGAATTTCCTGCCATTTGGCATGCAAATGCAGAAATAACACAGTTTATCTGGAAAATTCCTTGCAAATGTTTTCACAAGAAAATCTGCTGAAACTTCTGACTGAAAAATCGCACAAAAA
>Ga0307510_10001451_pt1 | contig 26118 bp, 20 predicted proteins | sample 12_EM_MG_FD_207224 | JGI IMG/M metagenome (GOLD analysis project Ga0307510, IMG submission 207224) | Populus trichocarpa ectomycorrhiza microbial communities from riparian zone in the Pacific Northwest, United States - 12_EM | ecosystem: Host-associated > Plants > Roots > Unclassified | place... | reverse complement strand
AGCTGAGGTAACTGAAGAATCTGTGAGACCATGAGATGACGACCTGAGTTCCATGCAGATGGATTTGACAATGTGCTATCACAGCAACGCAGCATTGAGGACTTGAGACTGAAGGGAAACCAAACGCAAAGAGTGGGGGGACTTGAAAAGTATATTCAAATTGTTATATACAGCTGTACATGTAGTAGTACTACTCTTTAGTGGCCATCTGATAGCCGTCATTGCCCGTCAAACCTGTGAGCGAAGGTGAGATCGCGTCGAGTGTGAGGCCGCGTCGACGAAAGCTAGAGTCAAGTTAGGATAGCTCACCTTACATGGCCTCTGGTGAGTTCCGGCCTCCATGCCCACTGACGTCCGATATGGGCCCAATACCCGGAAGACCCGCTGTCTGGGTAGGGGTCATTAGCAGGGTGGAAAATCGCCACCCTGACCCCGACCCGACCACAACCCCATCCAAAACCCGACGGGTTCAGGCCACCCGTGCTGATCCCTACCATCATGGGTGGTGGTTGAATGTGCAGTGCAGCGTGGCTGGAAGGTTCCAAATAAAACTCCGAACAAAATTGGTCTCATTAATGGAACATGGAATAATGGCCATTAAAAAAGTAGGAGCCCCCAACAGTCCTTAATTGAAAAATGGCCATTAATTGCTCCATTATTGATCACCATTAAAAAATAAGGAAACAAATAATGAACAAAATAATGGTTGATTAATGGTAACTTTGAAAGACCCTAATGGGGGAATGCCAAACACAGGAACTCAGCTGGAGCGATCATCGGACATCATTCTATAGGACATGGGGTATGGAATTCCCTTGAGAATTCCACCGTTCTCGACTAGTATCATCTATTGTGAGCTCTGGAAAATTGATCAATGCAAGCATCAAGGATAGGTGGCTGTTACGGACATCAACGATGCATCAACTTTGATGTGTATAGGAGTAGGCCAACCGGTCAAGGACTCATCAGCGCATTAGCCCGCGACTGCGAATCCCACCCATTGGTCCACTTCAAGTTGTGATAAGGGCACATCACGGTTTCCGTGTCAATCTCAATTCTACTTTTACAAAGCCTCGGTACATTTGTCCTGTAGACAGGGGTGTGTAGAACAATGCACAATTCATATGCACCATCATGTTGATACACCTTGCGATCCTTGCTCGACGCCTGTCCCTCAGTGGATCGACTTTGCACTCGAAAGACATGAGGATTTCTTAAGACAGGGTTGGTGGATATGCAAACTTGGATACATGACAAAAAAATGCCACTGTAAATGATGGTGCTGATCAACAGGGTTCTCCCAAGTCGACTAAGATTCGATGGTGAACGACGAGATGATGATTGTCGTTCAACTTGCCACTTCATATTGGTGACGAGACATGGAGTTTCGGTCTGAGTTACAGCTTCCGAGTCAATCTTCGTTTCGACGTATGGCAATATTGTGATGCTCGCTGAAAGTTCAGTTGTAGTAGGTGAAAGATGTCCTGTATGCCCAAAAAAGTGAAACACGCCGGAGGCATGTGGTGTGAAGATGGGGGTAGAGTGAAATCTTAAGGGGCTTCACGCAACAGGACCAGGCCGGGCGTAAACTGCGGGCCGGGTGTATTGCAAAAGATGCGAAAGTCAACAAACATAAAAGAAAGTTTCTCCTGTTCGGCTGTTCCCTCACTGGAGAGCAAGGCTGATACACATGCAATGCATACACTACATGCTGCAACTTATCTACGAAAGTGCTCGTTCGGAAAACACCCTCTTATATGTGGCCGATCCTGCAATCATCCAGGGTACATATTCCCGATTGCATGATCGCACGTCACTTCAGCCTGGGTAAGCTAGCTCCCTTTGCGGGCTGGCCCACGCACAATCGACGTATGAATATTATATGAATGATCGCACGCACCTGTTATTATGCATGCTTAATCATTGGCAACAATTGTTTAATATCCCACGCCAGGGTCCGCGCGCGCATGGGTTGCACGGGTGGTGGGCCTCAACACGAGCCTGCTAGTCGCTGGCCCGCCTTACACTTGGGACGATGAAGGTAAGAACTACATTCATCGTCAGGAACGTAGACTAGTTGATCATACAAGACCTGATTCCAAAGGAAAATAATCATGGGCCGTTCGCATCAAGGCGCTCAGAAGAGCAAAAGCAGATGACAATCTGAGATGGTCCGTCACAGCCTACAAGATTCGGGTTTACCAGATTCAGGTCGTATTCAAAGAACACTCCCAGCTAACTCACTACACCAAATGGTTCAATTCAATATCTCTAAACATGAGTAGGACGACCTTAGAACTTGAAACCCCCAGCAAGGTCCATGACCCTTTCTGGGTCGATCTTCGCCTTGATTCTGCAAAGCCTGGCCAGATTCCCACCATACATCTCTTCCAGAGGAGTATCAAAAAGCGCATAGTTGATATACACCGCTGCGTGTGACAGGTTCTGCCCGTCCGCAATTGCGACATCATGGATCGTCTTTGCACCGTCGCGCAGCAAATCAGCCATCGTCTCGTCGAGCGAGGCGTTCGACCATGCGGTGATGAGGACGGAAGGGAAGACAGCCCGCGAACGGTCAGGCGGGTATGCAGATGGGCTCCCATGCGAGAAGAGGCCACGGTCGAAGGGTTCAAGTCCTGAGGCCACGACGGCAGTGCTGTCAAGAGTAGAAATTCGCTTCCCCCAGAACTGTGAACCGCCATGATATTACTGGAGCGAGGCACAGTAAAGGATGGAAGGACAGAACACACCCGTGTGTGATTCACAAAAGCATCAAAGACAGCGGGTGAATAGTGTGTCACCGGGACGCCCTCAAAGAAAACGCTAAGGGTTAGATATCGTGTCAGTCTCGTTTCCACCCACAGGTTTACGTATTACGAACCGAGTACTGGTAGATGAGACCAAGGAATTCGTGCTGATGACGTAATCGGGGTAAGACAGAGTAGACACATTCCCCTGGGCAGGTTGGATCACCAAGAAATCGTTGAATACCCCACAGGACGAGCCGGTGCATTATAAAACAGAGTGACAACAGGTGTGATCTGTTGCGGCAGTGGCGTCAGTTCAGACTAGCGCCGACACTGCACGATAGACCACACCTGTCCCAATGTATAGGCAAAACCCAACCCCACCATAGCCTTATTGTCAGTTTTCTCTTGGAATTTGACAAGTGACTCTTTAATCTGATCCAGCTTGTCCTCAGTGTAAGTAAGAATACCGCCCTGTCAGCGTTTGAGTATCTATATCATATCATCTCTGAATCATTGTTGTCGGCTCACCCAGATGTCCGTTTGAGGATGCAATTTGAGGATGAATTTAGTTACGATTCCCTATCGACAGTCATCAACCATCAACCTGTACATTTACCATGGCTCGAAACTGGTGGCATACGAAATTGTTGAGTCCTCCCTGCGATTAAAGACCATTAGCGTCACCAACTCGGATCGAGCCCTTTCTGCTTACTCTAAGTCCAAACCAAAGGTCCTTATCCTTTTGAGTCACATGCTTGATCGTTCCGTTTGGAAGGACAAGTTCATATCCCGCGACATTGTCAATAGCGAGTCCAAATTGATTCGACTTAAACGAATACCCTGCAACCATTTGAGATTCTGAGCCATCTGACCATCGAAGACACTTACCCCCACCGAGTGTCAACCCCGCAACACCGACGCTAGTTACACGCCCACCAACGACATTCATTCCAGTGGGGCCAAGAGTCTTATATACTTGGCCCCAGGTGAGGCCAGGCCCGATCTCGATCGTCCCATCATTAGCCTTGACTTTTGTGGAGTTGAAGCGTGACAATGCGATCTGCACGCCAGATGTCGACGAGAATCCAGGATTGGTGGTGTGTCCACCACCTTTCACAGCAAAAGGCGTCCTACATGTTCGCAGGATCTTTAGCTGCGCAAAAAAAAAAAGCGAGGTCGGCAGGAGCAATTGACATTGGGGCAGGATTCCTTACGATTTTGCTCACGTCCTCAGCCGAGCCGGGCTCCACCGAGCATGCAGAGTCCTGGATGCTTGAGAGAGCATAATGCGAAATGTCGGATGTATACTGAGGTGCGGCTTGGATGGGCGATCAGTTTGGGAGGATCACGGGTGAAGGAATGCCTTGCGTACGCAGGAAAAATACCTGTGAAGCGCCGGAGATATCTTCTGCGATTTTATGACAGGTGTCCAAGAATTGAGAGTTTAGATGATTCTCTCGAGTTTCAGGTCGGGCGTGTGAAGTTAATGCCAGAAAGAAGGTGCAGAGAAGGGGAGTTGTTAGAGGCATGGTGGTGTGTAGAGGCAGCACAACCTCCTAGTGGGCATATATGCTCCTTTATATAGTTCGTGATATCGACGAGGCAGGTGGCCTCCCATCACATGTCAGAGAATCTGTAATCATCAATCATTCGTCATGTATGATAACTTCGATGGCTTGTTAAGACACCGACACACGCACCTCCGCGGACGCCGTAATTCGACTGTGTTCGGTTCAACTATGCTTGGCATGGGAATGCTGATATGAATTGGGAGAAAGTCCCAATGCCATCAATGGTAACGTCAACTTGCCTTCGCCAAGCGTGACTAATTCCTGGGTTTAACGGGGCGATGATCAAGGGGGCTTGTACTCGCCATGAACAATCAACCCCACGAATGGGTCAAGGACCTGACAAAAGGCTTCTGGCGCGACAGAAAACGGTTCTCCCAAGAGAGGAACACATGTCGTTGTCCAGACTCGGAAAACATTGCGCACGAGAGTAGAAGCTGATACGAAACCGGGTGATGGGGTGAATGTCGAGAGGCCCATATGGTGGACTACCATAAATAGCAGGGAATACACTCTCAAGACATTCCTGGCTTGATGAAGTGGAGTCGAGTTGTCTTCGTTTCGCGAAAATTCACGTCCGCGCGTGACCGCACTTGACTACAGTCGCGACTTGTTTACCTGAATGCCCAATCTGGTGAGCCATCAGTAGATCCTGTTTTTATTCAGAATACCGAAGGGACACACCAATTCCTCTGGCCTGAAGTACTGTAGAAGCCGAATGTATTACTGTAGTATATTTCAACATCACATGTCTCTCTTCTCATCGGCGGCGTTTACACTCGTGCCATGAGCAATAGTAATTGTACCATGTCGAGACTTCCACCTCTGAAGCTTTATAAAGTGGTATCGAGTTCGACCTGTTCGGTGCCTCCACATCCGCCTGCACTTGACCAGGAGCTCTACAACGTCAAACACTGGGAATCTTAGTCCATGTACAATGGGGTGTCTCCATCATAAGGGACGTTTACACTGGCGCCATGAGCAAATAGAAATTGTACGGTGTTTAGGTTTCTCCTTTTTTTAGGCTTGTAAGTTCTTGGGCATAGTGCGGATGGCTTGCCGAACACAGGGATCACCGAGCACGTCCTCCATTGTAGGTAATCTCCATCAGAAAAAGCGTCAGGGCATAGATAGAACATGCGGTTTTACTTCCTCCAGGAATTCCATCAAACGTGATCATCCAAGAATGATTAGTAAACGACGCTGTCAAACAACCAGGGAACGACCCACATGCTCTACGAAGCCATTCCTGTCTGCGTGATACCCCACCCACCAAAGAGCTGCACGGCATCCCTTCAGTTGAATTGCCGTATCCTGCGCCCACCGAGTGCTGTACAACTTCAGGAAAACGATCTGGCCCGCAAGTTTCGTCGCCTGCTCCTTGTACGACTGATGAAAAAAAAAAAAAGGACAATCAATACCGTGAGGATGGCCTACGTTGCAGCTCAGAAACGAGCACCGCGAACCACACCGCGAAATCTCTGAGCTGAGCCCGAACCCGCCACATCGTGAACTGCTGATCACGTGAGGTTCATCCGTCCACCCGAGCCCGACACGACCGAACTCTTACTCTCTTCGTCCTGCACACCTCGCCTCCCATCTCTTTGCGTTCCACCCTTGTTGCCACACAACTGGCACCTTTCCTCTATCAGCCAAGTCCCCCCCTCTCGTTGCGCACCAAATCGTACTGCCGAAGACCTGCAAATCTACCAACACAGCCGGCCGACGTCGCAAGCACGCACCGCCTCGAAAAGCCCACCGCTCCATGTACCATTTCTCATGTCACACACGGCCCCTCGCAAGTTGGGCCTCGGTTTGGACCACGTTGTTATTAGGAGGAAATATAAGATTATTCATAACTCTTTTCGTATGTTTCAGCTCCTTTCACCACTCCACTCCACACCTTCCTATTTTACCTTAGCGTTTTTACCACCGAGCGTCGCCCCCTTCACAATGGTTCAGTAATTTTTCTACATTTCGGACCCTGCTGCTCGTCCTCTACGTCGCCGTGCGAGTCTGCCGCCGGCAAGCATCTCATACGTTACCGCTCTCTTTCCATCTCTACCAACTTGTAGTATATTTGTCTTTATCGCCCGAATCTCATATAAAAGCCCTCTAGCCTGGGCTTGTCCAAGGCAGGCATCCGCGGCCCACTTTCCCCCTCTTTCATCTTGCGTGCTTTTGCTCCTGCCCGACCGTTTGACGAGCCGCCGAGCCGCCAGCCGTTCCTCCGGATCTTTCTCTTTTTCATGTTTTCTCTCGCCAATCCTCAGTTGCCTTAACCGACCGCCTTCCCCCTCGCCGTCACCGACCGACGCTCCGACATCGCCGACCCCTGTGCTTTACCGTCGTCGACAGCCTTCACGCCTCGCCGTCACCTCAAGACTTCTTACTTTCGCCTCGCTCCTCTCGTACCTCTCGCATCGCCTCCGCCTTACAACGCTCAACGTCTCCTCTCACAAGTTCCCGCACATTCGGGATCGCGTCTCTTCCCTTCAAGAACCACCTCCGGACTCATTGCTAGGTCACCCCGACCAGGCATACACTGCTATTCAAATGAAATGGACTTTCATGTCGGTAAGCCCTTGCGAAGCCGACGGATCATCTGAATGGGACTCCAAATTTTTGTGGCACCTGGGCTTTGTGTCCATGAACGAAGCCAAATACCCCTTAGCATAGCTGTTTCAAGACCTCACTAATTCTGGTATCATACTGCAACAATGTTGTGCCCCACTCACAGGGAGCAGGCGCGGCACTCAGCGGGGAAGCGATAGGACATTACCTAGACGTAGTTTCCCCCTGTTTTTACACTTTCTCCGTGAAGTGCCTGTTGTACATATACACCCAAATGAGAAGCAAGAGTCTTCCTGTCAAAGGACCCAGTATTGCGTTAAGTTTATTGAGCGACGCCTGAAGCAAGGGCCCGAAAGCCACATTTCGTAGTGGTACATTCTTCGAGCCGAAATCAAGAATGAATTGTTCAGCTTGTCGTAGCGGAGATGTTTGCCATGCAACCACCCTGGCTACAGCCTCTGGCAATACGACCTGGCGTGGCGAGAAGACTTGGAGACAGCGACGGCTCGAATGACGATCGACATGATCGGTCGCACGCACATGTGATTGTCCACGCTCGATAGTTCCCAACGATTGTCCAAAGGCCCACGCCATGGTCCGCGCGCGCATGGGATTGCACGCGTGGCGGGTCTCGATATAGGGCAGCCAGTCGCGCACCCACCTTGCACTGGGGACGATGAAGGTACGAACTACATTCACCTTCAGGAAACTAGGCTATTCGATCATACAAGACTTCACTCCGAGGGAAAGTAATCGTAGGCAATTCGTATCAAGGAGCTCAGAAGAGCAAAAGCAAACGACACTTTGAGATGGTCCATCACAATTTACAAGATTCGGGTCTACAAGATTCAGGTCGTATTCAAAGAACACTCCCAGCTAACTCACTACGTCAAATGGCCCACTTCAATACCTCTAAATATGAGTAGGAGGATCCTAGAATTTGAAACCCCCAGCGAGGTCCATCACCCTTTCTGGATCGATCTTCGCCTTGATGCTACGAAGCCTTGCCAAATTCCCACCATACATGTCCTCCAGAGGTGTATCGAAAAGCGCATAGTTCACATACACTGCTGCATGTGACAGGTTCTGCCCGTCCGCAATTGCAACATCATGGATCGTCTTTGCACCGTCATGCAACAAATCGGCCATCGTCTTGTCGAGCGAGGCGTTGGACCACGCGATGACGAGGACGGAAGGGAAGACAGCCTGAGAACGATCAGGTGGGTACGCAGATGGGCTCCCATGCGAGAAGAGGCCACGGTTGAAGGGTTCGAGTCCTGAGGCCACGACGGCAGTGCTGTCAAGAGCAGAAATTCGCTTCCCCCAGAACTGTGAACCGCCATCATATTACCGGACCGACGTACAGTAAAGGCTCGAAGGACGGAACTCACCCGTGTGTGGTTCACAAAAGCATCAAAGACGGCAGGTGAATAGTGTGTCACCGGGACGCCCTCAAAGAAAACGCTGAGGGTTAGATATCGTGTCAGTATCGTTTCCACCCACAGATTTACGTATTACGAACCGAGGCTTGCTAGACGCCGGGTCCAAGGAATTCCCGCTGAGGCTGTAATCGTAGTAGGACAGAGTAGACACATTCCCCTGGGCAGGTTGTATCGCCAAGAAATCGTCGAATACTCCCACAGGACGAGCCGGTGCATCATAAAACAGAGACAAAACAGGTGTGATCTGTTGCGTCAGTGGCGTCAGTTCAGAGCAGCGCCGACGCTGCCACAATAGACCACACCTGTCCCAATGTATAGACAAAACTGAACCCCATCGTAGCCTTCTTGTCGTTTTTCTCTTGGAATTTGACAAGTGACTCTTTAATTTGATCCAGCTTGTCCTCAGTGTAAGTAAGAATGCCGCCCTGTCAGCGTTTGAATATGTATACAATATCATCTGTGAATCATTCTTGTCGGCTCACCCAGACGTCGGTTTGGGGATGCAATTTGAGGACGAATCTAGTTACGATTCCCTATTGACATTCATCAACATCAACCATCAAGTTATACATTTACCATGACTTGAAACTGGTGGCATACGAAATTGTTGAGTCCTCCCTGCGATTAAAGACCATTAGCGTCGCCAACCTGGATCGAGCCCTTTCTGCTTACTCTAAGTCCAAACCAAAGGTCCTTATCCTTTTGAGTCACGTGCTTGATAGTTCCGTTTGGCAGGACAAGTTCATATCCCGCGACGTTGTCAATAGCGAGTCCATATTGACTCGACTTAAACGAATATCCTGCAAGCATCTGAGATATGAGCCATCTGACTATCGAAGACACTCACCTCCACCAAGTGTAAACCCTGCAACACCGACGCTGGGTACACGCCCACCAACGGCATTCATTCCAGTGGGGCCAAGAGTCTTATATACTTGGCCCCAGGCCCGATCTCGATCGTCCCATCATGAGCGTTGACTTTTGTGGAATTGAAGCGTGACAATGCGATTTCCACGCCAGATGTCGACGAGAATCCAGGATTGGTGGTGTGTCCACCACCTTTCACAGCGAAAGGCGTCCTACATGCTCCCAGGATCTTAAGCTGTACCAAAAAAAACGAGGTCAGCGGGAGCAATTGACATTGGGGCAAGATACCTTACAATTTTGCTCACGTCCTCGGCCGAGCCGGGCTCCACCGAGCATGCTGAGTCCTGGGTGCTTGAAAGAGCATAATGCGAAATGTCGGATGTATACTGAGGTGCGGCTTGGATGGGCGATCAGCTTGGGAGGATCACGGGTGAAGGAATGAGTTGCGTACGCGGGAAAAATACCTGTGAAGCGCCAGATATATCTGCTGCAATTTTATGACAGGTGTCCAAGAATTGAGAGTGCGGATGATTCTCTCGAGTTTCAGGTCGCGCATGGGAAGTTAATGCCAAAAAGAAGGTAGAGAGAAGGGATATTGTTAGAGGCATGGTGGTGTGTAGAGGCAGCACAACCTCCTAGTGGGTGTATATACTCCTTTATATAGTTTGTAATGCCATCGCCGTCAGAGAATCAGTAATTATCCATCATGTATGATAACATCGATGAATTGTTAAGATCCTGGATCACGCACCTCCGCCGATGCCGTACCTCCACTGCATTCATGATTCAGTTGAACCATGCTTCGCCGCGGCATGGGACTGCTGATATGAATTAGGAAAAAGCACCAATGCCGTCAATGGTAACGTCAATTGTCCTACCCCAAGCGTGACTAAGCCTTGGGTTTGATGGGGAAACCCCAACAATAGGTCAAGCACACTACAAAAAGCTTCTAGTGCGACAGAAAACCCTAGTCATGTGCGGGGAGGATGTGAACGCACAGAACAAGCTGAAACTGGGCACCACTTTATGAAGCGTCACAATGTGGAAGTCAATGCCGTGCAATTGCTTCTTGCTCATGGGGTAAGTGTAAAACGTCCTTGATAGGAAGAGAGACGCCCCGTTGCATAAGGGTGAGCACCGTACCGTATACGGTATATCACATGGAAATATTCTCACGACTGCAACGAGATCGCGGAAATATTCCCACGATTTTGCTGGTTGAAAAATCGGCTTTAAATACCTCGTTCTCTGAAGGAGAACTCAGAACGGCCGTATACTTTATGGTATCATACGGCTACGGGTATGACCGTAGCCGTATCCGTATGGTGGCTTCCTGAAGACCTTACGGTGCAGTACGGGGGTATATACGGCTGTGTACGGGATGTTACGGGATAATATGGGTACAATTTTGGGTTTCTGTGTATGTACATCAAAAATATACTCTATGTGAATAATCTTACCCTTGCACGTCCGACAAAGGTGGTGTTTCAGGACCCCAGGTGTATTGTAAAGAGGTATGGTCATTGGTCATCCTGCGAGACAAGGTAGTGGAAGAGGATGTGGATGCGACGGAGTTGAAAGAGATGAGTGGGGGACCATGCAAATCGCGAGACAGAGAAGCGAACGAGGACGCGTTGGCTCAGTTTGTCGTCAACTGGTCGGGCAGGGGTAAAGCACGCAAGTGAGACAAAGAGGAGGTAAGGGCCGCTGTTGCCTTTGAAGAGGCCAGGCATAGGGATATTTATATTCGAGTCTGGGACCATACGAGGGACATGTATTCTACATCCAGAGTGAGTTAGAGGGGAATGGTAAGAAATCCGTACAGCGTCATAGGCAAGGTGCAGCGGTGTCCGAAAATCAAAAATAAATAAATATGAATAGTCATAAAGCGCGCGACGTTGAGCGCATGGACAACAAGGGTGAGGGACGGCATAGAGATGCTGGTTGGTAAAGCTAAAGTCGAAATTTGGAACTGTAGAATGGAGAGCACAACGTCTGAAGCAAATGGGGATAGGAAAACACACCAAGATATCCCGGATGAACCTATATCCATCAAGTCCCTCCTAAACGACCTTGGCCCGACTTATGAGAGGCCGTGAGCAACGCGTGCTACATGGAGCAGCGCTTTTTGGGGAGGTGCATGCTGGTGATGTCAGCCGACAGCCTTGGGCGATCGCGAGTCCTTCGGCCATGAGGATCGGGGGGCAACAAGGGCCGAGTCTTGTTCTAGTAGGGGAAAGGCGTCGATCATGAGTAGAAGACGAAGAGTCGGTGGTGAGGCAAGCGAAATGAGGGTGCAGGTGGGTGAGAGGGCCAGAGACATGTCGGGACTTGGGATAGGGCGAAATTCACGCACGCACACAGCACCTGGACGGTTCCCACCTCCCACAGCAATTCCTGGCCTGGCCCATAATACCGCCGTCAATTTGACGGCATGATACAGGGGATGACCGGTGACCGGTCGACGACCGGCGACCGGCCCGTAAACCATACCGTCAAATGGTCCCACTATGGTCCCTTCGAGGCTTTATGGTACAGGGCCCGTAGCCATATTATGGGGGCCCATATAGCCGTAAATACGGATACGGTGCTCAGCCCTACCATTGCATAAGGCCTACAATCCGGACTTCTCGATATTGTGGGGCTCCTAGTTCCTAATTCCCTCTCCGTAGTCGCAAGACCAGTGCTCGCCACATTTACCTCGTGCCCTCTCTGTCGCTTCTTACTCGACTTGAACTTGTGAGCTGAAGCCCAGGATTAAGCCTGAGCCCAGCCCAAGCCAGGCCGGGCATTTTAAAACAAAAGTTGGCAGATATCCCAGACTTGGATCCCTGGAAGGAAAATACCACTGTGATAATGGCGCTGATCAAAGTGGTTCTCCTAAGTCGACTAAGATTCAATGGTGAACGTTGAACGACAAGACGATGATCGTTGTTTGCCACTTCATATTGATGACAAGACACGGAGTTTCAGTTCGGTCTGTATGAGAGCTTCCGAGTGGATGTTCCCTTCGATGCGTGGCCGCATCATGATTGCTCGTTAAGAGTATGGTTGTAGTAGGTGAAAAATATCCTGTATGCCTGGGGATGATGCAGGTATGAACTAAATTCCCCATCAGGAACCTAGACTAATTGACCATATAAGACTTGATTCAAAAGGAAAGTAATTGTAGGCAGTCCGTAAGGAGCCCAGAAGAGAAAAAGCAAATGACACCGTGAGATGGTCCGTCACAGTTTACAAGATCCGGTCTACAAGACCCGAGCCATATCCAAAGATTAATCCCAACTAACTCGCTACATCAAACGGCTCACTTGAATATCTCTAAGGATGGGTAGGACAATCCTAGAATTTGAAACCCCCAGCGAGGTCCATCACCCTTTCTGGATCAATCTTCGCCTTGATATTGCGAAGCCTCGCCAAATTCCCGCCATACATGTCTTCCAGAGGGGTATCAAACAGCGCGTAGTTGACATAAACTGCCGCGTGTGACAGGTTCTGCCCGTCCGCAATTGCAACATCACGGATCGTCTTTGCACCGTCACGCAGCAATTCGGCCATCGTCTTGTCGAGCGAGGCGTTGTTCCACATAATCATGAGGACGGAAGGGAAGACTGCTCTAGAACGGTCGGGCGGGTACGCAGATGGGCTCCCATGCGAGAAGAGGCCACTGTCGAAGAGTTCAAGTACTGTGCTCAGGAGCGCAGTGCTGTCAAGAGCAGCAATTCGCTTCCCCCAGAACTGTGAACCGCCATCATATTAATAGACCGACGTACAGTGAAAGATCGAAGGACAGAACTCACCCGTGTGTGGTTCACAAAAGCATCAAAAACGGCAGGCGAATATTGTGTCACCGATACGCCCTCGTAGAAAACGCTAACGATTAGGCATCGTGTCAGTCTCCTTTCCACCGACAGGGTTACGTATTACTGACCGAGTGCTGGTAGGCGGGATCACAGGTCTCGTGCCGAGGATGTAATCAGAGTATGACAGAGTAGACACGTTCCCCTGGGTAGGTTGTATCGCCAAGAAATCGTCGAATACTCCCACAGGAGGAGTGGGTGCATCATAAAAAAGACCGATGGCAGGCATGGTCTGTTGGGTCTGTATCGTCAGTTTGGACAAGCGGCGACGCTGCCACGATGGACCACACCTCTCCAAGTGTATAGACAAACCCCACGAGCACCGCAGCCTTACTATCGATTTTCTCTTGGAATTTGACAAGTGAGTCCTTGATTTGATCCAGCTTGTCCTCAGTGTAAGTAAGAACACCGCCCTGTCAGTGTTAGAGTATGTAGACCATATATTCTCTGAATCATTCTTGTCAGCTCACCCAGACGTCCGTTTGCGGATGCAATTTGAGGATGAATTTAGTTACGATTCCCTATTGACAGTCATCAACCATCAAGTTGTCCAGTACCATGACTCGAAACTTGTGGCATACGAAATTATTGAGCCCTCCCTGCGATTAAAGACCATTAACGCCACCAATTTCGATCGAGCCATTTCTGCTTACTCTAAGTCCAAACCAAAGGTCCTTATCCTTTTGAGTCACGTGCTTGATAGTTCCGTTTGGCAGGACAAGTTCATATCCCGCGACGTTGTCAATAGCGAGTCCGTATTGACTCGACTTATACGAATACCCTGCAAGCATCTGAGATTATGAGCCATCCGACCATGCAAGACACTTGCCTCCACCAAGTGTCAACCCTGCAACACCGATGCTGGGTACACGCCCACCAATGACACTCACTCCAGTGGGGCCAAGAGTCTTATATACTTGGCCCCAGGTAAGGCCAGGCCCGATCTCGATGGTCGCATCCTTGGGATTGACTTTTGTGGAGTTGAAGCGTGACAATGCGATCTCTACACCAGATGTCGACGAGAATCCAGGATTGGTGGTGTGTCCACCACCTTTCACAGCGAAAGGCGTCCTACATGCTCGCAGGATCTTTAGCTGTACAAAAGAACAGGAACGACGTCAACGGGAGCAATTGAGATTGGAGCAGCATACCTTACAATTTTGCTCACGTCCTCAGCCGAGCCAGGCTCCACCGAGCATGCAGAGTACTGGATGCTCGAAAGAGCATAATGCGAAATGTCGGATGTATACTCAGGTGCGGCTTGGATGGGCGATCAGCTTGGGTGAATCACAGGTGAAGGAATGAGTTACGTACGCGGGAAAAATACCTGTGAAGCGCCGGAGATATCTGCTGCAATTTTATGACAAGTACCCAAGAATTGAGAGTTCTGATGATTCTCTCGAGTTTCAGGTCGGGCGTGTGGAGTTAATGCCAGCCTGAGAAAGAAGGTGCAGAGAAGGGATTTTGTTAGGGGCATGGCGGTGCGTATAGGCAGCACAACCTACCACTAATACATGCTCCTTTATATAGTTTGTAATGTCAGCGAGGCAGGCGGCCTCCCATCGCAGGTCAGAGAATCAAGAACCATGATTCGTCATGTATGACTCGAACAACTTTGATAGGTGGTTGTTAAGACACTCAATGACACACGCACCTCCGCGGACGCCGTAATTCGACTGTGTTGAGTCCAACTATGTCCCATAGGATCATAGGAACGCCAATATGAATTAGGAGAAAGCACCAATGCTGTCAATGGTACCGTCAATTGACTGACGCAAAACTTGGCTGAGCCCTGGATTTGACGGGGCCAAGATCATGGAGGCTTGTACTCGCCATAAATAGTCAAGAAAACGGTGCCACCGAGAGAAACACCCGGCGTTATCCAGACTCGCAAAACGTTGTGCATGAGAATAGAAGCCGATACGAACCCGAGCGATGGGGTGAATGCCGAGAGGCTCATCTGGTGGACTACCATAAATAGCAGGGGATATTCTCTCGAGACATTCCTGGCTTGATGAAGTGGAGTCGAGTTGTCTTCAGAATTCATGTCTGCACGTGATCGCAGTAGAATTGTTGTTTACTCGTGATTATTGCGGTCCCACGTCACATGTATCCGAATCATCGCATATCTCTCTTCTCGTCGGGGGTGTTTACACCCGTGACATGGGAAAGAATTGCACAATGTCGAGACGTCCACTTCCTAAAGCTCTATGAAGTAGTGTCTAGTTCGCCTTGTTCTGTGCATTCACATCCGCGGCATGATCCGCCCCGCACCTGACCAGGGATTCCACCACGTCTAAGGAAATCTTAGTGCCATGTGCAAGTAGACTTTGTACGGTGTCGGGATTTCTACTTTCTGGCACTTGATAAGTAAGTTCTTGGGCATGGTGCACATGGCTTGCCGAACACCGAAATTGCTGAGGACGTCCTCCATTGTAGGTAATCTCGAACAGAAAAAGCGCCAAGGCATAGATAGAACAGGCCGCCGTCCTACCTCCTCCAGGAATCACATCGAACCGGGAGATAACGAAAGATCCCTGGGACGTGCAACAGATTGGGAGAGTTCCAAAAACGGGAACTCAGCTGGAGCGATCATCGGACATCATTCTATTGGACATGGTCTATGGAATTCCCTCAAGAATTCCACCGTTCTCGACTAGTATTACCTATTGTGAGCTCTGGAAGATTTATCAATGCGAGCATCAAGGATAGATGGCTGTTACGGACTTCAACTTCGGTGTGTATAGTAGGTCAACCGACCAACCGGTCAGGGACTCATCAGCCCGCGGCTGCGGATGTCACCCATTGGTCCACTCCAAGTCGTGATACAGGCACATCACGGTTTCCGTGTCAATCTTAATTCGACTTTTCCAAAGCCTCACTACATTTGTCCTGTAGACAGGGGCGTATATAACAGTGCACAATTCAAATGCACCGTCACGTTGATACACCTTGCGATTCTTGCTCGACACCTGTCCCTTAGTGGATCGACTTCGCACTCCAATGACATGTCATCCGGGGTACACATTCCCGATTGCACGATCGCCGCGCGTCGCTTCGGTAAGCTCCGAAGCCCTTCGTGGGCAGGCTCCCACACGATCGACGTATGAATATATGAATAGTATATGAATGATCACACGCACGTGTGATTGTGCACGCTTAATCATTGGCAACGATTGTTTAATGGCCCACGCCAGGGTCCGCGCGCATGGCGTTGCACGCGTGGTGGGCCACGACATGAGCCAGCTAGTTGCGCACCCGCCTTACACTGGGGACGATGAAGGTACGAACTACATTCATCGTCAGGAACCTAGACTAGTTGGTCATACAAGACCTGATTCCGAAGGAAAGTAATCATAGGCCGTTCGTATCAAGGAGCTCAGAAGAGCAAAAGCAAATGACAATCTGAGATGGTCCGTCACAGCCTACAAGATTCGGGTTTACCAGATTCAGGTCGTATTCAAAGAACACTCCCAGCTAACTCACTACATCATGATTCAATTCAATATCTCTAAACATGAGTAGGACGACCCTAGAACTTGAAACCCCCAGCAAGGTCCATCACCCTTTCTGGATCAATCTTCGCCTTGATGCTGCGAAGCCTGGCCAGAGTCCCACCATACATGTCTTCCAGAGGTGTATCGAAAAGCGAATAATTCACATACACTGCCGCGTGTGACAAGTCCTGCCCGTCCGCAATTGCGACACCACGGATCGTCTTTGCACCGTCACGCAGCAAATCGGCCATCGCCTTGTCAAGCGAGGCGTTGGACCACGCGATGAGGAGGACAGAAGGGAAGACAGCCCGAGAACGATCAGGTGGGTACGCAGATGGGCTCCCATGCGAGGAGAGGCCACTGTCGGGGGGTTCGAGTGCTGAGGCCACGACGGCAGTGCTGGCAAGTGCTGAAATTCGCTTCCCCCAGAACTGTGAACGCCATCATATTATTGGACCGATGTATAGCAAAGGTTGGAAGGACGGAACTCACCCGTGTGTGGTTAACAAAAGGATCAAAGACGGCAGGTGAATAGTGTGTCACCGGGACGCCCTGACTAAAAGCGCTAAGGGTTATCGTGTCAGTCTCCTTTCCACCGACAGGGTTACGTATTACTGACCGAGCGTTGGTAGACGGGACCAAGGAATTCGCGCTGATGATGTAATCGGAGTAGGACAGAGCAGACACATTCCCCTGGGCAGGTTGTATCGCCAAGAAATCGTCAAATACACCTACAGGACGAGCGGGTGCATCATAAAACAGAGAGATAACAGGTGTGACCTGTTGCGTCAGTGGCGTCAGTTCAGACCAGCACCGACGCAGCCACGATAGACAACACCTGTCCCAATGTATAGGCAAAACTTAACCCCATTACAGCCTTTTTGTCGGTTTTCTCTTGGAATTTGATAAGTGAATCCTTAATTTGAACCGGCTTGTCCTCAGTGTAAGTAAGAATGCCGCCCTGTCAGTGTTTGAGTATGTAAACCACATTATCTCTGAATCATTCTTGTCAGCTCACCCAGACGTCCGTTTGGGGATGTAATTTGAGGATGAATTTAGTTACGATTCCCTATCGACAGTCATCAACCATCAAGCCGTACATTCGCTATGGCTCGAAACTGATGGCATACAAAATGATTGAGTCCTCCCTGCAAAGAAAGACCTTAGCGTCGCTAACTTGGATCGAACCCTTCCGCTTACTCGAAGTCCAAACCAAAGGTCCTTATCCTTTTGAGTCACATCCTTGATAGTTCCGTTTGGTAAGACGAGTTAATATCCTGCGACGTTGTCAAGAGCGAGTCCGTATTGACTCGACTTGAACGAATATCCTGCAACCATCTGAGATTATGAGCCATCCAACCATGGAAGACACCTACCTCCACCAAGTGTCAACCCTGCAACACCGACGCTAGTTACACGCCCACCAACGACATTCATTCCAGTGGGGCCAAGAGTCTCATATACTTGGCCCCAGGTGAGGCCAGGCCCGATCTCGACGGTCGCATCATTGGGGCTGATTTTTGTGGAGTTGAAGCGTGACAATGCGATTTCTACGCCGGAGGTCGACGAGAATCCGGGATTGGTGGTGTGTCCACCACCTTTCACAGCGAAAGGTGTCCTACATGCTCCCAGGGTCTTCAGCTGCGCAAAAAAAAAAAGAGGTCAGCGGGAGTAATTGACATTGGGGCAGGATACCTTACAATTTTGCTCACGTCCTCAGCCGAGCCGGGCTCCACCGAGCATGCAGAGTACTGGATGCTCGAGAGAGCATAATGCGAAATGTCGGATGTATACTGAGGTGCGGCTTGGATGGGCGATCAGCTTGGGAGGGTCACGGGTGAAGGAATGAGTTGCGTACGCGGGAAAAATACCTGTGAGGCGGGGGAGATATCTTCTGCGATTTTATAACAGGTGTCCAAGGATGGAGAGTGCGCATACTTCTTTTGAGCTTCAGGTCTGGCGTGTGAAGTTAATCCCAGAAAGAAGGTGGAGAGAAGGGATTTTGTTAGAGGCATGGCGGTGTGTAGAGCCAGCACAACCTGCTAGTGGGTCTACATGCTCACTTATATTGTTCGTAATATCAACGAGGCAAGCGGCCTCCCATCGCGGGTCAGAGAAATCAGTAATCATGATCCGTCACGCATGACTCGGACAACTTCGATGGGTTGTTAAGAGACTGACACACGCACCTCCGCGGACGACGTAATTCGATTGTGTTCAGTTCAACTATGCTTCGCATAGACATGCCGATATGAATTGGAGAAAGTACCAATGCCGTCAATGGTAACGTCAATTGTCCGACGCCAAGCGTGACGAAATCCTGGGTTTGATGGGGCCATGATCATGGGGGCTCGTACTCGCCATGAACGATCAACCACAACAAGAGGTCTCGGGCCCTACAAAAAGCTCCTAGCGCGACAAAAAACGGTTCTCCCAAAGGAAGAACCCATGGCGTCAAAACATTGTGCATGAGAACGGAAGCCAATGCGAAACCCAGTGATGGGGTGGATTCCGAGAGGCTCATCTGGTGGACCACCATAAATAGCAGGGGATATTCTCATTCCTGGGTTAGTCGCCGTCCGCACGTGACCGCACTTGACCACTTGTAGAAACAGAATCTCCGAAACTTCGCATGTCTCTCTTCTCATCGGCGGTGTTTACACTCGCGCCATGGGCAATTAGAGATTGCGCCATGTTGAGACTTCCACTTCTGAAGCTTTATAAAGTGGTATCTTGTTCGACTTGTTCGGTGCGTTCACACCCGCCTGCACTTGACCAGGAGTTCGACAACGTCGAACACTCGGAGTCTCAGTGCCAGGTGCAACAGGGTTTCTCCAGCGCCGTGGGCAAGTAGAACTTTTATGATATCGAGATTTCTACTTTCTGAGGCTTGACGAGTGAGTTCTTGGCATGGCGCGGATGGCTTGCCGAACATCGAGATCGCCGAGCACGTCCTCCGCTGTAGATAATCTCCACCAGAAAAAAGCATCAAGGCATAGATAGAACTGGCGGTTTTACCTCCAGGAATCGCATCAAACGTGATCGTCCGGTGATGCTAAGCGCGATTAAAAAAATGATTAGCAAACACCGCTGTCAAACAACCAGGAAACGACTCACATGCTCGACGAAGCGGCCCATTCCTGTCTGCGTGATACCCCGCCCACTAAACAGCTGTACGGCATGCCTTCAATTGCCATATCCTGCGCGCACCGAGTGGCGAGTGCTGTACATCTTCAGGAAAGCGATCTGGCCCACAAGTTTCATCACCTGCTCCTTGTACGACTGATGAAAAAAAAGGACATTCACTACTGTAAGGATGACATACGCTGCAGCTCAGAAAAGAGCACCGCGAGCCACACCGAGCTCTGAGCTCGAACCACCTCGGCAGTCCGTCTTTGTACTGCTCACCACGTGACGTCCTTCCGTTTACCCACCTATCCTAACACGACCGAACTCTCACCCTCTTCGTCTAACACCCCTCGCCTTCCACCCTCGTTGCCACACGACCGACACCTTTTCTCTGTCACCCATGTCACCCCCTCTTGTCGCGCCTCCACTCCTATGGCTGAAGACACGCAAATCGCCCAACATCGCCGGCCGACGTCGCAAGCATGCACCGCCTCGAAAAGCCCGCTGCTCCATGTAGCATACGCCACTCACGGCCCTTCGCAAGCTGGGCCTCAGTTTGGACCACAGGGTTATTAGGAAGGGATGTAACTGTATATTATAGGGTCATTCAGGACTCTTTTTGTATGTTTCTCTATCTCCTTTCGACTTAGATTATCCGCTCTCCATTCCACACCTTCCCGTGTCACCTTAGCGTTTTTACCACCGAGCGTCATCGCACCCCACTCGCTTTCACCTTCCATGCGCTCGCTGGCGCATACTTCACAACGATTCTGTAAAATTTCTACGTTTCGGACGCCATAGCTCATCGTCTACATCGCCGTGCGGGTCTCGCCGCCAAGCATCTCATTCGCTATTGCTCTCATCCCTTCTCTACCCGTCTAACTCGTAGGATACTTGTCTTTATCGCCCGACTCTCATATAAAAGTCCTCTAGCTTGGCCTCGTCAGGGGCAGGCGGACACGGCCCATTTTCCCTCTCTTCCTTCGTCTTGCGTGGTTTTGCTCTTGCCCGACCGTTTGACGAGCCGCCAAGCCATCAGTCGCTCATCAGGATCTTGCTCTCTTTCGTGTTTTCTCTCGCTGATCCTCGTTTGCCTCAGCCGACCGCCTTACGCCTTGCCATCACCAACCGTTATACGCTTCGACATCGCCGACCTCTCTTCTTTGCCGTCATCAACAGCCTTCACGCCTCGCCGCCGCCTTAGGACCACCTACTTTCGCCTCGCTCCTCTCGTACCTTTCGCATCGCCTTCGCCCCACAACGCTCAACATCTTCTCTCGCGCGTTCCCGCACATCCGGGATCGCGGTCTCTTCCCTTCAAGAACTACTCCCGGACTCACTGCTAGGTCACCCCGACCAAGCACCCTAAATTACTATTCAGACGAAATGGACTTGCATGTCGGTAAACCCTTGCGAAGCCGACGGATCATCTGAATGGGGCCCCAAATTTCTCGCTGCTGCACCTGGGCTTTTGTCCATGAACAAAGCCGAACACCCTAGCATGGCGGTTTCAAGACTCACTAAGTCTGGTATTACACCGCAACGATGTGTACCCAACACCCAACTCATGGGGGAAGCAGGCGCGGCACTCAGCGAGGAAGCAATTGCACACTACCTAGGCGTACTTTCCCCCCGTTTTTACACTTTCTCCGCGGAGTGCCTGCTACACACATCCCCCCAAACGAGAAGCGAGAGCCTTTCCCGTCAAAAGATCCTGTAAGATTATTGGGCGACGCAAGGAGCAAGGGCCCGAAGGTGGTAGCTTTCGAGCACTCGCATTTCGTAGCGGTACATTCTTCCAGCTAAAATCAAGAATGAATTGTTCTGATTTTTGTAGCGGAGATGTTTGTCATGCAACCACCCTGGCTACAGCCTCTGGCGAGATGACTTGGCGTGGCGAGAAGACTTCGAGCGGGACGGGGTCGGATGGTGATCACGTGACAGTTGGCGCCAACTTGTGAGTCCCTCACAACTACGCCTCATATCCATAGGCCTACTACCTCCCATCCGGGGCAACCGTGTACCCAGATAGGTGGGTCTCACAGCGCGTGTATGCCCCCCTATACCCACTTCCCGAGCCTGCGCTAACTATACATCGTTTCTATGACTATTTTTTTTTTTTTTTTTTTTTGGATTCTATGACTACTTATCTTCGCTGAATCGCGCCCGGCGCACGTCCTACAACAACGCAGGCGATTCAAAGACTCGGACGTTCCTTGGAACTCTTACTTTTTTTCTGGTATCGGTACATACATTATAAGTGATTAAGAAAGCCTCTATTCTAAAGCCAGGGCACGTTACCAAGCTCTCCTTCATACGCCATCTTCGCAGCTACACAACCACTTATCCCGTTACTGAAACCCTCGTCGACATTTCAATTACCAATCCGTTGTGAAAATATCTATGCAGCCCACGCAACTTATTCTGGTCACACTGCGCAACTCAATAGGTTCCGGCCTTTGCTGCCGTGTATAGCCTGAGAATCAGGGTCTCTCGCACTGGACGGATAGTTGTGCGTACCTGCGGCGTTTTCACGTACAATAATCACTCCGCATGATGCTCCGGAAGGCCGTCGTTTGACAGGAATCGTGCAAGTTTGCGATGCCCCCTTGACAGCGCTATTGAAAACGGGGTCTGATGCTCGTCATCCTTGGCATCGACATCCGCCCCATGCTCAATTAAGAACCGGGAGATATCAAGGGATCCCTGCAACGACGCCAAGTGCAACGGAGTCTTCTGGTGCCGTCCTCGTGCATTTACATCCGCACCATTCCTAATTAAGATTTTCGACACGCTATAGTTTCCCTGTTGTGACGCGCGGTGCAGTGGTGTATGGTGTTGGTCGTTGCGAATATCCACGTCTGCACCACCTTTGAGCAGAAACCGTGCAATGTCGAGATATCCGTATTCTAAAGCGTTTTGCAGAGGAGTTGAATTGCGCCTGTTCCTCGTGTCCACATCTGCCCCATATCTGAGTAATAGCTGCACAAGGTCGGGCATCTTGCAATCTACTGCTTTATGTAACGGAGAGACTCCCTTGTTGTTGCAGGTACTTGGGTTTGCACCGTGGTCCAGTAGGAATCGTATATATTCGAGATTGGACAATCGTATAATTGTGTTAAGTGGCGTTGAACCTCTGTGGTTCTGGATGTTCACATTTGCACCGTGATTGAGCAATAGCATCGCAGTGTCAAGGCAGCCATCAGTGGAATAAGTGGCACCAAGTGCACTGGACAATGGAGTATCCCCCCAGCGATCGAGAGCGTTTACATCCGCATTATGGTCGAGCAACAACTGCACGATGTCGACCCATTGATGTTTTGAGGCTTCATGAAGTGGTGTCGAGCTATCGTTATTCCGAGCATTCACCGCCGCACCGCACTTAACTAAGAGCTCCACAACGTCAACGCTTGGGCATGGTAGCGTCTTGTGAAATGAGACATCTCTCTCAGGGTCATTTATATCAACACCCCGGTCGAGTAGTAATTGCACGATTTTTCTACGAGTTGAAGCTTGACGAAGTGGTGTCGAGTTGACTTTGTTCCGAGAATTTACGTCCGCACCGTACTTGTCTGGAATCTCCACTTTCCATAGTATTCGAGATCGTAGTGCCCTATGCAATGGGGTACCTCCCTTATTATCGAGGATGTTCACACTGGCACCATGGACAAGCAGAAATTGTACGATGTCGAGATTTCCACTTTGTGAGGCTTGATGCAGTGGTGACAAGTTATCTTTGTTCTGTGCGTTCACATCCGCCCCGCACTTGACTAGGAGCTCCACAACCTCGAATCGTATTGCCTTGTGCAATGGGGTGTCTCCCTTCTCATCAAGGTCATGTACACTGACCCCATGAGCAAGTAGCAATTGTACGACATCGAGTTTCCCATGATCTGAAGCTTCATGAAGCGGTGTCCAGTTCAGCTTGTTCTTTGCGTTCACGTCTGCCCCACACTTGACTAGGAGTTCCACAACCTTGAATATTGAGGATCGTATTGCCTTGTGTAATAGGGTATCTCCCTTCTCATCAAGGTCATTTACACTGGCCCCATGAGCAAGTAGCAATTGTACGACATCGAGTTTCCCACGATCTGAAGCTTCCTGAAGTGGTGTCCAGTTCAACTTGTTCTGTGCGTTCACATCCGCCCCACACTTGACTAGGAGTTCCACAACCTCGAATACTGAGGATCGTATTGCCTTGTGCAATGGGGTGTCCCTCTTCTCATCAAGGTCATGTACACTGGCCCCATGAGCAAGTAACAATTGTACGACATCGAGTTTCCCACGATCTGAAGCTTCATGAATCGGTGTCCAGTTCAGCTTGTTCTGTGCGTTCACGTCAGCCCCGCACTTGATTAGGAGTTCCACAACCTCGAATACTGAGGATCGTATTGCCTTGTGCAATGGGGTGTCCCTCTTCTCATCAAGGTCATGTACACTGGCACCATGAGCAAGTAACAATTGTACGACGCCGAGTTTCCCACGATCTGAAGCTTCATGAAGTGGTATCCAGTTCAGCTTGTTCTTTGCGTTCACGTCCGCCCCGCACTTGATTAGGAGTTCCACAACCTCGAATATTGAGGATCGTACTGCCTTGTGCAATAGGGTGTCTCCATTGTTTACAGGGATGTTTACATTGGCACCATGGGTAAGTAACATTCGCATGGTGTCGAGATTCCAAATTTCCGAAGCGACATGAAGTGGTGTCGAACCGTACATGTCACAGGCATGTATATCAGCACCGTGTTTGATTAGGAGCTCCACAGCACTGGGCAGTCGGAGTCGCGATGCGTCATGTAATGGGGTACCCCTACAGTGGTCAAGGCCATTTACACTAGAACCTTTGCTGAGCAGGAATTTCATGATGCAAATATCTCCACTTCTTGAAGCTTCGTGGAGTGGTGACCTGTGGCAACCTTCCCTAATATTCACATCTGCACCAGATTTGACTAGGAACTCCACGGCGTTGATTTTTCGGGACCTCGACGCGGTGCTCAAGGGAGATACTATGTTGTAGGAGCCAGGGGCATTTATATCCGCGCCATGGCTGAGCAGTAGTCGCAAGATGTCGATATTTCCACTCATTGAAGCAGAATGTAATGGAGTGTTGTTGTTGGGACGGCATCTCGAGTTCACGTCCGCAGAGTGCTCCAGTAAAAATTGCGCCATCGCTGTGTGTCCTAATTCCACTGCAACATGCAATGGCGTACCACGGAAACCGTGACTTTCATTCGGGTCATGTCGCTTTTTGATGACGAGGTACTCCACGAGGTAACCAATACCACAAAGGACTGCAAGATGCAGAGGAGAGTATTCTGGTTCTTGAAGGATTACCGAGTCCACTCTATGACCATTAAAGCCCCGAACTATCATGGTGCGGGAAGGTTCTAATCGAGATATGGCGGCCCACTCTTCAAAATGGTGTCTGTCCGGGTCGAAGAGGCGCTCCATCCCGTCTTGTACGCGAGATGCCACACCTTCCCAATTGGCATGATGGAACCAATTTCTGGCGGCATAAGGGGCGAGGGGTAAGCTGAGAAGGAGATCTTCAACCAGATGATCCAATTTGAGGAGGGTTCCGATGCAACTTTTTGCGAGAATTGTGTGAGCAGGTTCCAGTGAGACATAATACTGCGAAAGCTCTCCTTTTTCTGATTTGGCGAGGCGTTCCGAGGTCAGGAACTCCTTCACGGAGTAATGCGAAAATTGTATGATTCGGAAATCATAGCTGATGTCGTTATAGTCGTAGCATTCACGGTCCTCATTGTCGTAGTAGGCACGGTATTCATCGTCGTAGCCGTCCTTGTAATCCCTGAACTTGACAGTGGTAACCAATGTGGAACACGCCGACAGCACTGCTTCACTAGCGTCTCCTGGGCGCCAGTCCACGTTCAACTTCGGGATTTCATCTGCGTCAAACTGGATTGCAAGGACCTCCGCAAGTTCCTTAGCGTGTAACGGCCGGCGAGCGACTGTTAGGCACTGGAGAAGACGAATGGCATGTTCACGTTTCTCCCTATCGATCCCCAGTAGTATCCGCTCGTATGTTTCGTCCAGCGTCATTGGGAGTTCGTTCAGGACACGCCGAATGCTTGCCGGAAAACAACGACGTAGTGAGTCCAGTTGACAAACGACCCATCTAAACCTGCGTAATGATATCGTCAGCCCATGCAGTAAGGAATCTCACTGGGTATGCCTTACATCCCATCCGCATTTTCTGAAAGAGAATCGATCACCAGTTGCCTGTCTTCCACTCTCCATTTGCGCATGTTCGCGTCTGACTCAACGAAAGACTTGATGTAACTGATAATGTCCTCCCTTTGGCCTCCCTCGTCGTGAAGGGAGACACGGTGAGATGTCAAGGGCTCAAGAACCATTTGGATGTCGACTTCGGGACGACTGGTGACACAGATACGAAGGTCTGGGTAGTG
>Ga0307510_10001450_pt1 | contig 26118 bp, 37 predicted proteins | sample 12_EM_MG_FD_207224 | JGI IMG/M metagenome (GOLD analysis project Ga0307510, IMG submission 207224) | Populus trichocarpa ectomycorrhiza microbial communities from riparian zone in the Pacific Northwest, United States - 12_EM | ecosystem: Host-associated > Plants > Roots > Unclassified | place... | reverse complement strand
GCGATGTGGTCAAAGACAAGGCTGAGGGAATGGAATCCAAGTTGCTCGTCTGATAAGAGCGTACAGTATCACGTGTGTTCCGAGGATCATCATCGTGACCCTAAATCGTACTAATCACGCTTCAACAAAAGAGCGTCCTTTGGTACATAACTCCTTCCGTATTTTCTTTCAGGAACTCAATAGGCCCCATCACCCAGTTCCTCAATCATCCAGGATATCCTAGGCATGTGCGCATCAGGACAGGCATCACTCGGATTCTTCTATTGCGACTTCAGGGAGGACCAAAAGAAGGACGGCCGCGGGTTGCTTTCCTCTCTCCTGGTCCAGCTCTGTGGTCAATCTGATACCTACTACGATGCTCTTCTCAAATTCTATCTGGCACGCGATAAGGGCTCGCGACATGCCAGCGATAGTGAATTAGCGCAATGTCTCAAACATGCGCTTGAACTCTCAGATCAAGTTACAGTATACGTTATCATCGATGCCTTAGACGAATGCCCAAAGGCTGGCCTGCCGTCTCCCCGTGAGCAAGTCTTGGAGCTTGTGAAGGAGCTCGTCAAATCACAAATTCCAAACCTGCGGATTTGTGTTACCAGTCGTCCTGAGGCTGATATCGAGCCTGTTCTTCATCCTTTGGCCTTCCGTTCGGTTTCTTTACATGGAGAGAATGGTCAAGTTCAGGATATCGCCGAATACGTCAAATTTGTCGTCGAAACCGATCCTATGATGCAAAAATGGAGAGAAGAAGACAGGAAGCATGTCGTTGAGGTACTCACGAGGAAAGCTGACGGGATGTAAGGAATCGATTCAATCACTCATCATCATGGCTTCTCATCACACCTCAATTCAGGTTCCGGTGGGTGCATTGCCAGCTTCAGTACCTCCGGGAGTGCCTCCGTCAACGCATCCGGTGCGCTCTCAACGAATTGCCAGACACGCTCGACGAGACATACGATCGCACGTTGGAAGAAATTGGCAAGCAAAAATGGGAATACGCACACCGACTCTTTCAATGTGTCGCGGCAGCTTCCCGCCCACTTCGCGTCAAGGAGCTCGCCGAGTTCCTTGCATTTGATTACACTGATTCAATTCCAACACTTCGGGAGGATTGGCGCGAGGAGGACCCAGAACACGCTGTGCGATCCACATGTTCCAGTCTGCTTGCCATTGTCAACGTGGGTGGATCGTCTGTTATCCAATTTTCCCATTTTTCGGTCAAGGAGTACTTGACATCGGAACGGCTTTCCGAATCAAAGGGCATCATTTCCCGATTCCATGTTTCCATGACACTGGCCCATACGATCATTGCGCGAGCCTGCCTAGGCGTTCTACTACAGATTGATGAGGACGTCACCAAGGACGACCTGGACAGGTTTCCTCTCGCTTCATATGCCGCCGAGCATTGGGCAGGCCATGCCCGATTCGAGGGTGTATCATCAAATATTCAAGATGGAATGAAACGTCTCTTTGATCCTGACAGTCATCACGTTTCCGTCTGTTTCTGGATTTATGATCCAGATGAAGCAACTAGATACGCCAGACCTGAATCCCCGTCACAGGTCAAAGCATCTCCTTTACATTATGCGGCATGGTGTGGCCTGCACGACATCGTCCAGTTTCTGATCGTCGAGCGATCCCAGAACGTAAACACTCGGGGATTTTATCACGAAGAGACTCCGCTGATTGTGGCGTCTCGGCAGGGCTATTCTGAAGTTGCTCGAGTCCTCCTTGAACATGGTGCAGATACGGAAACCAGGGACAATGAAACCTACAGCCCGTTGGAACGGTCTTCGGTTAACGGACATGTGGAAGTGGTTCGGGTGCTTCTGGAGAACCACGCGGATGTGAACTTCTTAGACAAGAATAACTGCACGGCCTTGCATTTGGCATCGGAGTTCGGACAGGTGGCGGTAGCCCGGGTGCTCCTCGGAAACGGCGCGGATCCAAATGCCAATACTATATATAATACCACTCCACTGCATTGGGCTCCTAACGAGGAGGTTACTCGAATTCTCCTCGAGTACGGCGCAGATCCGAACGCACGGGACAGCAGCAATTGGACCCTGTTGCGTCGTGCACTAGAAAGGAATCACGTGGAAGTCGCTCGCTTGCTTCTCGAGAATGGCGCGGATGCGAATGCAAGAGTTGCCAACGACCGAACTCCGTTACATGTGGCGTCCGAGAAGGGACATCTTGATTGCGTACGATTGCTACTCCAGCACAGCGCCGATATCCATGCACGGGACGACGAGGGCCGGACACCATTCCGATCTGCGTGTACAAGTGGAGCTAGTGGGGCCCAGGGCACCATGCAGTTATTACTGGAGCATGGAGCAGAGGACGACAGGGCCAAATAATGGCTCTGGACTCGGAGCCTAGGGTGTTGTGTTGGGCCCGAGATATCGCCGCTATAATCATATGCTGTATGTGACCGACCTCGATACTATGACTACACTTTCAGTGAAACTGGGATTCTATCCTCATAGAAACGTCGTTCCAACCAGCACCGGACGTGTATCTTCAACCCACCACCCGGAGCGAGGAATCGCTCGACGAACAATGCCCTATACTATCCGTTGGGACTGGTTCGGAAAACATTTATTTTACCCCATACAACACAGGAGCTTCCCTTCTTTCAATATCTAATGTTAAAATAAAATAAGGTGTCCAATGTCAATCGCTCTTCGCACACTTAGACCGTCACATATACATCTATCCGCATATGAGCTGGTCATCCCAGGGTCAGTTCCCATATTCACGGATGATAAGAGTAAATGAACTCACACGCCGAACAACTTCTCGACGTGGTACGGCGTCACGAATTTATGCACTAAAATATCCGGTGGACCCATCTGTCAATTAATGATTTGCGCAAGCTGAGGTTCAGTACCGGGCCTGGCATGAAATACTCCTTGCCAGAAATGCCCTATCAAATTCTAAAAAACGACACCATCAGTCCTGTTCCCACATTGTAACGCCACAGAGAAAGAAGATCGACGCACAATGACATCCTCTTCTGCCGCAGCATTCGCCTTGCCCGTCTCTGGCCTCTAATCTGACGTCACACCTGGGTTGTCTCTCAAATGAGCCGATCGAAAGGCTCACACGGAGCCCGATGGGGACCGCATCGTGGGTCGATCTCTAAGTCAACGAGGGTGTTTGGTGAGACTGGCGTATCTTCTGAGCCCGAAGACGCATGACGTGGTTGCACGCGGTTCTGCGATCCCTGCTCCTCGCCCGACTCATCCGCCTGTCCCCCACTTGTACCAGCACGCGTATCGAGCTGGAACAGATTTGAGGAGGAGCCCGTTGGGCGCAGTGAGCGCACGGAAGATTGGAGTCGATCGAGCCAGGCGATTACGGTTTGTTCATGTTAGCTGGCAGTAGACGTTGCGTTGCAGTATGCCCCGATTGAGAGGCATGGCGAGGTATCGATTATGAAGTTGGGGAGTAAGAGACTGGATGACATGATCAACAGATGCGCACATATTTCGCAAGGATGATGTGGGAAAGACGGACCTGCTCGAGGAGGGAATCGATAAGCCTATCTTTCCAGCTCATCTGGGCGAGGAGGTACTCGCGTTCTGAAGGGAGAAAATGAGCATTCACAATCATCAAGAAAGGTACAAAATGAAGGCGGGCGTGAAACAGCACGATCGGGCATCTCGGGGGAAGGTGGAAAAGTGAGGGGAGGAGCCAAGACGGTGGAGGGTTTCCCACAGAACAATGTCTCCCAAATAAAATTGGACATGACTGGGGATGGGAGGGGGGAAATGGGTCACGTTGGGGTGCTTCCGGGTTCGGCTTTCGACAATATAGTCATGCTTGCCCTATCTACAGCGCTTGCACACGTCCTCTCTAGGAGGGAAATTTCATTTCATTTGATGGTGCAGACGAGATTGGGGGTGCAAAGGGGTTTTCAGGGGTTTTGAGTTGGCAACGCGAATCGGACAGGACGTCAGGGCCGCATAATTGGACTTGCCAGCTGGGAGAACGCACCTTATGACGCTTGCATTATGTGCATGCTCAGAGACTGTGTTGTGTGGGTAACGGGAAGGCGCCAACCATCCAAGGGAAGTGCAGGGGAACACAGGACGGAGCGTGGCAGTACAAACCCGGGATTACACCCGAGATGACATGTATGAATGGGAGGGTGGTGTCAGGGCAAGGTGTGGATGTATTATGGCATAATATTTCGTCGATGGGAACGCAAAAAAAAGAAGAGAAAAAGAGTAGGTCCGAACAACAACAGCCGAGGAGACGTGAAGGATGACGTGAAGGATGAGCTAAATGGGCTGAGAATTCTACAATGTAAAATGGGGTGGACACTCACAGTCGATTGGGAGGCCGAGATAGGCTCGGATCAGCGCTCGGGCTCACTAGGTCCTCGTCGTCATCGTCGCCGGTTTCAGTGTTTTGATACTTGAGCTTTGGTTTAGCCTGGTTGTCTTTCGTCATGGAGGTACAATTAAGGAACTGGTGGTGATATCTTGACGTGCCAGTGCCGGGTGACGGCAGCGGATGGTCGCCCGAACTGGGTGAGATATACGGCGAGTTGTGTCGACATCCAATCCGAGTGTGAGGTAACCAGTTGGTTCGGATTGGTGCGCGTCATGCGTCTCTATGCTGGGATACTGGTTGATCAGGTCAGGGATATAAGTTTAGGCGGAGGCGGTGGAGTGTGCGCAACCAGGGTTCAATGGCGAGGGCCTATCCTGGGTAGTATGCGGTCATGTGGGCTGTCACGCGCGGAGATGGCAGAGTTTGTGGTGGTCGACTATCGAATTGATTCTGACGGGTCGGGTTGTTGTATCGCGCAGCATCGGGGGTGGGGGAGAGGGGATGTAGGGGAACAAATTGGTATTGATTGCGATGCTGTGTCGCCGTCGATTGCGCTCGACGCTCAGGGCGCTGGTCCGTTGTTGTACTCTGATGAGCATAAGATAACGACATGGCAAGCAGAAGCTGGTGTTGCTGTTTGTGGGAAGCAGTCTACTTATGATAGCTCTGTGTCAGGGACTGGACCCCATGGATCCAGATCATAAAGGCGGGAGGAGGCGGCAGCACCGATTAGGCCGGGCTGGGGGAGGAGAGGGGTGAGACGATGGTGAGGGTTGGGATGGGAAAGGCTAAGAAAGTGTTTCAAGAGTGACCGGATGGTGTGGAAGTGTTCAACGAGGCTATGCCTGAGCGGTCCGCTGAGGGATGTCCAGAGGAGAGGGCTGTGTCCAACAAGGGAAGGAACAGAAGGTGAAATTAGGGAAAAGGACCGACTGAGGGTGGTGCCTGCCTCTGAGGTGAAAAGAGGAAGGCAATCGAGGGAGAGTCAGCCGGGCGCATGAGAACCAAAAAGGCCGGGTCAGAGCGAGGATCAGAAAAGTATGGAGAATCTTTTTTGTCCGGGAACACGGCAGAGGAATTGACGGAGGAGAAGGTAGCGTCCGTTTCCAGGAACCCATATGCACGCGAGGCATATATGGCGACTGAACATACATGATGAAACTTTAGAAATTGACTGTTTTGGCACCTGCACATGCTCTTGCCAACCGAGACCACGATGAGGTGATCGCGAGTCAACACAGGGATTCGGGCCGTGCTGCCATCCGGTAACTCCCGATGAACTTCGCCACTGCTGCCCTTCTATGCATCCGCATCCTTCAAGCGCTCCTACGCTCATCCCGGCTCTACACGTTGGCTTCTCGAACAACTGTACAAGTCCAACACATTTCAGTGCCTGCCGAGGATGCAATACTCTCCTATCAGTCCAATGAAACAGAACGCTTTCCATCCTCTTTTATGATCGTCTCTTGTGGGTAGCGGGGTTGCCTTTTGTGAACTGATCGGACTCTCCTAAACACAAGTTGGTATCGAGGGATGAATTACAAGCTGCGGTTGAGGTGAGTGGTGTCCACTAAATTTACGGATGGTAATTCCCAGATCTGGTTATGTGTGCGTGTACGGAGATGTTGTCACGGCGCATGTCGCTGGAACACGATAACAATGAAAATGCGTGACGCCATATTACTAACTAACTTTACTAGATCTAGCATCGCTGGTCCTCCTAATGCCTCTATCTTTCAAACTGGGCCTAGGGCCTTGTCTTGTGCTAGAAGCACAAAATCTCGTGGTCTAGTATCATACCTAGGGCTAGAAGAGAATTAGTGCATGTCAATTACATTGGGATAGATGTAGCCTCCTATCGTACGTCGGGCTTGAAGCTTGAAGTATCGATCATGAAAAATGTTACACTCTCTGCCCCGCTTCTTGCCCGTCTTCACAGTTCGCCCTCTAGGACACGCAGCGCTCGCCTGGGAATCGAGAGATGTGTGCTTCCAGTTGGGAAGCGATGCCTTGCCCCCCACCCACAGGGACGCATCGATGTTCACATTGCCGTTCTCGATTGCGTCGATGAGGCGCCAGAAATCAAAGGCGACACGTGCATTGAAGCATACGTCGACGTGGGCTTTGGAGATGTTGCGTCGAAGGACGAATGCAGCGCGGGACCGCTCCGTGGCTGTGTAGCCGTGGCGCAGTCCATAGGCCAGTATGCCCAGCAGATAAGCCGAAGACAAAAAGCTGGGGAACAAAAGCGGGCGTGGTGCGCACCGACGTAGACAAATTCAACGAGTCAAAGTCCCCACGGATGATCCGGGAGAGCTGCCATAGCGTCTTTGGACGCGGCACTGAGTCGCTCGTCAGGTGCGGTGAACCACTTTCCAAGTTGGAATTTACGGTAACATCATGGCACCGCTGGAGTACTGAATCGCCAAAGCATGAGCTCCAACGGTTTCTGCGATGATTCTCCGTCCTGCTGCAAAAGTTCAACAACCTGAGAGAAATCAGGACACTGGTCGTATGAGACGGAGACGAGGACGTGGCCGAGCGGGTGGAAGGTCAGAACTCGGACGTTCGAGTCGTGTGCTTGGGAGAGCGTCGCGCGAGGGGGAAGTTGGGGGGCCAGGGCTATGAGGGTAGGCCGGGCCTGTGATGCTGATGAGGTGGCAGTGCTGGCGGTGGTGGATGATGATGGGGCTGTTGGAATAATTGGTGGACGCCTGCTGTCGGGGAGGAGAGGTCCCAGTAGGGGAGATGACCTTCGGAGCCACTAGAAACAAAGATAGCATGGAAGCGTCAACGACCCGTCAGTTCTTCGAGCATAAGGAGGAAGAACCGGACACACAGCAGGCTTCTTTCTTATTAACACGCGGTAAGACCCACTACTTCGTAGGGAGAATATCGAATACGCGCGCAGTTTGGTTGCGTGATACACTTGTGAGCAGGTCCCCATGTGGAGCCCATGCGAGGGCTTGGATCGGATTCTTGTGCCGATGGCTAGATGATATTGCATCAATGTGCTTGTTATATGACACCAGGCAGAATATGAGGTACATACAGCATCGTAAGCCCGGTTCCAGGGCGGATTCCGAGAACTCGACGAGATTGTCCTTGCCGTCGGACAGGAGCAGGCCCATCGTCGGGTGCCACTCGAAGCACTTGACGTCCCATCCGTGACCCGGAAGGACATGTTCCTCTCAATCCTCGGGGAAAGACCAAACGCGCAGAGTGGGGTCGTCGCTGGTTGTGGCGAAGCGTGCGTCGTTCAGCGAGAAATTGATACTACGCATGGCTTCTTGATGTGCGGGCGATGCCGTGAGGTTGTTTATGTATTTGACGATTCCAGATTCGTCTGCAGACGCGATGTGGGTGCCAGTGCGGTTGGAGGCCAGCGCACTGATGGCAGTATCGTGCGCTCGTAATATGGTTTCAAAGTTTAACATCAACCAGTTCCAAGGCGTGACATCCCCACTCGGGGAACCGGTCAGTACGCGGCATGTCCCTGGCGTCCATGTAGCAACATCAGGTGGGGAAAAGACTGACGACACATCAGAGAAAATGACGAACTGTGACCGCATTGACGGGGGATCTTGGCGTCCGATATGCGTGTGGCAGTCGAGGTTGTTTACCATCATGATGTTTTGGTTCTCGGACACTGATCCGTCTAAGGTGTGTATGGATTTGTCTAAACATCAAAGGTTTGAGAACCATACAAGCTACCTGTGGCGCACCAGGGGAGGATGCCCGGTGAGGACGGAGTCGAAGGATAAGGAGAACGATGTGGCACACCTGTCCATCGGACCCTCTGGATACTCGTCAAGCATTGCTTCTTGTCCATGCAGTCTGGCAAGCCACTCGAGTTGGAACAGTAAAGTCTTTTGGAACTGAGAAGACGATGTGGACGACGGGGCGAGGCGATGCTTGAGCGGTCCGGTCGAAGGCTCGTCAGAGGAGGAGGTGGTTGTATCCGAGGATGGGAAGGGCGACAATGGGAGAAATGAAGAGAGGGGAAGAACCGACAGAGAGGTGCCTGTCTCCGATGAGAAAAGTGGGTAGCGGTTTAGTATGCCAACGCTGGCCGGAAACACGGAAACTCAACAGTTCAGGCTGAGGGCAAGGCGAGCACCAGTGTGAGTGAGAGAGAGAGAGGGACGTGACGGCGCAGACTGAGATGGGCACGCGTTGCTTCAACGGCGCAGCTGGGGGTTCGTAACGGCGTAAGGCTTGAGGCGACGGGCACGCGAACGGAAAGGGAACGAGAGTGGGGTGTATTCTTCGGCGCCGGCTCTTGGCCAGGCAGTGAGGGTTATATACAAGTACGCTAGGTGCAAGGCGATGTATTAGGATAAAAGGGGATTTAACGAACGTACGAAGGAGCCCTAAATAATTCCATTCCCGGTAAGTGCGTCACCGGCAAGAGTATAATCCTGACAGGGACACGAACTGCGAGCTGTCGTGCACGTCGTGCGTGACGTCGGAATGACGGCTGCCGAAGCAGCGCGCGCTAGTGGCGCTGTCAGTAAGGGCGGGCGATTCACGTTGTGTTGATAGCAGGCGAGATGTGGCAAGGACAGCTTGAGGTGTCGCGTTGCATTGGCGGTCCAGAGGTGTCACGTGGTCGAAACTGGTTGAATTCCGAGGCTGGCGCACCACCATACCTTACAGAAGTTCAACGCATCAGGCCTCAGATCTCAGATTCGAGGCGATGGCGGGTACTGTAAAACCGCTTAAACGCGGATCGTTGGGAGAACTTGGGTGAGCCTGGATTCGGCCAAAAAGTTCATTTTCTCGGCAACTCCCGATGAACCAGTTTCGGTCAGGCTTTCCTCACGTCACGATTCCATCCATGGGCCCATGGCACGTGTCCCCATCCTCTGTCAGTGAACTGCGAGAAGTCTTACTGGAATTGCTGACTTGGCCGTATTGGTCATTATACTGGCTGGCATATTCAAACCGATGACCTTCCAACTCTGTGCACTTTGGTTCTATCTTCCGCTGTATTCCAAGAATTCAGGGGTCATGCCACAGCGGTATGTATGAGTGTTGAAGCATGATTAGTACGATTTAGGGTCACGATGATGATCCTTGGAACACACATGATACTGTACACTCTTATCAGACAAGCAACTTGGATTCCATTCCCTCAGCCTTGTCTTTGACCACATTGCTGAGGTTTATTGTGCTAGAATTTTCACAGGTTATGGGCCTCTTGCGTTCTTCGTAAACAGCGAAGACACCTAGCTTTTATCCTCACTGGTCAACTCTCTCTTGTCTCATTCTTGTCTCTCTTGTCAAACATGTCTTCTGGTCCCAACGCCCCTGATCCCAATGCAACTGGCGCTTCCTCCATTGCAGTGGGTACTCCTTCAGTGTCTGGGCAAATCTCAACTCCAGCTGGCGGGACTCCCCCCCAACCACCCCAAGGCATTCATCCCTCGGCTCTGGCTGGTGGCACCGCCCCCCAAGGTATTCAACCCTCAACTCTGGCTGGCGGAACTGTCCCCCAATCTTTACCTGGAATCCAACCTGTCGCAAGTGGTACTCGCACCCCCCAGTCTCAGCTACAAACCCGTAACTTCAGCACCATGTGACCGTGGGAACATATCACATGACCCTACATGTGATGAGTCACGTGACCCCTTCACCACTCGTACATCACGTGACTTATCAGCACGTGACCCTGGGAACCTACAACCCCGTGACCCTGGGAAGATAACACATGACCTATCAAGGAATTGGTCATCAACAACGTCACCTGACAAGACGCGCTTTGGACGCGCGTCTAACCCGTTGATCAACACGTGGCAGATCATGGGAACGATCAACAAGATGTGTCCACTAAACAATCAACGAACACGCAACGCGACTCAATCAATGAAGACGTGACTCATTAGGGCTAGACCCTAATCAAGATGTATAATGTAATCCACAGTTGCTGCGCATGGACTGCACAGTCCCCCGTTACCTGTAATTGTACCTACCCTAAACTGTGCACAGACCACCCTGTATTAGTATATAAGACCTATGAATTTAGGTGAACAGTCCTTAGACTGTTCTCTTGTCAATCCCCACACTGGAGCCTTTCAAAGCTCCCTCGTCGTTAGCAGCACCCCACCCGTCGTCTTCGACAGTCTACCCACTCCCGCCTCTCCTTGTCTTCTGCCTATTCCTCCTCAACATCTCCCTGCTGCTCCTTTGGATCAGTCACCTTCAACTCCGCGCTGTCGTCGAGTCTTGCTACCCATAAAGTAGTGAGTTCCTGACACAACCGATTTTGCTTCCAGCTTCTTATCAGTTCATTTCTGGTGACCCTTTGTACACTGTACTGCAAGTAAATGACCATTCCTGGCCTGCGGCTTTCATCCTGGATTGGGACCAAGCCAACTGGACAGAATGGAGCCACCGCTTGAAACTTCTGTGCAAGATACTTTGCCTCCTAGACTGGCTGGATCCCGCCTTCATTCCTCCTGACGCTACTACTGATGCCTGGGGACATCGCGTCTACTCACTAAACGACCAATCCTTGACTGGCTCCATGCTCTGCCATATCTCCCAACTGGATTACAAGGCCATGTGGGATCTGAAGTCATCACGCGCTGTCTATGCTGAGCTACAGCGACGTCATGAGAAGCTGGGGAGCCATGTGCAGATCCTCCTTATCGAAAAGGTCATGAAAATCGAATTTGTTCCTGGTACTCATATCGCTCAGACCTGGGATGAAATTGACATGCTGATCAAGAAGATCAAGGCAATCGGCCCTCTCAACTATGACCAATTGAAGACAGCAATTGCAATTAAGGCCCTAGGAAGACACTATGTATCGGAACCATTTTGGTCGCGCTCATTTTCAAGCTCAGCTCTGCTCCTCCAACCAATTCCTGACAATGCCACATGCAAGGACCCAGGTCACCACACCATGATTATTGTTATTTGCAACTGTATATTACATAACGTAAATGACTTGGAGACTGGTTTTGTGAGTTCAAAGTCAAGTCAAAGAGAACAGAGGCCGCTTGAGAGAGCCAAGAAACAATAGCAAGATAAAATGCAAGGCCTGTGCGAGGCCTCCATCCTGAGAATCCCAGACATAAGAATTCTTGCGGTGAGAGAGAGTCAAGAGACAATAGAAAGACAAAACACAAGGCTGCTGCGATTCCGAGAATCCAAGCATGGTGTGGAGGGAATCGTTACAGACATAGGAATCCTTGCGGCAAGAGTCAAGAAATTAAGGCAAGACAAACCACAAGGCCACGATCCCGAGAATCTGACAAGAATCTGACGAAAGCACACAATGCAAGAAAATAGGCTTGATTGCCTCCTTTTGCAAGGCCTGCAGCTTATATACAAAGTATTCTACTTGTAAGGCAAGAAGATGGCAAGAAAGGGTGGCACACAATACAAGAAATGGGCGGCTTATGTGCAGGCAAGAAGAGGGCACGCCAAACAAGGTCCTGTGGCAGCGATGATGAGGGGAAACAACGAAAAGGTGGCATGTGTACAAGTCTCAGTATAACTCATCGCCCTCATCATCTGTGTATGTGACTTGAAAGTTGACTTCTGTGTAGACGTGAGTAGAGGTACATCTCATAGAAGGTAGGGGCCTACCTGTTCTGTCATCACTGAGTTGGCCGGACAAATCTGGACAGGAAATACGTTAGAAAGACTACTGAGAAACGAACCGCTAGTTACCTTCATATATCCGTTGAGCTGGGACACCATTTTCACCAAACACACAGGGGCAAAGATTGCTTAGTGGCAGAGGCTCAACCATGTCCTTGTCCTCGGGCATGCTCTCCCTGTTATGCATGAAGGTACCTGTGGTCATTCCAGGAAATTCGAATCAATAGCATCGCACAGTTGATTGTAAACTTACCTGTGGTCATTCCAGGAAATTCGAATCAATAGCATCGCACAGTTGATTGTAAACTTACCTGTGGTTGTATATGCCAGGAAACCTGAATCAACAACATCACACAGCTGATTGTAAACATCCCAAAAGGACGAAAAGTTGACTGCTGGACTCCCAAGTTTGGCATAAGCTGATGCGATGTGTTCCTCACATTCCGCCGGAACAAGTTCGAAGATGGGGTCTGTGTGTGGAGCCCATTTACATTTGGCCTCCTCAATCAGAGTGTCTGGAACAGAAATCTACATATATTTTTATAAATACAAACACAACTCTTCATTAGGATGTTGACTTACCTTGAAATCAAGAGCATCGACACTTTCCGGGTATTCGAACATGACATCTGGGACACCTGAGGGCAACACCTTACGACGGTCTGCCCTTCTGCGCAAGGTGTTGTGGCCATACACATATGAGTCTGCCTCCCGCTGAAGCCAAGGGATGGCCAGCCAACGAAATATGAACCTTTCAGGGTAGTAAGATGCATGAACATGTGTCGATAACATGTATACCATGGTAACACGCCTATCAGTAATATTAACAATGTCGTACCACTGCCGCTCGAGGCCTTTGTCCAGAAGTTGTTCAAAACCAGGGACCCATGCACTGTAAAGTCCAAAGTGTCAGAATTTTGGTAGGTAAAATGTGTGAAAAATGATGAAAAAATGGTGAATAAACAATGAATAAATGATGGAATAAATAACGAAAAAATGCTGAGATTTAATGAAAAATGACTGAAATTTTCAGTAGTTTATCACCTGAAATTCCAGTGAAAGTGCAACAGGTTCACGCATTTTGTAGGGGATCTTTTGTGTGTTTCCGTTGATTTTTTCGCACATCTTTTCATTGATTTTTCCATATATCTTTTTTCATGCATTTTCATTCTTTTTTTTTTCACACATTTTTCATTCTTTTTTTCACCAGAATTTTTATTGAAAATAAAATTCAAATTTAATTACTTGTTTACCAATAACTCTCCAATTACTCGCCATCCAATTACTCACCATCCTCAGTAGTGCTGTTCTTAAGATCTAAGTCATTGCCAAAATGATGTCAGGGGTCAGTCTGGGAGCACCAAATGTATTTGCACTTACCCTCAGCTTCAGCTGCCTCACACTCCCTCTGACTTTCATAATTCCTCAGGTAGCGGAGATGTTGTTTGAGGCATTCAGTAACAGGCCAATAGCCCACAAAGTTGTTGAGGAACTCATGGTCCTTCCTAGCCTACAAAATACAGGTCAGTTTGCAAGAATCAGATGAAAAAAAAAACTTACCAATTGGATGATGACACTGATCAATTCCTTATCTTGGTAGGGCCAAGTGGTCTTGGGGTTAAGTTTTGCAGCTGCTGCATAGCGTCTTACATCACGCTATAAAAATGCATGGGTCAGAGACAAATACACTTTGCAAGAAAAAAAAAAAAAAAAGAAAAGAAAACTCACACGGAATCTCATGTACGTCAGTTTGCCATCTACACCTTCAAGGCCCATCGAAGCTCAAAGGGTTACTTTCTTCTTCCATTGTGCTGGGCATTCAACTTGGACACAAGCCCTGCAGGGGCCATTAGCCACTCGCTCTTGGACAAGAGAGCTGCTGGGGCCATCAGCCGCTTGCTCTGGGACAAGAGCTTCAGTGGGGACATCAGCCACTTGCTCCGGGACAAGAGCTTCAGTGGGGACATCAGCCACTTGCTCTGGGACAAGAGCCCTGCTGGGGCCACCAGCCGCTCGCTCTTGGGCTGCTCTGAGCTCATCTCTTGCAGCAAGGAGCCGAACTAAAAAAAAGAAAAAGAAAAAATAAATAATGACACATGCACAAGACGCGTTGAATACTCACGTTCTAAGAACCTGATATCATTGGCATCAAGACCCAGATCCTGAACACCCAGGACAGGACTGCCCGCGGCGGGGACAACAGGGTGGACTGAGGCTGGGACAGTAGCCACAGGAGAGTGATTCCCCTCACCAGGAGCGATGCGCTCCCCAGAGGTGGCGCTCTGGGCAGATGATGCCCGGGTCGATCCCACCGTCGTTGGTGGCCCTGCCATAGCCTTCTTCCTGGCTCCAGATTGGGTGTTGCGGGCCATTAGAACAGTGTGGAACAAGTCTGAATGAGTTAAACGGGAGATGGGTGAAGACTGACGACGCACCAATGCCTATCTTATAGGTCGTCAAGTGCTGTCTCACCTGCAGCCCCAACGAAAATCCCGCTCATCGATCTGTGAACCTGTGAACCATCTTGTTGACAAGGAGTTAAGTTGCCACTGCAGTGGGTCAATTGGTGAACAGGACGACGGACAGTCAATCGCGGGCTTGAAGACGGAAGGAACAAGTTGAAGTAAGTTGAACTTTCTTGAAAACGCGCTAACAGTCATGTGACTGTGGTGCCGCTGCCTTTTGCGCTCAGCCAAAGTTGACCCTTCACCTCACATGATAACGATCAGTTACCAGAAGGAACTACTCCCTTACACCCTTCATGCCGTCATGGATACCACTTTCTATACATTTTCTTCAGATCATGGACCATGAGCCATCTGAATTGAGATGGCAGTAGTACTGGCGCTGTGCCGCCCACTCTCACCCACCTCCCCTGACGATCATCTTCGTTGACTTCAAGTCCTTCACAGCTCTCTTGTGGATTGTCCTCTTGCCGATTTGCCTTATATCGTCATTGATGTCAGAGTCGGATTTAATTATATGCCCTTGTTGCAATAATCTAAAGCACCAATCGACAGTATGGCGTCACAAAAAAAGAGCTGCCCAAGCCCAAGCTCAAACCGAAGTTGAAGCTCAAGCTCAAGCCCCTATAGTGCAGCATGAATCCTTTCCACCTCTCAAGCGGCGTTGCATCACCCATTGTCAGGCTGATGCTAGCCCTTCCTCTAGTGGCCGCCCCCAATTGCACGCACCCTTGTTCAACTCCGATCTCCCCCTGCCATTTCTTGATCCACCAGACGACTTGGATCTACCTCAGCCGCCAGGGGATGCATGTACCATACCATCCCGTCACTTCGCTGATAATGTCCTTCTGGATCTTCATGCTCGGACACATCGAAATCCCGATGAAAACAATGACGATGATGAGGATCCTGAAGACGCTCCTGAGAAGGATGCCGACTCAATCGATCCCAGAACTGGTGACTCCCAGAATGAAGAGGACGTCGGCATGGAAGATGGAGTGGATCCATGTGAGGCCATCGCCTCGCTTTGGGATATTTTGACTGAAAGGTTCATTGCGGAGGCAGTGGAATTTGGTGAGTTTGCGCATTCCTTATTGCATACTCGGTGACTCACCAGCGTTTTTGTGATTCAGGCCAGTCTTCTATCTTGGACTATGACCTGGATGTCCTGCATCTGTTCGCGATGAAGATCAGGAACAATCTAACTGCCTTGGCCTTCAATGAGATGGCATATAACTTTTCCAAGGCAGGCATGGAGAATCTCACCAGGACGCGATCCCATGTTCGGTTTCTCTCCCGCTTCGAGCCCATAGTATTTGTATGTTGCATCAATTCGTGCATATGCTATACTGGTAAATACGCCAACCTTAACGAATGCCCGAAGTGCAAAATATCGCGTCTGGACGAGTCTGGCCGAGCAAGGCGTACATTCTCATATATGCCCCTCATCCCTCGTCTCTGTGCGTTAATGTCGAATTGCACCTATGCCACTCGTCTCCAGTACCGTGCCGATGAACACGCAAAGATGTCGACTCGCATGCCCGGGATGACGACAGATATTTTTGATGGGCTCCATTATCGCTTGCTCCTCGGTGAGCGTGTTGTTGTTGGAGACCGAACATTACCTCACAATTACTTCTTGGATCATCATGATATCGCGCTCGGCTTCGCCACCGACGGCTTCGCTCCATTCAAGAAGCGGAAGCATACCACGTGGATTCTCCTCATTTTCAATTATAATCTCCCTCCGGACCAACGCTTCCAAAAGGACAACATTCTGTGTGCTGGTATCATACCTGGTCCAAAAAAGCCATGGGATGCAGACTCCTTCATCTATCCGCTCATACAAGAACTGCTTGAGCTCGCGGATGGTGTGTCTACATATGACTCCCTCTCGAGCAGCCTCTTCGCCCTCCATGCCTATGTCATCACTGGCTTTGGTGACATTCCCGCTGTTTCCATGCTTATGCACATGAAAGGACACAACGGCTTGCGTCCCTGTCGAATGTGTGAGATCCAAGGTATTGGCATCCTGGACTTGCGAAACAGAACCCTCTACGTGCTGCTGTCCTGCCGCGATCACCCCAAGCCAACAGATGCCATCAAGTATCATCCGGCAAGGTTACCGCTGCGCTTGCATGATTCCTTTATGGCGCAGGCCAAATCAGTGTTGTCTGTGCCCACAGAAATATGGCAAGAGGAGCTTTCAAAGGCGTATGGCATCAAAGGAGTCCCTCTCCTCAGTGCCCTTGGGTCCCTGAGGTTTCCCCAATCATTTCCATACAACTTCATGCATTTGATCTGGGAGAATCTCATCCCAAACCTTGTCCTCTTTTGGTCTGGCAACTATAAGGGAATGGATGAGGGTCAGCCATACGTCCTGCCTCCAGATATGTGGCAGGTCGTTGGTGCTACCTCTGCAAAAGCCACAAAAATGATACCTTCGTCGTTCAGTGCGCCCATACCTAACCCAGCAAAGGATAGTTCATATTTCACATCTTCGACATGGTCTGTGTGGTCACTGTTCATCGCCCCCACCGTGCTTTAACGTTGCTTTCCCAATGAGTGCTACTACCAACATTTCTGCTCCCTCGTTAGAATCCTTAATCTGTGTCTGCAATTCGAGATCAGCAAGGAGGAGATCAACGAAATCGAGTTGGGAATCCGTGAATGGGTAGTAGATTATGAGCGGTGCGTTCCTCCTTTCGTTTCCGAAAAATCGAAGGTGGGTTCGATTCACGCACCCAGCCTCTACTACCAGCACAAACCCGAACGGCTCCCAGCGTGCCCGCTCACAATACATGCCCTGCTCCACATCCCTGACCAAATTAGATGGATGGGACCATGCTGGACAACATGGGCTTTCCCCATTGAGAGGCAATGCGGGTACTTCCAACGCATCATCCACAGTCGACTCAACCCATACACAAACATGAGCCAACACCTCACTGATCTATCGCAGCTCTGGAAAGTCAAGATTTTGTACAATCTTACTGATGAGGAGCTCGGAAAGCCTCCCAAGCACATCTCTTTGCAAACGAAAAGACTTGAAGATTGTAAGTCACGTCCTGGTACCTTTACCCTAGTCTAAAACCAATTTACCGCAGACCCACAATACAAACTTGTGGCTCCAAAGGTTGTAGGTCCCCTTGATGATACCATACACAATGTCCTCAAGAATGGCCTGGCAACCCAGTTTGGTGTCGAGCCAAACGTCACAAGGAAATTTCTTCTGGACAACATTGAGCAGTGGGGCAAACTGCGTCACCTTGAAGGTAGGGACATCATGCACGCACATGATATTGTTTCCAAATGCATGGACGGCTGCGATGCATCTTTCATCCGTGTGTGTGAACTAATTGTCAACCATTCTTGGAAAATAATTTGTTTCTATCTCTGCCCAATAGTATGAGCAACTTGTTGATCAAAACCAGCGACATCGAAACCTTGCTGAGGTATTCAAGTTAGAAACGTTCTTTGGGCAACTTCTGTACATCGTTGTCATCCCCATTCCCCAAAGCAATGAACTTAAAACGAAGAAGGCTGAAAACATCTGTCTGGCCGTTATTTGGCAAGTTAAGACTATTTTCCCCAACGCGCATGGGTTGCTGCCAATTCCGCATTACAAGAAGAGGGGGCGCCTGAACCCCGCTGACATCAAATCCATCCAGTGCATTGTCAGCTGCGTTGAAGACCACAGAGAATGGGGGTTGGTCGACTGCAGTGGTCCGCTGGCACATGCGGTATTTACTGAGGCGGACTAGTTGGCGGCAACATGACCGAATGAGTGAGTTTCCTCGAATGCACTCGCTTGGAGAGTCGCGCTGTGAGTTTTGCCAGTGTTCGTTGTTTGTTGTTTGGTACTGTCGCGCGTTATTGTCACGCACGTCAAGCACTCGTGCGCCAACATTTCGAACGACACTGCCCTCACTCTCCACCCTGCTTACCATACTACTCACTATGCCCTTGCATTTTTTTTTCGAAGCCACAACCTGGGCCATCCAATATGGCTGACGCATTGCCTGCATCATCGCGATATGCGCACTCGCCTGGGCACGAGCTATGGCCGTTCGAATCGCGCTCGAATCGGTGGAGCAGATGTGCCAGCTCGCAGTCGAGTGGGCTGCCAGGTGTGTTTTCGTTTGTTTCATTTTGGCAGTTTTGATATTTATGTTGACATTCATCAGGGCAAACGAGATGGTCGCGATCTCCATGCACAAGTTTTTCGCCAGCATCAGCGACGGGTCCAACCGTGCACAAGGCGCGTTGGCAGGTGTTGTGTCGGCCATGGGGGAGGTCGCCTTTTTCGGCCTTGCAGTCCACTTGTTGGACCAAGTCGTAAGTCTTTCTTTTTTTTTTTTGTTTGAAACATGTGCTGACTTTGTTCCACACAGCGGGCCTTTCTGGGTGGCAATCGTGTATTCAGGTGATAGTGGGGACCTTCCTCAGTGATGTTGACGCACGGGTGGCGATGACGGCAGCAGCGGTGGTGACACGCAGGCGACGGCAGCGGGGACGGTGACACGCGGGCGATGGTGGCGGGGACAGTGACGCGCAGGCAATGACGTGCTCATATAGAATTCTAATATATCACAACTCAGCTCATTTTCAGCTCATTTTCAGTAGTTATTCATAGGACTTTCAACTTGCCCAAGTTTGTGTGATTTTCAGTTGAACATTGTTGTAAAATTTCACCAACTTTTCATTGAGAAATAAGACACTAGTTTTTCACACATAAAATGCTTTAAACTCGTCGTGTTTGGACTTGATGGTCGAGTTTGTGCAATTTTTAGTTGAATATCATTGTAAGATTTCATTAACTTTTTGCTGAGAAATAAGATTCAAGTATTTCACACATAGAATGCATGAAATTCAGCTGTTGCACACGAAAATGTATGAAATTCCAACACTTTGGACTTTACAGTGATGTCTTACGGAACCGTGACCACATTTGTTCTGGTTTAATATTTCTGTGGCCGCGTTTCCACTGGTGTTGGATTGAGCCTGTAAGGGTTTGGTCAAGGGAATGCCAGATGTATGTGTGTGCGTATGCCACATTGAAGTTCTCAGTGCCTCGGTCACTCTGTGTGACACATGGCACACCTATGTATTCATCAGAGAATGCAATAAAGTACATAGATAGACGCACCAAACTGCTTGATTGCTTTGAGGTATTGTGCACAGACATACTTTGGATTTGAGTTGTTCCACCAGATAGTCAGCCAGATTATCTTGCCAGTAAAGCCTTCTATGCAACCATGCCAATGAAGGCTGAATCGCAACCACTTGTCATGCTGGTCCATCGCCCAGAAGTGGTTGACCCCAGCCGCGTAGAATGTACGACGGACAAACTGGTTTGCCAGTCGCTGAGCCACCAAATCAGGTTCCGAGAGCTTGAGATACTTTCGTATTATCTCCCTTTGTTATGCATAGTATTAGTATAAAGAAGACTGACGACTATAACACCGTCACATACTTTGAAACACACATATCAAATCTGATCAATAGATGTGTGCGCAGCTCCCTTGCACCTGCACCTGGGAACATCTCCTGGACTTTGGCCATTGGCCCTGCAATTGTATCAAATGTATGGCCCTCTGAACAGGCACTTGTAAGGCCAAGCGTCTTCATGTATTCCTTCAGCTTTGTCATCCTAGAAACCATGTTGAAAATGGGGTGGAGAGGGGAGAGAATACAAGACGCACCCCAATCCATAACTTTCTGTGTCGTAGTGTCTTGAGAGCTTAGGGAGCATTTGCTTCTTTGAAACACCCACCGAGTGAAGCCGATGAATATGATCTTCAACAAGCTCGATCAGAGCTACATGATATTCTGTGATATTTACAGGTGATGAGATTCCAGTGAAAGGACTCACGACATGGCTTATGTTGGTTCAGCATTAGGATAGTTCAAGCCGATGAGTTGGTGTCAACACTGGGGGAGGAATCAGCAAGACGAAGAGATGGTGACGGTGGTGGAAGATTTGGCGATAACGGGAAGACGGCGGCAAGGGCAGGGGACGCGAAGAGATGGTGATGGTGGTGGAAGATTTGGCAATAACGGGAAGACGGTGGCAAGGGCAGGGGACGCGAAGAGATGGCAACGGTGGTGGAAGATTTGGCGATAACAGGAAGACGGCGGCGAGGGCGGGGGATGGACAAGGGGTGAGCAAACGCAGACACGGAACAAGACGAGATGGCAATGGGTGGTGGAAGAAGATTTGGCGATAGTGGGAAGATGGCAGCGAGGGTGGGGGATGGACGAAGGCGAGGGCAGGCAAGGGGTGAGCAGACGCAGACACGAACAAGACAAGAAGAGCGGAAAGGCAATCACACAATTAGAGGAGGGGAAAACAAGGCCGCAGTGCCTTCTATGATGATTGATTGACGAAGCCATATGCAAGGTACAACGAATACTCTACGCACGAAGTAAGTGAGAAAAAGTTGAAAATGAAAGACAAACTCTATGCCGGCAACAGGCCGCACGGCGTTGTATGGAAGAAAAGGTGGTTGAATTTTACTGAGTCGTCGCAAGGTGTGCGACATCAAACGTAATGGTGACGGAGAGGATGGATGATTCAGCGATATTCGAAGCCGATGTCTAAGTCTGATGGGGAAAGAGAGAATGGAGAGAGTGTCTAATGATAGAAGAGGAAAAACACATGACGGAACCCAAGCTTGTCTATATCCATCCCAAATCCTCCCTAAATCTCCTTATTGGTCCAGACCTCAGAGCGGTCGACGAGGGTAGCGCAAGGCATGTACAACGATGGGCAATGGCGACTCCGGGTCTTGTTGTCAGCCAACCCGATATGGGCGATCCAAGGGTCTTCGGCTGGAGAGCTTGGCTGTGCGACAAGTAAAACGGCTTGACTACTTGAGGGAAAGTCACGATCTCTTGTCAACAAGGGTGGAAAAGGGAAAGATGAGCAGGGCGATGGCGGGACGATGGCGCGAGAGGACGAGGAGGAAACTCAGGAAAGGCACGTGGGAGATATGCCATGTGTGTCCTTTTTGGTCACACTGGAAATGGGTGCATCTCATACGTGGGCATAGAGTAATCGGTGCATCTCATACATGGGCACTGCGCGTTATCTATAGTAAGTGTGTTTATGGTATGGTAATGATCATTGTTATTGCACGGAGGTGTTGTGGTCCATCCGCATGTCCCGCTCAAAATCTCTATGGGATCAGTACATGCTGCATACAGCTCCCCTCCCCTCCCCTCCCCTCTGCTTGCATCAGTCACAGCCCACCTTGTGGCCACATGAGAAGCCTTTTGTTTATTTCCGCTCCCTTTGCTGGACAATTTTGTGGCGGATGCATTGGAGAAAGGACGGAACCTGTTGTAAGGGCTGGCTGGGGCTGCCAATTGTACATAGCTGTAGGGTTGTTGCAGGATAACCGGCTCAATCTTAAATACGTTCATCACAACTACCTGGGCAGCATGCACCATCTTGTTCTACCCTGGCTTCCTCATGGATCCCCCTCCCCTCTCACTCATCGCCTCTTTTACTGGCTCAGTCGAGACGTGCACATGTGGGCGTGAAGCTTGCCAATGAGCATACAGTGATTGCTCATGCATGGAGAAAGAAAAGTGGAAATTGATCCCTAACAGTCGAAATACTGCCGGTGACAGCATTCGATGGTTCTGTGGGCCATGCTTGGACTACTACCGCAACAAGTCTTCCATGTATGTTCAAGGTAAGGTGGTCTCACATGCGGCGCTACATTTAATGTATATTCACTGATGCACTGATGACTCCCAGCTGATATAGGTGAAACACGTGCAAACAATGTGGATGATGACAATATTAGAAGGAACGTCGCTTCTGCCCAGAGGGGTAAAGGTATGATATGACTATCATTACTTCATTGGTGGTGACCTAATAACGACATAGGCCGTTGTATGGAAGTTCACGCTGTGTCCCCTTCAACTTTGTCCCCTTCAACTTTGTCCCCTTCAACTTTGTCCCCTTCCCCTTCGTCTTTCACTACTCACCTGAACATTACACCACGTGCACATGCATATGATTCCAGCCTTCTCACTCAGCCCACCCCTGGCTATACCCAGAACCATACCAAATTTCCTGAAGAGTACGCACGCTGGGCACGCAAGGCAGCATCAGGGGAGTCTCAAAATCAGACATGCAAAGTGAGTGGTACTTGTTCCGCAGCATCCACTACTGCCACTGGGCCTGCTAATGAGGCTGGGTCTGCTGTTAAGAAACAAGACATTGCAATATTGGTATCTATGGGCGTGGTAATGCCAGGCCACAACCGCATCAAGCACATTGGCATAAGCTCTATTAAATCATGATTTGATGTTTGTTTACTCAATCGTGTACAATATGATAGGCTTGCATTGAAGGACTTGACAAAATCGACACACATATTGGAGGAGATGAACTTCATCAAACGTGCTACAACTTGTTGCAAGAAAAGTGGCTCACTTGGTCAAGAGGACACAAGATCCGCCTTGAGGACACAACTTTGTGGGGTATCAGAGTTCATGCGGCAATCGCTGGGAAGGCCCATGTGCGACCAGTGAAAGAGCGTGATGCCATATGGGATTATTTTTACAAGGTGCGCTGAAATTCATAAAACTTAATGTGATGCGGTATTGAACTTTTTTCTCAGTGCCGTGGCAGTTCTAAAAAATGTACATTCAAGAAGGAGCAGATGGATTTGGTCATTGCCGTTGAGCTCAAAGATTTTGAAAAGGCAGAGACGCTCCGGAGCCAGCATGAGGATGGCGAAGCTGGTTTGATTCCTGATGTCTCAACAGCACATCCTGGCCACATAAGTCATTGATCTGATACGTTCAGCTATAGTGCCCGTCACTCATTACTTATATTTGTTGTAGTCCAGTACCTCCTTAACTGAAGACCTGGAATTCGCTCGTATCTCGGACTTGGATTCGGATGAAGACGGTGTAATGATCCAAGTTGGATCTAAATGCGTTGACCAACCAACAACAGTGAGTTGTTTGCACCTGATGTGTGAATGTATTCATAGGCCTTCTGTCAGCCCGATGACTCCCTGAGGCGTGTGAGCCTGAGGTCTGCAGGTTTTGTCTCTCCAGATTGGGAGGCTATAGCTTCAGCACTCACCAGGCAACAAGGGGCCCCAGACGCGAGTCAAGTGGGAACATTTTGTACGTTCCAGTCATGCTCTTTATTTATTTTTTGCGTTACTAACTTTGTGTGTGCAAGTTGAGGACAAATCATTCTGGTGTCGCTTTTATGAAGCCCCAATTGCCAAGTATGATACCCCCGACAACTTACCAATGGAACCCTTTAACTTTAACGATGAAAGCGTTGATATTCACACGGGTCAACTTGAAGTGGACTTTACGCATGGACCAATAGGGAAGGGCAGGTTCAAGACGGCCCATCCAGGAAGGGTCCATCTAGATGGAAACCAAGACCTCCCACCGTTTACTAACTCTACTGTTTGCGTCAAGCAAATTTATAGAACACGGAGCAATGGGGCCATTGCAAGGGTCAATGGCCATGATGAACTTGGAGCGTTTTGCACAGAGTGTAATTGCATACGGTGGGTGTCAGTATTACTCGATCTGACCTATAAATTTGTCGAACACGAGATCAAACTGAGGGGTAAGCCCCAATATCCCATTCCACAACTCCGATACACCAGGGCGATGGTCGCGATCGTTCAGGGGCTACCTATGGAGAAGGCCTATCTTGTGGAGGAGTGGATCGAGAAGGACAAGCGTGAGCGCTGGTTTCTCAAGTACATCAACAACCGCTTCCCCACCTCCATCGTTCCTCCCTCTGCACCCCAAAGGGCTCACGACATCGCTTCTTTCCTTGTGTTTTCACAACACGTCCAGTGGCAGAAGACAAAAATGGGAGTCTTCGTGTCGGACTATCAAGGTGCCAGTGGTCTGTTAACAGACCCCCAAATCACAGCAAACCCGTAAGTCCTGCATGCACACCTTCCATCCATCTCCAGTTACTGATATCTTTAACTACCAGAATTTATGGCAATATATTTGGTGATGGGAATATATCAGCAGCATTCATGGAGTTCCGAACCACTCACCAATGCAACTATTTCTGCAATTTCTTTGGTTTATCGCTCGACATCCCACCCCCTGGTTCCTCTCAAGATCCCTCTGTTGCTCCTCCTTGTGTTCGTCCCTCCATTGCTCCTCCCTGCATTTGTCCCTCCATTGCTCCTTCTTGCGTTCGTCCCTCTGTTGCTCCTCCTTCCGCTCCTCTCGTTTAGTCACCACTGGCATCTACCTTCTTGTCGCATCGTGTTGTCGTATCGTGTTGCATTGCGTTTGCCACCACCATCCATATCTTCTTGTCTTGTGACATCACGTTACACCTGTCTCTTGTTCATATCTTCCTTACCATCAAGTTCTATGTCTTCTTGTCCTGTGACATCGCGTCGTTTCTGTCTTGTCTTCGTGGACTTGTCACGTTGCGTCTGGTATTTTGTTACTCACTGTTCAGTTACCTCCTGAATCCCAATGTTGTTGTGTAACTTGCGTTTAGGCTAAACATTTAGCTTGTCATATTTTTGTCTCTCAATACAGTGAATCAATGTTGTATTTTGTGATTAAACAACACAAGTTGGCTCAGAAGATATGGGAAAGAACCCCTCCGTCATTGTCTCACCACACTTATGTGTAACATACAACTGTACAGTCATTTATGTTATGTAATATAGAGTTGCAAATAACAAAAATCAGAGTGCGGTGACCTGGGTCCTTGCATGTGGCATTGTCGGGAATTGGTCGGAGGAGTGGGGTTGGGCTTGAAAATGAGCGCGACCAAAATGGTTCCGATACTATGAGAATTTACAATCCAACATCCAATCGCCAAGTCTATGATAACCTATTCCAACATAATACCAGCGCTTCTGTGCTCGAAATACTTACAGGCACACCATGTGTCCCCGTGGGAAACTCTTATCAATCGATGGAAACACTCGCATGAGTACACTTCTCCTGCCCAGCTCGTAACCTTCTAGCACAAAATCCCGCCATCTATCTGCCATAACCTCACCAAGGGCTACATCCTATTTCATCTCCTACATCTCTCTGACCCCAGATATGAGTCTCTCACCTTCCGCGTCCTTTCTGGTATTGTACAATTCCGCATTGCAAGATTACACAACCCAGATGGGGACAAACTTAGTCAATCATCCATTTGCCAAACAACTCGAGAAGTGCGAATCTGTCGATTCTATTTCTTCTCTTCTCCAGGAAAATATACGGAGATTCCGCGAATTCCAAACAGAAGATGGAATGATCACCAAGTCACTCAAGCGTGCCATCCATGTTCTCCATACACTCTCTACCGGCACTGTCCTTGATGCGGGTATCAGCCTAGTGCGTCCCCAGGCAGTTCTTCCCATCTCATATCCCTGATACATATTCCATAGCCATTCCCACCTGCAAAGGTGGTGTTTGCTGCATTTGCAATCTTACTCGATGTAAGTGTCTTTCTGCAACTCTTCTTCCTATATCCTTCTGACGTTCAAGTGCACCAGGCGGTGAAGGACGTTAGTGCGAGCTATGATGCTCTTGTCGAGTTGTTTGAGTCCATCGAGAGATTCCTCAGCAGACTTGATATCTACACGAGGATCCCTCTTACACCAGCAATTACTGACGTTATCATAAAAATATTGGTGGAAGTTCTCTCCACTCTTGCTATGGCAAC
>Ga0307510_10001449_pt1 | contig 26119 bp, 20 predicted proteins | sample 12_EM_MG_FD_207224 | JGI IMG/M metagenome (GOLD analysis project Ga0307510, IMG submission 207224) | Populus trichocarpa ectomycorrhiza microbial communities from riparian zone in the Pacific Northwest, United States - 12_EM | ecosystem: Host-associated > Plants > Roots > Unclassified | place... | reverse complement strand
GTTGTAACGTCAGCAGTGGTGGCATGTTGCAGCCATACCAATGGGGACGATCATATGCAGTGAAGCGGCCTACCACAGATAAAGTACCTTTAAAGACGTACAAGCCGAGGGAGTGGCAATGTTCCACCAGGCCCCCTTACCTGCCAGTAGTCACACTACCTGTTGTCTTTCAGGATGCCCAACTCCACCAATCCCAATGTGGCATACACCCAGGAAAATTGTGCATAGGTTCTTGTAGCTATGTTTTGGGGAGAAAGGAAGCTAATTTCAGTGATCTGCATCTGTTAAAAGGGGGCTATGTGATGCCCCAACATGCATTCTATGGCGTCTTCTTGTGAGTCTGTTCCCTTTTTCAGCATGTAACATAACTCAACTTTCGACATGTAGCTGGGAATTCTTCACTACTCTTGACTACGAATGGAAGGTCATTTGGGGTCATATCCCCTACCACTGGACGATATGGGTCCGTGACGATCACCACCTTTCCTCTCTGATTTCCTCTCCATTTCCTCAACTGTACTGGACTAAATTTCTCACTCAATAGATTTACTCCGTCTCACGCATAGCCTGCCTTGTGGCCCTGATCCTTAAGGCTATTATGACAAATGTTACGACTTGCATCGACTGTCAGGTGAGTAACATGTTCCGCACTTGTTTACACACGGGTTTTCACTGGCTGTGATTTCAAGTTATGGTTATTTTTCCAGCTTGTGAGCACTGCTCCAACCTTCACTGGCGACACTCAGCATTCGACCATCGCTTCTTTCCTAGGTTTTTGCTTACCTGGCTCTTGGGGCTGCTTCTCTATTGATCGTCCTTCGCATGTAAGTCTTCGTCTCCGCTTCCTCATGATCATGTTCACAAATGAAGTACTCATCGAGACTGCCAGTTCTGCCATTTGGAATAGAAATAAGGTCGCTGTGGGTATGGCATTCAGTGTATGGGTCATCAACATTGGGTTCCTCATCCAAGGCATGTCCCGTCTACTCTCCTTACTCCTGAGCATGTGGGGTCATGCAACTTCTATTTGACAACAGGTGCTGCACAGGTGGGTGATCAATTTGAACTGTTTTACATCCTTTCCATTATCTCATCCTGTAGCTGCGCGAGGACGGCTCTGTATTACCTCTCATGGTAATCTGTTGGGGGAAAACCTCTCTTAGTAACAGACTAACCCTCATTTCCCTGGTGGCAACCGACATCGTCTTGCTTCTCATGATGCTTGTTGGCTTGTTTCGCCTGCGTCATGACGGTTATGGTTCTGCCACATTCGGTCTGGCCCAGTTCCTCTGGAAACAGGTGTGGGGGATCTTTTCTTGCCAGTCGTGGTTACTTTGGCTAATTGAATGTCCTCCTTTTGAAAGGGTGTAATTTGGGTTTTAATTGCTACTGCTGTTGAGATTCCACCAGCAGTAAGTCTGGCTAATTTCACACCCCGCCTCTTTTTGTTCAACTCTACACTATGTCCTAGGTGTGTGCTATTTTAATTTGCATCATCAGGAAAACCCCTGATTTACTTTTCATTACTTTTTTGTACTTTTTCATGCTTTTTTGAAAAAAGCATGAAAAAGTACAAAAAAGCCCAGTCCTCTACTTTTTTTAGACTTTTTCAGGGGGGTCAAAAAAGTAGACCACTCTTCAAAAATTACCTCAACTCAAAAAGTACATGTTATTAAGGAAACATTGACTGATTTGAAGAGTATTCTCCACAGACAGTTCATTTCAAGAATAGTTGATTCAGCTTCACTAATATTGCACATAAAAATAGGGTATGAATTTGTGAAAATTTGAAAAAGCACCCCAAAAGTATGAAAAAGTACATGAAAAGTAGAGGACTGGGCATTTCCCAAGTAGTCAGTACTTTCTGGATTTTTTACTTTTTTTACTTGAAAAAAGCAATAAAAGTACAAAAAAGCACAAAAAGTAAATTAGGTGTTTTCCTGATGATGGTAATGTTGTCTCCCTTCCGTCTGCTGATGATGGACGTCTGTTCAATCCAACTCTGCCCGAATTTCAGGTCGGCCCACTGCTGTAGCATACTTACTATCACTTGAACCACAAAAGTTACAAATTCCGGCTGTTGTCACAATGGTAATAGCTGCCACGCGGATGCACCGCTCCCTTGTGGATTTTGCGACACCTGACATGTGTGCTATTCTTCACATATTTTTGTCCGTCTCATCATGACCAATGCCTTTTTAGCTACGCACGGAAATTTCTAAACAAGTGGTCACAAGTTTGCAAAGACTGAACAGACCCACGCGACACCAATTCCGCTCCATCCGATGGAGTCGCCTGTATTCCCCATCTTACAACATCACCCAACTTGACAGATGAATGATTGTGGCTTGTTGACCAAGGTGTGTACAAGGAAGCAAATGGATCAGCCCTTGAGAAAGACGTAGTGCGCAGTGAATAAAAATGGCCCCTTGGTATCAGATATATGGTGCCTTCCAGCAAAGTCTTACTTTGTACTTTCCACCACAGCCTGTGCTTTTTGGATAGACTGGGTAGTGTTTGGAGCATAGCTGCGAGTTTTTAGGTATTAACTGATTTATGAGACATCCCACAGGAATGGCACTAGGATAGGGCAAGCCATGATTTGGCCTATGCTATTGGCGTTTTGTTCAAGACTTGCCTGACTATTTCTCAAATGTGGTGCAACCATTGCGGGCATCACCCTACCTTGCGGCATACTGTAGGCGCTGTTCCTGTTCCTTGCTATGCATCCTTGAGTGTTCGGCCAAGTTTATGGCTGTCAAGGATCTAAGCACTGGGCAAAGCAAATGACCCCTTGCGCATCGTGACAGGGTGGTCATGATTGGCAGTCATCACTTGATGGTTTAATTGAGCTAAGATAGGAAGGTTTAGGGAGGAAGAATACTGCCTTGTTGAACAAGGTTGTTGCATACAAAGTTGGTGTGAGTTGTATCTGACTGGGTGTCGAAAAATGCCTTGTGACGCCAAGTGAAATGGTTTCGGTTTCGCCATCTTTATCCTGGACAATTTTTCACGCACCAAACTTGATTACTTTCTGAACCTCCTTGACAGTTCCATTGTAAACTGCGAAATGGAGGGAAGTCTCCTTGTCATGGTGCAGCGCATTTGGGTGTGCACGATCGCAAAGGAATATTTCCACTCCAGAAATTGATGCCCAGCCAATCTTTCCACTTGCAGTCTTGAATTGTAATGTAGCAGCCATGAGAGCTTCACGCGTTCGCATGCTGTCACGGTGGAATGTTGGATAATTTTTGTGAATTCAGTGCTGTATAGTACAGGGGATTAATGCAGGATTTGCCATAAAGCACATACATGGGTGTAATTTTGCGGTCCGTCTCATAGAGCCATAACACAATGGAAATTGCGGCTGGATTGGGCCAAATGCTGAAAAATGAGGTACCACTCGTGACATGACAGAAAACAGTCACGGTGGAATCTGACTAAGCTCTCTGTCTGTTTGATTTGGAGAACTTTCGGAGATCGAAGGCATCTTCAAGTTCTCATGATATGTTTCATCATGAAGCAAGTCTCTGGATCAGGACATCGACTCACTTGCACTGTACTGACTTTATAGTGGCGGTACGAGTAGAGATAGGTGATTCCCCTGCATGTGGTACAGTCAAGTTCGGGAGCTGCAGAACAAGTGATCCATCAAATGTTACATAGCCCCTCGATCTGTGCTCAGTGGAGTGTTACCTCACAAATGGTTGTTTACGAACTAATTCTGGCAACCGTATCTTGCAGCCTTACCCATGAGGATGATGACATCAGGAAACCACTCCCACGCTAGCAAGACATAGCGCCGGAGTAGTTTATCTGTAGACACAGTAAGGACAATAAAATTTTGTTAGTCACGATGTAGGCGTCACTATGTGCCACAAGCTGTCAATGCCACCCAATGCCACCAAGTCCCACACGTCATCAGGGCTGCATGCAAGGTAAAATATTCAAAGATTATCATGTAAATGTCAAGTAACTATGTACATCAGCAAAGGGATTAATATAAAATGTATTGCAGAGTTCGAGCACTGTAAAGCTATTCCAATCTTGGGGCATAACTGGCCCAAACTGTGGGACCAGATGAATGCTATGAATAATGGTCTCAGCTCTAATGATGCTGGCAGACCTGTGTCCATTCTCCATTAGTCTAGACACTCTATACATACCATGTTTGGGATCCAGTGTGGCTGGGATTGGTGTGAACCATTCGACATAAGCAAGGTGCTTTGGTGGTGTATCATGTGGGCCAAACACCTCTGAAATAGCACTATCTGGTAACTCAAACACCACATGAACCTGGCCGATCCGATAGCCTGAGTGTTAAGGCTTCAACGGGCCTTGATAGTACAACTTGTACTAAGAGTGAACTGGTGGCAAGTACTTTGAAGGAGTAGAAGTCTCTAGTGTTACTAGAGACGACTCTGAGTGGCTTATGTAACAAGTGGGTAAAAGGGGAGGCACAAGGGAGGCTTTCAAGAACATTGATATTGATAATCAAGTCAAGCTTAGGGCTTGACTGTCGAAATACAGGGCACTTATATACAGGCACGGCCGCGCACGGGCCATGGTCACTAAGGTAGGTACTTCTGGTCAAGAGGGGGCTGTCTGTATCGTATGGTACTCCATGGACAAGTGCTGCAGTCTGTATGAGTTGAACAATAGAGAATGAGTGAGAGCGAATGAGGGATCAGGGAATTGCCTAATCTATCCTTAACCAGGGAACAATGGCGGCGGGTCATTTCAAGAAGAGAAGTGTCGTCATGATGCGATGACGACCACGAGGTTTGAGGCTGATCCGAGGAGATCTGATCTCCGCATGCCCATTCTGGTCTAATGGGCATCTAGTGTAAGCAACTACCCTTTAAGGTAGTCCGTATTGATGGTGACCCGGTTAAGGGCCATGTCGCTATCTGCATCATCTGCGGAGCTCTGTGTGGATGAGGGATTGTCTGTGGATCCTCCTGAGGAGGTCGACTGGTGCCCTGGGCTCTAGGGCGAGGTGCTGGCTATAGGTGACAAGGCAGTAGGCGTGATTGAGTGGTAACTGCCTTCACGACTGGTATGTTGTCATATAGGTGCTGAAGAGGGACTTGTGGGTGACAGGGAGTGCTTGCGGGACACAGGGGAAGGGTTGTCATGGTATTCTACCCAGGTTCTGATAGGGTGTTCTCCTTGAGGCACAGTAACTGTGCCGTCTTCAGTATTCAGGTATTGGGTTGGTTCTAACAGTATGGGCGGTATGTCTTCTATGGGACTGTCCTGGTCTTCTAGTGGGTTCTCCACTAGGGGTGGCTCTTGGTACGACTCCATTGAGGAGTACTGTCAATGATAGGTGCTCCAGGGGATGGGCTGGACTAGAGACGGGGTTGCTGGTAGGTCAAAGGATGGATAGATGGATCCTGTAGGGGAAGGTGACCGCATCATAACGACTTGAGATGGACTGGTCCATTGGGGTGTGGCTGGTCTGGTCTGCTCTGGCATAGCTGGTTTGGTCCACTCTGTTCTAGGTGGTAGGTCCTCTAGGGGCGATAGGGATGGTGGGTTCAATGGTAATGGTGCCTTTCCCATAAGCTCTGGTGGTGTAGCACTAGGGAAGATGACTGGTGGTTTGGTACTTGGTTTTAAGTCGAGGGATACGACTTGTGGTGTGTCCAAGGAGGGGTAGGGTAAACAGGAAAAATTGGGTAGATCATAACATGAGGTCCCTCCTAAGGGAATCGTTTCCACACGATTACAGGGTTTGGCTAGCTGAGTCCTGAGTTCCTTATGATGTCTGAGCGAAGGTTGTGCCCATTTGGCTTGGTTGGGGTTGGGTAGCGTAAGTCTTTTGCTTTTTAGCAGGTTGGTTGCCTTGAAGTAGAGCTGGGGGTGCATCCGTAACAGATAGAGAGCTAAGTCTTTGTGAGACTTCCTGAAGTATATAGCTAGTGTCTGTTCTTTGAAGCGTTCTAGTTTGCGCTTCCACTGGTTGTCTATAGTGACAAAGTCTTTGATCATTCTTTGGATGAGTTCTTCTTTGACTTCCTTGAGGTTCCGTGATTTCTTTTTGATGGTAGGGACAGTAGTTTTCTTGGCATGTTTTGTAGTGCTCGAGGCTATGCTTGTAGGCTGTATGGATAGTCCATGTTTCTGCTGATGTTCTAATGGGTGATATGAATCCTTTGAGATAGTATGACCAGGGGATTTCTGCTGGGTACACTTGTTGGCGAATGGTGTCTGTTTCAATGGGCCAGCTGATTCTTGATCCTGGTTTGTATGATTTGGAAGGTAGTTTTCTGACTGGATGTGGTCCTGGTGGGAGTGATACCCTGTGGGATGGGAACATGATGGGTGTGATGGGGAATATTCTTCTGCTGTTTCCATGGCTTTTATACAAGAGCGAATGGCTGCGGGATGGTTGGTGTAGAAGTCTGTGATAAGGTCTGTGGCGTTCATGTCTGATTCGTTGACCCATGAGTTGTGGGAGGGTGAGTATCCTTTCCAGCAGACAAGGTATTGCTTCTTTTTGGTTTGCCCAAAGCGTCTTGATTGGAGGATTTGCTCTACCTCCCATTCTGGTTCTCCTTCTATGATGTCAGGTGGCGGTTCTATCCAATTTGGGCTGTGTGCTTCTGTTTCTTGATATGGTGTTAGCAACGATGTGTGGAAGACATTGTGGATCTTCCAATGACTTGGCAGTTCTATTTTGAATGCAGCATTTGATATGATGGCGACTACCTGAAAGGGTCCATGTTGCCTTGGTGATAACTTTGGGGTGACATTTGCTGGTAAGTTTAAGTTGGTTCCTTCCAGCCAGACTCTGTCTCCAATTGTGAATGGTTTGTATCTTGGTTTTAGCTTTATCCAGCTGTCTTGTGCTTTACGTTGGGCCTCTTGGGCAGCTTCTCTGGCTTCTTTGATATTGGTAAGACATTTTTCTAGAGTGGGAATGTCGGTTGATCTGGTGGGCTGATGTACTCGTGGAGTATATCCAATGAGGAGGTCGAATGGGGCTTTCTTTGTAGTGGTGGATGGCCATGAGTTCTTCATGTACTGGGCTATAGGTAGCCAGGTGTGCCAGTTGTTCTGTTGTGTTCTACAGAACATCCTGAGGTACTGTTTGAGGGATTGGTTTGCTTGTTCACTGGCACCATCTGTCTGAGGGTGGTAGGCTGTGCTGATATTTTGGCGGATGTCTAGGAGGCGGCATAGCTCCTTTCCAAAGCATGAGGTGAACCAGGGATCTCGGTCTGAGATAATCTTCTTGGGTAAGCTGTAATGTGGCAGGACATGTGTTAGGTAGAGTTGCGCAACTCCTTCAGAGTCAATAGCTTCTTTGCAAGGCAAGAATATAGAGGCCTTGGTACAATCAGTGTCTGTGATCATCAGGATAGTGTCGTAGCCTCCAGAGGGTGGTAGTTTTGTGATGAAATCCATGGCAATAGTCTCAAAAGGACGAGCGTTTTCAATTGGAGTGATTGGCGACAGGGGGGGATGGCTAGGATGAGTGTTCACTTTGTTCATTTGACAGGTTGCACATCCTCAGATGTACTCGGTTATGAAGGCTTTCATGTTGGGCCACCAGTAGTACGGCGAAATTAATTGGAGTGTTTTTGAAATTCCAGGGTGGCCAGCAGTTAATTGGTTGTGAAAAAGGGATGTTACTCCCCTCCTAAGGGTATTGTCTGCCACGACAACTAGGGCGTTCCCATGGTACCAGTGGGTTCCGTCTGCTAGGGTTATTTGTTTGAATGCTTTGACCCATTGTTTGAGTTTCTGCTGATTTTGGTACTGTGCCAACTTGATTTTACTGTCCAGGGTGCTTTCTAGCATGTCCCAATCCATAACTTGGATGTTTTCATTCTCTCCACCGGGCCACCCATTTCCGGGGTGACTCCCATCCATGGAGGTACTGCGAATACTTGTATGGTGGTCACAGAAATATTTGCTGGGCCATACAGTGACGTCTTCATTTTCTGGGTTGCTGCCATCATCATGGTCTTCACATCTTGAGAGTCCATCTGCTCGATTTGAAGCTCCTGGCTTGTATTCCAGGATCATGTTGTATTGTTCTCGTTCAGGTAGATATCTGGCGACTCTTGGTCCAATTTTCCTGGGGTCACGGTAGTAGCGAAGGTTTGCATGGTCGGTATAAACTAGTACTGGTTTCTCAGTACCTTTGAGGAGGTAATCCCAATTCCTGAGGCCGCACATGATGGCCAGGAATTCTCTGTCATAAATGGGGTAATTTTTCTCTGTGCTGGTAAATTTCTGGGAGTGGAAACCACAGGGGTGCCGTGGTCCTGGCTTTTCTGTGCCGTCAGGTCATGTAATAGGTGGTCCTCTTTGATAGAGTATGGCTCCAGTTGCTATCTGTGAAGCATCGACTTCCAGCTTGAATTGTTTGCTGGGATCTGGGCGAATGAGTACTGGGGCGCTAGTGATGCGCTTCTTGAGTTCTCTAACTGCAGCTATGCAGTCCGGTGTCCATTCAAATGGGACATCCTTTCTGAAGAGGCGTGTGATGGGTGCTGTGATGGCAGAAAATCCAGCGATAAACATGTGGTGGTATCCCAAGACTCCTACGAATGAGCAGGCTCCTTTGAGGGTTGTGATGTCTTCTGGCCAGTCTGCTATTCCAGCAATTTTGGCTGGGTCAACTGTTGCACCGTCCTTGGTGAGGCGTACTCCTAGGAAGTCCATTGTTGGCTTCATGAATATTGATTTACTGAGCTTGAGGTGTAGTCCATTCTTGGCTAAGAGGTCGAAGGCGTAGTGGAGGATCTTGATATGTAACTTGATATCTTTGAGCTTTGTTCCTAGTCCACAGTCGTCCATATAGCTTCGGAATATTTTCCTGATGTTGTGGACTCCTTTCTTTTCAAAGTGTTCGTATAGGTCTTCCAGCATGAGGTTCATAAACCTCTGGAATGTTGGCAGCAAGTTGCTCATTCGAAAGAACATGACTTTGGGCTCGAATAGCCCACAGCAGGTTTTGAAGGCAGCTTTCCATTCATCCCCTTCGCGTATGCGAATATTGTTGTAGCCCCAACGTATGTTGAATTTGCTGAATAGCTCCATTCCTTGGAGGTCTTCAATACATTGGGCAAGGTTAGGAAGGGGGGTGACATCTTTCTTTGTGACTGCATTGAGTGGGCGGTAGTCGATGATATAGTGTTTTTCCTTGCTATCTTTTTTGGGGACCATAAAGGTGCTGAATCCGTAAGGTGATTCAGATGGGACGATGTATCCCTTGGCTAGGTTCTCGTCAAGGAATTGATTTTCTGCCTCCTGGTCTTTGAGGCTCATGGGGTAAGTTTTGCAATTGAACTTTGCTGGAGCTTCAGCTGTAAGCTCGATCTTATGGTTGCATGGACGTGATGGGGGGAATTTCTTGGCTTCTTCATCTGAGAAGAGGAGGGCGTGTCGCTTGAATTCTTCAGGTAGGGTGATTTCTTCTTTCTTGTGTTCTTCCGCGTATTTGTGAGCCATTTCAGTGGCATTGTGAGTCCTGTTGACTTCCATAGTAGTTCTTCCAATCCATATGTTGGGTTGGCTTTGGTCTTCAAGTTCTTCCATAATTGCTTCGTGGGTTTCCATGATAAGACCATTGTCTTCTTGTTTTTGTTGCTTCTCCTTGAGGTAGCCTTGCACTTTGTCCCAGGTAATTTTCCGGATGGTTTCAACCTTGACTTTTGGTCCTTTGAGTGTTCCTGCTTCCCAATCAATGTCGGGCTTGAATGGTTTGAACCAGGGGTAGCCGAAGAGAAAGCGATCTCTTCCTAGATTTGTGATGAAGAAATGTAGTTGTCGTCTGAGATTTCCTTGGCTGACCATGAGGTCACAATAGTGGCTGATTTTTCCTTGTCTGTTGGGTGTTCTGTCAACATTGAAGACGGGTTGCTGGTAAGGAAGTTCCTTCATTCCTAGGTGGAGTTTCTTTACTGTTTCTGAGTCGATGAAGTTCTCTGTGGCTCCGGTATCAAGGAGGCTGATTTCTTTTGTTTCCCTTTTGTAGCTGATGACTGCGAACTCAATTTGAACTGAGTTACTCTTGTTGACAAAGACGCTGTCTAGTCTGAAAGTCTTGGCAAGGGCTTCAATTTTCTGGATGCTGAATCCTTCCTTTGGGATAAGCTTATTGAGTGTTCTGATTTTTGTGTTGTCATCCATGTTTTGGATCTGTTCTTTGAGTGCGTCTCCCATCTGCTGTGCAGAGGGCTTCATCTTTGGATAGGCATGTGCATCTCCCGACTGCTTTACAGTGGGCTTCGACTTTAGGTAGGCATGTGCGTGTTCCAATCGCTGTGCGATGGACCTTGTCTTTGGTTTGCATAGCTTGATTAGCTTCTGGCAAGTGGCCTTATCAAATTTGTGGGCGTTGGCTGCGATACATTCTTGTATCACCTTAATCTTCTGTGGTCCTAGTGTATGTGCTGGTGGCTGGTTATCGGCAATGAGTTTCTTGAGTTTCTTTGTGTCCAATAACTGTGGGGAGTGATCCAGGGTTTCTTCCTTGAGAGCATTGAAACTATTGGCACTCTTGTTCTCTTGGATCTTTTTGGCAAGTTGGTTCATGGGTAGGGTTCCCATATCTGGATGGCTTCGAATGGCGCTAATGACTGCAACTTCTTGTCGATCATGATTGACTCGGCGTCTAACTTGGCAGTGACGGGCGTAGTGGCCCTTCTTGTGGCAATGGAAGCACTCCAGGCTTCTTATAAGTTTGTTTGACGGTGGTGCATATTTGTGGCCATTGTCCTATGGCTGCGTCAAGTTCTTGTAGAACATGTGGTTGACTTGCGATGCTAGTCCATGGTGGTAGTATTTCCCTGCAAAGCATAGTACGTTGACCTCGATAGGGTCCTTTGTTTCTGTGACAATCGGTGCTTTGATGTCGAAGATCTCATATAGAGCTTTGCGAAGCATTGACTTTGCATCGCCTTGTGGTTGTGTCGTTTGCACCTTTGTTTCTCCCATTGGTGATCCAGTGGTTCCCTGGTATGACTGATCTGTTGTTGGTTTGATTGCTCCGACTTCAGTGGTCGAGCGTCCTGTAACTGTGACGCCTTTTGGTCTACCAGTGGCCTTCTGGTCTTGGATATGGGGTGCACATCTTGTAGCAGCAACCGCGGCATATGTCTTCGTGTTGTTTACATGTGTCGTCATGACGTCTTTGGATAGGTAGGTAGGAGGAAGATAGATGGATGGGTGTAGTGGATGTATGTGAACCAAGGTCTTCTCCATGTGGAGGAATAACAATGTGTCTGTATGACCCAAGGCTGTCTGACTTTCGTCTGCCTCTTCATTTCAAGGATTCATCCAAGGTCGCAAGGACGATGAATCCAGGAAACTTCACACCTTAGTTTGGTTTATGCGCTCTTTCCACTTCAACACCCATGAGGGCGCTTTGATCCTCCTACACAAGACTTTCAACTCCGGGTAAGGGAGGTCTTATGCAATAGATTCACAAAGTTGTGGACTGCGGAACCACCAGCACTAAAGTATGGGGTGCTAGGAAAGGTAGGGGATGTTATCGTCCAGGGTGGTTGTCTACTTGCCAAGCTGGTGTGTCGATAAGAAAGCTTGACTTGTGTTAAGGCTTCAACAGGCCTTGATAGTACGACTTGTACTAAGAGTGAACTGGTGGTGAGTACTTTGAAGGAGTAGAAGTCTCTAGTGTTACTAGAGATGACTCTGAGTGGCTTATGTAACAAGTGGGTAAAAGGGGAGGCACAAGGGAGGCTTTCAAGAACGTTGATATTGATAATCAAGTCAAGCTTAGGGCTTGACTGTCGAAATACAGGGCACTTATATACAGGTACGGCCGCGCACGGGCCATGGTCACTAAGGTAGGTACTTCTGGTCACGAGGGGGCTGTCTGTATCGTATGGTACTCCGCGGACAAGTGCTGCAGTCTGTATGAGTCGAACAATAGAGAATGAGCAAGAGCGAATGACAGGTTGACAAGTTGCCTAATCCATCCTTAAGGGTCGAACAATGGTGGCGGGTCATTCCAAGAAGAGAAGTGTCGTCATGATACGATGACGACCACGAGGTTTGAGGTTGATCCGAGGAGATCTGATCTCTGCATGCCCATTCTGGTCTAATGGGCATCTAGCATAAGCAACTACCCTTTATGGTAGTCTGTATTGATGGTGACCCAATTAAGGGCCATGTTGTTATCTGCGTCATCTGCGGAGCTCTGCGTGGATGAGGGGTTATCTGCAGGTCCTTCGGGAGAGGTTGACTGGTGGCCCTGACTCTGGGGCGAGGTGCCGTCTGTAGGTGACAAGGCAGTAGGTGTGATTGAGTGGTAACTGCCTTCATGACTGGTACATTGTCGTATAGGTGCTGAAGAGGGACTTGTGTGTTAAGGTCCAAGGGCCTTAAAGACGCGACGTGCGTGGGTTGGTTTGGCGACGACTGGGATTGCTCAGTGGGGTCTCCTCCTGAGGCAATGGATCACGTGAGTAGCTCGGTACCGATTGGCTACGCAGTATAAGAGTAAAGTCCCCGATGATAAGGGCGACTCCTGAGGTAGATAGTAGAGATGAGAAGAGGAGCTTCAAGGCTTTGAAGCGACTGAGTTGATCAGGCAAGAGACTCTGAGAGTCCTGGGTGGAAGCTACAAGTCTTGGATTGAAAACCAAGTTAGGCTTAGGGCCTAACTGCTAAAAGTACGGGCGCTTATATACAAATGAGAAGTAACGGGTCACAGGAGTCACAAAGAAATATGGAAATATTTAGTAAGGTTCATCATGACGTGGCAGTTCTAAGTATAGCTCCATCATGAGCTGGCAACTGCGGAGTGGCGCATCATGAGCTGGCAATCCAGAAAGGGTTAAATGAGGACACGTCATGATACTGCGGACTGCGGAGTGATGGCATGTGATAGTTGACTGCGGATTAGTCATGGGATCTATCAGGTGACTTGTCAGGTGATTTGGTGACGGTCCGAGCGGCGCGTGAGGAAAACGAGTGGGGAACGAGTGACCGAGAGCGCGAAATAAATGGTGGAAAAATAGCGGAAAATTCGGGTAAGGGCCCAGGATCGTAACATTGTGGGTGACAGAGAGTGCTTGTGGGATACAGGGGGAGGGGGATTGTCATGGTATTCCACCCATGGTGGAATGGGAGGCTCCTTTGAGTCTAGGATGTACAGTTCGCCTTCTTTGCCGGGATATTGAGTTAGTTTTGGTTCTAAAGGTGGCGCGTCCTCCATAGGACTATCTGGGTCTTCCAGTGGGTTCTCTACTGGGATTGGCTCTTGGTACATCTCCATTGAGGAGTAGTCCCGACGATGGATATTCCAGGGGACAGGGGCGAGGGGCAGGACTGGGGGCTGATCAAGGGGTGACAATGGTTTGGATGGTTCATTGGGCGGCAATGGTGGTAGGTCTGGTAGTGGTGATGGGTTCAATGGTAATGGTTGCTTAGGCATGGATAGAGTGACAAGGAGGGGGTTCGACAAGGATGAGAAAAATTGGGGTGGATCATAACACAGAATGCCATTGTAGCTTTTCACGATGCTCCAACCATGTTGTCATCTGAGCATATTCATCTTTCCGATTTGTGGCATGGAAGGCATTCTTTGTCAAGTTGATATGGAGGCATTCTGACTGTTCAGTATTGTAATTGTCAGTTGTACCAAATAGGCAGATTGACAATGCATAGTGGAGTAAGCTGTGAAGTTTGGGAATATGGACATTGCACCAGATGCCAAGGTCAAGAAAGACCGCTTTGTTATTGTGAAATGCTGTGAGATAGCCCTCTAGCCAAGAAAGGGTGTCACTTGTATGGCACTGGAATTGGGCCAGAAAAAGGAAATCCAAGAGAGCACACGCTGCCTTGACCACATGTGATGAGTCCAGACCACCTGGGACCGGGAGATCGACAATTAGGCTCAGAAGAATCCCACACATCTTCTTGTGCTCCAGGCCTGTGACACAAGACAGGATTGTAATTCCCTTGGGAAAAAGTAAGATCTTGTGATTTGGCAGAATAGACTTGCATTGCGCATTGATTGCTGAGGGCCCAAAGATGTCGACTAGCCAGCTGATCAAGTGCTTTATCACACCTTGAAGCATCTGATGAAGGATATCTGGTGTTATTGAAATGAAGATGTCAGCAAGAGGAAAAGTTTCCCAGAACAGATGGATGATGGGCTTCAGTCCGGCTTCGTGGCAAGTCTGATGAAATTGGCGCCTGTCCTGATCTGCCAAACGATATCTGTCGATCACACTCCTTTGTGTGTGCAATGGAAACAATTCGTATTCACCAAGCTGAGCATGGGGAACAAGGCACTTCGGACACCGCCCATTGAATGTGCAGGTCACAAGTGCCTGCTTGGGATAGTCACCAACAAAGATAGAAAAGACAGGATGGCATCGGCACCAGACACCATCCCCGCTCATCATTGCAAGCCCTGATTCGCCAACAGAACTGATTCAGCCTAGTACGTTCTGCATGCAGGAGTGAAACAGGTTTGCAAGGGCATGACAGCGACCAGCCTTGGTTGGCATGCTGTCCAACTTGGTTGTCGGAATATAGCTGATTAGAATTTGTACATGGTGTGATGGTTTTCGACGGATATCCTTAGGAATATTGCTGATCGTAAGATATATCAGGTAGGCCATTTTGTTTCTAAAGAGTGTGAGCTGTGTCTTGTCAGAGGATACAATCACTGGTATGACTGTGCCCCCTGGTCGGCACGCCTCTAAGTCTTCCTAAAATTGAACTCATTAGTACATAGTTTTGTGTGGAAATGGATAACATACCTGGACTGTCCACCACCAGTCACTTGTGTACATTTCGTTGTACAGGTGGGAAGTGCGTGCATGACTTGTGTAATGTCACTCAGGGGCAAATGCCATGTCTTGTGCCCAGCTGGGATCGCCATAGAGCGATCGGATGCATTCCAGAACATCCCTCGAATAAAATTCAAGTTGCTCGCCTCTGATATCCAGTATGTTGCATTGGAAATGAGGCCACCCAGGTAAATCAGTGTCGATAATATTATTAAGATCCTGGACGGAGCGATATGATAGTCTGAGCTTATCGACAATCTTGGTTGTTGAATTAGTACAAGTTAAAATTGAACATAGAGAAAAGTACGTACCTCTGGAATTGCTAGCAATTCCGTCACTGCTGATGATGTTGATCCACGCATTTTGGCCCAATGTGCGAATAACCAGTCACATTGGGATGTAAAGGGGGACCACAGTGAGTCCCTGTCTGTGCCCCGCTGTGATTCGTAAACGGAATTCCCACACAGCATGCTGGGTATTGGGGCACCAGCGCTTGCAGATGGGAAGCGGTTGATGACTATTGTTGGCATTGCCTCCATGATACCTGCTTCCATGTCATTGGGCACTTGTACCGGCGCATCTGGCATGTCCAGGGACTTGTCAGTAGTGGGCTGATCGAGGGTTGTCACTGAAAAACAAAGGTTATTTTGTGCTAGCTCCTCGAAGGCGTCTGCATTGGTGATGTTGGCTGGGTCTGGAGCTTCAACTGGGGACCCATCATGGTCTAGCTCATCCTCTAAAAAAAATTGTTAAGGCGGCAGCACAAGTGGCATGTGTCACGGCGAACTCACCTTGTGTTGGTTCCTCATATTCATTGCCCAGAGCGTCATCACCTGCAACCTGTGATGCCCAGGTTGAGGATAGTGTCAGTGGTGATGCCATATGAGGAAAGGCCACAGATAGTAGATAGGGTCAAGACATCGCAACAGCACGGCGACAGCACTGATCTTGAGTCCTGGTGATATGCTAAGAGAGGCCACAAGGGGTAAAGTCCCTCTTACAAGCAGCGCACTGTACTTGAGCGGGTAACATGGCAGTGGGGTGGAGGTAACAAGAAAGGGGACTGAAAATGATGGTTAGAGTCAGAGGGGGAAAAAAACAATTTGTCTACAAACAAATTTGGTCAGCAGCCAGTACTGTGACAAGATGATAAAAAGGGGACATATGTTGGAAGTGGAAGACGGGGGAAGTGACACTGACAAATCTGAGGGCCCAACTGAGTGAAGCGAGGGACACGTGGGAGCGCGATGAAGGGCTTAATATTACTGTGTGCAGTAAGAGTACAGACTATATACTACCATTGTTTATGGATTCCAGGTGCCAAAGTACAGAGTAAGAGTACCAATATAGTAAGGAATTGTCTAAGTGAGGACAATGTCAAGAATCACAAGGAAACGCAAGGTTGTCTGCTTGCATGTGATATCCATGCCATACCACATGGATGGTGTGAATCTCCAACAACATACCTCTCATATGAACATCATCCCCATTCCTGTCTTTTCTTGCCATAAATCACACTCCTTTTGCTCACTCACTTTGCTTCGACAATGCCGCCATGCGCATGCCATGTACAGCCAAGGGCTCTTAACAATTTGGCCAGGTGAGAACCAATTCCATTTCATTGTGATATGTTGGCTCAAGGGTACTGAACCGACACAGTGCTGGCAGGGGAAATAAAAATGCATCTACAACCAGCAACGGCCCAGAAAGTATGTCCACCTGAGATATCATCAGACATATCTAACACACCACAAAGCTTGTGGGAAACATACCCTTGCCTCTACTCATCCCAGTACCCCCCAAAATTCCACTGCACTGACAACTAGTAATGGGCCACCCCTGGCAAAGAGAACACAGAATAACGGTGCGTGCATTGCAAATGTGGGGAACCAAGCTGACCAATACTCCAAGGCCTGGTAGTTGGTCCTCCTGTTCAGCCAGAATTGATGGGTCAGGGTTTACTGGCTCAGCAAGGGCAGCTTACTGTCGTCAAGAAGATTGGCATGAAGGACAAAGATAACGACTTGTCGTTGATTCGGAGTTGAGTTGCCACCTTACTAATCATGTTTGTGTACTGTCACCTGACCTGTGTTTGTGAAAATTTTCAGCGTCGTCTTTTTATCCTGGCCACAACAGCCCCCCCTCCACAAATTTTCTCAATGACCATGCCCACAGCCGCTTTGGTGTTGCCAGAGACACTGGCCAAGTTTGTAGATATGACGACAACGATAGTGACATAGAGACCGAGGCTGAGTGGTTTGACAAGCCATCTAACGATGCCCCTAAGAACCCCTCAAAAATGTCCAACGCAATGGCCCTCAAGGTATGTTATATTCTCTTCTGGTAACTCTACACTTACGAACATTTTTAGATACCGTCATGGCATGAGTCTCCAAGTACTACTGGATCAAGTGCAAGCATCCTTAGTATGACTCAGGCCAGCAATGATGCCACGTCACACAAGTCTGGCACCTCTGCAAGTGACGCTACTCTGAGTCGCCAGGCCAATTATCAGTGGCCATCTGACACTGATATCATCATCTTTCCAGGGACTAACAAAGTTCTCCTCACTATCCAGACCCCGTTGATGCAGTTGATCTTTCATGATGCCTTTGAGCATCTTTGAGTGTCGTTGCTGTTCATTCATGCTTTTCCAGACCCCACGTTGACTTGTTCTATGATATCTGAAGTGCTTGGTATCACGACCCAGTCCCACCTCCCACGGGTGGGGACTATTAGGAATCGGCTCAAGTTGGATGGGGAGTACCTGTCCAGGATGTGTTGTTTGGTGCATCCCTCTCATTACTCATTTCGGATATCTGTTCACTAATACTCTTAGCTGCATGGGCGGATTCCCCTTTTCTGAGGGGAGGTGAAAGAGCAATGTGCCAGGATGATTTACCTTAGCTTCTCCTCATTTGGATCGCTGGCTGACATCATGGAAGTGGTTGAGATGCAGTTGTCTGCCTACCGTTACACCTTTCTGACTACACATGTAAGCTTTTTTTTTTTCACTTCTTAGTGCAGCCTGACTCAAGCTTTGTTAGGGTGATGCGCTCAAAGCACCTCCATACCACACGTGTCCATATCGCAATACCCGGATCATCGTGGTGATAAAGGAATCCTATTTTGGTCCTAGAACGGCATCGTATGCCTATTGGTTTGAAGAGTATGTCGGTTACTTTCTTTTATTTGATGGAACAGGCCTTGTACTGAATTTACCATATAGTCACTTCCCAATGTCTATGGGTGACAATGGGGTATTGAAGCAGGAGGTCCCAATACCGATGGTGGCCCTAGTGGCCACAGCAGTAAGTACAGCCACATCTTTGTAGGCCAATTTTGACTAGCCTCAACAGCTCTATGCCGCCATTCACAAATGGCATTTGGAAAGGCATCACCCATCTGAATTTTCAGCAAATTCATACCTTGACATTTACCAGGGCCACATCGATACATTCCATCATATCTGAGAGAACCGCCCTGGTGCCTTCCACCTTATGATGTCTGACATTTATGCTCAGGCAAGGTGCATATTGAGTTACTTGATTTGCCATCAACACTGATATGTTATTTCATTGTTAGTGCAGCAGAGGAGATAGCAGTGGTTCCAATTGCGGACCTTGACCTTGAAGAAATGGATGGGTAAAAGGATCAAGATTGTGTCAGTTTCAACACACCTCTAGTTGACAAGTCCTATTGTACACTGTTTTTCTACTCTTACTTTATATATTTACTGACTTAATTCAGCTCAACAATGGGACTCTATACCAGTTCTCATTCCTCCTTCATTGTGTTATTCTACTTGATTCCTATTTCTCTATGTGACCTGGTGTTCATATTACCAGTGGACTATGGGCCACGTTAGTGTACCGTTGTGGTAGTCAGGCCAACCCATTATTTACATCGATAATATCATATGATTTATTGTTGCAAAATATGTTTGAATGCTTTAAGAATTATAAGAATTATCAAACAATATCGCATGAAAGATTGCATGGAAATACAATAATTTAACAATAATGTGAGCTAGAATACTGGGGGCAAGCTAGCAAGCAATAATATAAGTTACTTGAAAAATACTGTTAATTATCGCTAACAAACCCGAATTATCTTGGGAGTGGTTTCCTGATGGAGATGACACAGCCTGTCACATATGAAGGACCTATAAATGCGTGCCAACCTGTTAAGCCATGGGAATATCAACGCCACACCAGCTCACTTCCCCACCTTGTATCCGTATTATCTTTCGCCTTACAGGATGGCTGACACCCCCTTAGACTGTGAGTAGGTTCTCAGGCTTATGGCCATGTTTCGGAGACAACAAAACTAAGGCCAGTGATTTGCTTCTTTTGAAAGGGGCCTTGGTGATGCTTTTGCACACCTTTTCTGGTGTCTTCTTGTGAATCTGCTCCTTTCCCCCCTTCATGTGACACAATTTAACACTTGTCGTGCAGCTGTGAGTTCTTCACTACCCTTGACTATGAATGGAGGGTCATTTCAGGTCGTATCCCTTACCGCTGGACGATATGGGTCAGTGTGTCATGGACAAAGTCCACGCCATCTAGAAACCCAGTCCAAACCCCTACGAGTCCCCCAAGAACCGCCCCTAAACCAAGCTATAGTCAAGTGGCTATCTGATGCCCCCCTAAGCCTATGATAAAGCCCAGTCAACAACCAACAACCAAAGAGAATCTTCGACCACATGACCCTGGGAAATCCCCACCCCGTGACCAAGCACATGACCCATCATGTGACCTAGCACGTGACTCATCACGTGACCTACAAGCCCTCAAGCAAGCACATGACCAAACACGTGACCTACCAGCACGTGACCATGGGAACCTAACACATGACCTACCAAGGAATTGGTCATCTACACGATCACCTGATCATGCGCACTTTCTACACGCATCTCGTCCATTGATCTACACATGGAAGACCATGGGAACGATCAACAGTTGATTGAGAATCAATGAAGTCACAAGACTTACTGCGGAACTGTGGCACAGTCTGCAGTTCATCTATTATTAGTTTGTGTCTATTCTTAGCTCAAGTCTCACCTGTCTCTTGTACTACTACCTGCCCTAAAGGGGCACGCGTCCACCTGTCTCTCGATATTATGCCTACCCTTAACTACACACAGACCCCCCTGTATTAGTATATAAGACCTGCGAATTTATACGAACAGTCCTCAGACTGTTCTCTTGTCACCCCTTACATAATAACTGCCAATAAGTGATTACAAGACTATAATCACCGTTTCCCCTTTTCCCCTTTCTCTCTTCAAGATCTAAGCTCCATCTCCTTCAAGCTCGACATTGTCGACCTTTGCAGATCAGTCACCTTCAAACCCTTGTCATTGTTGTATCCCACTACATCTACATAGTGTGTTCCCGACACAGTGGAGATCAGTGTTTCACCTTTATATCCTCTCTATTTCTTTCCAGCACTGGGCCAATTTTCTTCCTTGATAGATTTACTCCGTCTCATGCATGGCCTGTCTTATGAGCATAATTCTTCGCGTTGTCGATGAAGATGTTACAGCTCTAACCAACTTAGGAATCAACTTTCAGGTAAGTGATATACTCTGTAATTGCATACACTTGGGTTTTCACCAGCTGCGGTTTCAAGCTCTTGGTTGATTTTATGGTGGTGAGCACTGCTCAAACACACTTCAACCCTCAAACAGAACACTCAGAATCCTACCACTGTTTCTTTCCTAGTCTTTCTTCTATCTGTCTTTTGCCGCTGCTTCGCTATTGATCATTCTTTGGATGTGAGTATTCATTACTTTTCCGCTTCATGACCATCTCCATAAATAAGGTGCTCATTGATGCTACTAGTGCTGCAATTTGGAACAGGAGTAAGATCGCTGTGGCTATGGCAATTGGTGTATGGGCAATCAACATTATATTCATCATCCAAGGCATGTTCCTACTACTACCCTTCACTGCAGGGCATATGGGATCACACAACTGCTGTTTTTTTCAACAGGTTTTGTGCATGTGTGTCACGGACTGCCCCACTTACTTAACTCCTTCTTCCTATTCTGTCTTCTCGTTCTGCTTTCATCCGTGACTCCGGGCCGCTTTGCCCATCGCTTACATAACTTATCTATGGACTGATCTCGCGTTTTCCAGAGACTTCCATATGCTTCCATCTTGTTCCATCACCTTCAGTGACCTTCTTCTGCTTTCGAGTAACTTCCCCCATCCGTGTATATAAACTGTAGTCCATAGCATAGAACGGCTTTCCTAAGCTCGTTCTATTTGTGCAATCAGACTTTGACAGTCTCATCTCACCACTGAACGCATGCGGCTTCCTTCGAACGAATCACTCTGCATTAGTCAGCTTTGCTGCTAATTGCCTTCTACTCTCTACGTCTCAAGATCACGTGCTAGTGTCTCGCTCGATTCCAAGTCATGTTCGACTTGTGTAATCTTCACTCATTATCACTCCTGTCACGTGACGTCTCACGTGACTAACTTGCCCTTTGGGAACGGCCCCTCTTTGAAAACCATCTTCGTAATCTTGTCCGAGATCCCCGAACCCTGAGATCTCCAAACTCGATCTGACATGGTGGTCTGACCGTGACATTAGAACAAGCTTCCCCCACGAACCAACAATGACTTCGACTCCCTCAGGATCGAAAGAAAAACAGAAAACCCCCGAGGGATTGGGCATCCCCACCAACTGGCATGTACGCGCGATTGACCAACCAACCGAAGAATCACTAGCAGTATTAGACCTCCTGTTCGAAACAAAGCCCAAAACTAAGGATACGGTTCCATCCGAATTTTCCGCACAAGTCCGTCACCTAGTTGGAGGACAAGACATTGAGGTTCGCGTAGACGGAAAGGAAGTCACAAAGAAAGCTCCTTTTACCGCTTACTATGCCTGCTACAAAGGAGCTCTCCTCACTCTGTCAAATGTTTACAGAGTCTGGTTCGAAATCCGACTTCGAGCAGGGAATACATACGAATGCTTTCGACTGGCACGACCTAGCCTTCAATTAAAAGATAGCCCAATGAAGGGAATCAATTATGCACGACTGAAACTCACTAGTCTCCCCATCACTAGGGCTCCCTCAAGAGCGACTTCCCCAATTCGACTAGCCCCGCTAGACACAACGACGATCACTCCACACAGCGGGGATATCTTTCACAAAACAAACCCCGATGACAGAGACGCACCAAAAAGTGACACAAGTCGATCTTCGTCACCAGAACCCGACGAACAACCTGAGCGAAAGTCCTTTACAGGATTTGGATCTTGGAGGATGCGCTCTTCTCGAACAGCTAGGCAACCTTCTAGGCCTCCTCCACGCCACCCCAAAGGTACCGGGGATAACCCATTCGGTCTTAGCGACCTCATGGACGAACCAGAAAAGACAAACGACAAAGGACGTCGTCTGGAAGGGATTCACCCAGACAAGTTTGAAGGGGATCGGTCCAAGACTCGACAATTCCTGAATCAGTTCAATAGATTCATGCTAATGAATCGTAAAGCAGACATTGCCAAGGATCCCATCTCCAAATGCATCTATTTCATGTCACTCCTTGATGGAGAGAAAGTCAATGGATGGGTAGACATGGCCTTTAACTGGCTTGAAGAGATCGAAGCCGATCCAAGTCTTATCGATCGATTCTCCAATCCTTGGAAAATAATGGAAGAGAAATTCAAGGTGTCCTTCACAGATTATGCAGAAAGGGAACGAGCCCAAGATCAGCTTGGGAAATTGAGAATGACTGGCGACAACCTCAACGAATACTTGGCTGCGTTTGAAACCCTTGGGAATCACGCAGAACTTAACCCCGATGACCCATCAAATCTACGCACATTCGCCCAAGGACTTCCCTGTCAACTAGCTGACGCCTGTCTAGCTATGGAGAATCCCGACACTTACGGACAATGGAGAGCAGCAGCCCAACGACAGCAGGTAATTTACCTGAAGAAAAAGGTGTTACACTCTGAGTATGGAACTTGCAATCCTACTCGAAATGCTGGCTCGAACTCACAACAGAAACAAAATTCTGGCTGGGTCTGGCGTCGCCCAGGAGGAAATGTAAACCCCAACAATCAAAATTGGCGCAGCCAAGGAAATCGAGCGCAACCCCCTCGCCCTTGCCTTCCTCCTCGAAATGACGACGCTATGGACCTCTCGGTAATCCGCAAAGCCACTACCGACAAGGAAAAAGAAGAGTATCGACGCACGGGACGATGCTTCCAATGCGGGAAGCAAGGTCATCTCGCATGCGATTGTCCTAACAAGCCCGCTCATGCTTGCACTGTCCAAATAGAAGATAGTCAGTCAACTACGTCCAGCGATAACTCCTCCTTTGTCACTACACCCTCCCTCGCTGCGCGAGTGGCCCGCTTAACCGAAGAAGATCACGGAGTGTTCATGGATGAAATGCGCTCTCTGGGAGAAGATATGGATTTTCTTGGTGCCTGAGTACTACGGCTCTTACTTGGGCAGTTCTGAATAGTTCTGGTTCTATGTATATAGCTTGAAATCATGCAATTCAAGTCCCCTTTCAGCTACGAACCAAAACAAAAAGAGTCGATCAAAAAGCACTACTTGACTGTGGTGCTACAGAATGTTTCATTCATCCACAAGCGGTAGGACGTCTCAAACTTACAACAAGGACACTAGTCAAACCTAGGAAAGTACAAAATGTCAATGGTACTCCCAATAAATCTGGAGAGATCTTGGAAGCTGTTGACCTTCTTGTCGATAACAATGGTCAAAAAGCCTCACACGCATTCTTTGTCGCAGATATTGGACAAGATGATTTCATCCTAGGCTACCCTTTCTTCGAAGCCTCTAATCCTAACATTGACTGGAGTGGTGGTTGCATTGAAGGCTTCACCACGATCTCTTCCATGAATGCCAATACTTGGCGACCTCCTCAAAAGGGAGCTAAGCGACAAGATTCGACTCCTGTGTGGGTATGACATATCCCAGGGTGGGAAGAAGGTGACGAGATTTGGCTTCAAACTCGCGTTGCTAAAACGACGGTAGCACAACAACTTGCTGAAGCAGCTACAGATAAGAAAAAGCGTACTTGGCAGGAATTAGTTCCAGAACGGTATCACCGTCATGGCAAAGTCTTCTCTGAAGAAGCCTCTGAACGCTTCCCTGATCGACGTCCATGGGATCATGCCATCGAACTCCAGAAAGACGCTCCCACCTCCATAAACTGTCGCGTCTATCCACTGTCTCCCAAAGAGAAAGAGGAACAACGTGAATTCCTCTCTCAAAACCTACGCCTCCAACGGATTCGTCGCTCAAAGTCCCCTTATGCTAGTGGCTTCTTCCTTATCCGAAAGAAAGATGGCAAGTTCCGTCCCATCCAAGACTATAGGAATCTGAACAAGTGGACGATTCCCAATAAATATCCACTTCCCCTAATCTCGGAGTTAATCTATGACCTCGCGGAGAAACGACTATTCTCCAAGTTTGACATCCGCTGGGGATACAATAACATTCGTATCAAAGAAGGCGATGAGTACAAAGCCGCCTTTAAAACTAGCGAAGGACTCTTCGAACCGACGGTTATGTTCTTTGGCCTCACTAACTCTCCTGCTACCTTTCAAACGATGATGGATGATATCTTCCAAGACGAGATTGCACAAGGATGGCTTCGTATCTACATGGACGACATGATCATCGCCACTGAAGATGACGAAGTCCTCCATGAACTTCGGGTTAATCACATTCTTGATAAACTTGAGAAGTTCGATTTGTTCCTTAAACCTGAGAAATGCAAATTCCATCAACACAAAGTTGAATACCTAGGAGTACTTATTGGCAACGGCTCTGTCAAAATGGACCCCGTCAAGGTTCAAGGCATTTCCGACTGGCCCACTCCATTGACTGTCAAAGACGTGCGAAGTTTCTTAGGCTTCTGCAACTTCTATCGGGCGTTCATTAAGAACTTCTCGGACATCGCACGCCCCCTCAATGACCTCACTTGTAAAAATGAACAGTTTATTTGGTTGAAAGAGCAACAAGATGCCTTCCTCTGCCTCAAGAACGCCTGCTGCAAATATCCTGTTCTTCGTACCCTGGACTGGTCCCGACAATTTGTCATGGAGACGGATGCCTCTGGGTATGCTCTTGGTGTGGTTATTGCGCAGGAATTTGACGATGGCATCCATCCCATTGCTTTTCACTCTTGGAGTCTTCTACCAGCGGAACGGAACTACAACGCCCATGACAAAGAACTTGCCGCCGTGATCTTTGGCTTCAAATGTGGTCGTCCCCTATTTCTCGGTGCTACACATGCGATTCGCATTCACACAGACCACAAAAATCTCCAATACTTCCAAGACCCATGCAAGATCACTGGTCGTCAAGCACGCTGGATTGAGTTCCTCCAGGACTTTGATTACACCCTTGAACACATTCCTGGGTCTACAAACACCGTGGCTGATTTGTTGTCACAAAGAACAGACCTTAACAAGGGGGTGGATTCCAATGAACCTTGCATCTTACTCCCTGATCACCTCTTCACCCCAACAAATCCCATTGAGGTACACAAAGTTTTTCTTGAAGACGACCCCGACCTACGACACGACATTCTACAAACCCTCCACGATTCTCCTGCAGCTGGACATCCGGGCATTTCGAATACTTGGGAACTTGTTCGCGAACAATACAAAGGCCCTAGACTCCGAGAATTCGTTGAACAATACGTAAAAGGGTGTGCACGTTGTCAAGAGTCCAAAACCAACGTACATCGATCAAAGGCACCTCTACAACGTTTTGATACACCCGTAGAAGAAGGACCCTTCCAATACATATCAATGGATCTAATCACGGATCTCCCCAAGTCACAAGGCTTTGATTCCATTCTTACGATCGTAGACCAAGGATGTTCCAAAGCAGCTAAATTCATTCCATGCACTAAAACGATCAACGGAACAGGGGTAGCTCTTGAATATCTGAAACACCTTGTGCCATGGTTCGGACTTCCCAAACAGATCATATCAGACCGGGACCCCCGGTTTACCTCTGCATTCGCAAGAGAGATATGCAAGGCCTTAGGAATCCAGCAAAACTTATCTATGGCCTTTCACCCCCATACCGATGGACAGACAGAGTGTATGAATGCATGGATCGAACAATACTTGCAACCCTGGATGTTACGATCCTGGGCCCTTACCCCAATTTTCCACCATTTATTTTGCGCTTTCGGTCACTCGTCCCTCACTCGTTCCCTCACGCGCCGCTCGGACCGTCACCAAATCACCTGACAAGTCACCTGATGGACCACATGACTAATCCGCAGTCAACTATCACATGCCATCACTCCGCAGTC
>Ga0307510_10001448_pt1 | contig 26122 bp, 27 predicted proteins | sample 12_EM_MG_FD_207224 | JGI IMG/M metagenome (GOLD analysis project Ga0307510, IMG submission 207224) | Populus trichocarpa ectomycorrhiza microbial communities from riparian zone in the Pacific Northwest, United States - 12_EM | ecosystem: Host-associated > Plants > Roots > Unclassified | place... | reverse complement strand
ACCCGAAGAAGGAGAAACAATCTCCAAGCACCCACAGGATAAAGTGGCAAATGGAGAGGAAAATGCGGAAATCATCGGTGGTATATAAGGAAAGTGGGTTGGAGCCCACAATTTTGGAGGATGTTGTGAGAGGAAGGGGAAAACCTCCAATCTGACCGGAAAATCCACGATATCATACTCGAGTACTAGTATGAATTTAGACTCCACAAGTGAACTTAAATTGAAGTCTGTGAGTGTCTTCGCAATGGAAAATTACTTTAGCAGTTCAGAGGCCCCAGCGAGATTCAGTATCGAGGTCTTCGTTCACTCTGGGGTAGTAATGACTCCCTATCCCCTCCCCTGCTGCTCAGGGCGTGGCCGGTCGAAGGATGGAGACTTCAACCTCAATTTCCGTGACCTCACCTAAGGATTCGGTGCCCCCGTCGGGGTGGTTCGTGTAGGCCTGAGGAGTGAAGCACAGAAAGTGCGAATTTCAGCAGCAAGTAAAATATATGGGAAGTATGTATAGTGAGGTCCCCTCTAGCGGCCGCTTATACAGATAAGGTATAATACTGATACAACACCAGCACAGTAGGAGCAGGAAGGGAGTGGAGGGGGGTTGGTATATGTGCACTACACTGAACGATACTATTCAAGACTATTTTGGTTAGAAGGGGTTTAGGGCCTGAACATGCGACATGTGATCATACCGTAGCGGCAGCTTGCCGGTATCATGGTCGTAAGGGTCTGGGTGTAGAGAGTTATTGCACATAAGAGCCTACTTTTATGGCCAGCCTAGCTCGCCTGCTCGCACGTTGACCAGAACAGCCGAGTGATGGGCGCCGGTATGATACGGTAAGTTATGGCATCAAGTTAGGTAAGTCTCGCGTCAAATTCGAAAAGAATAACAAAATAGCATCGCACAGCACTACGCTGCATCTATCACATGGGACGGTATATGTGTCAGATACTGAACGCCGGTGCCGGCCAAGCCTTTCTATTATCGTACCGCATGCTATCCAGTTCGTCCCCAACCAGCCATTTCCCTGTACGCGGGCAAGCGCCTGTGCGGAAGAGAATAAAGTTGTATGGGGGAAAAGCAGGAAGGAATAAGACTAAAGTAGAGTGAAGGAATGAAAGAATGAAAAAAACTTGCACAGACTAAATCGATAAACCCATCCATCATCCCATTTTGCGAAATAAAAAGAAAGGGGGGTAAAAAGTAAAATGGAAATGAAAAAAGGAGGGGGGAAGAAAAACGAGTAAGAAAAAAAGCCGAGAAAAAAAGGTGCAGGTTATCGCCTGGAATTATAAGACAGGTAACCCGGACAAAGCGAGTAGATTATGGGTAAATTTTACTTCGAAAGAGGAAAAAGGAAAAAGAGTAATTCAAAGATACAAAAAGAAGTAAAAGAGAGCACCAAGAAATGGTAAACAGATAGAGGAATATCATGAATCATACCATCTCACTCGTTTCAATCCATCAATGCTCCGTTGATCAATTGCTTATCCGCTAGTTCAACCTTGTATGCCTCTCTCTCTGACTCGCGATGCGCTTTTTCCCAGCCGTAAAGCGACTTGCGTTTGCGTTCCTGGATGATCTTATCCTCTTCATCGAGTTTTGCCTGGTCGAGCTGCAGACGACCGAGACGATCCTCTGCGGCTTTATCGATAGGAGGGAGAAGACGACCACCAGGAATAAGAGCGCCGGGGCCGGGTGGTGGGCGGGGAGCGGGAGGATGGTGGTGAACGGCGTGGTGGGTTGGGGGGATGCTACTCCTATAAGGAAAATTCCCGGCCCGAGGGCCTGTCGGGATGCCACCCGCTGGAGGCGCAACTGGTTGATTGCTCAGTGGGACAGTTGCAGCAGGAGGGGTAGACCCACTGCGGGATGGTACAGTCGACATCCTACGAGGTCCGCTAGGAGGTGGACCGCCAACGGGGCCACGAGGTTGAGTGGCGGGGTTGGTTGGAGGTGGGCGTGGTGAATGGTAAGACGGTGACTGGCTAGACCGACGGCGGGGACCCGAATTGGGTTGCGGTGGCTCGTTATTCATGGGACGACTAGGACGGAAAGAGCTTGGTCCACGTGGAGGAATTGAGCGAGAGCCCCCAGAGGGCCCGCGAGGAGGAGGGCCTCCGTATCCACCACCATTGGGAACATATTGTCTCTCGGTCTGGTTCGCGGGCCCAGTCGGCGGTTCCGAAGGGCGATGAGGAGAAACACCGGCACGAGGCCCGCGGGGCGGAGACATAGCCCTTGAAGGAGGAGAGCGAGGACGAGACGGGGGAGCTGGAGAAACTCTCCCCCTACTCTGAGCTTCCCCAGACAATGCAGGAGAAGAATCAAAACGTCTGCTAGCGGGGCGGCCGTTCTGACTTCTCGGTGATGCTTGGACAGATTCGCGAACTGGTGTGCGAGAGCGTTGCCTACTCGGTACGGTTGGGGGGGAGAAAGGTCCGCCTGAGCCTCGACTAGGAGGGGAATTAATTCTTCCCCTCTTTCTTGGAGGAGAACCTGGGCTTCGAGGAGATTTTGGGCGAGGCGAAATTGAATCCCTACGGCGAGGTGGGGAGCGATAACGCCAGGGAGATCCCGAGCGCCTTCGAATTGCGGGAGACCTCATTGGCGAACGGGAGTAGCGATGAGGCGGAGAGCGAGCACGGATGAGCGATCTATCTCTGCGATCGGCTCTGCGAAAATTATTTCTATCACGAGGCATTGGAGATCTTGACCGTGGATACCTCCTTGGTGAGCGGGAGCGGTCTCGCCGACGGATGGGTGGTGACCTGGAGGAGATAGAACGACGACGGGATGGTGGATGTATCGGAGAGCGAGATCTAAGACGAGGCGGAATAGGTGAGTGTCGGGAAGGAATTCGTTTGTTTGTGGATCTAGGACTTTTGTCTCTCGAACGGCCCCTACGAGGTAGAGGTGTCCTCTCTCTCCGTGGTGGTGGGGTACGGTCCCTAGACCTGTCGCGGCGGGTAAGGTTTGGTGTTGGCGTGCGTCGCCTACGTACATGACGTGGAGATCTCGAAGGTGGGCTCCTCCCTCTACCATTACCTCTACGTATGGGCGTAAGCGAACGACTTCTGTCTCTTCGCCGGGGTGGAGACCGAGATCTTCCTCTATCCCGTTCCCTATCGCGGGGAGGTGGAGATCTCGATGGGGACTGTAATGGCCGGCGGGGAGGAGTACGAGAGCGGCCTCCTCTATCCGGAAACGGGGGTGATCTTGAGCCCATTCTACGGACATGACGCGTTGGCACCCAACTATCTCCTCTTACAGGAGAACGAGATGGGGGCCGCCGCCTACCCGAAGAAGGAACATAGGAATCTAAACCCCGTGGAGGAGAAGGATCACGAAAATCGCGGAATCTGGAAAATATTGGGGATTGCTATCGTCAGCGAAGACATCCGAGAAGGATGGAGAGCGAGCAGGGAATCTCGACATGGAATCTTTTGACTCTTGGTTCAGCGGGGCAGGAACGGGAACGGGGTCAGGGAATAAAAAAGTAATTGCGGGCACCAGTACCTCCTATCTCGATCTCGATCGCGGTCTCTTTCACGGTCTCTATCCCTTTCACGATCCCGCTCCCGCTCACGATCCCTCTCACGGTCACGGTCCATGTTGTATTAATCGAAAGTTGAAGCTATATGATACTGCTGGGTCGAGAGTATGAAATAACCAATGTATGATATAGATGAAAAGGAAAGTTGATAAGGAGTGATGGAGGTGTTCCAGGCTTTCAGGTGCGCCGAATAAGCAGTTTTGGAGCGATGTTTCTCTTATGACACTTTTTTTCGGGGCTTGCCTTGATCAGATCAGGCTGGGCAGGGCCCACGCTGGTTGTGAATGCATGATCAGATAAACAACAGTATGATAAGAATCCTTTGCTTTGCCGAATGAGTAAGCATCAGAAGCGGATTCCGCCAAACGAGTGATGTCTTATGGTCAGCCTCAACTCCTTACTCATCGTTCCACAACTAAAATAAAGAAAGCTGGCCAGAATTCGGGCAAATATCCCCCAACTCTAGCAACCAGCGACCACAGCCAGCAACAAACCCTCCACCAAAAGAGCTCACCATGAAACTCCTCGTGCTTCTACCGTTTCTACCAGCCATCATCTCAGCCTTGGACGTTCAGGGCACCTTTGCACCCTCTCCTCTCCTGCCCGATCCGTCCACCCTTCCGCCTTCAACCTCGCTCACACTCACCACTGCCGGGATCGCAAAGCGAACCCTAATACGGCGCGATAATACCTTCAGCTTTAGTGATGTGCCCGAGGGATCATATCTGCTCGATGTGCAATGCCAGACTTATCAGTTTGCGCCTTTACGGGTAGACGTCAACGGGCAAGGGGAAGTGGTTGTGCACCAGACATTCCGCGGCAACGAATGGAGGAATAAAGGAGAAGAGAAGAGTTACCCCATAGTTCGTCGACCACTAGTTATCTCGTTGTTGCCCTATCTACAGTTTGGACCGTGGCTGACCTGGGGTTGTTGTTTTCTTTTGAGAAATATAGGAAATCCAACCAGTTCGCCCTATTGACTACTACATCATTCGTGAAGGCTGTGGGTTTCCAACTTCTACTGAGGTTTTAAACTTTAGACTAATAATCTTGCCTTAGTCAATCCTACAAAGCTCCTCGGATCACCAATGATTCTTATCGCCCTCTTCAGTCTAGTCATGATTGTCATGCTGCCCAAACTCATGGACCAAAGTTTGCCCCTCCACCCCCTCCACCCCCTCCCCTTGACCCCCCTCCCGTCAGGACCAAACTAATGATCCCCAGTGGACCCGGAATTTAAGGCGGAGCTAGAAGCACAGCAGCGCAAAGGCGGAGCAAACCCTGTGGCCAACTTTGACGTTGCATCCTTTCTTGCTGGAACTTCCTCGCCAGCTGCCGGCAGTGCTGCACCAGGCGGGAAAGGGAAGAAAAATTAGATGAGCCTACTTCCTTCTCTTTTCTCTTTTCTCTTCCTCTCTTAATTGTATAGACGTTTGGGATTTGGGCTGGCGAACTAGATTGGAGAATTCTGCCTGGGCAAATGAGACAAACAAACGGATTGGGCGGGGGTGGAGTGGAGTGGGAGGGAAGGAGATTTATGTATCATTAATGCTGCTTTGGAATATCCTACCTTGAGCCCTTTGTAGAAATTTCCCCCTATATCGTCCTAAGTATCCCGACGTATCTCTTGCCCGGCGCTCTGCCCTCGTGATTCTGGTATTTTCGGTGACAAAGGACACCAATACTTGCAAAGTCTAACACCAGACCACCCCCCACCCAAACTCGTAATATACAGCCCACCCCGCGCCAAACCCCTACCCCGCCAAATCATCCACCCTTTTCAATCCCCTCGAATGCCGATCTACCTCTTCTACAATATCCGCAATCGTCATTTTCGAAGTATCCATCTGAATCTCTTTCCCGTCCTCTACTCAATCAACCCCCTCCCAATTAGCCCCCACATAGAAAAAGAGAAGGGAAGGGAATATACTAAACCCAACTTCAACCCTCCCCCCGACCTCACTATCCCGGCCAAGCACTGCAGTCTTGATCTTCATGGTGTTGCGCGCGTCGGGGCCTAGTAGAGCCATGAATATGCGCGCCGTGCGACCGGCTTTGGAGAAGGGGTTGAAGGCGACGCTCACAGTTGTTAGGTATTTTGTTATCATGGCTGGTTGGTTGGTTGGCTGGTTTGTTGGCGGTTGATGGTTGGCTGTAGCGGGAGGGTGAGGTTGGTTTGTCTTTCATTCCCGTTTCCATTGTAAGTTTCCGGTAGGTATGGGTTGGTGGGGTGGATCCATTGGTTGATTGATTATCTGATTAGATGGGTCATGGGGATCACTCGGTTTCTCAGAACTTGAGGGCTTTGGAATGGAAGGGTCTTGGGACTAAAGATAGTAGGACTGAAGTGTGAAGGCGGAGCTTTCTTAGGGTCCTGGATCACAGTGGAGGGGAGAGGGGATTGTTTTTATTAAAGGTTTGTTGAACTCTTATACGATCTCATACCGCTTCGTCGGGGACCGGTAATTGATGGTAGATAGTATCACTAGGAAATCATTTTCTTGCACCAATTTCATGAACACAACTGGGCGGGGGTGGGGGCTTTCTGTAAGAGCATATATGTGTAGATTGTGTATTTGAGTAATAAAATAAAAAAAGAAGACAAAGACTCCAATCTCTTCCTACAGAGATACCGCTCCCCAGGAGCACTTCCAAGGATAAAAGACCGCAAACCCTGTGAGAAACAATGGGCAGGTACCAAAGCGTCTCCCCCGACCCCATAATTTGGCTCTAGCATCAATCGATATCAGGGTTATGCCACACTACAGGTTCCCCTCCGTCGGCTGCTGCATCTTCCATTTCTTCTCTACGCTCTTGCTCCATCATATCAATTTCCTCCTGGCTCATGGTTGATGGCATCCCCTCTCTCAATCCTGGGAAAGATGTGCGGATTTCTTCTTCCGCTATCCTTCTGCCCTGTTCGACTGCCCTTCGAGCTTCTTCTCGGGCCTCTCGAGCTATATTCTGCCCATCCATCCGTGCTCCCTGAGCTTCGTCCAATCCGGGATAGGCTTGGCCTGGGTGGGGGCCTTGGTTCGGGTTCGGGTTTCCGGGAGGATACCCCGAAGCGTTCTCTGGAAAGTGCTGCTGTGAGTGGTCCGGACCGAATATTCCGGGGTTTGAATTCGCTTCTGGTCGATAGGGAAAGCCCGCACCATTGCCTTGCGGGTATGGCGCTCCCGGGTACTGGGCTGGGGGGGCAGGTTTATAATGATTGTTGAATTGGTCTTCCGGAGCGACTCCATATTCACGGCCCTGTTCACGGCCCCGCCCTTGAGGAATGTGTATGTTATGGCTGCTACCACCATTACTAGTTCCCGAATTTCTTCTGGTGTCGCCGGGTTGAGTGTGGGGGGAGTCAAACCCGCCTGCGCTCCCGCCGTGTCCTGTCTCGGTGCTGTCAAAGATGTCGTCCAATTCATCATCGTCATCTTGTGTATCATACTACGCCACCAGTAAATAAAAGGATCGATTTCATGAATCGTATCTATGGAAACTTACGGCCTTAAGTATTGCCCCGAGGAGTAGTTTTGTCACCTAACCAAGATGATGAATTAGTATAAACTGATATAGCAGGGGATTCAGGGAGATCCGTAGACTCTGGCTAGTAATACCGTTAATGGCCTGTTATCATCGAGGTCTAGGCTTTGAGCTGCTAAAGTTTTTGCATAGAATGTTAAAGCTACCCTTAGGCTGGAGAGTTATCATGACAAAGGCACACCTTTCTGACAATTCACATAATCACGGACCGCGTCGTGATTATCTAAGTCCTGTAGCACCTTTCGGGCCCCTTCATCGTTCCCAATACAAGAAAATTGGAAAGCGACCGCTTGAAAGAAACAAATTAGCTAAGGATACTAGTTCCAAAGAATGTCCTAGACTTACAGTCGGCCCCATTCTCTCTGGCTCTGTCAAGCCTGTTTATGCAGTTTATGATCACTTTCTCTAGGAGGCCTTTCTTTTCGCCTTCGATCTATTGAATTCTTAGTATCTCTCATAGATTCAGGCAGGGGTGCTAAATTGAGATGACTTACTGCTCCATCAGTGATGACCATAATTAGAAGTGGTTTTTTCATGGGTGTTTCCCCCAGCACTAGTTGTTTTAAAATCCTCTTATGGAGTTCCGTGCCTATCTTGGTGGTACCCCCAAAATAGTGACCCGCGATAAGCTCACTTGGCTCCTCAAGAAAGTAGTCTTGATCATCATAATTGTTTATAAAACGAATTGCCCTTATCCCAGTCTTGGGCTCGGCAGCAAGGCCGTATATGTTGTTGATAATGCTCAAGACACCTTTTAAGATTCCTATCCGGGTACCATCCTCTTCATATGACATGGATTCACTATCGTCTAAAGTATATAGTGTGATAAGTAACCCTGTGTATAATTACCCTAGAAGGAGAAGGGAGAGGAAGGGACCACCTATCAATATGGCCAGATCGTAGAGAGCCAGCACTGCCAAATCCTTCGCGAGCTCCTTGATCTGAGGATCATCTCCGAGCAATTTTTCTTGTACCACACTTTTAACTAGACGGGAAGCTCTAGCACTCGCATCATCTAGGTTGAAAGTGTTCGGGTCCTGGTCGTTTTTGTAGAAGTGGGCGACACCCCTTTTCTGCCTTTTCAGGAAGAATTCTAGACGCTCGCGGCAGCTTTCGAGGGAAGAATATCGTAACAATGCTCTTTCAGACATGGTAGAGAGCTTCAAGTACGCAATGGGGTGCTATTGTACGAAGGTGGGTCTCTTGCTCCTCCTTTTCTTTGCGAGAAATGATGGGTTTTAAGCTATTGCGGTGTCCTTGATACCATGTCAACCCGCCAGACAGGACCTTTGATGGCGCCTTACCCCATAACCCAAGAGGGCTGCGCATGATAAAACATGCGCAATAGAAAGGGCCAAGGCACCAATAAACACGGTGTGGTTTATCGATGGCTGTAAAGGAGCTTCGATTGGCAGGTTGGCTAATATATGAATACGATTTGGGGTGTTCTGCATGCGTAACTGCAGACGGAGACACAATAATGAACGAACTCAGATATTCCGGACACATGTTCATATTCAACTTGCTCAGGGACTCATACACAGCGCAATGACGTTTCATTTTTTTCCTTCCTCTCCCTAATGAGTGCGGGTGTGTAATTGCGGGGTATACCGATGCTTAGGAATTATCAGATTTTCTTAATTCTAGATATGCCGTAAAATCTCGCTTTTAACGAACTGGCCTGGACTAGGACAGTTTACAATCGACGAAGTTTCTGAAATTTATGATAGGCCAAATATCTCGTCTCTCCCAAAATCCTCAAAAGCTTAGTTTTGACGGTACCTGAGATTTCGAAAAGAACCAGTCCAGGCCAGTTCGTTAATGGCGAGATATTACGGTAGGTGAGTTAGTGCACTTCTGATTTGCGTCCCACCAACCAGTATCGAGTAAATGTAGCACAATTCCAGCCAGGCCCTAAATATTTGAGTTCTCCGTACTTCAATATTATGGGAGTGCTGTATTTTTCTGGGTGGTCGAACTGGGATTAGATATAATTTCTCATATGTTAGATGGAGGGTGGATTCGAGGCTCAATGGCGTCACAGATAAGTTGATACTAGCATGCACGCACGAGTCGAGGAGCGTATTTTGTAGCATATCCTATTGTTGATATGACGTCGAGTACTGCCATATTATTGAACTGGAAAGTAGGGTAGGCCCTGAGTACTGGTACTGCCGGTGTACGATGTGGGCTAGTGAATACCGCACTTGGGATACCAAAGAATGGCCTTAGGGCTTTTATGTAATAAGACTAGCATGAAAATGTTGGTATTACCTTGCGTTTTATCAGAATAGGAAAGTGTGAACCTTTACTGTGTGGCCATAGCACATTGCTTCCCCGCTATTAACCCCACTGCTTTCAATAGGCACTGTACTCAAGCACTGAGAAAACCCCCACGCATCGCGCAGCATTCAAGCGACGGACGTCAGACACAGGCGAATGACCTCAACCGGATGGTACTACCATCAAGCAAGTGTCAAACAATTTGGAACAGAATGCGGGTGATCGAGCCAGTGCATCTTAACAACTCAGCGCGCACTGTACTACAGCCTTGAGAGGATAAGTAATTCTTGGTAAATTGAAGAGTTTGGTTGTTTCAAAATGTTCGGGGTGCATGCAGGAGGAATTGGCCTGGTTTAGTATTTACTAGTCTGGTGACCGAATCTGGTCTTGGCTCTTTCTGGTAATGTACCTTGGGGGTATTTCCTCCAAATGTTTTTCCGAACAAAAGGGGAGATTAATAAGCTGAAGGATTCTCGGATGGAACTTGGGAGCTGCAAATTCGGTACTGTGCGGACTTATTCTAGGAGTAGTTTAGCGGAATAAAACTTAAATCATTACTTGTATGAGTTTTTGCATTAATTACAGAGTGGTGTACGGGTGTGAGTGCTCATAGCATAATGGCTGGTGTGCTGTACCGGTAGCGCTGGAGGTATAGCTCTGGAAGTATAATATCTTCAGTCTAATGAAAAGCTTTCCTGCTGATCTAATAGTAGTAAGACATGGCATTAGGACAGATGATTTCAGTGTTTGCATAACTAACTAACTCGTTGGTGCAAGTGATTTACCTTACAGAGGCCTTTTTAGGGTCACTGCATCCTTCCGGTATTCGGGGTCTTTACTACCATAGTACCAGTGCTAGTAGTTATCGGGCGCATAAATATAAATGGCTTCCTTATGGCGCTAGCACGGCATGTAGCATACGCATGGCTCTTTAATTAAGGTTGTATTGGGACTCACCTATGTCAATATGGGGGATATGAGGGTCGCATGGAAGTAGGCGATAGACTAAGAGAATTCACACGGAACTTAGGCACTTTGCAGGAAGGATATGAAATACAACCTCCGCCACTCGCATTTCGTTCGCTTGCTCGCTCGTTCACTACCTCTAAAACCAGACTAATGGTAAAGACAGGTATACGTAAACCACAAATACCACTTCCCGATCCTTCCGTGGATCACCACACCTATCTCTGTATTTCCCCACATGCCCTTATTCCATCGTACACTCCCGTGATGACAAAGGAAAGACATGTCGGCATAATCTATTGTTAAACAATCTCTTGTATCCCAACCACCTGCACATCTCCTGAACGACCCATCACACTCCTGCAACAAAACCAAGCACATCCAAAAACCTATTATTAATATACGGTACTCGAGTATGTCGCCAGTCTTACTCTGAATACCGGTACTCGGGTACTATCCCCACATGGCAGCACTGTAGGGTCTGGGAAGACTGTGCAGTGCTAAGCCAGCTAGGGTAGTATAGGAAAGGGGAAGTTTATATTAAGTTATCGCTCTGTCTTCCCTCTATGACTTCTTACTTCTTTAAAATCTTGGTGTTCGTCGGCGCCATGCTATGGTGGTGTCGAATTTAGATTGACCGATCAAATCATCCCTCGAACCTCACTGGTTTAAGAGGGACTAGGTATATACCCTTAAGCCAAACATGCTCCAATTGTCCATGTTTGGGTGCTCTGGTGTATATCAAAGTCGAAAGTTCTAATTTCTGTTTTTCCCTTGTAGCATATGGCTCTAGGCTAGCGGTATCTTAGGGGCACTGGTTCGGCGGGGGGAACAAGATATAATTTGGAGCTGAGTTTGCTCCCCTCTTAAAAATGATGTGGTCATAATTTTAGTTGGCCTGAGCTCTACCCAGGACAATCAAGTTTTTTGAAATTGCTCCAATTGAACACTGAGATCTGTGGGGAATAATAATCGAACCTCCTTATAGCTAATGTGGAGATAAATTAAAGCGCCAATATAATGCCCAGAACCAAGGCCGGGTCCTGAAAGAGTGTTAAGGCCGTAGGGGATCAGTTGGGCACGGCATGGTTGCAATTGGATATACTGATCCCAAGAGAACAGCAAAGAATACATGTCGTTAAGGCGGTACGAAACATTTCGGTATTCACGCCGAAGCACCTTGTTTTGTGGTGTGCGCGCCCGTACTATAAAAACTCTTGCGATTCGCTGGCGGGTTATCAGTGGAAATCCCCGAATCAGCCCACGATAGGTTTCGTTTGGCAAGCTAACAGAATTGCGGAACTACTGTACTCGAGTAGTTAATAGGATCCGGCGTGTCTAGAGTCCAGGCTATGCCGTGTCAGGAAAGCACTGGTCCTTCTCAATAAATTTTCGTCTCCGAATCCGGAGATGAGAGGCCCACCAGAGATAGCGAATCGCGGGGTTTTCTTTATGGCACAGCACTTGTGTAATAGCATTTTGTTGCGATTTACGGCGTGCGGTTTACTCACCAAGCGCCAGGTCATGATAGGCGAACCTTAGCTCTATCGAAGCAGGGAGCCCAAGCTGTGGAGTGCCCGGATGGCTTTTGATCACCATCAGCCTTTCTTTTTTTTTTTGCTCTAAAATGGGAAGGTTGCAGATCGGCACTAGCCGAAAACATCTTGTGCGCAGAGCCTAATCCAACCACTCATCCAAAGTTGGTCATTATCGCGTTTTCCAAGACACTTGAGAAACTGAACGGACTCGAAAAAAAGACTCGAGTGTCTTAGACAACTTCTGGGACACTTTCCAACAGCTTCATGACGATATTTTGTTTGCCAGCGTAATGATGTCTAGATCCTGACAGCCAATAAATTACTCCAAGAGGGCTTGTTAGCTCCTATTATTCTTCTGATGACTCAAGCTATCTGGGGCATTTGTTTTTTCTTCTCCTGGGTTCGTTCGGTTTCTCAAGTGCTTTGGAAACCGCAACAACACCGTCTGCTAAATCGATGTTGGGCATGGGGAGATACAAATTTACTCCAGTTAGACAATGCCAATCTTCTTTCTACATCAAGGCTTTATACGATTGCTAGCTGGCTTGCGATACATCAATAAATTGAGGGCCGTGAATGTTAAGGCAGTGTTTTGCCGGGACCAATAGCTCCCTCTGAGACCTGTCAAACACTCCGCAGCCCTCCTACACCCATATCTGTGAGGAAGGGGGTGTATGATACTTGGTTTGTAATCATAGTTATCGCTAATTTTGGAACAGAAATTCGCTCCTATAATTGGACACTAGGTTACTATACCAATCTACGGTAACCCGTAAATCCTTCACCATTGGGTAGCTATCGACTCCACATTGGGCTTTGGCCCTTGATATTACCACCATGTGAAGTCCTACGAATGGCGCTGGCATCTGGGCATAGCGTGGACACGCGCTTTGGATAGAAATTAGTTACGAATACCATACCAGTATTCTGACGCTCTCCTGGACTTCAGCCATGCTGCCAAGCTTGCGCTCGAACTTGTGGATGTGTTACGCCATAGGCTGCAGTCGCAGTGAAATACTTGAGTAGAATACCGTAGGTCGTTTACCCGTCTACTCTCGGAGTCGAGCATTAGGGCCTGGGCCGGAGAACCGCTCTGCTGGAATAACATTGGTCACAACCCCCCTGGGAGACTTCACTGCTACAGCAGCTGAGGACTTTAGATCATAAAAATGAGCACATTCACAACCTGGGGAGCTCTCCGGGCTGAGAGTCCGCCCCTTCCAGGACGAGCGTACTCAATTCACTGTCTGTAGTCTATGGGGCTTTGAAAGAAATACCTAAACGTGTGGTATGGGTCACCATCTCCGAGACATTTCACTCAGTCAGTATAGTGCTGTCATGTATGTCTCAAGCCGTGGCGACGAAAGTGCAAGAGGAGGGAGATACCCGAGAAATTGCTCGCAGATATTGATGGCAAGCTGTGATATTGCCCGTGGACCACCAACCTGAACCAAGCTGAACATGCATACACGTCGCTTCTCTCTCCTTTATTCCCGCCCTGTTAAATTCCTCAGAAAACATGTCTTACTTGTATTGTACTTATTTCCTGGAAATCGAAGGACAATATTTTTAGGCGCCTCAAGTACTTTGGCTATAAAGTTTAGAGCGCCCCTGGGATTTCCCACTCCATTCACAATCATGGCGGGAGCTGCACACGAAGAGGGAAGTACACTGCGCGGAACCCACGAGCACACCCATGCCTATCGAACCGAGCTTGATGAGTGTATAAGGCACGTGTTGGAGCATCACAATGGTAGGAAATACCGGTAGCCTGAGTGCGAGCTTAGTGATACCTGCTAACATGAACTATAGCTGGACGAGTACCCATCATAGATGATATGCCTAACATACAAAATGTTAGCGAGGAATCCTTCTTCAATCGCAATCTTTGGATCCCGAAAAATATTCGGGCTCACCAAGATGACATTGACGTATCGGATGCGGACCGATCTATGAGACTGGAAGGCGAGGTACCAGTTACCTTCTATCGTTATCCTTGGGGCAGCGGAGCGTTCGAACATGAAGCAATGCCGCTACAATATCTATATAAGGATTATGGGCGAGTGATGGCTCCGGAATTGTTTCCTCCTATTGACCCACCTTCACTCTCTTGCCAGGGTGCACCGGATGAGCTGGCCGACCAGTACCTGCTTAACGAACAGCCCCTACGGATCATGTAAGTCTTTCCTATATCATGACCTAATCGGTTAGACTAACATTGGGAATAAACAAGGGAATTTCCGACTTGCTACTACGCAATGGTATGTGGTCCTGCTCTTTTTGGAGACAGGGTACCGGTGTTAAGTTTATTTTTTAGGACTTTTTGGAAGCTTTCTCTTCCCAACACATTTGGGATCTCCGGGGCCGGGGGGACGTTTTGCGCCCTGGGGTTTCATTCCAGCTTGCCCTGGGTTCAGATCACTTTACTGTAGCGATATCCATTCCATACCTAGGGGTGGAAAAAAGCATTGACTCACAGACTCGGAGTGACCAGGAGCTTAGCGAGGCTAATGTGCCCGTGGGGCTGTCGGGTGCCACGTCTGGTGGGCGGGATGGGTTTGGTTTGGAAGGACTGAAAAGATTGGAAGAGCTTACGGACTTCCGGAAAGGTCAACGCCTTTCATGGCCGCGAGAGAGTTTAACATTAAACCAAAATAGATACCAGAATCTGGATGATGATGAGCCGCAGGGCAACAGTGTGGGTGAAGAATTCATTTTGGTGCACCATGCAGGTATCATTCTTTTAAATACTAGCGATGTGGACCATAGCAATAACAGAGGTGTGAAGTTATTACCCTTTTTTTGGTCCAATTCCTTATTAACCCTTACCTGGCGATAGAGAGACTAGCAATTTTCAGATCCTGTGACGACAAAAACTCGGGCCGTGTGCCTCTACTCCCTCATCAGAAGAGTACAAACGCTCTCGATGCCTTTCTCAACGTATTATCGAATACTCTAAAATCCTCTGAGCGAGCTGTTCTTAAGAATCTTCGCTGCAAAGCGTTCAATTATGTGTGTTTTCCGACCCTCGCTCCCTTAACCTAGATTCAACCAAGTATTGAGTTAACATTATCGGCAGTCACTGGGCTTCCAAAAGTTCGCCAAGGAGCCAAACGCCCCCGAGCGCGATGAAAACGCGCTAATATCAACTTCTGCTACACTCTCCGGCGAATTATCAGCTGTGATTGATGTAGCCAAGTCACAAAAGCGTTACATCAAGGACCTTGAAGAGTTCTTAACAAGTTTGAACACTCCCGAAGATCCTAAAGGTTCACTGCGGCTATCTGGTGTGTGGAGTGAAAAGCAGAAGGGGTTTCCCGGGAAACTTGATTGCCTGCTTGAGGAGCGACAAACCTTTTTGGATGAGGTCAACGAGATTTTCTCGGAGGTCCAAGTGGTGGAGAAATCGGTAATGGATGCCCCTGCCACCTAACAATTTCCGTCTGATCCTTGTGCTAACTAGCCATACCCGACAGTTCTACCGGCTTTCGGCCGTGAAAACATCCCAGGGTATGGCCCAGCGCTTGGGGGAAGTGGCGGCTGCTACCAACGGCATTAAGTCTATTGCCGATGACATCAGGTCTGCTACTGACGGCATCAAGTCTGCTACTGAAGGCATTAAGTCTACTACTGATGGCATCATGCCTGTCGTCGACGGTATCACGTCTGCCAGCAACAGCATCAGTTCCGCCATACGAGATTTTTGTAGAGAAATAGTTGTCGAGATGCAGCGTCAGGGTAAGAAATTCAGGAAGGCGTGGTGGAAGCGGATTATCCCCTTGGAAGAAAAGTATGTGCTCCCCCTTCTGGAAAAGAAATAAGCTTCCCCCCATCTTTATTAACGTCGTTCCTCCGCCATTAGGCCGCCACCACTACGTAGCATTCATAACGCCAATCCTGCTGCCAATCATTAATATATCGGCCATGTGGAACGCTTCCGTCTGGTGATAACTATATCTATCGATTTCCGGACCAACGGGAGCGGGGAGGAGAATAAGGGGGGTTATTTCATTTTCTGATCCTATTGAAGTCATCACAATGCGAATTAGAGGGGGTTATATGAGCGATTACTGGTCAATACATAGGGACGGTCCATGGGCCGTTATTCCGTATCGTTCTACCTGGGCGCATTGTGGAGTTCTTGCACTATCGTGGGCTTTCACACCACCGCAGCTTGCTGGGGCATAAGTTACGTAGTGTTTAATAATATTTGTTTTTTCTTTTAGTTCATTTTCATTTTCAGTTCTGGGGCCGCGTTGGTATTAAGTGCTTGAGTGCGTTATCGGGAGTACTGGACCTGGATGTAAGCTAATCTATGATAGTCTATTGCTAATATCGTCATAGCAAAATGCAACGCCGTTATTTAGCTGATGTTACTGTGGTCGCGAGGATCAAGCTACGGTGGGGCATAAAAGGCCTCCCCCTTGGGTTTCTGCACTACTGTAGTTCCGAGGCTACAGCGGCATATTGCCATTCCGGTCCAGCTCCTCACCGTATAGCGACCTACCCGGCTGGCACGAGTTTACCACCTATCAAAAGTAACTCAACTCCCCCAGGCGGCAGCTGGGAAAAATTCTGGGTACCGGTGAATGATACGTTTCGCATATCTTTGTGGTTAATCTCTGGTTTTTTGATTTTCTTTCCGAGTCGTAGAGCAGGGGTTGATGGATCAGCCGAAATCCCTTACAGTTTCCTTGCTTGCTAGCCCCCGTTTGCTGGAGAGATCCCTGCCCATGCCGGTAGTGGTTGCCTGTTAGAAGACCCTATAGTCTTCCGGCTGCTACCGGAGTGCGCTTAATTATCTTTGATGCTGTTGGTAACAAGATATGATGCCTTTATGGACTAGAATTATAAAGGGACTTCTCTTATGTAAAGGTCCTCTTAGGATAGCCAATCCGGGAGACTCTATTAGAATAACTAGAAATTACCATTATGAAGCAGTATCCGAAAGTTGCAAGACAAGATTCCGCCTCTAGCCCAACCCGGGAAACCTTGTTCATTTGTAGCAGCGGCGTTGGAGAGCTTGAGAGCTTGAATATGTGTTTCTTTTTTACATCACACCACCAACGGAGATAGGTGCCTCAGCCGTGGGCGCCGATTTGGCATTTACCGCTGTCGTTATCATGTTCATTCTCGGTCATAGGAGGTCACTCGACTTGAAATCCACAATGAACGGTTGGAAGTATGACCTCAATTTGATAGCAGGTGCGGGTATGTTGGGCCAGTTGTCAGGTCACATAGAAAGTGAGGATCTAGGAAATTATTTGAGTCGTATTGATGTATACTCACACTACGGATTGTTATAAGTAGGGCAGTCCTAGGGGCTGCTATCGACGAGCAGGCAAGATAGCAATCCCTTCTCTCTTTCTCGCATGAATCGGTCCCATTACTTGACCCTTCGACTTCGGCCTCTTCCGTGTGCCCTTTGACACGAAAGAACTTTATATTCGTACAGTTCTCCCCTGGTGATGGATCCTCAAGTATGGTTCTTATCAGCACAGATTCCATCACCAACTGCTCTAGCAATGCTCCATGTTCGGGCACGCTAAATTTCCAGGGCTTTCCCTAACCTCTATTACTTACAGCAGGTGTAGTCCGTTTCCCTTGGGCGTCGGCCAGGCCCAATTGCTATCCCCCCTCTCACCTCGTAACTATACGACAAAACAGTTCCATTCTTGGTTCCTCATACATGGAATTGGGTTGGGAAATGGAGGAGTGTTCTACTAGTCTTTCTTAATGGGGGGAGAGCTTGTTGGGTAGGTGTGACGGGGTTGACCATGAAGGGCTGGTGAGGCGACATTATGAATACTTCTGTGATGGTGAACGGATAAGGCACAGGCAGAATATCGGGTGGTGAGGGAGGAGCCACCTTGAAGCCCTTGCGAGGGCTCAGAGGGAAGAGTGCCATAGGAAGAAAAAGACGGCATTATTTGTTCGATGTAAGTACAGAGAAGAGAAACTAAAGTATGATAGAACTAAATACAGCTTGCGGCTGTTAGTCTACGTAGTTGACTCAAAACGCAGTGGTTATTACAGATCATACCAACTCTAGAATGTGAGGGTGAATTGGTTTTTTGAAGTATCCCCCCCCCCCCCGGAGCAGGGGGTCGAGTGGGACTAAAAAGAATGTAATCCGAAACCCTAGAGACTCTAGATATCTAAAGGCATAGATTGGTCACCAGTAGGAAAAAACAGGATTTTTGAAGGATATATAGCGCGAGTGAGAGAGCCTTTAACTTTAGCATCATATCAGGCTATTTAGAGAGCAAGTAGGTAGTTTCCTAGGATTTTATCTTTTCTTCTTTCTCCCTTTCACTAATTCCTTCCCTTTTACTATGCTAGTGACATGTACCTCTCGAACGTAATTTCAGCTGCGCTAACTTTTTTTTGCCGTTCTATAGTTTCTTCTTTCTCAGCACTTGGGTGGTTGGGACTGACCGATAATAATCAACCCTTTCGGGAGATTAACCCTGAAGAGTGGCCAATTAGGATTGTTATGATACTAAGTTTATCTTTTTACTCTTTTCGCTCTACGCTTAGTAAGATGCAGAGGGAGTCGGGGTTTTCTTCCAGCAAACCCGTTATTCCATATGGATTTTTTGCTCTGTGGGAGATCGGCAGTGTGGGCTTTCGCGGCCGGGGTGGCCTATGGAAATCATTGAGGAATTCACATAAATTAGTTGTTTTAAAAATGTGGGCCGACAATTCAGTGCCTTAATTAGGCTGGATACCACAAGGCCGTGGCTGGTGGTGAATTCAACATTCCGGTGAGCCCAAAATGTTAATTGCGCATTTCACAATCCTCGCACTCATATTCCAACATCTCAATTCAGCTCGCGAAGCTGTCAATGACTAACAGCACTTCTACTAGTACTTCCCCCTAAATCCATAGCTAACGCTGCAACCCTTCGGCTACGGTGCAGGCGGAAAGGGCCGAAAAATGGCACATTCAAGTACCATACCCTGGGATATGATTTAGTAAAAAACGACAGAGATAGTTAACCAGCCAAATAATCCCTGTCTTGAACGAAAACACATTCGGGTGTACTTGTATGGCCGCTGGACCAATTTTCCTATTAACGATGCTATCTAAGTATCCACCGGTAATACCTTGGTCTGACTTCAGTCTGACTCCAGTCTAACTTCAGTCCAGGATACATACTATTTTACGCCATTGTCAGTCTTACTGAATCTCCTTGCCGCGATGCGCCCGGGCTTATCAGAAGTGACCGCGGTACCTAAGCCACTGACCACATTCACCTTAGGTGCTTAGGCCCAAGTAGCTGGGGTGTGACCACTGTGCCAGTTTCGGCCCAAACACTCGAATCTTGGCGTCAATTATCCGAATACTTGACGAATCACCAAGTAGTAAATTAACCATCACGGCTAGGGTTGGGGTTTCCAAACACTGGGTTAAACAAAAATAAGCTTGTCCAACGTAAGCCCCAAGCCACAGTCCACAGTGAGCCCCCATGGAAATATCACTCTCAACCCTGGTATACTTGTGGGCTGCTATGATATCCAGATCTGGACGTTATCTTGTCATGAAATACAATAGGAAGTGAGGGAGCATAGGTACACAAAGGTAAGAAGACTGGATCCTGGGCTACAACAGCTGACAAAGAGAAAACTATCGCGAAAGACCGTACCGTAAGGCTACGATCACAGCCTCAACCTGCCTTAAGCTCACCGAAAACCCTAGGTTTTTGCGATGCTCATTAGGAAGGGTGGATGAGTACTGACCACAGTCATCCTTAGCTGTGCAGGTATTGCCTGGTGGCATCGATAACAGCATCACCATGATTGGCCCAACGGCTAGAACTTGAGTGCTATATTCCAGCATGAGTGACATAAATACTCTTCAAGATCCCACAATCTGGAAAAACCATCCTCTCGGGCATCTCTCAACAGTACTATAAAGCTACATTCCTCTCCTTACAATCTTCTCAACCTTCCACTTCTAATACCAATCCAAACGAACCAAACCAAATCAAACCAAACATCAAAATGAAGTCTGCTATCTCCTCCTCCGCCATCGCTATCTTCGCTACCTTAGCCACTGCCCTCCCTACAGCTGCTCCAGCAGAGACTGTCGATAACCTCATTGCCCGCGATTACATTAAGCAAGTGATTAGCTCCAGCGCGGTGGCCAACATCCGCGAAGACACCCCCGATGTCCCATTCAACGGCAATGGTAGGGGAATTGTTTCCCGTACCGATAACAAGCACAACTTCCAAGCCCTCGTCAAATTCGATTTCCCTGATGGCCTCACAGGATCCAAGTGCCAATTGGCATTCGCCCACCCATCGCAGTTCAGTGGTACCCGAGAGATCCAAGTTTTCTCAATTGGCGATGCGAACATTGAAAACGCGACATTCAATAAGAGGCCCTTCAGAGACCAGTTTAAGGGAACTTTCCGCGTCGAGTGGGATGAGGCGACAGTTGTTGATGGTTCGGGATTGACTTTCGATTGCCCAGCTAAGGGGGCTAAAGCATATGAGGTTGTTTCTGTCGGGGATAGTAATGAGGTTCTCTGGGATGCGCCTTCAGCTGGATTGAAAATTAATGTTTTGTAAGGGTGAGGTGGTTTCTGGGCGAGCTCTGGCTTGCGCTGTGGTTCTCATATCGTACTTTTTCTTCGCTTTCTCTACTTTCTTTCTTTTAAGCATTACATAGCATGGCAGTGGAGTTGGTTTTTTTTGGCATTCATCACATTCGCCACATTCATTAGTACGATCAGTACCAGTATTAAATTAATCATCTAGTGGATATATACGGGAGAAAATATACACTTTAAACTTGAACCTTGTTGAGCACAATCGAAGTGATTTGGTCTTGCTTCTGTAGTACTAGATATCTCAAAGCAAGATATATGTAACAACAAACCCTGCTCTGCTGGATACGAAGACTCCCCCGATTGGCCATTGTATCCAACAGGCTTTTTGAGAAACTCAATAACCCGACGACGAACTAGAGGGAGCGAAGCTCAGGGGGAGCATGGTCTATGAACTTCAAATGATAATTTAAAACCTCAGTACTACTCGGAGAATTTGTTTTAGGCAGGCTCTCGAGACCTAGTTTAAGCAGCGGGGGAAATCTTAGTTCTAAAACGGGCAAACTCGTTCGGCCTAGTACGAGAGGAAAAAAACATCTATCAGAGGGCGATCGAATCCGTTATTCTTATCAGATTTTGTGCTCAGTGGGAGATTGGCTGGGTGGCCTATAAGGAAATCATTGAGGAATTCACAAAATTGCTTTTTTTTTATAAAAAAAAAAAGTGGACCTGCAATTCAGTGCTTTGATATTATAAGGGCGTTGCTGATGGTGAATTCAACATTCCGGCATGCCCAAAAGATTATCGCGCATTCCACCATCCTCGACATATCCCAACCTCGCTCAATTCAGCTCGCGAAGAAGCTGTCAGTTACCAAACGCGCTTCTACTAGTACTTCCCTCTAAGCTCACGGCTAACTCTGGGACCCTTCGACTGCGGTATAAGCTGAAAGGAGAGAAAAAGGACACCTGCAGGTACCCGGGGATCTATTTTCGTACACAACAGGGATAGTTAACTAGCTAAATAATCCCTGTCTTCTACGAAAACACATTCGGGTTCCCTTGTATGACTGCTAGACCAACCTTTCCTATTAACAATACTATCTACTTGTAAGTGTCTACCGGTATTACCTTGGTCTAACTTCATTCTAACATCAGTCTTAAGTTCAGTCCACTATTCTACGCCATTGTCAGTCTTACTGAATCTCCTTGTCGCAGTGCAACCGAGGCCTATCGGAAGGGCCACAAATGCACTGCGGCACCTGAGCCACTGACCACATTCACCTTAAGTCCCCAGCCTCCAAGAAGTTGGGGTGTAGCCTCTATGCTTGATAAAGTATTCGGATGAACTGGCGCCAAGATGTCCCAGCTTCGGCTACGAGTAAACACTCGGTCTTAGCGCCAATTATCCGAACCCTCGATGAATCGCCAGGCAGTATGATACCAAGCATTGCGACTAGGGTTGGGGTTTCCAGAGGCGGTTAGACAAAAATAAGTTTGTCCAACGTAAGTCCCCCAGCCACAGTCCACAGTGACCCCATGCAGATATCACCCTCACTCCTGGCATACTTGTAGGTTGTTATGATATCTAGACCTGAACGTTATCTTTGCAAGAAATACAGTATAGGAAGTGAGGGAGCGTAGGCACACAAAGGTATCATAAGATTGGATCCTGGGCCACAGCAGCTAACATGGAAAAATTCATCACGGAAGCCCGTACCGTAAGGTTACGATCACAGCCTCAACCTACTTAAAGCTCATCGAAAGCCTTAGGTTTTTGCGATGCTTATTAGGAATGGTGGATGAGTACTGACCACAGTCATCCTTAGCTGTGCAGGTATTGCCTGGTGGCATCGATAACGCATCACCATGATTGGCTCGTCGGCTTGAACTTGAGTGCTATATGGCAACATGAGTGACATAAATACCCTTCAAGATCCCAAAATCTATAATAGAAGAAATCATCCTCTCAGACATCTATCAACAGTACTACAAAACTACATTCCTCTTCTCACAATCTTCTCAACCTTCCACTTCTTCTAATATCAACTTTCCAATTCAGACAAACCAAACCAACCCAAACATCAAAATGAAGTCTACTATCTTCTCCTCTGCCATCGCTATCTTCGCTACCTTGGCCACTGCCCTCCCTACAGCTGCCCCCGCAGAGACTGCCGATAACCTCGTTGCCCGCGATCACATTAAGCAAGTGATTAGCTCCAGCGCGGTGGCCAACATCCGCGAAGACACCCCTGATGTCCCCTTCAACGGCAATGGTAGGGGAATTGTCTCCCGTACCGACAACAAGCACAACTTCCAAGCCCTCGTCAAATTCGATTTCCCCGATGGCCTCACAGGATCCAAGTGCCAATTGGCCTTCGCCCACCCATCACAGTTCAGTGGTACCAGAGAGATCCAAGTTTTCGCTATTGGCGATGCGAACATTGGAAACGCCACATTCAATAAGAGGCCTTTCAGGGACCAGTTTAAGGGCACCTTCCGCGTTGAGTGGGGTGAGGCGACGGTTGTTGATGGTTCGGGATTGACTTTCGATTGCCCAACTAAGGGGGCTAAAGCATATGAGGTTGTTTCTGTCGGGGATAGTAATGAGGTTCTCTGGGATGCGCCTTCAGCTGGATTGAAAATTAATGTTTTGTAAGAGTGAGGTGGTTTCTGGATGAGCTTTAGCTTGCGCTGCGGTTCTCATACTTTTGTTCCATTTCTTTATCTCTTCTACTTGCTTTCTTTTAAGCACTACATTGCATGGTAGCGGGGTTTGTTTTTTTGGCATTCATCACATTCATTGGTGTGATCATTACTAGTATTAACTTAATCATCTAGTGGATAGATATGGGAGGAAATATACACTTCAAACTTGAATCTTTTTTGAGCACAATTGCAGTGATTTGGTCTTGCTTCTGTGGTATGATAAGTTAGGTTTTTGTCTTCTCATGCTTTCTCCCTCCACCCGCTACCGCAACGAAGAGCGGCGACCATCGTGAGGAAGGAAAATCGGGCCTGTGTTTACTTAGTGGGACAACCTGCAATGGGCTTTCTAGTATCATAGCTGGAACTCTCTGTCTTTTGTGCGGTTTTCTGAATTGGTTTTGTGAAGTAGCTTAGTGAGCTTGAATTGATCGTGACTTGTATAGTTTTCTGTTCTACTTGAAGGTTCTTTGAAAGTGACAGTTTTTTGCTGGTACTTCTTCCCTCCCGTAAAGTAGATATCATTCCCCCGAGTTTCTTGTTTTCAGTACCTGCTTCCTCTGCATTTGAGTGACTAGTACTAACCAATAATAAGCAACCCTTTTCGGAGATTAACCCTGAAGAGCAGCCAACTAGGTTTTTTACTAGGTTTTATTTTTAGTCCTTCCGCCCGAGGCTTAGTAAGATGCAGAGGGAGTCGAGTTTCTCTTCCAGCGAACCGGTTATTCCTATCGGATTTTATGTTCTGTTGGAGATCGGCAGTGTGAGCTTTCGCGGCTTGGGTGTCCTATCAGGAAATCATTGAGGAATTCACAAAATTGGTTTCTTAAAAAAAAATATGGACCCGCAATTCAGTACCTTGATCAGGCTGGATATTATAAGGGCGTAGCTGATGGTGAATCCGATATTCCGGTGTGCCCAAATGGTTAACCGCTCATTCCACCATTCGCACTCATATCCCGAAGTCTCAATTCAGCTCGCGGTTTTTTTTGTCAGTGACTTACAGCGCTTCTACTAGTACTTCCCCCTAAGCCCATTGCTAACTCTAGAACTCATAGGCTACGATCAAGGCTAAAAGGAGAGAGAAAAAAACAAGTACGATATCATACCCGGCGATCTGTTTTCGGACAACAGGGATTGTTAACCAGCCAAATAATCCCTATGAAAACATATTCGTGCGCATTCGAATGACTGCTAGGCCAACCTTTCCTATTAATGATGCTACTTAAGTGTCCACCGGTATTACCTTGGTCTGGCTTCAGTCTAACTTCAGTCCAAGATGCTATTCTACGTCAGTCTTACTAAATCTCCTTGCCGCGATCCAACCAGGGCTCATCAGAAGTGACCACAATTGCACTGCGGCACCTGAGCCACTGACCGCATTCACCTTAAGTGTTCAGCCCTAAGAAGATGGGATGTGATGCTGTGCTTGATAAAGTATTCGGATGAACTGGCACCAAGATGTCCTAGCTTGCGCCCAAACACTCGAATCTTGGTGCCAAGTATCCGAATATTTGACGAATCGCTAAGTAGTATCATACTAAGCACCACGGCTAGGGTTGGGGTTTCCAGACACTGGGTCAAACAAAATAAGCTTGTCCAACGTAAGCCCCCAGCCACAGTCCACATGAGCCTCCATGGAAGTATCACATGATATTTGTTGGCTGCTATGATATCCAGACCCAGACGATATCTTGCCAAGAAATACGGTATATACAGTGGGAAGCGAGGGAGCATAGCCACACAAGGGTAAGGAGACTGGATCCTGGGCCACAACCGCTGACATAGAGAAACCCATCGCGAAGGGCCGTACCGCAAGACTACGCTCACAGCCTCGACCTACCTTAAGCTCACCGAAAACCCTAGGTTTTTGCGATGCTCATTAGGAATGGTGGATGAGCACTAACCACAGTCATCCCTTAGTGCAGGTATTGCCTGGTGGCATCGATAACGGCCTCACCATGATTGACTCGATCGCTTGAACTTGAGTGCTAACTTATATGGCAACATGGGTGACATAAATACCCTTCAAGATCCCACAATCTGGAAAAAACCATCCTCTCGGACATCTCTCACCAGTACTACAAAACTACATTCCTCTCCTCACAATCTTCTCAACCTTCCACTTCTTCTAATATCAACTTTCCAATTCAGACAACCCAAACCAAACCAAACATCAAAATGAAGTCTATTATCTTCTCCTCCGCAATCGCTATCTTCGTTACCTTAGCCACTGCCCTCCCTACCGCTGCTCCCGCAGAGACTGCCGATAACCTCGTTGCCCGCGATCACATTAAGCAAGTGATTAGCTCTAATGCGGTGGTCAACATCCGCGAAGACACCCCCGACACCCCCCTCGGCGTCAGTGGTAGGGGAATTGTCTCCCGTACCAATAGCAAGCACAACTTCCATGCACTCGTCAAATTCGATTTCCCCGATGGCCTCACAGGATCCAAGTGCCAATTGGCATTCGCCCACCCATCGCAGTTCAGTGGTACCCGAGAGATTCAAGTTTTCGCTATTGGCGATGCGAACATTGAAAATGCAACATTCAATAAGAGGCCTTTCAGGGACCAGTTCAAGGGAACTTTCCGCGTCGAGTGGGGTGAGGCGACGGTTGTTGATGGTTCGGGATTGACTTTCGATTGCCCAGCTAAAGGGGCTAAAGCATATGAGGTTGTTTCTGTCGGGGATAGTAATGAGGTTCTCTGGGATGCGCCTTCAGCTGGATTGAAAATTAATGTTTTGTAAGAGTGAGGTGGTTTCTAGATGAGCTTTAGCTTGCGCTATAGTTCTCATACTTTTGTTCTCTTTCTTCACTTTCTCTACTTTCTTTCTTTTAAGCATTATATAGCATGGTAGCGGAGTTGTTTTTTTTTGGCATTTATCACATTCGCTACATTCATTAGTACGATTAGTACCAGTATTAAATTAATCACCTAGTGGATATATATGGAAGGAAATATACACTTTAAACTTGA